>OGYE01001916.1_pt1 | contig 13173 bp, 9 predicted proteins | sample 1576471 | NCBI WGS metagenome assembly OGYE01 (sample SAMEA3541532, study PRJEB24748) | human gut metagenome | biome: human gut; feature: human-associated habitat; material: faeces | place: China | collected 2012
GCACTTACTGTATCTTGCCTGGCAGGATGTGGAAAAAAGAAAGAGGAGGATACCGAGCAGGCAACTATTACGACCGAAGCGGCTGCAACGATGTCGGATGCAGATATTGAATTTGCACCGACAAAGGAAGGCTATGTGATCAATGAGTTTTCGGGTGAGTGGATTGACGAGAGTCTTTCTAATCAGAGACCACTTTGTATCATGATCAATAACATTGTAGATGCAATGCCACAATCAGGTATCTCACAGGCAGATATCACATATGAGATGCTTGTTGAGGGTGGTATTACCCGATATATGTGTGTATTTAAGGATTATTCCAATCTGGAAAAGCTGGGACCAGTTCGTAGTGCCAGACATTATTATGTACAGATGGCAAATATGCTTGGCGGTATTTATGCACATGTAGGATGGTCTGTCTATGCGGAATCATGGATTAAGGATACAGGATTAAATAACCTGAATGGTCTGTATGATTCCACAACTTTTTATCGTGATGAGTCAAGGGTTGCACCACACAACTGTTATACAAACAGCGAAAAGCTGAAGGAAGGTATTGCGGCAGCTGGTTACAGTACCGAGTATCTGGGTGAGAAATCTAAGGCGTTTGCATTCAATGTAGAAGATACAGCGCTTGGCAGTGGTCAGACAGCAAACAAAGTGACAACTGCATACAATGACAGCAGTACAAGATGGTATGAGTACAATGCCGATGAGAAACTGTACTATCGTTTCCAGTATGGAACAGAGCAGATTGATGATCAGACAAATGAGCAGCTTCGCTACAAGAACTTGATTGTTATGTTCGTTCAGTATACAGATCTTGGCGATGGTTTACAGAATATCGATTGGGATAAGACTGGAACCGGATATTATATTACAGATGGTGAGTATGAAGCAATTTCATGGAGAAAGGATAATGGAGTTGTAAAGTACTATACCGCTGATGGCAAGCAGTTGAAGATGAATCCGGGAAAGACATTTGTAACAGTATTTGATGAGACAAAGCAGGATAAGATTATCTTTGAATAATTAAATACAAATATGGAAATAATTTCTTCAAGGAGTTGGTGCCATGAAGAAATTATTTTTATATGTACTATTATTTGTAGGGATTTTTTCATTATGTTTTTTGCTTGCAAATGAATATTTTAAACAACGTATGCAGGAAAAAGAGGGACAGAAGCTGGAACTTGCAGCGGATTCCATTTCCATTGACACAGAATGGAAAGACAATGGATTTTTGGTAGGGATTCAGAGTGGACGTGTGATAGTGTACGAGGCAGATACGCAACAGGTGTATGAATATACTGATATTGATGCGGCGGTCTTGCAGAAGTTACATCCGAGTGTATATCAGGATCTCTTAAAAAATGTGCATTTTGATTCGAAAAAGGAACTGTATCGATATCTGGAATCATTATCAACCTAGAATAAACTTACAGTGAGGAAAACAATGAAAACACAGTATGATGTATGTGTAGTTGGCGGTGGTGCAGCCGGAATGGCTGCAGCAATCGCGGCTGCAGAGGGCGGAAACACCGTCTGTATCATTGATAAAAATAAAAAACTGGGCAAGAAATTATATGCCACAGGCAATGGTCGATGCAATCTGGCAAATACAGATATGAAGGATGGTCATTATCATTCGTCTTCAGAAACGTATCAGAAATTTCTGCATACCTGTCTGGGCGAGCAACCATTGCATGAAATGTTTGCATTTTTGCATTCTATTGGTGTATATACAAGATGTATCGACGGATATTATTATCCGATATCAATGCAGGCATCAGCGGTTGTATGGGCACTTTTAGACCGAATAAAGGCATTGCAGGTAACCACGTATCTGTCGGAAACGGTGACAGATATTCGGGTAAAAAAGGATGGATATCATATTCAGTGTAATACGGAGATTATTGCCAGGAAGGTGATACTGGCATGTGGTGGACGATCATATCCATCGCTTGGCGGCTGCGCGGAAGGCGCAAGACTGGCAGAGAAGCTCGGTGTAAAACAGGAGCCGCAAAGACCGGCTTTATGTGCTGTTATGACAGAGGAAAATACCGAGGCGGTAAAAGGCGTTCGAGTGGCATGTTCGGCATGGTTTGAAGAAGGTAACACGGAATGGAAACAGTCCGGTGAATTACAGATTACCGAGTATGGTTTATCCGGGATTATGATATTCAATTTATCTTCGGAGCTTGGCAGGATCTTATCAGAAAAATCAAGTGTTAAGCTGTATGTGGATTTTTTACCGGAGATAGAAGAGAATGCATTTGTGCAGGGAAGCAGAGATGTGAACCGGAGTCTGTATGGATATCTGAATGCGTATTTGCCAGATAAGCTTGCCATGTATATTTTGGAGACCGCGTGTGAACAGCCAAAGCAGGCGCTTATAGAGTTAACAGAAGCCCAGTTACATAAGATTTATCATCTTTGCAGACGATTTCCATTTCATGTCCGTGCATTGAAAAACTATGAACAGGCGCAGGTAACCGCAGGTGGAATCCGACTGACTGAGATTCAGCCAGAGACGATGGAATGTCTGGGACATCCCGGAATGTATGCGACGGGAGAAATGTTGGACATTGATGGAGATTGCGGCGGATATAATCTGACGTTTGCGTTACTTACAGGATTACGTGCAGGGAGAGCATGTCATGATAAGAATTAACCAGATTAAGATACCAGTACAAAAAGACGAAACAAGCGCTTTAAAAAAGAAAATACAGAAGACGCTCAGGACGAATCATCCGTATACATATCAGATCGTTCGGAAATCCTTAGATGCGAGAGACAAGGAAAATCTGCTTCATATCTATACGGTTGATGTGGAATTTGAACGATCACAGGATATTCCTCGCAACATAATAGACAATAAAAATATTATGTTAACTAAAGATGAGAAATATACATTTCCGCATCGATGCAGAGACGATTGTAACGAGAAAACGGACGTGTCCATATATCGCCCAGTTATCATTGGCGCTGGTCCGGCGGGATATTTTGCGGCGTTACAATTAGCATGTGCCGGATACAGACCGATTGTATATGAGCGTGGAAAGTGTGTCGAAGAACGGACAAGGGATGTCGAAGGCTTCTGGCAGGGAGAGACACCGATCTGTGCGAATTCCAATGTATCCTTCGGCGAGGGCGGTGCCGGAACCTTCTCGGACGGAAAGTTAAATACCGGAATCAAGGACAAATATGGACGGATTCAGGCGGTTATTCATGATTTTATACGGTTTGGAGCGTCAGAGGAGATTGGCTATCTGAACAAACCGCATATTGGGACGGATGTATTAAAGCATGTGATGAAGAAAATGCGGGAAGAGATTCGATCCTTTGGCGGAGAGATTCATTTCTCCCATCAGCTTACCGCGATCTCCCATAGATCCGATACATGTCTGTCGCTTACGATTAAAGATCTGCAGAACGAGCAGACGATCGTAGTGGAGACATCTGCCTGTATTCTGGCGATCGGACACAGCGCAAGAGACACATTTGCTATGTTGCAGGCGGCCGGTGTCACGATGGAGGCAAAATCATTTGCAATGGGACTCCGGATCGAGCATTCACAGGCGATGGTCAATGCGAGCCAGTACGGCACGAGCGAGCAGGCGAAGCTGCTTCCGGCTGCAGATTATAAGATGACATACCGTTCAACCAAGGGGCATCGTAATTGAGGCTGAGCTTGACAAGGGACGTGGACCTGTTGCAACAATGCTTGTACAGAAGGGAACACTCCATGTTGGAGATTACATCGCTGTCGGAGCGTCACATGGTAAGGTACGTGCCATGACCAACTCAAGAGGTGAGAGAGTTACAGAGGCTCTTCCATCAACACCTGTACAGATCCAGGGTCTCAACACAGTTCCTGATGCAGGCGAGATATTCATGGCAGTTGACAATGAGAAGGAAGCAAGAACCATATCAGAGACATATATCTCGCAGGGTAAGGAGAAGCTTCTTGCAGATACAAAGCAGAGAATGTCACTTGACGATCTGTACAGCCAGATCCAGGCCGGCAACCTCAAGGAGCTCAAGATCATCATCAAGGCAGATGTACAGGGTTCAGTTGAGGCCGTTAAGCAGAGTCTCTTAAAACTCTCAAATGACGAGGTCGTTATCAAGTGCATACATGCAGGTGTAGGTGCTATCAACGAGTCAGATATAATTCTTGCATCAGCATCAAATGCCATCGTAATCGGTTTCAATATCAGACCGGATGCGAGAGCAAAGGATATGGCTGACAGCGAGGGGGTAGATGTTCGTCTGTACAGAGTCATTTACAATGCAATAGAGGATATTGATTCAGCAATGAAGGGTATGCTTGATCCTATATATGAGGAGAAGGTCATCGGACACGCAGAGATCAGACAGACATACAAGGCTTCTGGTATCGGTGTCATTGCCGGTTCATATGTTCTCGACGGAACAATCAACAGAAACTGCAGCGTAAGGATTACCAGAGAGGGCAATCTTATATTTGAAGGAAAGCTTGCTTCACTCAAGAGATTCAAGGATGATGTCAAGGAAGTTAAGTCCGGCTTTGAGTGTGGTATGGTATTCGAGAACTTCCAGGACGTTGCAGAGGAAGATCAGATAGAGGCATACGAGATGGTAGAGGTGCCTAGAAAGTAGTAATAGATATGAGAAAAAACAGTGTAAAGAATAACAGGATCAACGGTGAGGTCCAGAGAGAACTCAGCAGGATCATCAGCCGTGAGATCAAGGATCCAAGAATATCACCTATGACTTCGGTCGTTGATGTGGTTGTCACACCTGATCTCAAGTTCTGTAAGGCATATATCAGTGTCCTGGGTGACCAGGATGCTGTTGATTCCACATTTGCAGGGTTGAACAGCGCAATGGGATATATCAGAAGAGAGCTTGCTCATTCTGTAAATCTGCGCAATACACCGGAGATAACATTTATCATGGACCAGTCCATAGAGTATGGTGTCAGTATGTCCCACAAGATAGATGAGGCTCTCGGAAAGCATGGCGATGCTGACGAGAGTACAGATGAAAACTCAGAGAGTGAAGATGAGTTTGAAGAGTAGGATATAATATGAGAATTTAAAAGGAGGTATATCATGAACGATCTTATAAGGGAGATAGAGAACGCAGACAGCATAGCCATAACAGGACATATCAATCCTGATGGTGACTGTATAGGTTCAACACTTGGAATGTATAACTATATTACAAGCAATTACCCTGACAAGAGGGTTCAGGTATATCTTCAGGAATTCCCGGATGTATTCATGTTCCTGAATGGTGCATCTACTGTAAAGCATGAGGCAGATGACGAGACCTATGATCTGTTTATGTCGCTTGACTGCGGAGATATGGACAGATTCACACCATTTGTCAGATATTATGAGACTGCGAAGAGAACCTTGTGTATAGACCACCATGTGTCCAATAAGGGTTTTGGAGATGTATGTTATGTGGAAAGTGGTGCGTGTTCTGCTGCGGAAGCCATATTCAAGCTCCTTGACGCTGATAAGATCAATCAGAAGTGTGCAGAGTGCCTGTATACCGGAATAGTCCACGATACGGGAGTGTTTAAGCACAGCAATACAACAAGGGCAGCCATGACTATAGCGGGAATTCTTATAGAGAAGGGGGCAAGACCAAGCTTTGTCATAGATGAAACCTTCTACAAGAAGACGCTCACACAGAATAAGCTTCTGGGCTATGCGCTTCTCAACATGAAGCAGTTTGCAGATGGAAAGATAACCCATACACTTCTGACAAAGGAGGACTTTGACAGATTTGGTGCCAGCAAGATGGATACGGATGGAATCGTGGATCAGCTCAGACTGACATCAGGTACTGAGGTTGCTTTCTTCATGTATCAGGCTGGTGAGGATAATTACAAGATATCCCTCAGGGCAAATGATATCGTGAACGTGAGTGAGATCGCGTGCAGTCACGGTGGTGGCGGCCATGTAAAGGCTGCGGGCTGCAATATGTCAGGTGATCCGGAAAAGATAGTTGCGGAGATAGTTGCGGATATAGAGAAACAGCTTGGCTGATAAATTGCAGAAAAGATGTGATCTGGAACAGGTACTGATACAGCGGACTGATGTAAAAGACTTTGGATTGGATTTGAAATAGTTATGATAGATGGATTTATCAATATATATAAGGAGCAGGGGTTCACGTCATTTGATGTGGTGGCAAAGCTCCGTGGTATATTAAAACAGAAAAAGATAGGTCATACCGGAACTCTCGATCCCATGGCGGAGGGAGTTCTTCTTGTGTGTCTGGGAAGTGCTACGAAGATGTGCGATCTGCTCACTGAGAAGAACAAGACATACACATGTACCATGCTTCTCGGAAAGACCAGCGACACCGAAGACGTGACAGGAGTCATGACAGATGTGACAGATGTATATCCTGATGAGAAGACAGTCAGGGCTGCGGTGATGAGTTTTGTAGGCGATTACATGCAGATCCCGCCTATGTATTCAGCCATCAAGGTAAATGGTAAGAAGCTCTATGAGCTGGCGAGGGCCGGACAGGTTATAGAGAGAGAGCCGAGACCGGTCACGATACATGGTATCACCGTACAGTCGGTAGAACTTCCGAGGGTGACATTCGATGTGAGCTGTTCCAAGGGAACATATATCAGAAGCCTGTGCAGGGATATAGGAGAGAAGCTTGGCTGCGGTGCGGTGATGGAGAAGCTTGTCAGAACCGAGGTGAAGGGCTTTACTATAGAGGAAAGTCTGACACTTGATGAGGTGGAGAAGGCAAGGGATGACGGGACACTCATGCAGCATGTGCTCACAACAGACAAGCTTATGCCGGATATTCCAGAACTCCATATATCAGCAAAGGGTGAGAAACTCCTTGCAAATGGCAATAAACTTTCTGCGGATTCATTTATGGAAGATCAGATATACAGGGACACATATGTCAAGGTGTACGATGAGAACGGGAGATTTGCGGCACTGTATGAATACAGTGATGAGAAGAGGCAGTATGTGCCATTTAAGATGTTTCCGGTGAGCAATTAAGGACAGACAGTTATGATTCATATAAAGGATACAAAGAAGATACAACTAAATAGCACAGAGCGCACGGCGGTTGCACTGGGAAAGTTTGATGGCATACACCAGGGGCATATGTTATTGATAGAACAGGTGCTCAAACTGCAGAAAAAAGGCTATATGGGTGTCGTGTTCACATTTGACATGAGGGAGAACCATGTGTTTGATGTAAGTAATATGAAGACCATATATACATCTGAAGAGAAAGCACAGGTGGTTTCTGACACGGGTGTTGACGTCCTGGTTGAGTATCCGTTTGACGATGAATTTGCAGCCACAGAGCCGAAGGCTTTTATCAGGGATATACTGGTGGGTATGATGAGAGCCGGATATGTGGTGGTTGGAAGCGATTACAGATTCGGCAGAGACAGAAAGGGCGATGTGGATACCCTCAGAAGCTATGCGGACGAGTATGGATATAAGGTCATAGTCATAGACAAGCTGGAACAGGATGACGAGGTGGTCAGCTCAACTGTCATCAGGAAGAATATTTCTGAGGGAGATGTGAGGTCGGTCATTCCGATGCTCGGTAGACCGTACAGTATGACAGGTGAAGTGGTGTCCGGTAAACAGCTTGGAAGGACAATAGGAATACCGACTGCGAATATGCTGCCGGAGGAGCGCAAGCTGTACCCGCCGGCTGGTGTGTATGCTTCAAGGATCAGGATAATCCGGGGGAAGCATACGGGACATGAGGATCCTTTCAGAGTCTATATGGGAATCACCAACATAGGAGACAATCCTACAGTCAACGACAAGGGAAATATCACCATAGAGACGAATATCTTTGACTTTGACAGGGATATATACGGACAGATCATCAAGGTGGAGCTTATAGAGAAGATCCGGGGCGAGAAGAAATTTGGAAGCCTGGATGAGCTCAAGGCCCAGATGACAAATGACATAGAGAATTCAAAGAGAATACTTGGAAACAAGGTGTTGGTAAAATAGCACAGAAAACATTGGTAATTATGCGGATAAATAATGACGGATTATTGGGTCGCATGAAGATGTTTTCTGTGCTATATTTTTAATAATAGGGTATTTTTTTCTGGTAGAAAAGGAAGTACAAGGAGGAAAAGGGAAATGAGAAAGAAAGCAGCGAGCAGGATCCTGGCATATGTTCTCACCTTATGCATGATCATCGGCAATATAACATGGCCGGAGATCACAGCTAAGGCGGAGACCATAACGCTGGATCTGAAACCGGACACCGGTTGGAAGACGGTGACTGCAAAGTCGGATACTTATAGTAAGAAGCCTAAGGCAGAGATGAGGTTTTCTCCACCGAGTGAACTCGGCTCTATGAAAGCGATTGCTGATGCCGGGTATAAGACACTCAAGATCACATATGCGGTGGAGGATTTCACTGAACTAAGTGGGGAAAGTTCAGGAGTTATGCCATTTGTATCATATGGGCCATCGTGGTCCAATAATGATGTATGGATTAATCTGGAAAAAGCCGGACAGTTTGAGGCTACACTTGATCTGGCATCGATCAATACTACCAGCACAGAGAGCGTGGCATTTGGTATACAGATTGCAAATCTCCAGGAGAACAGCACGATCAAATTCAGGATCGTGTCAGCGGTGCTCTCGGGAACAAAGAGCACATCTGGTGGTTCATCAGGGGAGTCTGGCGGTTCGGGAGGCAGCGGACAAGGAAGTGCGGATCTTGATTCTATAGGAAACACAAGCTCAAGCGTAACTGCAAGCCTTGCCGATGGAGATGGAACAGCCAAGGGAGACGGCTACTACGAGACAGAGATAACGATAAATAACAAGAGCAATTCATACATAGCAGACTGGATAGCGGTGGCTGATGTGAATGGTTCAGTAACTGCAGTAAAGGATTACAGTAGCTGGTCAGCCCTCAAGGGTGTATTCAGTGATGGAAAGCTGTACATATATCCAAACACATCCAAGAAGTCAGGTGCAGTAAATGCCGGATCGAGCGTGAGTTATTCAAAGCTTGGCTACACAGGCACGGCAAATGGTGTGTCTATAACAGGTGTCAAGGTGTACTACAGCTCACAGTCAGGTGCATTTGACTCATTTATCGGTTCACTTTCATCATCATCTGGCGGAGCCGGGGACAACACAGGTGAGATCAATACGGATGTTGAGTACAACTATGCAAAGCTTCTTCAGGAGTCACTGTATCTTTATGATGCGAATATGTGCGGAAGTGATGTATCTGCAAAGAGTGAGTTTTCTTGGAGATCAAACTGCCATACTGAGGATGCAAAAACAACATATAATGGAAAGACTGTGGATGTCAGCGGTGGATACCATGATGCGGGAGATCATGCCAAGTTTGGTCTGCCACAGGCATATTCGGCTACAGTTCTAGGGCTTGCGCACATGGAGTTTGCCGAGGCATTTGCGGATACTGCTACAGAGGCACACTATAAGAGGATCATGGACAGATTCGTTGATTATTTCGAGAGATGCACAGTCCTTGGAAGTGATGGCTCGGTTAAGGCTTTCTGTTATCAGGTCGGTGATGGAAATGTCGATCATGGCTACTGGGGAGCTCCGGAAAAGCAGTCATCAAGAAGTGGACAGGCAACATTCACATCTGATTCAGATACATGTACAGATATCGTTTCAGAGACAGCGGCGGCACTTGCGGCATATTATATAAATTACAAGGATAAGAAAGCGCTTTCCTATGCGGAGAAGCTTTTCACATATGCGGATACTAAGGCTAAGAAGAACAGCTCGGGTCCGGCATCAGGTTTCTATAACTCAGATTCATGGGAAGATGACTATGCCCTTGCGGCGGCTCTTCTGTACAAGGCTACAGGAAAATCAGCATATGCAACAAAATACAATAATGTATATGGTGGCAGAACAAATCCTAACTGGGCTCTTTGCTGGAATAACGTGGCTCAGGCGGCTCTGCTCTACAGTCCTAATTCATCCAAGAAGAGCGTGTTCGTGGAGAACCAGTCAGGACTTATAGCAAGCAAGACACAGTCAGGAGATAACAATTTCTGCCTGATAGACAGCTGGGGATCGGCGAGATATAACACTGCTCATCAGATGACAGGTCTTCTGTATGATACTATATATGGAAAGAATGATTATTCATCATGGGCAAATGGTCAGATGAAGTACATACTTGGCAACAATGCAGGTTCAAAGTGTTTTGTTGTCGGTTACAACAAGTATTCATCAAAGTACCCTCATCACAGAGCCTCAAGCGGATATCAGGGTTCTGTAACTGGAAATGCATATACAAAGCAGGCACATGTACTAGTCGGCGCTTTGGTTGGCGGTCCGGCGGGTTCGAGTACATCCTATGTAGATAGCTCAGAAGATTATAACCAGAACGAGGTTGCACTGGACTATAATGCAAGCCTTGTGGGTGCAGCAGCTGGACTTTATCTGTATGTAAAGAACAGCGGAACAGATGAGGAGAAGGCAGCACAGAAGGTAGTTCCAAAGAGCGAGGTGTCGTCAGAGCTTAGGACGATAAGCGGGGAGTCAGGTGGAGGCATGACAACAGAGGACGACACGAAGGATCCTTCAACTGGCTCAACCGGCTCAACCGGATCGACTGGCTCAACTGGATCAACAACGGGTTCAACGTCTGAGAAAGACACAGAGACTCCGTCAGAGCCCCCAGCCGTAAAGGTTACAGGAATCTCATTTGACAAGACATACATAACACTTAATGTGGGCGACAGTGATGAGATCAAGGCAACGATAACACCTGCTGATGCAAAAGATACATCCCTTGTGTGGTCAAGTTCAGACAAGGCTAAGGTATCCGTACAGAATGGCAAGATAACAGCCCTCGCAGCCGGAACGGCGACTATCACAGCTACGGCTAAGGATGGCTCGGGAATAAAGGCGGCGTGTGTTGTCAAAGTGCTCACTCCTGGAAAGCTGTCATGTAGCAGTGCTGACAAGTCATGGACAGACCTCGTATATGGCTATTCAAATGCGAATCATGCAGCTATTGAACTGTCAAACTCCGGGGAGACAACCCTTACAGATGTAAAGGCCAAGCTTAAGGATGGAACGGCATTCCAGATCGTTTCATCACCGGCAGGGCAGATTTCTGCAGGAAATAAAACAACAGTAGTTGTAAAACCGGTAAATGGACTTGGTGCCGGAAGCTACAGCGATACACTGGTTATATCATCAGCAAATGGCTCAGCGAACATAACACTCAAGGCGACAGTGGCAAAGGGAGAAAATACCGCAGTTGTCACTGTGACAAAGACATCAGTAACATCTGATGCGGTGACTGTCAGCGGCAAGGTGTCAGGTATAGTGGGTGAGATCGAGTATGCAATATCCAGTGAAAAGGATGCTGATGCATCAAAGCTTGTATGGCAGAATGGTGCTCAGTTTACCGGGCTTAAGGAATTTACTACATATTATGTGTATAGCCGAGTAAAAGAAACTGCAAATGTCAAGGCTGGTCAGATCAGCCAGGCACTTGAGGTGACTACACCTTTATCAGATCCTTTCGTAATTGACATCGGAAGACTGAATGACAGCAGATATGTTGGAGCATTCACAGACAGTGAGGAAAATCCAACTGTAAAGGTATCACAGTCTGGTGGAATCATATCAGTTTCATTTACCGAGAATAAGGATTACACGATCACAGGAAATGGTGAGGATGTAATTGTAGATACCGGAAATGCAAGTGGAATAACCGTGGACAATGCTACTGTAAAGAAGATCACGGTTCGTCCGGGCAATTCTGAAACATTTGTCATAAAGGTAAGCGGAGAAAATAAGATTGCTGATGGTATAACATGCGTCAGCGATAACAGTAACGCAGCGGATGTAAAGGTATCTGGAAAGGATACATCTTCCAAGATATCAGCGACAACCCCGGGTGCGTCTGCGATCAAGACAGATGGAAATCTTGAGATAGACAACATACAGATAAAGTCCGATGGTAAGGGAATCGAATCTGCGGGAACTGTGAAGATAGCAGGTGGAAGCAACAGCATAGATTCTGTATCTTCGGCAATATCGGCATCGGATGTGGAGATCACAGGAGGCTCTGTTGATGCAAAGTCATCAGGACTTGGCGATGGGGAGTCGGTAATCTCAGCAGACAATTCTATCAAACTGGTTGGTGGAAGTGTTACGGCGGATGCATCCGGATCAACCGGTGGAAATTCATTTGGCGTAAAGTCAGATGATGGAACGATCATTGTTGATGGCGATGTGTCAATAGGTGGAGATCCAATTTATTCCAAGGATCCGGTAGACAGCAAGGGCGACAGTGTAACCATGGTAAAGGTTGTGTTCACAGATGAGAATGGCAACCAGTTGTATGCGTCATCTGTAAACAAGGGATCAACTCTTGATCTGTCGAAAATAAATATCACCATGTCTGATGGTACTGATTACAAGACATCGAGGGCTGGATATGCGCTGGCATGGCAGGATGAAGCCGGAACAAGCTATAATGCTGATTCTGCATACGGCGCTGTATCAGAGGATATAACATTTAAGGCTGTATGGACATGGATAGTTGTGGATATAAGCGTTGATGCAAATATTACATTTGCGGCAACTGGAAATGCTTCGTACAAGACTACAATGTCAGCTCTGGCCACACCTACACTTATAGCGTGTATGCCTACAATCAAAATACTAATAAAACTAGCGGTTGGTCTGAACAGATAACCGTTAGCTATTGATAAGAAAGAGGACCGTTGTTGATGAAATCTTATGAAGAGATAAATGCCAAAATCCGTGCCGGCCAGGCGGTGGTTGTCACTGCTGAAGAAGTCATCCATATCGCCAAAGATATTGGCGTTAAAGAGGCCGCTAAAAAAATAGATGTTGTTACTACCGGTACTTTTGGCATCATGTGCAGCTCCGGCGCTTTTCTCAATTTTTGGCACACTAAGCCCAAAATCAAAATGCAGCGGGTATGGCTGGATAATGTCCCTGCTTATGGCGGGCTAGCTGCTGTAGATTGCTACTTGGGTGCCACGGAGCTTGATATCAACGACCCGGCCAATACTCACCACCCCGGCAATTTCCGTCATGGCGGCGGCCATGTTATCGAAGACCTGATTGCCGGCAGGGAAGTACACCTGCGGGCAGAGGCTTATGGCAC
>OGYE01001917.1_pt1 | contig 13164 bp, 9 predicted proteins | sample 1576471 | NCBI WGS metagenome assembly OGYE01 (sample SAMEA3541532, study PRJEB24748) | human gut metagenome | biome: human gut; feature: human-associated habitat; material: faeces | place: China | collected 2012
GTATTGCCGAAAAGAGTCTGGATAAGATATTCGATCGTTTTTATCAGGTCGACAGCACGGACAACCAGAAAGGTACGGGCATAGGATTGGCACTTGCTAAAAGTATAATTGAAGCCCATAAAGGCAAAATCAGTGTGCGGAGCATGGAGGGAAAGGGAACCACTTTTGTGGTTGAATTGCCTTTGGGAGATAGTCACATTGCCGATTCACAAAAAGTGGCAACTCCCGATATCGATTCATCATGCATTTCAGAGTTGACCATGTATGGTGACAAGGCACTGACTGATGTGATGGATGATGAGAATCCTGCTAATGAATCGGAAGATACAAAGAGTAAAATCCTGATTGTTGAAGACAATGAAGAACTCAGAGGTTTACTGGTTCGTCTGTTCTCCAAAGTATATTCCGTTTGCGAAGCGCAGGATGGTGAAGAAGGACTGGATAAAACAAAAGAAATACAGCCCGATATTGTACTGAGCGATATCATGATGCCCAAGATGTCCGGTATAGAAATGTGCAGGAAGATAAAGAGTAATTTTGAAACATCCCATATCCCAGTGATATTACTGACGGCCCAGACAGCCGAAGAATATACAATGCAAGGGTTAAAAATGGGTGCAGATGACTATGTGACTAAACCTTTTAATGTGAAACATTTGTTTATGCGTTGTAACAATCTGGTAAACAGCCGGCGTATTTTACAGGAGAAATTCAGCAAGCAACCGCAAGCGCCTGCGCGGATACTGGCTATGCACGGCGGGATATATCCCTAAAAGGCTGACTGATATCCCCGGCGCGTCCGAGGTTTTCGAGTGCGGAATAGTCAGCTATTCGAATGATATAAAAACAAAGCTCCTCGGCGTTTCGCCAAAGACGCTTGAGACCTACGGCGCTGTCAGCGAACAGACGGCGCGCGAGATGGCGCTCGGCGCAAAGCACATGAGCGGCGCGGATATAGCGATATCCACAACCGGTCTTGCAGGACCGGGAGGCGACGGTGTTCTGCCCGGCGGACTGAGCTTTGCGGCGGTCACGGACGGCGAGCGCACAGTCGTCGAAAAGATAGTCACCGGTCATGAAAATGACCGTGAATATAACAGATATGTCACGGCGTCGCGGGCACTTAACCTTGCACGTCTGATGCTGGAAGAGAAAATAAAGTAAACCTGTATCGGAGGAAAGAGTATGTCTGACAAAAACAGAAAAGACGGCGAGTTTTCGCTGCCCGATATGAGGGAGATGTTTGAGCACTACACATCGGTTGAGGACGACGAACCTGCGGCACAGCGCAGCGAAATGGAAGATCTCGCGCGCAGATATCTTGACTGCGGCGACGATGAAACCGGGGTGGAGTCACGGCAGGAAAGCGGCGCCGTGACCGAAGAAAAGGAGCCGGTATCCGAGCCGGAGAAACCCGCCGAGCCGAAAAAGGATAATTTATATAAGTTTATCCCGCCCGACGATCTGAGCGGTGAGGATATTCCGAAAGTGACCGAACCGGAATACCCGACCGAGCAGGCGCTCGACGATTTCGATATGCCGACAGATTCTACCTTTGCCGTCAACCTCAGCGAGCGCGACCGTGGCTCACTGCGCGAATATGAGCGTGAGGTCAGCGAGAACGAGAAGAATAACGGAAGCGAAAAGGGCTTCAAAAAATTTATAAAGGGCATCATTCCGATGAAGGGCGACGCTGTCTCCGAGATAGTCCGCAAGATAGTCTTTATGGTGGCTATAATCACGGTGTTCGTCAGCGCGGGAATGCTGATAAACACATATCTCATTCAGCCCAATATCGTTGACAACGACATAAAAGATATCAAGCCCAGCGAGGAGCTGACCTGGGACGAGATAAAGGCAAAGTACCCGAATGTCAAGTTCCCCGAGGGTATGCAGCTAAAATACGCCGAGGCGTATGCACAGAACACCGACCTCGTCGGCTGGCTGAAAATAGACAAGCTCAAGATGGACTTCCCGATTCTCCAGACCGACAACGATTCGTATTATCTCAAACGCAGCTTCACCCACAGATACACGGATCTCGGAAACCCGTTCCTGGCTCATGCCAATTCAATTGAGCCGCTTGACCGTAACAGCATAATCTACGGTCACAGCACCCGCAGCTCGGACAAGATATTCAGCAAGCTCTTCGACTACCGCACCACGCGCGGATTCATAAACAATCCGATAATCGAGTTCAACACCATCTATCACGACTACAAGTGGAAGGTCTACGCGGTGTTTATCACAAATGCGACCACCGCCGAGGACAACGGATATTTCTTCAACTATGTTTGGACGAATATAAGCGAGGCGAGCTTCGAGCAGTATATAGCCGAGCTTGATTCGAGAAAGCTCTACACAACGGGCGTCGATATCAAGCCGACCGACAAGATTCTCACTCTTTCGACCTGCCTGTATGAGTTCGACAATGCACGCCTTGTCGTTGTGGCACGAATGGTGCGCGACGGCGAGAGTGAAGAAGTTGATACTTCGCTCGTCAAGACCAACCCCAACCCGAGATATCCTCAGGCTTGGTATGATAAAGACAAGAAACAGAACCCCTACAAAAACGCAAACAGATGGTATCCCAACTAATGAGGTGATATTTTGAAAAATAAGATCTCGCTCCTGGCTTTTGTCAATCAGCCTCTCCCGCGCAGGGCGATAGCGGAATATGAGTCCGTCTTTGCCGTAGCCTACGGGGAGTGCCGCTTTGAGCAGTTCACGGACAGCCGCGAGCTGTTTTCTGCCCTTGCCGGAGCGTTCGGAGATTCGGAGACTGTGGTTCTCGCGGCTGCCGAGCGGCATTATATCGAGATAAAGAAGCTGCTTTTCGACGCGCTCAGAACAAAAACCGCGTCCTCCGACAGAATAGCCGAAGTGCTTGAAAAGGCGGATGAGGATCAGTGTCTGATGCCTGCCGACGCACAGATACTTGTGACCGACGACGGCAAATACAGCGGCTTTATAGAGAAAAGCGGCAGCCAGACGCTGGTTTTTCTGCCCCTTTCCGACGGCAGATGCGCCAAGGTCGCCGAAGAACTGAAATTGGTGTTCCTGCCCGTTGAAAAAGCTGCCGAAAGCGCAAACACTACCGAACCGGATGCGAACGGCGCCGGCGAGCCGAGTGCTGAAGAAAAGTGCGATCCGGAAGAGGTCGTTGCGCTCTTGAAAGAGCGCGGACTTTCCGTCGCGGTTGCTTCAAGCAAAAACAGCCCGTTCGTGTTCTCTGTCCTGCCCTATGACGATGAATCGGATTTCGGCGATGCTATATTCGCCCAGTCGGTCGATATCGAGCGGCAGGAGGACGAGAGTCACGGCGAATATATAGCCGCCATGGCGGGACGCGCCAGAGCGAAGAGCGGCGCATCAATCGGTGCGGCGATATCGAATGTGTTCCGCAACGATGATGAAAACAGCAAGCATTTCATGCTCATCTGCATAGCGGACGAGAACAAGGCACGCGTGTTCAAGGTCTTCAGCCGCAAGGGCGAGACCACGCAGGAGTTTATCTACGCCTGCGTCCGCAGGCTCTATTCCGCGCTCGCAGACTATGCGCGCAACGGCTTTGTCATGCACGATGTCAGCGACGATGCGTCAATAATAATCACGGACGGCGAACATCACTCTCACCATAAATCGGCTCCGGTGCGCTCGGGCAAAAAGACCGCGCTCATAGTCGCGTCGGTCATTCTGCTCGCCGCGCTTATCGGCACTGCCGTCACATTCCTTGTCAAGGGCTACGGCTCGCAGGCGGGCGCGTCGCTTATCGGCGCGCGCACTCCCGACACGACCGAGAGCGGGACGGGCGACATAATCGGCGTTATAGATGATATTATCATTGCTGATGTCGAAGATCCCAACGGCGATACAACCGACGAATATAGTTCTGACAGCACCGACTCGCAGAGCACCGACTCCGGAAAAACAACCGGGGAACAGACAAATGGCACTGTGCCCGGCTCGATAGCCGAGGGATCAACCGTCCTGACGACGGTTATCTCGACAAAGCCCACGACTCGCCCGAACACGACTGGAAAACCGACCACTAAGCCTACCCAGAAACCGACCGAGACCACGACAAGGCACAGCTCTTCAAAGACGGGTACTTTTGTTTTCACCGTCTACGGTTACGGCCACGGAGTCGGCATGAGCCAAAACGGCGCGTCCGAATATGCGCGCCGCGGCTGGACATACAAGCAGATCTTGCTCCATTATTACAACAACCCCGGCATCAGCCTCGTTAAGGATTCAAATTTGCCGAGCACGGTTACATATAACGGCAAGAGATATTCGCTCGCCGAATATCTCGGCAAGACTGCATATGCCGAGGTCGGCCCGTCCGCGCCGCTTGAGTCGATAAAGTCGCAGATGGTCGCGATTTACACCTACGCAAAGCGCCAGAATTTTAAGATGACTACCTCAAACCACGCGTTCCGCGAGAGCTACGCCGGCACAAGCTCATCTATCGAAAACGCGATAAAAGCGACGCTCGGCGAATATCTTGCATATTACGGCTCGCCTGCGTTCACTCCGTATTTTTCAACGGCGGCGGGGAAGACGGCTTCGAGCGCGAATGTCTGGGGCGGCAGTCAGAATAGCTATCCGTATCTCGCGGGCGGCAGGACAAGCCCCGAGGGCAATGTCAAACGCACGCTGACCATTTCGAGCGAGGAGCTTCGCAAGAAGGTCGAAGCGTATAATGCAAAGGTTGATTCATCAAAGCGCATAACGCTCCAGAGCAACCCTGCGCAGTGGATAAAAATACTCGAGCATGACAGCGCGCGCGGCAGCAGCTGCGGCTATATTTCAAGCATGAGAATAGGCAATCAGACAATGCGCGGCAACGCATTCAGGCTCAACATAATGGGCGCGGCGACGCTCCGCTCGCATTGCTTCACCTTCACTTATACGCCGGACTGATATAAAAGCAAGAGGGCTGCCCGATGCGGCAGCCCTCTTTAAATAGAGGATGAAATTATGAATAAGCAGGAAGTATATGATTTCCTGACAAGCAGGGGAATAGAATACGAAGTGACCGAGCACGGCGCGGTGTTCAATATGGAGGAGATGTCGCATGTTGAGCTGCCGCACCCGGAGGCGGACGCGAAGAATCTGTTTGTCAGAGACGACAAGAAGCGCAATTATTATCTCATAACTGTAAGGGGCGACAAGCGCGTTGACCTGAAAAAATTCAGGGAGGAGCACGGCACACGCCCGCTGAGCTTTGCATCGGAAAACGATCTGATGAACCTGCTCGGTCTGATACCGGGCGCAGTGACGCCGCTCGGTATACTCAACGACAGCGAGAAAAAAGTGAAATTTTTTCTTGACGAGGAACTCCTAAAATGCGGACTTATCGGAGTCCACCCGAATGACAACACCGCAACGGTGTGGCTGAAAACAACCGATCTTATAGATATAATAAAGGAACACGGAAACGAAGTTGAAGCAGTCAGAATATGACTGCAAAAATAAAAATCAAGCCGGGAGAGTTATAAAAAACTTTCCCGGCTTGCATTGGTTACAGTCTGTCTAGAAAATCGGCTATTGACCTGTTTTCATATGCCGCAGGCATATTTCGCTCGTTCCGAAGAACGAATTTCATTGAAAAAAGCACTTGCAACAGCAAGTGCTCTTTTCATGGTGGAGATGGCGGTAATCGAAACCGCGTCCGAAAAGGGCTCCCCACAGCTTTCTACGGGCGTAGCCTGTCTTTTAAGATTCCCTCGCCGGAGCGCCGTCAGGCAGGCTCACCGGTTCGGTAGTTCCGTTGTTCATGACGGGTTACGGAGCGCTCACCCGTGCACGTTCACTGCTAATCGACGCCTTGTACCGAGCCGCAGTACTCCCGGCAAAGACGGCTACTATTTAAGCAGCTTGTAAAACTGTTTTGTTGTCGTTTATTATTTAAACGTATGGGTTTTATAGCGGTCCCACACCGCTGCCCGCTTACCGAAGTTCAACCTCCCCGTCGAAATCCTTTCATCCCCATATATCAAACGGCTTTTGCCGATTGAATCAGAAGTTTTTCATGCTGCGCTCGATATTGCGCGCGGCGTCTTTCTTCGCTGCCGTTTCGCGCTTGTCATAGAGCTTTTTACCCTTGCACAGCCCGACCTCAACCTTTGCGCGCCCTTTGACAAAATATACACTCAGCGGCACGAGGGTCAAGCCCTCCTGCTTCGTCTGACCGAGCAGGCGCATTATCTCGCGCTTGTGCATCAGCAGACGGCGCACCCTCAGCGGGTCGCGGTTGAAGATATTGCCATGCTCATAGGGGCTGATGTGCATTCCGTTGACGAACAATTCGCCGTCGACTATCGAGCACCATGAGTCCTTGAGATTGAGCTTGCCCTGGCGGATGGATTTGACCTCCGTGCCGCAAAGCTCGATTCCCGCTTCGTATCTGTCGAGCACGAAATAGTCGTGAAAAGCCTTCTTGTTCTGGGCGGCGATCTTTTTCTGTTCTGTGCCCATGGCTTTCACTTCCTTTCCGCACGGGCAGTTTTCGGGAGAATATTATAACGCCCGGCAGAAATTTTGTCAAGGCAATCGACTCTCTTCAACTTATATCCTGCTCTTGAGCCTCACTGCGTCAACGAGCAGTGAGTATTTTTTATTTCTCAGCAGCGAAAATTTAAGATTCTCCGGCTTTGAAGAATATTTGTCTGCTCTGCGATCGGTGCACAGCTTATAGATGCCGAGAGATTCGCTCTTTTTTATCAGCTCAACGGTCTCTTTTTTAGATAGAGAGACGGCGTTGGGATAGAGAAAATTGCGGTAGATCATCCTCGCGAGAGAGCATATGAGCGCTTCGCACTCGCCGTCGAGGCAGCCGTCGGCTGATATCATTTGGCGAATCTCCTCTGTAGCACGGGAGGACATGACGAGATTCTCAAACGAATATGTCCGCGTCAGAGAGGAAGCCGAGGTGCGGTAGTTGTAAAACGCCTCGGGCAGGTAACAAAAAGTGTTGAGCCGGCTCAGCATATGCGCCGAGACGAGCCTGTCCTCGCCGCGACTGTAGCCTTTGTAATAAGCCGCGTCTATATCATAGTCGAATTTATCGCGCCTTATGCACTTGCAGCAAAGTGAGTTGAACTTCGAGCGCAGCAGCAGCTCCCAAAGCTCTTTTTTGCTGTCTTTATTAAAAGTGCGCTCGCCGTCGAATGTCTTTTCATGCGTGATATTTTCGCCGTTTATTTTATTATAGTCAAAGAATATCATGTCCGGCGCGCACTGCTCGATTTTTTCGCTCAATCTCGAAAACAGCTCGGGCGAGACGGTGTCGTCCGAATCAAAGACGATGAAATAGTCCCCGCGCGCATTCTCAAACGCAGTCTTTCGCGCGAGTAATACACCCTGATTCTCCGTGTGAATGACACGCACACGGCTGTCTTTTTCTGCGTATTCGTCGCAGATGCAGCCGCTTGAGTCCGTCGAGCCGTCGTCAACTATGAGCAGTTCAAAATTTTTGTAGCTCTGATTGAGAACGGAATCCAGACATTCGCGAAGATATTTTTCCGTGTTGTATACGCACACTGCGGCGGTAAAAAATACAGACATATTTATCCTCCGTCAGATGTCCGCGCAGCAGCATTTCGAGCGGCGCTTCTGCTTGCTGTGCTCGTCGCGCAGGGTGCTGTCTATGGCTATTCTGCGTATGATATCCTTGACGGTTATGTCAAGCTCGCTGTTTTCTGAGTAGTCTGCCGCGAAGGCGAAGTCAACGCGGTTGTGATAGAGCAGGTCACTCACGCCCTCGAGCTGGCGCGGTTCGTTGTTGTGGACGGCTATAGAATATCCGCCGTATGCCTTGACCATCTTCATGCACGGGACATCGGAGAGCCCGTCGCCGATATAGAGCATATTGGAAAACGGAACGCGGCGCTTGTTATCGGGTGTAGAACGGTTGAGATCTTTGTCGTTAGATACATCGAGCACGCCTTTGTTTATGCGGTAGACAAACTGGGTCTTTGAAGTATAATTGACGGCGGTCTTCGGCCAGACTGCCTCGCCGTTCTCGCCGTAAAGGAACTCACAGGCAAAAATCTCTTTGAAGCATTTGCCTATTTCGGATCCCTCGATTATCTCTTTAAGACCGGAGGAGAGGACATAGTGCTCGACGGTCACGCCGTTATCGCTGCCGAAGCGGTTGAGGCGGTCGAACCAGCCGGGCAGACCTTTATACAGTTCTATCGCGCGTCCGCACTCCATGACGCTCTTGCGCGTCAGCGGAATCCCGCACTCATGCGATTTTTTTATCATGATGTACATATAGGACAGGATTTTGTCCATATGCTCTTCCTCGGCGTAGCTGTTGGCGAGCCCCCAGAAATCCGCGGGCTCCATGCCGACGCTCGGAATGAACTGATATTCCTGCATATCCTTTGTGCAAAGTGTGCGGTCGAAGTCATAGAGTATCGCCGCAACAGGTCTTTTTCCTGCCATTTAAGACACCTCCGCAGTTATACATATATATTGGAGTTATATTATACTATGAGTGTATCAAATTTTCGCAGAAAATGCAACATATATGTATCGCGGCGATAATATGCACATTATTTTGTGGTAATCTTTGTGCAATTTTTCAAGATGTTTTTGGTGACAAGAGCGCTTTAGTGGTATATAATAGATTTTGCCGGGACGGAAAGACCGATTTTCTCCGTCTCGATTTTTACGGCTTGAAAAGGGGTATTGGTATGCGCGTCAGAGGTCTGCAAAAACTTACATTGCTCGATTTTCCCGGCAAGATGGGATGCACTGTGTTCCTCGGCGGATGCAACTTCCGCTGCCCGTTCTGCCAGAATTCGGAGCTGATTCTTCCCGGCGGGGACGAATATGAGATTCCGGAGGAAGAATTTTTTGCGTTTCTCAAAAAACGTCAGGGTATGCTCGACGGCGTGTGCATAACAGGCGGCGAACCGCTCGTTAATAAAAACATCGATGACTTCGCAAGGCGCATAAAAGACATGGGCTATCTCGTAAAGCTCGACACCAACGGCACTTTCCCGGACAAGATGCAGTCGCTTATAGACGCTGGGCTCGTTGACTATGTGGCGATGGATATCAAAAATTCGCCCGAAAAATATGCTGAGACGGTCGGACTCGAAAAATTCGACATGGAGCCGATATATGAGAGCGTGCGCCTGCTCATGGGCGGAAAGACCGATTTTGAGTTCCGCACGACCGTTGTGCGCGAGCTGCACAGCGCGGAGGACTTCGAGAAAATAGGCGAGTGGCTCAAGGGCGACGAGAAATATTTTCTCCAGAACTTCACCGATTCCGAGTTCGTTTTGCAGAAGGGTCTCGGCTCGCACAGCCGCGAAACACTGCGCTCTTTCGCGGATATAGTCCGCAAAAATGTCCCGAATGTCGAGATAAGGGGAATATAACGGACACTGGAACTCGGAACATCTTGGGGCAGAAAAATAAATTCTACACAATATCTTGTATTTTGCTGTTGACATTTGCCATGGTTGCATCTATAATTGTAGGCAGACAGCGCGAATGAAGCGTATATTTGGAAAAAGAAAGAAAATGGAGGCATGATGATGTACAAGGTTATCAAAAGAGACGGCGCAGTCGCCGATTTTGATATAGCGAAGATATCTTCGGCTATATCAAAGGCTTTCGACGCGCTCAACAAGGAAACTCATCCGACGGTCATCGACCTGCTCGCACTCAAGGTCACTTCGGACTTCGAGAGCAAGATAAAGGACGGACTTATCGCCGTTGAGGACATTCAGGACAGCGTCGAGTCGGTGCTCAGCCAGGCGGGCTACGCCGATGTCGCAAAGGCCTATATTCTCTACAGAAAGCAGCGCGAAAAAGTCAGAAACATGAAGTCGACCATCCTCGACTACAAGGAGCTGGTTGACAGCTATGTCAAGGTTTCCGACTGGCGCGTTAAAGAGAATTCGACCGTCACATATTCCGTCGGCGGACTGATTCTCAGCAACTCCGGCGCGATCACCGCGAACTACTGGCTCTCCGAGGTCTATGATGAAGAGATAGCAAACGCCCACAGAAACGGTGACATCCACCTCCATGACCTCTCCATGCTCACCGGTTACTGCGCGGGCTGGTCTTTGAAGCAGCTCATTCAGGAAGGTCTCGGCGGCGTCCCCGGAAAGATAACCTCTTCTCCCGCAAGCCACCTTGCGACCCTCTGCAACCAGATGGTCAACTTCCTCGGTATCATGCAGAACGAGTGGGCGGGCGCTCAGGCGTTCTCCTCGTTCGATACCTATCTCGCCCCGTTTGTTAAGGCGGACAACCTCTCTTACCGCGAGGTCAAGAAGTGCATCGAGTCGTTCATCTTCGGTGTCAACACCCCCAGCCGCTGGGGCACTCAGGCTCCGTTCTCGAATATAACCCTTGACTGGACCGTTCCCAACGACCTTGCCGAGCTCAACGCCATTGTCGGCGGCAAGGAGATGCCCTTCAAGTACAAGGACTGCAAGAAAGAGATGGATATGGTCAACAAGGCGTTCATCGAGACCATGATAGAGGGCGACGCCAACGGACGCGGCTTCCAGTATCCCATCCCGACTTATTCCATAACCCGCGACTTTGACTGGTCGGATACTGAGAACAACAGACTTCTCTTCGAGATGACCGCAAAGTACGGCACACCTTATTTCTCTAACTACATCAACAGCGATATGGAGCCGAGCGATGTCCGCTCCATGTGCTGCAGACTGCGCCTCGACCTGCGCGAGCTTCGCAAGAAGTCCGGCGGCTTCTTCGGCAGCGGCGAGAGCACCGGTTCTATAGGCGTTGTTACGATAAATATGCCGAGAATCGCATATCTTGCAGAGGATGAGGCGGACTTCTACCGCAGACTCGACAAGCTTATGGATATCTCCGCCCGTTCGCTCAGCGTTAAGCGTACGGTTATCACGAAGCTTCTCAACGAGGGTCTCTATCCCTACACCAGACGCTACCTCGGCACTTTCGAGAATCACTTCTCGACAATAGGCCTTATCGGCATGAACGAGGTCGGTCTCAACGCAAAGTGGCTCAGAGCGGACATGACCCACGAGAAGACCCAGCAGTTCACCAAGGAAGTCCTCGACCATATGCGTGAGCGCCTCTCCGACTATCAGGAGAAGTACGGCGATCTCTACAACCTCGAGGCAACTCCCGCCGAGTCCACCACTTATCGCTTCGCAAAGCACGATGTCGCTCAGTTCCCGGATATCATCACCGCAGCGAAGGACGGCGGCACTCCCTATTACACCAACAGCTCGCATCTTCCTGTTTCGTTCTCGGAGGATATCTTTGAGGCGCTCGACATTCAGGATGATCTTCAGACGAGATACACCTCCGGCACAGTCTTCCACGCCTTCCTCGGCGAGAAGCTGCCCGACTGGACCTCGACTGCTTCTCTCGTGCGCAAGATAGCCGAGAACTACAAGCTGCCCTATTACACGATCTCCCCGACCTATTCCGTGTGCAAGGATCACGGCTACATCGCGGGCGAGCACTTTACCTGCCCCGAGTGCGGCGGTCAGACCGAGGTCTACAGCCGTATCACCGGCTACTATCGCCCCGTCCAGAACTGGAACGACGGCAAGGCGCAGGAGTTCAAGGACAGAACCGTCTATAACCTCGGCGCGTCTCATCTCAAGAATGAGCGCACCGTCAGCCACACCGTGGAGGACGGCAAGCACGAGGATGCGCCCAAGGCATCAAACGGCGCAAGGGTCATGCTCTTCACCACAAAGACCTGCCCCAACTGCAAGATAGCCTATACGCTGCTTGACAAGGCGAATATCGGCTACGAGAAGGTCGATGCAGAGGCACAGGAGGATCTGACGATGAAATACGGCATCAGACAGGCTCCGACTCTCATCGTCACCGACGGAGACGGATATGAGAGCTTCGTCAATCTTTCAAACATCAAAAAGTTCATTGAGCAGTGCTGATGCACTGATAAACGCCGGAAGATCGGGTGGAGCGCGGCTTCACCCGGTTTTCGGCGCATTAAAGAAAAATTTTGCCATATTCAGAGGGAAAAGAAATGCAGCAATTTGATATCGTTATCGTCGGCGCCGGCACTGCCGGACTCACGGCGGCAATCTATGCGCTCAGAGCGGGAAAAACCGTGCTCGTGACCGAGGGCGAGTCTTTCGGCGGTCAGATAACCTCTTCGCCGAGAGTTGAAAACTATCCGGGAATATCGCAGATAAGCGGCAGCGAATTTGCAGATAACCTCGTTTCGCAGGCGATGGAGCTCGGCGCGGATGTTGAGCTTGAGCGGGTAATAAAAATAGTCGACGGAAAGATAAAAACCGTCATAACCGATTCAAACAGCTACCAGTGCAAGTGCGTTATAATCGCCACCGGAGCGCGCCACAGACCGCTCGGAGCGGACGGCGAAAACGACCTCGCGGGCAGGGGAGTGTCCTACTGCGCGGTGTGCGACGGAGCTTTTTATAAGGGCAAGAATGTTGCCGTTGTTGGCGGCGGAGACAGCGCTCTCCAGTCCGCGCTCTTCCTCGCGTCTTACTGCAAGAGCGTCACGCTTATACACAGACGCGATGAGTTCAGGGGCGAAAAGGCTCTTGTCAAGAAGCTCGGCGAGAAAGATAACATAAAAGTTCTCATGAACACGAAGGTAGTCAAGCTCATCGGCAGCGACGAGCTCGACGGCATAAAGATAGCGACAGGCGACGAGGAGCCCCATTCCATTCCGATGGATGGCATTTTTATTGCGGTCGGTCAGATGCCGAACAACGAGAGCTTCAAGGATGTTGCAGACCTCGATGACTACGGTTATATCATCGCGGACGAGAGCTGCAGAACAAAGACACCCGGCGTCTTCACCGCGGGCGACTGCCGCACAAAGGAAGTGCGCCAGCTGACCACCGCAGCGGCGGACGGCTCCGTAGCCGCACTCGCAGCCTGCAGCTATATAGACAATATGGAATAAGAAAAGTGCCCGGAACATAAACGGGTGCCGTAAAACAGTAACCGACCGCAGCAGATATGCTGCGGTCGGTTTTGTGATTGGTGAATTGGGTTTTGTCGCAGAATCTATTTAGGCTCCCCCTGTAGGGGAGCTGGCTCGGCGTAAACCGAGACTGAGGGGTTGTTTCGCTAACGCTCAAAGTAATAAGTAAAAGTGAATAGTGAAAAAGTGTGCGGTAG
>OGYE01001921.1_pt1 | contig 13149 bp, 10 predicted proteins | sample 1576471 | NCBI WGS metagenome assembly OGYE01 (sample SAMEA3541532, study PRJEB24748) | human gut metagenome | biome: human gut; feature: human-associated habitat; material: faeces | place: China | collected 2012
ATTCCATCGCCGACAAGCGCATGATGGTCTTGTGGCTCCGTTTCCTCACGGAAATCAATTCCAACACGAAGGAGATTCCTTCCGACCTGCTCAATGACCCGGAGATAGGGAAAGCCGTAGAGGAGCTGGAGATTTCCGGTTTCACAGATGCCGAACTCCGTGCCTATGACAAATTCTGGGATTCGGTAAGCGTAGAAAGAACCCTTATGGATGACAGATATCAGAAAGGCATAGAGAAAGGTATAGAGAAAGGTATGAACCTGCGAAGCCTTGAGATTGCCAGAAAGATGCTGGCACAAGGTATGGATGAAGCAATGGTCATGGATATGACGGGACTGACGGCAGAGGAAATCAAGCAGTTGAAACTCTAGACATGCAGTGCCCCATCAGACCGCATGGTATCATCCTTCGGCATCCCCGATACAACAAAAAGGGTCTATATGCCACCCGTTCATCGTGGCATATAGACCCTTATCGTTTTCCCGTGAAGTGCGAGTGACTATGTTGATGACCGCCCCTAAATTATCGTGCATAGCACGGAATCCAAAAAGCATCTGCACGGCATATTGTATCGCCAATCCTATTAAGGCGACAACAATCATCCATCGTGAACGCTCATACCGCTTGCTCTCCCATCTTACATGCAGATGAGAGAGTGCCACGAAGAAGGCATTGACGAGCATGAAGATGAAACATGCAAACTGAAGTAGAAATAATGAATCCATAGTTTTCTTATCTTATGTTTACTTTCTTGTATTTCTGGTTGCTTGCCGTAGGATTATCCGGATTAGTCATCTGCAAATATCCTGCAGCAACAAGGGAGGTGATGTAACGCTCACGGTTCTTTGAATGCATGCTGACTCCAATTCTGTCAAGTATCTCTTTGGTGGTTCGAGGAACTGAACAGAAATTGACTATGTCCCTTTGCTTGTTAGACAATGACACTTTTTTAGTGTCAGAGTGTCTAAGTCGAGTGTCTAAGTCGGTATCAGAAGTGTCTAAGTCGGTATCAGAGTGTCTAAGTCGAGTATCTAAGTCGCTCTCAAAAGTATCTAAGTCGGTGTCAGAGTGTCTAAGTCGAGTGTCTAAGTCTTCGACTTGGTTACTTTTTGGTTCAACTTGGTTACTTTTTTCCTCGACTTCGTTACTTTCTTCTCTCCAAACTGTAATCACAAATTCCTGTGACTTGTCATTATTCATAAACGTGACCTTGATATTTTCGTCAAGTGCACGAGTGATGCCGCTACCAACACCAGTGTATGGCAGCAAGTATATAGCATTGTTAAAAAGGAACATATTGCGAGGCATGGAAGTTCCTGCCTTTATGTCATCAATAGTGAGTCCGTTAGGCAATGCACCAGGACTATGAATCTCAACACGATTGTCGAATATGAAAATGCGAACAGGGGCTTTCATGTTCAACGAGCGATGCACAAGGCTGTTTACAGTAAACTCGACTAAACTGGTATAAGGTATTTCCAACTTACCCATGCTGTTAAATTCATCTTCCACCTGCACATTATGCAGATTACGAGTGAAGAAATCCATGATAGTGTTATACTGATGAAGCAGATTTCCCTCCATATCAGCATCATTCACCTTGTCACGGAACACCTTGCTGCCGACACTGTTGCCAGCAAAACAGATACACTTGGCTGTCATCATTGGCATCCAGCGTTGGGTGTATTTGCCAAACAGAAGCATGGCAGCAACAGTCAGTGTACCATCGGGACGAATAAATCGCAGATTGCGAAGTATCTTCTCACAGTCATGTCCCTTAGCTATGGCAGAGCATATCATATCAAGTGATGCTTCATTATAAGCGTCACCTGTCAAGCCTTTCTTTTCCAAAACTCTTTCAAAACGGTTGCCAAGAAACTGCTTGATAGTCGTTGCATCAAGGTCGTTGACAGTTGCATCCCTAACACCAGCCTCGTCTGGAGCAAAACTACCGCAGTCGGTCATCATTTCTGCAAGTTCAGCATTATCGAACACTTTACGCTTATCGGCACCATTCTTCACCCATACGATTCCCTTATTGTCATGATAAGGCTTGTTAAGTCCTTCCTTCACAGTAGCAATAACTAAGTTGCCATCCTCAACTTCTATAGTATCAATCTTTATCAGAATGGATGGCACTACGTTTTCTGAAGCAATGTCACTCAACAAGTTGGTTGTTTCTTGTACCTCAGAATACGACAAAGCATTGATCTCTCCAGTTTTATCCTTTATACCAACTACCAATTTGCCACCATGTGAATTACTGAACGCCACTAACTCACAGGCAATATCATATTTGTCGAGAATGCGTTCCTTGAACTGCACCCCCGACACCTCGCCAGCCTCTATCTGTTTCAATACATCGTCCATCATTCTTTGATACATTTTTTTTCAACAAATCGTTTACATCCACTTTCTGCAAATCAGAATTCCATATAATGGTGCATCCATAACACTATCATTTTAATAATACCGCAAAAGTACGAAAAAGAATTGTGATTTGCAAGAAACTTTCCGATTTTCTTGCAAATCACAATAAAATAGTATAAAAACTCATTTTAATTTATTCTTTCCTCTTCACCCAAACCTTATGGCTGCCGCGGCCTAGTGAATCTATCGGCGAAGATTTATCACAGGTCAGCTCCTTCAGTTCCATAGAGGCGGAAGTACGGCTCAGGTTGTTGATGGAGGCATAATCGCCTAGGGTGAGGACGCCGTTCTTCTCTATCACCTCCAGGGCACGGGCGATGCGCTCTTCCCTGGAATACAGCTGCTTGCGAATCACCTTTACGCCACCCATATCACGCTCCAGGTCACGGTCGGTTTCACGCTTCACATCCTTGATAAACTCAGGAGACGCCTTGAAGTTGATGTCTTTCACGCCCACCTTTCGGTACGTCATCTTATCATCTGGATTCAGAATTTCCCTAGGCTTCTCATCCTCGAAAGCGAGGGAGAGGGAGAAGGTGCCGAAACCTTCCAGATTCACGTTGTACCCCATGGAGAGCATGTCTGTCAGCATATCAACCACATCGGTCAATACAGCCTCCGTGGTACTTTCCGAAATACCGCGATGGTAGTTCTGCATCATCTTGACGAACTCTTTTCTGGATAGTGTACGGTTGGTCACCATCTTGGGATAAACTCTGCGCTTGCCATCATAGCGCATATCCCCCATTTCCTGCAATTTGTACTTAGCCATATCAGTTTCCTTTCCTACTTTAGTTTATTAGTATTTCTAATTGCAACAGCCTTTACATCCTATAGTATTTATTGTTATACTTAAGAAGAAAAGACCACAAACCTAGGAAGAAAAGTATTTAATCCTAGGAGAAATCTCCGTTCATAGACATTGAACCGACATTCAAAGTTTATGAACCGCCGTTCAAAGACACTGAACGGACATTCAATGTTTATGAACGAAGATTTCTACCTTGCAAAGATACAACTTTATCAGATATAAAACAAGACTTTTCCTGAATATCTTTACTTTTCCGGCCATAATTCTTCGTTTTTTGAGCTTATTTCTTTGCGTATCCCAAATAATTGTGTTAACTTTGTAGTCAGATTGCAAACCAAAGGCTAAAGGATTGCAAGCCAAAGACAAAGAAAAAGACTAAGATTAGACATCCTTATGAGTATGAAGATATTAGCAACCAGCGACTGGCACCTGGGCAACCTGTTTCACGGCAACGACCGTCTGCCGGAACACAAGCATTTCCTGAAATGGCTCCTGGAGCAGATAGCTGGACAAAAGCCCGATGCTCTCCTCATCGCAGGAGACATCTTTGATAATGGAAATCCATCGGCAGCGGCACAGACCGTTTATTACGAGTTTCTTGCCGATGCTACCCAACTGTGCCCGAACATGCAGGTCATCATTACCGCCGGCAACCACGATTCCGCCAGCCGACTGGAGGCTCCCCGTCCGCTGCTCACCCGATACCACGTGGAAATAAGAGGAAACGTAAGGAAAATCTGGCAGCAGGGAGAAAGCAGAAATGACGGAAATGGAGAAGAGGAGAATGGAATGAAAGCAGGAAACAATGAAACCGGCGGACATTGGATTTATTCCTTCGATGACCTCATCATCCCCGTAACCAACGAGGCAGGAGAAGAAGTCATCATCCTCGCCGTACCTTTCCTTAGAAGCGATGTGGTACAGAACGCCAGTTACTCGCAGGGAGTCAACGACTTTCTGAGAGAACTGACGGCTGAGGCTCGAAAGAAATACCCGGGCAGGAAGTGCATCATGATGGCACACATGTACGCCAAGGGTTCGGATATCACCAAGAAGGATGCGAGCGAGAAAATCATCATCGGCGGACAGGAGGAAGTGGACCTGGAAGGATGGAACGACCATCCCGACTATATGACTTGCGGACACATCCACAAACGGCAACATATCTGGAACACCGACTGGGCAAGATATACGGGAAGTATCCTCCCGATGTCGTTTGCCGAGAAAGACTACACCCACGGCATCGACCTCATCACCATAGAACACGGAGAAGAGGAGGAAGGAAAGGAAACCGGCAAGAGTAAGGAATGGAAAGTAGATTTCCTGGAATACAAGCCTCAGCACGCCCTCCGCATCCTGCCCGAAAACGAGGAAGAACTGACCTTCAAGAAATGGCAGAAGCTCATCAATTCTGAACTCTCGGAGAGAACTGACGGCGAACTGAGCGACCATTTCGACTACGTGATGCTGAAGGTGAAACAGGAGAAACTGACCAGCGATGACATCAAGGAACTGGAGAAACTCGTCAACGAAAAGGATGCCGTGCTCTGCAAAATCCAGCGCATCATCCCGCAACTGGACCTCTCCACCATCCAAGGTTCCCAGCACATCACCAGCATAGAAGACATCATCAACCGTCCTCCGCTCGACACGCTGAAGGAAGCCTTCGCCATCAGGCACAACGCTCCGATGAACGAAAGACAGGAGAAAATGTTATCCGATTTATTAACGACATCATCATTATGAAATTCCTACAACTCGAAATACTCAACCTCGCTTCGCTTGACAAACAAGGTGGCGAGGTCATCAACTTTGAAGAAGGTGCCTTAGGCGAGAGCACCATCTTCAGCATCGTAGGTCCGACGGGAAGTGGCAAGTCTACCCTACTAGATGCCATCTGCCTTGCCCTCTACAACCGCGCCCCTCGCTACCCCAGGAAGAAAGGAGACAAGAACCAGAACATCGAGATTTTCGGAGCTGCCGATGCCAGCGAAAGTAACCGTCTGGCTCCTACCGACAGTAGAAACATCCTGACACGTGGCAAGAAAGAGGGCTACAGCAAACTCACCTTCCTTGCCAACAACGGCAGCATCTACCGCGCAGAATGGCACGTCAGATTCCAAAGAGTGCGCTACGAGAACGCCAAGACTGCGCTCTATAAAATCACGAGAAACGGAGAAGAGATAACGGAGGAAGCTGCCGACTGGAACGAGCTGCCGAACATCATCGGACTCGACTACGACCAGTTTCTCCGTACCGTGCTCATCGCCCAAGGTTCGTTTGCCAACTTCCTGACGGCAAAGGAAAACGAGCGGTACGAACTCCTGGAAAAACTCATCGGATGCGAGGAAACTTATACGAACATCGCTACTGAAATCAAGAAGGCGAAAGACCAGGCAACGGATGCCTACAACCAGATGGCTGCATCGGTGGAAGCCGTAAAACAGAACCTGCTAAACGATGAAGAACTTGCCCAACTGAAGGAGGAAATCGACCGCCTGGAAAAGGCTGAGAAGGAACTCGACAGCCAGATGAAAGCCATCTCGAAAGATCTGCAATGGTTTGAGGAAAATGATAAACAAATCAAGCAAATCGCTATCTGCCAGACTGATATGAAGCAAGCATCAGATGCCATTAAAGCGATGCAAGCCCAGATTCTCCGTCTGCAGTTGCACGATGAAGTACAGCCTGCCGTCAACCTGCTGCAGGAAGTAGAGCGACAGACGCAAAGCATCCACGAGCAGGAAGAAAACATCCTGAAAGCGGAAGGAAACATCAAAAATCAAGAGTCTGCCATCAGCGAAAGCGAGAAAACTCTCGCCAGTCTGAAGGAAGCAGTAAGCAAGGCACAGGAACAGCTGGAAAAGGCGCTGCCGGTCATCGCTGAAGCAAGGGCGCTGAAAACAAAAATGGATGCGGCGATGCCGAATCTGAAAGAAAAGAAAGAGGCATTGGAGTTAGCTCAGAAAGAGAATCTAACTGCCCAGAAAGACGTGGAGGAAAACGCCCGAAACATCCAAAAATGGGAAGCAGAAACGGAGAAAGCGAACCTTGCTCTTAAAACGACAAAGGAAGAGATTGCCAAGCAGAAACAGGTTCTGCACGAAGCGACGCAAACCGCTGAACAGGCTTGGGAGACGGAAAGAAACAAGACTGCCGGACAGAACATAGAGGAACTGCAGAACAGCAAGACAATAGCCGACAGGAAACTGCAGGATGTCCAGCAAGCCATCAAGGTTGTGGCTCATCTCGATGCTGCCACAGCAGAAAAGCAGAAGAATGAGGAGCGAATCCTGCTCACGGGCAAGAGAAACGCAGAGATAGATGAGGCCCTGGGCAAGTTGACCATCGAGGCGCTGACCCAAGAGACCCTGACGCTGAGAAATGCCTATACCCTCATGGTGAGCGAGAAATGGGAGATTCATCGTGCCAACCTGACCGAAGGCAAACCTTGTCCGCTCTGCGGCAGCACGACCCATCCTTATCATACCGACAACAGACAGTTTGAGGAAGCCACCACGGAACTCTCGCAACTTCTGAAAGTCAAGGAGGATTTGCTGAAACTGCAGCAGAAACAGGAGAAGGATCTTTCCGGCGAGAGAAAACTGAACGATGGTGAAGTACAGACGCTCCAGAAACAACAGGAAAAGCTCTCGGGAGAAATAGCAACTTACGAAGAGGATTGGAAGGCGCTCATCGCCCAGTATCCAATGATTCCGAAGGCAGAGGCAGAACTGAAATCGCTCTTGCCTATCTATGAGAACAAGGCGAAGGATGCGAGCAGCAAACTGAGCCTCTTTAACAAGATTCAGAAAGAGATAGAACGGCTGACCCAACTCAAGGATAAGGCTGTAAAGGACGAAGCTGCGTATGAAAGCAAGGCTTCAACTATACTGAACAAAGCCCAGGAAAACACTTCAACATGCGTCACAAAACTGGCTGAGCAGAAAGTACTTACCACCAACCTTATCTCACAGCAAAAGAGCAAGGAGGAGGCTTATGAGAAAGCCCTTCAGACATGGAATAGCGCCAGGAAGGAAATGGAGGAATGGCAGGAGAAATTCAAGCAGATTCTGAATGGCGAAGAACCAGATGCGGCTGAACAAAGACTGACAGCAGCAAAGGATGAGGCTACGAAAGCAGCAGATAACCAGAACGAGAACATCAACAAACTGAAGGCGGAACTCGCCAACAGTAAAGGTTCGCATCAAACCATGCTGTCTCAGAACAAGACGATGAAAGAGAATCTGCAAGAGAAGGAAAAGGAACTCGATTTTTGGATTGAGGAATATAACAAGCAGCTTGAAGAAAAGAGCATCGAAGGAAAAGACTTCGAAGAGGAAGTCATCGAGGAAAGAAGTATCGAGGCAAGCCTTATCGACCGAAATACCATCCGGGAGATGCTTCACTCTGCCGAAGACTGGAATGCTATCCGTCGGGAAAAGGACGAAAAGGAGAAAGCCGTGGCTTCAACTACCGCCCTTTACCAGAGCGCAGAAAAGGCGCATCAGCAGCACTTGGAACATCAGCCTGCCCAAACCCGTGATGCTCTCCTAGCCATTCAGCAGGAGTATCAGGAAAGAAGCCAGCGCAACGAACTGATTGCTGCCAACGCCAGGATGCAGAACCATCAGGAAGCCGTGAAGCAGTTGGGTGACAAGGCTGAGGCTCTGAAGCTCGTTACCCAGGAAAAGGACGACTGGACAGCCATCACGGATGCCATCGGAGCTGACGGAAAGACACTGCGCAAGATAGCCCAATGCTATACGCTCAGTTTCCTGATAGCTCACGCCAACCAGGAAATCAGAAAGTTCAACAGCCGTTACGAATTGCAACAGGTAAAGCATTCGCTTGGTATCCGAGTCATCGACCACGACCGTGCCGACGATATCCGAGACACCACCTCTCTATCAGGTGGCGAAACCTTCATCGTGAGTCTCGGTCTCGCCCTGGGTCTGTCAGCATTATCCTCCCGCAACATCTCCTTCGAGAATCTGTTCATCGATGAAGGCTTCGGAACCCTCGACCCTGACACCCTAGCCACCGTCATCGACTCCCTCGCCATGCTGCAAAGTTCGCAAGGCAAGAAGGTGGGCGTCATCAGTCATACCGACACGATGAGCGAGCGCATCACCACCCAGATAAGGATTATCAAGAATGGCAACTCCGGCAGCAGCCATATCGAGATCTATCCTTAACCCATCGTAATTACACCTTCATAAAATAGTAATTACACCATTATATATAGGGTGCACATACATTATCTATCCGTGAACAGGGCATCACCATCTATGTGGCTTACCGCTATTTCGCCACACCGAAACGCAAGTTTATCGTCACAAAACAAATATGCGTTCCTACGGATTCATCCATCCACAGGAACGCATATTCTTTATTTTATCATACGAGATAATCATTCTTTATACAATTCTATATCATCATACGATATTTAAACCTTGTTTCCCTCTTTTGGGAAAACCACGGTAGGCTGGAAGGTCTTAGCCTCCTCAAAGTCCATCAGGGCATAAGCGATGATGATGACGGTATCTCCCACCTGCACCTTGCGGGCTGCAGCACCGTTCAGGCAGATACAACCGCTGCCACGCTCACCCTTGATAATATAGGTCTCCAAGCGCTCACCATTGTTGTTATCTACGATCTGAACCTTCTCGCCTGCAATCAGATTAGCAGCGTCCATCAAGTCCTCATCGATGGTGATGCTACCCATATAATTAAGGTTAGCCTCAGTTACGGTCACACAATGGAGCTTACTCTTCAATACTTCTATCTGCATTGTTCTGTTATTACTTGATCTGTTACGGATTAAACTTAATAAAGAATATCTATAGAGGAATTTATCCTTTATACTTGATATGGTCGATGAGACGGATAGGAGTCTTACCGCAATAAACGGTGATGCAACCTACCACGTATGCACTATCCTCCCATGAAGAAACATCCTGCAGGCTGTCGCCATCCACAATCTGGAAATACTCTACCTCCAGACCCTCTACAGCATTGATGTCGGCAACCACCTTATCATGAGTTTCCTGTACGGTATGAGTCTTGGCATACTCCACACTCTCCTTCAGAGCCTTATAGATGTTTGGCGCAATGGCACGCTCATCAGAAGCCAGCAAAGTATTACGGCTGCTCTTAGCCAAACCATCCTCATCACGGATGATAGGACACTCCACTATCTGCACATTGCTGTTGATGTACTTCACGAGCTGCTTGATAACAGCAATCTGCTGCCAATCCTTCTCACCGAAATAAGCACGGGTTGGTCGAACGATATAGAAAAGACGGCTCACTACCTGACATACACCATTGAAATGACCCGGGCGCTTGGCACCCTCCATCACGGTAGAAACAGGTGGAAACTCGAAGTGGCGTGTATCTGGTGTAGGATACATCTCCTTCACCGATGGTGCAAACACATAGTCTGCACCACAAGCCTCCAAGAGCTTGCAGTCAGCATCGAGGGTACGAGGATAGCGATCCAAGTCACCCTGATCATTAAACTGTGTAGGATTCAGGAACACAGAAACTACAGTCACGCCATTTTCCTTTACACTGCGCTTAACAAGAGAGGCGTGACCCTCATGCAGCGCACCCATAGTTGGCACAAGGCCGATTTCCTTTTCCTCCTTACGACACATGAAGAGTTCGTTCTGGAGGTCAACAATCTTATTGAATACTTTCATCGTCATAATCTGTTTTCGGGTGCAAAATAACAACTTTTTTCTCAAATGAGAAAGAAAAAACCTAAAAATATGCGAATTATTGCCGAAAATAATGAATTTCGGAGAAAAAATGCCCCTAATTTGAAGTTTTTTTTGTACCTTTGCACGTAATTCGTAAGAATAAAATTTAATTTTATGGCAAAAAAAGTATTATTTATCAATCAGGAGATCGACCCATACGTAGCCGAGTCTCACATGTCAATCATGGGACGCGAACTGCCTCAGAAGATGCAGGAAGCAGGTTTTGAGATCCGCACCTTCATGCCTAAGTGGGGCACCATCAACGAGCGTCGCGGACAATTGCACGAGGTCATTCGCCTGTCTGGTATGAACCTTATCATAGATGATACAGACCATCCGCTGATCATCAAGGTTGCATCTATACCAACAACACGACAGCAGATTTATTTCATCGATAATGACGACTATTTCAAAAGCCGCCAGATGGGTACCGATGAAAACGGAAAGGAATATGCCGACAACGGAGAAAGAGCTATCTTCTTTGCACGTGGCGTATTGGAAACCGTGAAGAAGCTCCGCTGGCAGCCTGACGTAATCGTCTGCCAGGGTTGGGCTAGCGCAGTAGTGCCATTCTATGTAAAGACAGCCTACAGCGAAGAGCCTTCATTTGCAGAATCAAAGGTAATTACCGCTCTCTATACCAACGAACTCAAGGGTGAACTGGGTACCAACTTCAAACGTTGCGTTGCCTTCCGCGATGCCAAGTCTGAACTGCTCGACGGCTATCAGGACGACTTCGACTTCATTGAGCTCGGCAAACTCGCCATCGACTACAGCGACGGTGTAGTAGAAGGTGAAGAAGAAGCTAACCAGATTCTCTTTGATTATGCGAAGGAGAAAAATAAGCCTATACTGGCTTATCCGGGAGAAGATATCCAGGAGCCATACGCAGACTTCATCAACAAGGTTTGTCCTGACGCAGAATAAGATTCCGACAACAGAGACACATACATACAAGGATAATGAAAATTTTAAGACTCTTAACAGTATTAGTAATAGCAGCGCTCACTTTCGCTGCATGTGATGACACCACCGAGGGAATCGGTGGTAGCATCACTAACGATATAGACAACATCAACATCTCTAGCGCAGTATTTCCTGTAGCTACAAAGTCTATGGTTTCAGGTGCCGTATTGAGCCGCAACAACAGCGGTCTCATCGGTAAGATGAAAGACCCGGAAACCGGCAACTATGTAAAGGGTGACTATATGACCCAGTTGGGCGTACTGTCTTCTTTCGATGTAGATACAGTTGCCATCAAGCAAGCCAACAACGACTCTATTGAAGCTTATGGTTGCTACTTGTTGATTTCATATAATGCCAACTATGGTGATACTATCGCCCCAATGAAGGTCACAGCCTACGAGATGACCAAGCCAATGGCAGAAGATCAAGAGTACTACTCTGATTATGATGCATTCAAAAACGGCTGGGTAAGCGAAAGCAATCAGCATTGGAGCAGTAATTACAACTTGAGCAACACATCAGATGTAAAGAACTTCCAGATTAGTTTGAACAAGCCATATACCAAAGATGGTAAGACTTATAATAACTACGGCTCATACATTCTGCAGACATACGCAAAGCATCCAGAGTACTTCAAGACCAACTACAAGTTCCTGCACAATGTTTGTCCTGGCTTCTATATCAAGAATGTAGGTGGTACAGGTAACATGGCTAAGATCTGGAATACAGAGCTCATCTTCCAATACAGACGCCAATATACGACCAAGGCAAAAGATGGCGTTACAGATAGTACCATAGTAGATAGCCTCTACAACCGTTTCGATGGAACAGAAGAGGTATTGCAGCTCAACAAGATTGAGAATAAAAACATGGAGCAGTTGGCAAATCAGCAGAAATGGACTTACCTCAAGTCGCCGGCAGGTATCTTCACCGAGGTTACCCTCCCTATCGAAGATATCATGAAGGGGCATGAGAAGGATACGCTCAACACAGCAACCATCTCTTTCCCACGACTCAACAATGCAGACGAAGACAACCCATACAACTTTGCTACACCAAGCACCATCCTGATGGTGCAGAAAGACAGTTTGCAGTCGTTCTTCGAAAAGAGCAAGTTGGCTGACAACCGTACTTCTTATACCACAAGCTACAGCAATACAGGTACTTATAAGAATGCCTATACATTCCAGAACATCGCCAACCTGGTTTCTGCCATGTATAAGAACAAGGGCAAGAGTGAAAACTGGGATAAGGTTGTACTGGTTCCTGTAAGCATCATCACGGTTACACAGGGCTATACTACAGTCATCACCAAGATAAATCACGATATGGCGCTCGCTTCTACCCGACTGAAAAGAGGTGTAATAACCACCGACAGCAACGGAAAAGAGACAAGTCCTATACAGATAAAGGTGATTTACAGTAAGTTTAAAGAAAAAGAATAAGCATTCATCACGCAAAGTAAAAAGGAACGAAACATGGCAGATAATTTTTTGGAGCGTCATCGCGAAGAATACGAGATACGCAAGGCTGCATGGCTCAAGAAAAAGAAACTATTCATGAAGTCAGGCAAGAAACAGAAGCCCCAGACACAAATGCCACGTCCTGAAGACGAAGCGTTATAAACACGACAATATTCAGAATCCTGAGAAAGAGTCCAGTAATTTTCCAGTAATTTTCCAGTTATTTGCCATGTAAAATAATTGAACCGGTAGGGGGGGGCTGCCCGGTGGCACATTCTCCTTGTCTGCTGTGCCGGAGGCACCTAACATCCAGCGTATAGGCGGGAGCGCCGGGGTCCCATGGGGCGGTGGGGCGGCCCGCCAGCGTCCGTTTGCATCGAGCTACCGGGTGGAGTCAGTGTTCCTGTTCTCAGTCATCATAGGTGTCATCACGGTTCCGGCTGAGTGGTCGCTGTTCTCGGTCGCGGGTGGCCTGCTCGATGGTAGCTGCCCGGCGCTGCTGTGCGTCTGTCATATAATCCTGCAGCTCCTGTAGGTCGCGGCTGGCTGCCCTGACCTGTTTAGAGACTGCCTCTCGGCGGATGGTGACCTGCTGCAGCCGTTGATACTCCTTCTGATGTTGCATTTGCAATGTCTGATTTTGCAACTGCAGCTCTGAAAAGTCATAATCGCCGCCGAGTACATTGCCGTTTTCCGAACCGTCAAGTTCTTT
>OGYE01001935.1_pt1 | contig 13109 bp, 11 predicted proteins | sample 1576471 | NCBI WGS metagenome assembly OGYE01 (sample SAMEA3541532, study PRJEB24748) | human gut metagenome | biome: human gut; feature: human-associated habitat; material: faeces | place: China | collected 2012
GAGATCTCCTGCAATGCACTCTTCACCGCAGCGGCGCTTCCCTTTACTTCCAGGTCCAGTTCCATGGAACCGCTCATCAGCTTCTGCAGATTCTCCGGGGAATCGCTGGCGACCAGCTTACCATGAGCTATGATCATAATATGGTCGCAGACCGCACTGACTTCCGACAGGATATGGGAGCTGAGGATCACGGTGTGATCCTCGCCAAGCTTGCGGATCAGATCACGGATCTCGATGATCTGTTTCGGATCCAGACCTACCGTGGGCTCATCCAGAATGATGACCTCCGGGTAGCCAAGGATCGCCTGTGCCAGTCCGACTCTCTGCCTGTAACCTTTGGACAGGTTCTTGATCAGACGCTGCTGCATATCCGTGATCTGCGTCATCTCCATAACCTCACTGATCTGCTGTTCCCGTTCCTTTTTCGGAACTTTTTTCAGCTCTGCCACGAATTCCAGATACTCCCTCACAGTCATGTCAACATACAGAGGCGGAAGCTCCGGCAGATAACCGATGGCACGCTTTGCCTCCTCCGGATCCTTCTGCACATCCTTGCCGTCAATGGTCACCGTGCCCTCCGTGGCTGCCAGGTAACCCGTGATGATGTTCATGGTCGTGGATTTACCTGCGCCGTTAGGACCAAGAAAGCCGTAAATCTGTCCCTTTTCCACACGAAAAGAGAGATGGTCTACGGCAATATGGTCACCATATTTTTTTGTAAGATTGCTTACTTCTATCATATTTGCCTCCCTGATATGGTGTGATCCCCCACCTGATATCTATGGGTACCCAAAACTGATACCCACGAGTCCCCAGAACTGATACCTACGGATTGTTCCGTGCTACGCACTCTCACAATCCTGCCCGCTATTCGTACATCGTGGGATTATCATCCCACTTTTGTACTCATATCGGGGCAAATCTCAAAGTCTCTCAATCACATCTGAGCAAGCTCATGTGGTCTCGGACTTTTCGATTTTGGTATCAGTATATGTCTCAAATGTCATGAAAAGGTGAAACATTTGTGAAAAATCTGTGAAGTCCCAACCCTTAAAGCTTCGTCACGGTCAGCGAAATGCTTAAATTTCCTGCCTCCGCCGCCAGATGCAGCGGCAGCTTCTCCACAGGAATATCTTCAAAAATGAACTCCGGATCACCGGATGCGGCCGTCTGGAATAAAAAAAGTAATCCGTCCACATAGAGCACCACTTTTTTCTGATTGCTGTAAATTGTCAGGGAGACCAGCCCGTTCTCCTGACGATGCAGAGTGGAAAGTACCGGATAGAGCACCGGTTCGCTGCTCCACTTCGCCTGATAATAGTAATATCGTTCCGTCAGCGTCCTGCCGTCCGCCGCCAGGAGTGCTTCCGCCATCGTTTCTCCGGGTAATCCACGATACACCGGAAGAATTTCCGGTCTTATCCACAGGTCTCCCGTGAGGAATCCACGTCTTCTGCACAGACTGTAAAACGCCCGCACTTCGCAGCGGTCCTGTCCCTCTGCCCCAGATCCGGTTTCTTCCAGCCGGATCGCATTGACTCCCAGCCGGACCAGCCGTTCCAGATCTCTTCGTACCTGCTCCACCCTCGTCCCGGCATCACTGATCTGCGGGGGAAGCCGGTAGACTACTTCATGTGGCAGGAACTCTTTTTCATTGAGTAGAATTCCCTTTTTTTCTACGACACGCACGTCATAAATGGTCAGTTCCTGCCGCCAATACATTTCCACTTCCCCGGTTATATCCTCAGCAGGATCTAACTTTTCCTCCTTCTCCATACCACCCATCTTTTCTCCATACTCCACGCTTCTGAATCTTCCCTGCGCCTTCACCAGATAGACATAGGGATCCCGCATGCCGTCCCAGAGATGCGGCCGCAGCAGCAACGCCGTCATGGAATCCGCTTCTTCTGATGAGTATTCCCCATGAAAAACAAGGCGTTCGCCCTCCGCACCTTCCCAGATCTCAATCTGTAAAGCGGACAGCAAACGCCCTATCTTTTCCGGCAGGGCAAATTCCAGATAAGCCTTGCCATTTTCCAGTTTTGTTGTAATTCCAAGATCGTCTCTCATCTGCATTTCTCTTTCCTGCCTTTCGCATTCTGTTACTAAGAGTTTTTGCAGATAACATTTTATTTATGCCGGAAATCCATCTTTCCCGCACACTATTATTACATGGGACAAGACCTGCGGCCGGGCACTTCCTCTCCGGATACATAACCTGCATGAAATTCCATGTTGATGTCCCGAAGCTCCTTCTTCCCGTCGATGTATGCCTGATACATTTCCGCCAGCCCTGAACTGCAGCCATCGCAGTTTGCTTCCATATATCCCAGTGACTCCGCCACAATCTGCTCCCTTTCTTCTCTTGTAGTATCCTTGATCAGATATCCTGCCATTTTCTCTTCCTCGCTTGTCTTTCTTTTACAGCCAATGTATCACAGCAATCTGCCGGGTGCAAGTTTTTCTCTGCATTTAGAGTAATCGAAAATCTACGACCGAAGAATTCTCTCATAGATCTGCAAATCCTCATTCTTAAACACATTAAAGATCACATTTTGACACTGCTGTCAGGAGTCTCCTCCAAATACTCCTGTACCGTCTGTACGGCAATCTGCGCCGCCTTGTCGTTCGGAAAGCAGAATACCCCAGTGGATATACAGCAGAATGCCACACTTTCCAGCCCGTATGCCGATGCCAGTTCCAGACAGGACAAGTAACAGGACCGAAGCAATGCGCAATGTTTCTCCGTCAGCTTTCCCTGCACAATAGGCATCCTGTATCCTCAGAAATTCCTCACTGCATCGCCTGGGCGCCCGGATGTTCATCAGTCCCCGCAGAAGCTGTCTCTGTTCATCCTCCTGCATCGGAATTTCCATCGCTTCATATTCCGGCCGCTCCCGCAAAAGTGCCTGGATGAGGTATTGTCTTCGTTTTTCCTGTTCTCCCATTTTGCTTCTCCTATGCTCGTTTCTGCTCTTTTTACGCTCTCCTGTAATGAAATCATTATATCCCCCATCGCCGGGATCCGTAAAGCAGGCACAATAAAGTGCCCCGGTTACCCAAAAGATACTATTGGGACAAACATATAAACCTGCAATTGAAATATTTTTACGTTTTTGTAACAATAGGAACAGGAACCTTCGTTATGACTCATAGAAAGGCCTGGGAACAACAAATGATATATCTGATGATGATCGACGCCGAAGAAGACAAACAAAAGTTTGCGATTCTCTATGAAACCTATCGGCACCTTATGATGAAAGTAGCTCTGAATGTGCTGAAGGATACTTTTCTTGCGGAAGATGCCGTACATGAGGCGTTTATAAAAATTGCGAAAAACATGGAAAAAATAGGGGAAATCGACGCCACGGCGACGAAACGCTACCTGCTTACCATAACGAAAAATGCGACTATAGATATTTACCGGAAGCAAAACCATCAATTTCAACGGGAAATCTATGTGGATGAGCTGGAAGAATGTAATGTCCCGGTGACTTATGCGGAGACGAATGTGGATGGCGGAATACTGAACATCCTTAGGCGCCTGCCCGTAAAATACCGGGATGTATTTCTCCTCAAATACTCCGGCAATATGGACAACGATGAAATCGCAAAAGTATTAAACATCACCGAAGGAACGATCCGGCAGCGATTATCCCGGGGAAAGATTATGATACAGGAAGCTTTGAATAAACGGGAGGAAAATAATGAGATCCATGGAAGTAACGGATGAATGGCTCTATCAGCATATGCCTGTGGTGGACAATGCCATGATAACAGCATTAGAAAATCAGGTTGATCGGGAATATGTATTTTCAAAACGTTTTGAACAAAAAATGCAAAAAGTGATCCGCCGGGAAGCCCATCCGGTGCTGACCGGTGCACAACAGCTCCTAAAACGCATTGCAATCTTTTTCACCGGTATCGTATGTGGCGGACTGGTTCTGACGTTAAGTGTGGATGCCTATCGGGATAAGTTTTTCATGACACTAAAGACCCTGCGCGAGGATGCTACGCAGTATAACTACTCTTCCGAGGAAAAAGATGCGGTACTCGCTCCTACGATACCGACCTGCATCCCGGAGGGCTATACAGAGACAGACCGAAGAGACAGTCCTCTTTTTTGTGAAATTTTCTATGAAAACAATGCCGGAGAACAGCTCATCTGGGAGCAAATGCTAATTTCCGCAAATAATGCCCTGACACTCGTATTAGACAATGAATACGATGCCGAAGAGGAACATGTCATCGGCGGTCACATTGCCACGGTATATACTTATGTGGATGGTTACGTCATGGCTTATTATGAAGCTGACAATTATGTATACGTGATCACCGCAGATCACATGACCGCCGAGGAAATGTTTCAGCTCATTGCCAGTATGGATATCTGATTGTATAATAAAATAAAAAGGAGGCAAGAACCATGATGCGAAATAAAAAATTAAGAACCGTTTTCTGCGGCATTCTGATTTTTCTGCTCGTATTTGCCTTATTTTGCCTTGGAGACTACGGGATCCGCTATTATCATACTCCCATCAAAAAGGATTATGACTATACCGGAACCGGAATGCTGGTCAGTCTGACGGAACCGGATACCTTCAAACAGGTATCGGTGGAGATCCACGGGAAAGCCTTACATTACCTCTGGGGGAATCAGGAAGACGCCATAGCGGGAAATGTCTGGATGAACGGAGAGAGGCTTTTCGTGGAAGGTGCGGATGACATGGGATTCTATGCACCTTTTATCGATGAAGAAGCCTATTACTCCTGCCTGACCGAATCTGTAACAAATATCCCGGGAAATATGTTTCTTATCTCCCGGGATCTGAAAACCGTATTCTGCGGTGTACTTATGGATGGAAAAGAATTTCTGCTGATAATACCGGCAGAAAATAAATCGGATGCCGACCGTACCCTGAAATCCGGTCTGGAACAGTCCCAGCCTCTTTCCCGTTGGCTGAGTGACTATCCCTTATTCCTGTAACTGTCCGTCCACAATACGCACGATACGTTTCGCAGACTGTGCTACGCCCAGGTCGTGGGTGATCATGACGATTGTGTTGCCCATATCGTTCAGTTCCCGGAACAGTTTCAGTACTTCTCTGCCGCTGGTCTGATCCAGAGCACCGGTAGGCTCATCCGCCAGAAGGATCGCCGGCTGTCCCACCAGTGCTCTGGCAATGGATACTCTCTGCTTCTGTCCGCCGGATAATTCGTTGGGCTTATGTCCGATACGATGATCCAGCCCCAGCAGTTTGATAGTATTTTTACACTTTTCCTCTGCTTCCTCATGGGTCACGCCACGCATCAGCAGGGGCATGATAATATTCTGCATGACATTATAGGTCGGGATCAGCTGATAATTCTGGAAAATGAACCCGATCTTTTGGTTGCGCACCATGGTCAGATCATCCTCTTTGGTCTCATGGATTGCCATGCCATCCAGATAATATTCCCCACTGTCCATCACGTCCATACAGCCGATCATATTCATTAACGTAGTCTTACCGGAACCGGAAGGGCCTAAGATTGCCACATATTCTCCCTTATTTACCTGAAAATTGATGTCCTTCAGGATCGGCAGACGCTCCTCTCCCAGCATATAGCCTTTATTTATATTTTTCATGGTGATCATTGCGTTTTCCATCATAATCCTTACGCCTTTCATAACCTGCAAACTTTGTGCCTTTGGCACAAATTTGCGTGTGAAAATTTATTTTTCACACTACTCCTGATTTAAAGCTTCTACGGGGATCAGTCTCGATGCCATATATGCCGGATAGAAGCCGAAGATGCTTCCGGTGAGGACACCAAACAACAGCGACAATACTGCACCCTGTACCGACAGGGACACTCTCACGTTGAACAGCTGCACGAATGGCGTAATTCCAAGAGCCACCAGCACCCCCAGTACGGCTCCTACCAGACTGGTAAAGCTTGCTTCCAATAAAAACTCCAACAGGACATCCTTCCGGGAACAGCCCAGCGCTTTCAAAATACCGATCTCATTGGTACGCTCCTTGATGGATACAAACAATACATTCATAATGCCGATACCGCCGACAATAAATACGATCACCGCCATGGAGATTAACAGTAATGTCAGTGTCTCGTTGGAAGCAGAGGCTGCCTCCATCTTGCTTCCGGCATCGCTGATGGTAAATGTGGTGTTGGGATAACTTTCTTTTAAGGCACTCTCCACGCCTGTCATTACAGTGTCCACCTGATTCACATCTTCTGCGACCACGGTAATGGTTGGACTAATGCTCGTACCGGTAATGTATTTGATGCCGGTTTCGTAAGGTACATAGATCGCCGTATCCGGGCTGGTGCCGGATGCCACAGTTCCCATCTCGGATAGTACCCCTGACACTATATAGGGACGGCCATCAATATAGACTGTACCGTCATAGGCATCGTAGGCGCTTCCAAAAATTTCCTTTGCCACGGTGGCACCCAGTACGCACACCTTTTCCTTGCTCTCGTTGTTTTCTTCTGTGAGGAAATCCCCGATGGCCATTTCCAGATTACTGATGGCGGCATAATTGTCCTCCACACCGGCAATGGTGTAATAGGAAGCAGAGGTCATATCGCCTCCCTCCACCGATGCTGTAGTGGAATAAGAGATCGTAGTTGCAGAGATTCCCGATACAAAAGTCGCCAGATCATCACAGTCTTCACTGGTCAATGTCACGGCTTCGCTCTCTTCCTCCTGTCCGAATCCGAAAAATCCGCCGAAATCCATGCCACCGCCGGGACCACCAGACGTACCGCCGCCGGAACCTCCGCCCATATTTGTGACGGTAACGTTTCCTCCACCGCCCGGCATTTCAAAGCTAAAACCGCCGCTATCACTGCTGTCACAGGAAATATCAATTGCCCCGGCATTCAGGTTCTTGAACTGCTCCGCCACCTCTTCTTTTCCACCGGTACCTATCGCCAGCACCAGCATTATGGTAGCGGATCCCACAACGATACCGATGGAAGTCAGGATCACTTTGAATTTATTCTGTGACAGGTTCAACCACACCAGACGTAATATTTCGGATAATCTCATATTCTACTTCTTCCCTTCCATTGACCTTACTTTCCCACAGGTCTCCGCTCTACTTCGTAATGCTGCTTTCGATCAATACGGTATCTCCTTCTGCAATATCTCCGGAGATCTCCACGTTAGAACCATCTGACATTCCTGTCGTTATTTCCTTTTTCACAATACTGCCCTCTGCAGTCTTCACTTTTACATAAGTCTTGTCATCCTCTGTGATAATGGCTCTGCGTGAGACATACAACACTTCTTCCGTTTGTTCCGTAACGAAAGTCACATCTCCTGTCATGCCCTGGAACAGTCCGGAGACATCCCCTTCTAATGTGACAGTTACGTCATAAGTTATGTTTCCACTGGAATCCGATGTCGCATCTCCGATAGCCGTCACCTTTGCCGTAAAGATATCTTCCGGATATGCCGTCAATGCAATATTCGCCGCAGATCCCAGAGAGATATCCGTCATGTCATCTTCATCCACTGTTACCGTCATGGTCATTTCGTCCATATCGTATAAGGTAACCAGAGAGGTTCCGGTACTGATCTTGTCTCCGGTCTCCAGCTCCACGCCGGTGATGACGCCGTTGTATCTTGCACATACTGCATTACCATCGATATAAGTGCTGAACTCATTCCATTTTTCCAGTGTCTCATTATAGGTTTCCTGCTGATCGGACAATTCCTGCGCAAGATACCCCAGTGCAATGTCATAGGTCTCCTGTGCGGTATTGTAAGCCAGCGTCCGCAGTTTTTGGGTCTCAGCTGCGGTCAGCTTCCCCTGCTCCAGTTCCCGTTTTGCTTTATTATAAGCGGTCTCGGCTGTGGTTACATTTTCCTCCGCCTGCTCTACTCTCTGTTCCAGCTCTTCCTTCTGCTGCTCCAGGGAATCTGCCGTGGACTGTGCCTGCTCCGTCAGCTGCGCATAATAGACATATCCGTAAGTATCATCTGCTGCGTCCGTACTGTTCAGACTGTATTTACAGTTCGACAATACCTGTGCCGCATCCTCATAGGCTGCCGTTACTTCCTCCAGCTGTGCCCGGTAATCTTCCAGGCTGCTCTTCGCCTGCTCCAGTGTGCTCTCCGCAGAATCTACCGTATTCTGAAGCTCCTGCAATGTAGTACTGTACTCGGTATCAATATAACTGCCGTAAGCAGTGCTGCTGTCATAAGTGTATTTTGCCTGTTGTTTTGACAGGGTCTGGTCGGCTTCCACCGCCTCTAGATCCGCTTTTGCTTTCTCTACGTTAGACTGCAGTTCGTCTTCCAGGTCGGAGACACTGTCTTCTTCTAGCAGGTACAGGGGATCTCCCTCGGACACCTGCTGCCCCACGGAGACCACTACCTCTGCCACGGTCAGGGTAGAATCGTCACCATTGCTGCCGGAGCTGCTGCCGCCCATATTAAAGATCTGCCCAAACATGTCTAAGCCTCCCTGGGCTCCGCCACCGGAAGCACTCATGCCGCCAAATCCACCGGATCCAGAGTTGCTGCCGGCAGTACTACCGGAGGAGCCGCCGGAGGAACTGCTGCCGGAAGTATCCGTTCTCTGCAGGGCACTCATATCCAGATCAAAGGTCTGATCCACCGTACCGATGTCCACGGAGCCGGTCTCCGTCACACCTTTGACCAGTGTCCCGTATTTTACGGTGGTCTCTTTATAGATGACTTCCGTATCGGAACCACCGGAGAGACCAATGGCACCAGCCACTACAGCGATCACACAGACACCACAGACACCTGTGGTGAGCTTGCGTCTTTTCGACCAGCTTTTCCATGATCCGATCCAGCTCATCCGATTTTTTATAGTTTCCTTGATCTTTTTCCCGTTTTCATTCTGCTTCATAACTGTTCCCAATCATTCCTGTCTGTTTCTCAACATTTGTTCCATCCGCCTGATTTATTGTCCTCCGGGACCGCCCGGCATTCCGCCGCCGAAGCTGTCGGAATTACTACCCCCAGGACCACCCTGCGGCATTGCTCCTCCAGAAGGCATCTGCATATCCTCTGGCATAAGGGATTCATCGAATTCCTGAAGCTCCATATCACTGCCGGTTGTGGTATCAGCACTGCTGCCGGAATCCTCCTGCGTGCTCTTTACCTCTGCCTCAGAGCTGACCTTACTTGCCAGGTAAATAGTATCGCCCTCTTCCAGTCCTGACAGGATCTCAATGTCCACACCGTTGGTAATACCGGTCTCTACCTCCGCCAGTTCCTTACCTCCCAGTGCTGTCTTTCGATATACATAAGTTTTGCCGTTTTCTTCGACAATGGCCTTACGGGACACATAAAGAATATCCTCTTTTTCTTCCGTTACAAAAATGACATCTGCGGTCATTCCCCCATACAGCTTCTCCAATGCGCCTTCTACGCTGATCTCCACAGTGTAGCTTACGGTATTACTATAATCGGAAGTAGCCGTGGTATTGATGGAGAGAATGCTTCCGGTATAGGAATCCTCCGGGTATGCCGTAAAGGTGATATCTACCGCATCTCCTACCTGCAGGTCCACGATATCCTCCTGGGTCACATCCACGGAGATTCTCATGTCATCCGACGTTGTATAGGAAAACAGAGCTCCTGTCGTCGTCAGACGGTCTCCCGCTTCGTAGCTGACCTCTGTGATCACACCATCTTCTGTGGCATAGAGAATACCATCACTTCCGACGAAATCTTCAAAGGCCTGTAACTGTTCTTCCCGTTTTTCTTTCGTCTCTTCCGCTTCGTGTAAGGTCTCCTTCAGATCTTCCACGGTAGCATTGTAGGTAGTCTGGGCGTTCTGCCCGATGATCACCGCTTCCTGATAGGTCTCTTCTGTATCCAGCTTGTCGATTTTCTGTTTTGCCTGTGCTGCCGCCAGCTGGTTGGTAAGTTCAGTGATGGCATTTTCATTATCTGTTACCGCAGTTTCTGCCTGTGTCAATGCTGATTTTGCCTGTAGATATTTTGTTCGTGCGCTGAGATAACCGTTCTGGATCGTCATGAAATTCACTGTATTATCGGTTCCGACACCTTCATAGCCTTCCTTTGCCGCTTCGTAGGTCTCCAACGCATCCTGATAATCTTCCTGTGCTTGCGTCAGTTTCTCCTGCAAAGATGCGGTATTCGCCTGCTTCTGCTCCAGCTGCACCTGCAGAGATGCCACATTGTCCGTCACGCTCGTACCGGAAGTATTGCGGATGGATGCCGCATAGGAAGCACTGATCTTCTGCGTATCATAATCAGTCTGGGCTTCCAGCAGGGACAATTCATAAGTACTCTCTGCCTCCGCATAGTCTGCCTTCGCCTCCACTACCGCATTCTGCAACAGTGCCCGAACCGCCACCACGCTGTCTTCCGTGAATTTCAGAAGTTCCTCGCCTTCGGTGACACGCTGCCCGCTGGCGGCGTAGATCTCCTCTATCTTCAGATATTTCTGTACGGTATCATCGTCATCCTCGTCGCTGTCATCCTCGTCATCATCACTGACATCCAGATCCAGATCGTAATCTATGGATTTTGTGTTGTATTCCAGAGAGCCGCTCTCCGTCACACCTACCTTTAATGTACCACGCTCCACCGTCTCTTCTTTGTAGATCCACTGTTCTTTCTGAAGTAACGGTGCAATGAACACGGTATAACAGGCTGCCAGGATCAGCATAAGCAGTGCGATCCCCGCCAGGATCAACTTTTTCTGCTTCTTCGTGAGGGATTTCAGTTTTTCAAAATGTGGTCTTTTCAATTTCATGACTGTGTCTGTCCTCCCTGCATGCTCTGTCTCTGCTGTAACTGCTTGATCTCTTCCTCCGTCATGCCGAAGACTACGGTAACGGATTCGTTGGCACTTAAGCTGTCCTCCTCATCTTCTACGTTGATCTGTACCGTCACACTGTATGTAACACTGGTACGGCTGTCAGACGAGGATACCGGATCGATAGCTGTGATCACTCCGGTAAATCCGCTGCCCGCAGAGGACTGCACATAAGCACTGTCGCCTACGGTCAGTTTTGCAATATCCGACTGATCTACCGATACGGTGACGGTCAGCTCCTTCGGATTGCTGTAAACGAATACGACTGCATCGGAAGTCAGAGTCTGCTCCGCCCGTACCATGGTCCGCAGGATCGTACCATCCTCGGACGCATAGAAATATCCGTCACCTACGCTGCTTTCAAACAGTTCCAGATTCTCTTTGGCATCTTCATAAGTACTTTTCAAAGATGCCAGGTCGGATTCTGCCTTTTCCACTGTGGTATTGTAATCGCTCTCTGCACGTTCCGCACTGGACAAGGAAGTCTCGTAAGTCAGCTTTGCCTGCGCCAGCTGGATCTCATAATTTTCCTTCGCCTCCGTGACTGCCTGCTGAAGGCTGGGAAGCTTTAACTGCAATGTCTGTAAGTTAAAAGAAGCATTGGTGACTGCATCCTCATATTTTTCCTGTGCTTCTTCCAGATCCTTCAGGTTCTGTTCCAAAATGCTGTATAGGGATGCCAAAGTTTTCACATTCGAGGAATTGCTGTCCTGTCCACTGCTGCCCAGCACATTGCCTGCGGTTCCACCTGCTTGCACAGATCCGGCTGACCCGCCGGTGATCTGGGACCAGCCAATTCCCCACTCATCCAGTTTATCCGTCAGGGCTTTCAAGTTCTCATCATAGATTGCCTGATATTCATCTACCTTGAAATAACTCTTATAGGAACCGTCATTAACGTATGTCTCATATTCCGCTATGTCATCCTCGGCATCCTGCAATTCCTCTTCCGCCCTGGCCACAGCACTCTGCAGACTTGCTACCGTCTCATCATAGACTTCCTTAGCCTGTTGTCCGGTGAGAATGGCACTGTCTCTCGTATACTCCGCTGTGATCAGGTTCTGCTCATATTCGATAGCTCCGGTGCGATACGCAAGCTCCGCATCTTCCAGCGCTCTCTCCAGTTCCTTTCTGGCTTCCTCCACACTGTCCTCCGTAAGCTTTAAAATCTTATCTCCTGCCGTTACCTCCTCCCCGGAGACCGCATAGACTTCCTCAATCTCTAACTCTGCCGTCAGATTTTCCACGTCAAAGCTCGCCTCCGTGATACCGACATTGGTAACACCTGACGCAGCAGTCATATCCTCCGTGAAGGTCAATCCCGACATATTAGCCGGCATGGAAAATTCTGATCGATTGCCGTTTCTATGTAATATCACCACTGCTGCCACAGAACCACCGCCCAGCGTGAGTACCAGTACCAGCGCAATGATGATCCATTTTTTGTTTTTCTTTCGGGAAAAAATTATCTGTTTGATCTCTTTGTTCTTCACGGCGAACCTCCGATTGCTATTCCGTCCAAATTCCATTGTTTTCTCAAGTATAGTTGGATTTTGTATTGAAAAAGTGTTCACTCTGTGAAAAATCTGTGTCCTATAGGAGCTTTTCCCCCTGCTTACGTCTATGCAATTACACAAATAAAGCACAAAAAGAAGGCCCTGTTGGAGACTGCTTTCGCAAAAGTCTCTAACATGACCTTCTATTATAAGCTTACGAATTCGTGCTATCGCGCTACTGTGTCCGGAAAAACAAATCACCTCTTCTGGGAAATACAGATATCCTCCAGATTCTGCGCGCCCTCCGGTCCGATGGGTCTGCCACCCGTGGTGATGCCCCATCCTGCACGGATCTTGATAATATCGTCGATCTGTCCCTGGGACAACAACGTCTTCTTCCCTAAGATAAAGTTATTCATCATCAGGATCTTCGCATAATATTCCGTGGTCTCCATGCGGTAATATGCCTGCATGAGGTTATCTCCCCAGGTCAGTGCGCCATGGTTTGCTAACAGTACAGCATTGTATTCCCGGCAATAGGGTGCCACCGCTTCCGGCACTTCCTCTGTGCCGGGCAGGGCAAAATGCACTAGCGGCACACAGCCCAAGGACAGAACCCCTTCCATCAGCACCGGCTCCTCCAGACTGATGCCCGCACAGGCAAACGCCGTCGCTGTCAGAGGATGTGCATGTACCACGCCCTGTACCTTCGGGTTCTCCTTGAATACTCTGAGGTGCATCTTGATCTCGCTGGAAGGCTTGTGCGTTCCCTCCA
>OGYE01001938.1_pt1 | contig 13092 bp, 11 predicted proteins | sample 1576471 | NCBI WGS metagenome assembly OGYE01 (sample SAMEA3541532, study PRJEB24748) | human gut metagenome | biome: human gut; feature: human-associated habitat; material: faeces | place: China | collected 2012
ATATAAAAAAATAGATATAAAAAAATAGATATAAAAAAATAGAGTTGGCTTAAATAAATGTGAAATGGCGCCAACTCTCGGAGATGTTGATTAGTGAGTTAATCAACGTATTAAGTCTAACATGAAGTCATCTATTTGTATATAAGTTTCTTTATAATATAAGTTTTGATCTTATATGGTATTGATTTTGGTTGGATTAAAATACAATAGAACAGCACCAATGAATTCAGATGCCATTTATTATAAAGATGTGTTTGATAATTCAAAAGAATATGGTGATAAAGCTGTTAGCTCGTCAGATATCAATAGTGAAACAATGATGGCTTCTGGAAAATTATTTATATATATTTATAGAATAGTAATGCTGAATGAAAATGTTAGAGGCTTGAATGATGAAGAAAAAATTGCAAATGCATTTAAATCAGAAAATGATGAGCAGCGACTAAAAGATAATATTGAACTTATGAATAGCTTTTTTAGGGGTGGACTTGAGATACTTTATGAAAGATTCCAAGGTTTATCTGGGAAAGACGATGAGATTAGAGAAACGCAATTAGAATTGTTTGACGATATGAGTGGCTATACAAACGAATCACTATGAAAAATTTAAGGTTGTAACATCATTATGTGTGTTTCAATCTTTTTTAGTTTTTGACAAAATAAAAGGACCGGAATGGGCCCGGTCCAGAAATGGGAATGTTGAGAAAGTTAATTGAAAGGGTTAGAGTCTTAACTTAATCAACACACTTATAGTATAACATGTTCTTATGGGAAAAGAAAGTGTATTGTTATCGAATGTATACGTAAAATAATTAGTTTAAATTTACTATGTAAGTACTTATAAATCGTGGTATTATACCTTCAGGAAGAGTAGGTAAAAAAATGAAAGATCAAAATTGTGCTTATTGCATGGAAGGCGAGCTCGTAGCTGCTTTCGGAATTAAAATTTGTGAACTAGAAAGTTCAAAAGTGTATTTGTTTAAGGAACAGTCTCATCCGGGTCGTGTGATTGTGGCTCATAAGAAGCATGTGAGTGAAATTACAGAGTTGACGGCAGAGGAAAGAGCTTCTTATATGGAGGATATCAATAGGGTAGCTTGTGCTATGCATGAAATCTTCAATCCAGATAAAGTCAATTATGGTGCTTATGGGGATACGGGTCATCATCTTCATTTCCATTTAGTTCCTAAATATAAGGATGGATATGAATGGGGCGGTGTATTCGCTATGAATCCTGGTGAAAAAACATTGTCGGATGAAGAGTATCAGGACATGGTTGAAAAATATCGTGCTGTATTATGTAAATAAAGTATTGATTGAATTTGAATAGCTTTGGAGTAGAGAAAATAATCTCTACTCTTTTTTTTCTTTTGGTTAATTTCTTTTTATTTGACTACATATAGGGATGTAACGAGGCGGGTATACCGACCTCAAATAAGGAGGAATAGAGATTATGAGTATTAATAAGTGTAAAATTGGTGGAATTGTGGCTGAAGAGCCAAGAATGTGTAGTGGTTCATATTATAAAGAAGCTTTCGAGATTGTGTTGGATGTTAATCGAACTGATATCTATAAGTTTGAGCGTATTAAATGTTTGATTATTGATCCAAATTTAATAAATGAAGCATTGGATACAGTTAAGGTAGGTGATTATTTTTTGGCAAACGGACGCATGATTTCATTTGAATGTAATCAAGCGCAAGTCATTAAATGTCCTCATTGTGGAAAAGAGAGTGTTCGAGTAAGAAATGTTATTCATTCGGATGTTGTGCTACAAAGCTTTAAGGTGTCGCCAGGAACGTTTTTGCCAGATTCAGAAGGAATCAATAGTGCTGTGTTTGCTGGAGTAATCCCAAATCCAGTTTTAAAACAGGATCATCATGCGTTGTTTGCGCTCGCAATCAATCGTCCAATGAAAGCTCAGGAAACGTTAAGTAATGTGTTGAATGAGAAAATTACAAATGGTAGTGAACGCTTTAATTTGATTAAGGTTCATGGATATAAAGGTGTGGCTGAATCCATAAAGGAAAATATCAATCAAAGAGATCGTGTATTTGTGAAAGGGGCTGTTTGTGAAAGAACGGTTCGCTATCCAATTCTCTTTCGATGTAATGGATGTGGAGTGGCATCCCAACAGTTTATTGAGTATACACGATATGAGGTTGTCGCAAGAAGTGTAAAACTAGACAACCAGTATATACCTAATTTTAGTTCGTTATATGAAGATAATGATAATTTTCAAATGGTTTAGGTTAATTTTTTAGAAATTTTAGACAAGTAATGATGAATAAGAAAGATGGATGAAATTTAATTATGAAGAAAAAGAATGAAAAGATTTTAGTAAGTGCAATTGCAGGAATGACAGCGTTACAAGGCGTTAGCGCAACTATGATGAATGTTTGTGCTGATGAAGTACATGTAAGTTACGCTAAGGTAGAGACAAGTAAAAAGGATGATTTGGAAGCTAAGCTTCATGATACAAAGAAAGAAGTAGAAGATAAATCATTAGCTTTAGACAGTGCAGCAGGCCAAGTTGCGGTGGCAAATAAACAGGTAGAGATTATTGAATCTAAACAGGAAGAAGTGAATCAGACGGTTCAACAAAACTATCAGGCTGCCTATGATGCAATTATGAAGGAATTACAGCCTTTGATGGATGAAATCAATAGTTTAGAAACACAGATTCAAGAGGCTAAGACAGATTTAGATGCCAAGATTAGTGCAAGTCAAAAGGCAAGTGAAGAATTGGATCAAGCACAAAAGAATTTGAGTTCTAAAAAAGAAGAATTAACACAACTTCAAGATAAGTTAGCTTCATTTGAAGATTCTGTTGACTTAAATACAAACTTAGAAAACGCAAAAACAGAAAAGGAAACAGCGGAAGCAGAATTAGCTACAGCTAAAGAAAATGCAGAACAAGCTAATAATGAACTACAGGCTGCCAATGCAGATGTAGAGACAAAACAAGCGGCAGTTAATGAAGCTACAAATGCTTATGATGTTGCTGTACAGGATGTAACTACAAAAGAAAGCATTGTACAAGAAAAACAGGCTATTGTAGATCAGTATAATGATGAAAATGGTATGGAGAATGCCAAGGCAGAATTAGAGGTGGCACAAGCAGATTTAGCTGGTGCACAAGCAAATGTTGAGACTATGCAGTCTGCACTTGCACAAGCACAATCTGAATATGATGCAGCAGTAACGGCAAGTCAAAATGCTCAGGCAAATCATGATAATGCGTCTAGTGAATTAGAAACGGCTAAGAATAATTTAGAAACGGCACAAGCATCCTTAGAAAAAGCGCAGGTAGACTATGATGCAAACCAGAAGGAGATTGAGGCAAAGAAGAGTGAAATTAATTCATTAAATACACAGATTAGTTCCGCTCAAAATGAAGTGAATGAGGCACAATCGGATTATGATAAAGCTTTAAATGATTATAATGCAACGACATCTCCATTAGATCAGGCTAAGAAGAAATTAAGTGATTTTGAAACGCAGTATGCGACCGATTTAGCTCGATTAAATGAAGGAAGTAAAGGGTACTATGAATCACTAGGTTGTTATGATGATATAAAAGGAATCTTTGATGTGAATAATGATTCTTCATATCGAGCAGAGGTGGCTTCTTATACGCATATGGGAGAAGCTGGGGATGCGACAAGTCTAGATAATATGCAGGCAAGTATTGCTTATTTGAAAGAATATGATCATCTTCGTAAAATTAATGGTTTAAATACTCCAAAAGTAAGTATGACTGCCATGGCAATTGCACAGGTTAACGCAAACTATGCACAAGTAGAAGGAAATCATTCAGGTGCGTATGGATATTCAGAAAACCTTGCGTGGGGTTATGGAGAAGCGAGCACGTCAGGAAGTCCATTTAGAGGTTGGTATGACTATGAAAAGAAACAATTTGAAAGTGGAAATCATAAGTTCTCTGAGGTGGGTCACTACTTAAACATTATGAATAAAGAGGATGAAACAACTGGTTTTGCTCTACAAAAAGTAAATGGAGTTTATGCTCAAGAATTTGGTTATCAAGAAGATAAAGATGTTGTGATGACAATTGATGAATTTGAACAATCCTTCAATACCTACTACAACAATTTAAAATCCGTAGATGCCCAGCATAGAGCTTTACAAGATGCTGTAAAGAATGCGTCTGGCTCTACTACAAAGGATGATAGTTCTTTGAAGAATGCATTGGCTTTATTGAATTCTAAAAAGGATGCATTGACTGGTTTACAAAATCAATTGTCTACTTTGAATACGTCTAAGGCAGATTTAGAAAAGGCTTCGGCTTCTAAAAAAGATGTGATTGCACAAGAAGAAGCAAAGGTTTCTAATGCTCAAAATACAGTGGATCAAAAGACAACTGTAAAAGAGAATGCAGAAAAGGCATTAAAGGATACTTTAAGTGTTGTAAAAGAAAAAGAATCAGCGAAAGTATTAGCTGAATCTAAGTTAAATGAAGCGAAGGATTCATTAACATCTATTCAAACAAAAGTGGATACATTAACGGATGATATTGAAAATTGGGATACAAATAAAGAAAAAGCTATGAAAGCTTTGAATCAGGCAAATACAGATTTAGCTGCTGCCAAAGAGAATGTTACTAAAGCATCAGCTACATTAGAAAGCTTGAATGCTGAATTGGATGTATTAAAGGCAGCTCAAAATGAAGCACAGGCAAAGGCAGATAAGGAAAATGCTGTATTGGCGAATGTTCAAGCTACATTTGATGAAAAGAATAGTTTGTTTGAAACTGCTCAAAAGAAAGTATCTGATTATGAGGCAACTATTCAAGGTATAGAAACAGCTAAAAAGGATGTAGAAACATTAGGTGCTCGTATTCATGAATTAACGGCATTGAAAGAAAAATCTGAACAAGATATTTCGAATTTAAAGGCTGAAGTTTCAAAATTAAATACTTCATTAATAGAAAACAAAGCGAATGCATTGCCGTATGAACAAATGAAGAATGTATTGAATAGTGTAATGACAAATGGAACAAAGGCAGATCTAAGTAGAGTACAAGATGAGTCTATGCGAGCACTATTGGCACAGTTATCAAGTGATGTGGATGAACTACAAGAAATCAATGTAGCATTATCCACTGCTAAAGATAGTTATGCGAAAAAATACAATGTATATCTAGATGCCAAACAAGATTTGATGGATGCAGAAAAAGCATACAACACAGCTATGCAGTCATTGAATGATTACTTGTTAGAACCAACGGTGATTAAGACAAGTGATACTACGGTAACTACAAATGATTCAGTCAATACAGGTGTAGAAACAAATGTGATGGGATCTATGTTGATGACAGGATTTGCGGGTCTAGGATTAGTAGGCGTATTAAACAAAAAGAGAAGGGAGGAGAAATAAAAAGTGTATAAAAAATAAAACAAAAATATATAATAAACTGTAAATACGATATAAAAAGTGTTCGCAAAATATATTTTATAAGTAATCGAATGAACATCGAATCGTTGATAGTATAAGGATGTAAACAAACAACGAGGAGGAAATTGATTATGAAAAAATACGAAACACTTTTTACTGTTGCGAAAAATGTATGTGATGGAGTTATGGATTATTATGAAGCGAAAAATGAAACAGAAGCAAGTAAGTTATATTTGTTTGTATGGGAACAAGTATATTTGTTGGCACAACTTGCATCTGCTTCAATTCGCTTTATTGAAATAAATGCTAAGTTTGAAGCTTCTGGCAAAGCTTTTGTGTCTGTAGATTCAACGGTTTGTAAACATTCAAAAGAGGTTTTAGACTCGATTGATAGTATGCACGAATCGATTCACAAGGCGGTTGAAACGTTTCTGAAGAAAATGAAGGCAGGTGAAGTTATAGTTTCTTCAGAATATGCCGAAGCTAAAATGATTCGATATATTCAGTCATTAATTTGTGGTCATTTAAACAATGATGCGAAAAGCGCAGAGAAAAACATCTATCGCTATTGTCCAAAAGAAAAGACGGTTGTTATTGAGGAAACAATTAATTCAGATTGTGATACGGATAAGATTATTACTTACGATGCTGTCTTGCAGGATGTTTCAAAAGAGCAGGACAAAAAGGAAGAGGAGTTGACAAAGCAGTTTATAGAAGAGTTAAAGGAAATTTTATATGAATATATTGAGGATCATCCTGAAGATTCTGCATTTATTCACGTACGATATTTAGATGTGTTTGAAAAAGGAGAAGATATAAAGAAAGGAAAGGAGATTGCAGAAAATCTACATATTTCAGGCGCAGCGGTATCGAAAAAGATTGCGAAGTTTGATGCGTACTTTGCAGGTTTACTAAAAAAGCGCACGAAAGGATGGAGGTAAATAGAAATGAAAAAGTTTTATACAATAATAGGAGAAAAACAGATTTTAAAGGCAAAATATGAAAGTGTAGATAAAAATTTGATCACTAAATGTGTGTTTCCAATCACGGCGCACATATTGAGCGTAGTAAAAAAAGGAGAGAAATTTAATGTGGTTGCGGTTGACTCCTTTGTTTCAAATGACAGCTATGAAAACATTGCACTATTAAGAGAAGAGTTAAGAGAATATTTTGGGGATTTATTTACAATGAAAGTTGTTAATGCACATTTCGAACATGAAAGAGAAGAACAAGTGCATACATTTATGAGCATATATGAAACATTTGAAGAAAATGATGATGTTTACTTTGATATTACATTTGGATTAAAACCAACACCGTTAACAGTGTTTGTATCTTGTAATTATGCGCAGAAATTCATTCCTGGACTTAAAATACGCGATGTCGTATATGCACACTATAAATTTGGGATGGATGAAGATTATGTACATCCAATCGTGGATATCACAAGACTATTCTTATTGAATAACTTAATAGAAATGATATCCAAATTCGAAACGGATGATCCTATGCAGTTCTTGAAAAATGTATTCGGTATGGGTAAAGGAGACCCTTTACAATAAAGTATATTTTCAAAGAAATAAAAAATATGTAATTGATATATTTATTCGACACCTCTTCTTGTGAAAGTGTCTAGAAAGGCAAAAAATATGCAATTAATTCAAACTAAAGTATATTCAACACGAAAGGCAGTTCACGCTAGATATGTATTAGATTGTCAAAATGAAGAAAAAACTTCTGAAGAGAATTTTAGAGCCATGGTAGATTATCTTTTTTCAAAAGGTGTTAAATACTTCAAAATAACATATCACTTAGGATATGATTTATGCGACTGGGATCCAGATCATCTGCATGACTTAATCACTCCAGAAACAACGGAAGAGGAGTGGCAAGCGTTACTTCCAGGTATGATGGAAAACCAGCCATGTGTAGGTACCAAATTGAGTGAGCACTGTTATGCAAATGTCACTTGTAGAACAGGAGTTCTACATTGTACAAGTTATGGCCCTTATGAAGATGCACTACATGTTTGCGAGTGGTTTTAATTTTATTACTGAATGATTGTTATAATACTTCATTGTAGTTTTAAAACACGTGCTTGAATCAACTCAAAAGTACCATATGGTATATAAAATTCACTTAAATTTTCGACCATCCCCCTAAAATGAGCACTTTGAAACATAAAAAATCAGCAAAAAAAGTGAGATGGTCGAAAAATAAGGGCTAAAAACGCCAAAAATCACAACATTTTGACACTCGACAGTCAAAATGTGCTATATTTACTAGGGGAAATATGATACTTATAAAGGATCGACACCATTGTCCTGATTTTCTTTATTGATTTTATCTGATAATGGGGAAATATGATACTTATAAAGGATCGACACAATATTATTTGTCTCCATATATATTTCCTCCTTTAAGTGCGGGAAATATGATACTTATAAAGGATCGACACGTAAGCTCTTCAGAAGATGTTTCAGTGTCTTTGTCTAAGGGAAATATGATACTTATAAAGGATCGACACATAGAAAAAGAGTCACATATTCATGTGGCTTTTTATTAGGGAAATATGATACTTATAAAGGATCGACACTAGATATCGATAACGGACTTCGTTAACAACACATTTTCAGGGAAATATGATACATATAAAGGATCGACACTTTTCGAATGCCATATATTTTCCTCCTTCTTCTAGTGATTTAGAAAATATGGTACTGATGAAGTTTATGGTGATATGCTGCTTAATGTGTCTAGATACTGTTGTAATGATGATGTTTTTTATCTGATACCTCTTCATTGAAAACATTTGGGATGCTTATGCAATTAATTCAAATTAGGGTGTTTTCAACACGAAAATTGATTCATGTTAGATTGTCTAAGTGGAGAAAAATCTAGGACTATGGTGGACTACTTTTTTTGAAAGGTGTTAAATGCTTCGAAGTGATCTATGTGTGTGGATATTGATTGGCAATAATTGGTTGTATTACATTACATGTTGAGTGGCTATAATTGAATTTATGAAAACTGACTCTTATCGGTCTATATAGACTGAGGGGAGTTTTTTTTAATGTTTAGGTTAATATTCCTTCTTTTTGATACATATAACTGTGAATACAAAATAGGAGGAATTTGAAAATGAAAAAGAGTAATGAAAAGTTATTGGCAAGTGCAATTGCAGGGTTAACAGCTATACAAGGAGTAAATACAACCTTGTTAAATGTGAGCGCAAAAGATTATGAGATTACAGGAACTAGTGTAAGCTATGTCACAAAAGAAAAATCACAAAAAGATCAATTGGAGTCTAATTTACGCGAATCTAAGAATAAGTTGGATGAAAATAAGGTACAGGTTGAGATAAGTCAAAATGAGGTTGAGCAGGCTAAGAAAAATTTGGATAGGGTACAAGTTAATTATGCGAATCAACAGATGGTGACAAACCAAATGTATCAGAATACGTATGGTTCAGTAATGTCGCAGTTGCAGCCTTTATTGGATAAAATTGATAGTCTAGAAACACAAATTAAAGAGGCAAAAACAGATCTGGACGCAAAGATCAGTGCAAGTCAAAAGGCGGCGGATTTGGAAGAAATGAAAACTACATTGGGTGAGAAAAAGGGCACGTTAAAGGAATTACAGACAAAGCTAGAAACTTTAAAAAATGCACATGACGTATTTGAAAAGGCAACAAACGAGAAAATGTTGGCAGAAGCTTCGGTTGATGAGGCACAGAAAAAGGTGGATATGGCAAATAATGACCTGCAAGAAGTGTCAAAATATGTAAATGAACAGAAAGTGTTATTGGATCAGGCGACAAAAGACTATAATGCGGCTTTGGCAGATGCTTCTAATAAACAAGCTATTGTGAATGAAAAACAAGAGTTGGTGGATTCTTTTAATAATGAGAGCGCAAAAGCTGAATTAGAACAGGCAAAAGCAGATTTAGATGTTTCAAATGAAAAACTAAACCAAGCTACAAGTGTATATAATAATGCTTTAGCAACTCAACAAAAGCTACAACAAGAATATGATGCTGCTTGTATAGAATTAAACAATGCGAATGCATCTTTATCTCAAACACAAGCTGCGTTGGATCAGATACAAAAAGAAAGTGCGGAATCTCAATCGAAATTGGATGAAAAAAATAAAGAAATTGCGGTTTTGAATACAGAGATTGAGAATGCGCAAGCAGATGTAAATAAGGCACAGTCGGATTATGATAAGACATTGAACGATTATAATAGCGTTATAACACCTTTAGAGCAGGCTAAGAAAGAGCTATCGCAATTTGAAGCAGAACACGAAACACAATTAAATCAATTATCACTAGGTATTCAAGGGTATTATGATTCAATGGGCGCTTTTGCGGCTTCGGATATTCTAAAAGATCCACGAGGAAAACTTGCAGGACATACACATATAGGTGCTGAAAATGATGCGACAAGCTTAGATAATGTGATCAATTCTATTTCTTATTTAAAAGAATTCAATAAGATACGAGCCAATGAGAATTTGCCAGAATTGAAAGTAAGTATGGTATTAATGGCTATTTCACAGGCGAATGCCAATTGGCAAAGGGATGAGGCACAAATTGGAAATGTAGCACATGCCGGCGTTTATTCAACTGGAGAAAATGCGGCATGGGGTTATGGAGATGCTGAAACGAAGGCGAGTCCATTTACGGCTTGGCATAACTTGGAAAAAGCTTGGTATTCAAATGGTATTACAGACTGGCATAAGATTGGTCACTATAAAAATATTGTAAGTCAAGCCTATGATTATACAGGTTATGCTCATATTGAAGAAGGGGCTTATGGCTCAACAGATATTCAAGAATTCGATCATACATATGGAGAAGAGGGTACGGCTAGTGAAAATGATTGTATTATGTCTGTGGAAGAATTTGAGAAATCATTAAATCAATATGTTTCAACTCTAAAAGATGTGGATACAAAACACAAGACGCTTTTAGATGCAGTAAAGAATGCGACAGGAACGAAGGATGATACGCTTTTAAAACAAACAGAAGCTTTATTAAGTTCGAAAAAAGGTGTGTTGTCTAATTTACAAGCACAATGGACTCATTCTAATAATGATAGGGATATGTTGATGCAGGCTGTAAATGAGAAAAAGACTGCCGCAGCTCAATTAAAGGATTCTGTTAAAAATCAATCTCAGATTGTGAAACAAAAAGAAGGAGTGAAAACAGATAAAGAGGTTGAATTAAAGAAATCTAAAGTAAATGTAGAGACGAGTGAAAGAAACTGTTCGAATGCACAGAGTGATAGAGATGCACTTCAAAGTAAAATTAAGGCTTTGATTGATAAATTGGATCATTGGGATACAAGAAAACAAGAGGCAAAGGATGCACTATCTCTTTCAAAAACAGAGTATCAAAAAGCACAGGTATTAGAAAATGAAACAAAAGAAAGATTAAATGATACTCGAGATGCATATACAAAAGCAGTGTATAAGAAATCTTTAATTCAACAGGATGTGGATTCAAAGAGTCATGCGCTTCATCAAGCGCAAACAACCTTAAAGGATAAGACAGCTTATTATAATGAAGTTAAAAAGGCGAGTGATGTCTATACAATGGCAAGTCATGATTTAGATGTTGTGAATCAAGAAATTAAGGATGTATCCACAAGAATGGATGTGCTTAGGGATAATAAAAAGGAGTTAGAGTCAAAGATACAATTGTTGTCAAAGAGTATTGCTGCATTGAATGAGAATCTAGTAAAAAATGAAAGTGCAGCGCTTCCGTATCAAAATTTACTTCGTGTATTAAATGATGTGAAGAAAAATGGAAGTAGAGTAAATCTACCAGATATAGAAGATGTGTCATTAAAAAATCAGATTCTAGAATTAGCTAAAAACGTGGATGCATTAAATGCAGTTCAGAATGAGTTAGGCCAAGTAAAACAGGAATATGTAAATAAATACAATGCATATTTGGATATTAAAACAGAAAAGCTGAATGCACAAACAAAATATGATAATGCTATGGAGGAGTTGAATACATACTTGTCTAAAACACCAGAATCTATTCAGAAAGATACAGTCAATACGGGTATAGAAACGGGTGTTGTAGATGCAATGTTGATGAGTTGCTTAGCAGGTTTAGGTATTGTGGGTGTGTTGCAACAAAAACGAAGGGAAGAAAAATAAAATCTTCCCTTTTTGGTGTTTTATAAATACAATAAAATAACTAAAAACGTTTTAATAATAATATAAAAAGAGTTCGTAAAATATATTTATCTGAGCATATTCAAAGCCTTTATTTATTGATAAACTGTAAATGTCTTAAGAGAGATTAACGAAGATAAAAATCTTAGTATTCGTGCTTGTTGTATGTATCTTTAGTAAATTGTTTGATTGAGTTAATTTTTGAAAAAGTTTAGACATTTAGAGATGAATGAAGGACATTAGGAGGAAGAAATGATGTTTGAATTATTTTTTGGATTTGTGATTACTTGTGCAGTGATTGATATTGTTGGCTGTTGTGCTGGATCCGCTTCTTATAGTGATATTTTGTATTATCCGCAGATGAATCAGTTAGATGAAAGTCAAAGGGTTACAGAAAAAAGCTTAAAGAGTGTGATGAGCGAATATGATACGGCATGAAGAATTTAGTTAATTTTTAAGAAAGTTTAGACAATTAGAGATGTAAAAAGAAAATTAGGAGGAAGAAATTATGTTTGAATTATGTTTTGGTTTTGTGATTATTTGTACAGTGATTGATATCGTTTATTGTGTCGTAACAAGTTGCGCTAGCTCAGCTTCTCATAGTGATGATGATATTTTGTATCATCAACAGATGAATCAGTTTCAGCAACAACAGTTAGATGAAAGTCGAAGAGTTACTGAAGAAGGCTTAAAGAGTGCCACGCCATTTGAGATGGGAGGATATGATATGACACAGGGTAACTCTTGGAATTATGACAATAACTTCTCAAATGATTTTGGTGGCTTCAATGATTTTGGCGGAATGTTTTAAAAGGAGGATAAGAGTATGGAATCATTATTGATAGTTTTTATTGGTTTACTCGCTATATTTTATTTTATTTTGGAATTAATAGGTGGACATTATGAAGATGATATAACTTATGAAAGTCATCCTTCAACTCAGCCTATGAATAGTGAAGAATCGTCCGGTTATTATTACTTAGATGAAGATGAAGAAGAGGAGGAATATGATATGGAAGATAATTTTGGTTGGAATCAAGGAATGGATTATGATGATGGATTTGATATGCAGACGCAGCAGATTCAAGAAGAAAACCGCTTGTTTATGGAAGAAAGTCAGCGCTTTGCACTTGATAGTGTACAGGAAGGCTTGGATAGTGTAACACCTTATGAAATGGGTGGAGATGACATGACGCAAGGAAATTCCTGGAATTATGAGGAAAGCTACCATGATGATTATCAAAGTAGTTTTGACAATGACTATAGCTGTTCGAATGACTATGATTACAGTTATTCGAATGATTACGACTATGGCTATTCAAATGATTATGATTATGGATTTAATGATTCTTGTAGCTTCGATAACAGTTTTGGAGGCTTCAATGATTTTGGCGGAATGTTTTAGATAAGAAAAAGAAAGATGGAGGAAATTTAAGGCTTAACTAGCAATTTGGTGACTTTGCTATAATTCTGCGTTTTATCACT
>OGYE01001941.1_pt1 | contig 13085 bp, 8 predicted proteins | sample 1576471 | NCBI WGS metagenome assembly OGYE01 (sample SAMEA3541532, study PRJEB24748) | human gut metagenome | biome: human gut; feature: human-associated habitat; material: faeces | place: China | collected 2012
GGTACATGTAATACATGTTTTCAGGATTTCCCTGATTTTGCATGGAAACTAGGACCACTGGTTGACCCTTATGAATGGTGAAATGGTAGAGAATCATGGCAGAACCTGAATACCCGTAGCTATCCACGATGAGATAGTCCGCTGTCCCTGTACCATCTTCGGAAAAGGCAACGTCTACCTTTTGTTGGTTGGTCATTGGAGCATTTTGTTCTGTCTTTTCACCTACAATGATGCGGTTATTTTTGGCAAAAGACATGGCACCAAAGAAATCATCACTTCCGTTAGGTGTTAGCCTTCTATAACTTTCTTGATTCATCTTGTGGCCAAACTCTACCATGTAACTAGCAAGCTTGGCTGCCTTGTCACTATTCCAAAGGGCTGTCGTATTGGTCTGGCTGGATTGACCAGACTGGCTCTTGCTTTTCACTCTGTAATAGGATGTGCCCGGTCGGACGGCTGCATCAAACGGTACATAAAAACACCTACCTCCTACGCATAGGTATCCCTGCGCCTGCCCGGCACAGGTCGATCGTGTGTTATTCCGCAAGGGCCGCGTCCACCCGCCGGCGGACCTCCTGCCCGATCTCTTCAATGCTGCGCATCCCGTCCCCGCAGGTGCAGGGCACGGTCTGCCAGCCCAGATGCGCGGCGCAGAACTCAGCCGCTCTGCGGCTGCGGGTATGTATCCGCTGTCCTCCATGAGGGATAAGAAAAAGAACAGTGTCACGATAATCGGCAAGAAGCTTAATACACTTCCGACACCCTGAAAGATACCGTCTATTACCAGTCCGTGCAGCACCTCATTCACACCAGCCGCTGTGAGTGCCTTATCTGTCAACGCTGTCAGTTCTCCTATGCCCTGCTCCAAAAGCCACTGAAGGCCTGCTCCGATTACGTTGAAGGTGAGATAAAATACAGCAAGCATTATCACTATAAAGCACGGTATTGCCGTGTATTTGCCTGTAAGAACACGATCGATGCGCTCACTTCTGATACGCTCCCTGCTCTCCTTCGGCTTTACCACGGTGCTCTCGCATATTTTCTCAATAAATGTAAAGCGCATATCCGCAATTGCAGCGCTTCTGTCAAGGCCTCGCTCCTTCTCCATCTGTACAATCAGATGCTCTATTGCCTCTTTCTCATTCTCATCAAGATGAAGCTGCTCCAGGATGAGTGCATCTCCCTCGATAATTTTGGTAGCAGCAAAGCGAATCGGAACTCCTGCGAGCTTTGCATGATCCTCAATCAGATGGCTGACCGCGTGTATACATCTGTGCACAGCACCGCCAAAATCATTCTCATCACAGAAATCCTGTCTGCCCGGGCGCTCCTGATACTTTGCAATGTGTATCGCATGGCGCACCAGCTCATCAACACCCTGATTCTTTGCGGCAGAAATCGGTACAACAGGCACTCCTAACAGTCCCTCGATTTTATTTACATCGATTGAGCCTGAGTTTGCCGTCACCTCATCCATCATATTGAGTGCAATAACCATTGGTATATCCATCTCAAGAAGCTGCATGGTCAGATACAGGTTTCTCTCGATATTTGTCGCATCTACGATATTTATTATAGCCTTTGGCTTGTTATCGAGCACAAAGTTTCTCGACACAATCTCCTCATTAGTATATGGGCTCATTGAGTAAATGCCCGGTAAATCTGTGATTGATGTATCCGGATGTTCTTTAATAGAGCCATCCTTTCTGTCCACCGTCACTCCCGGGAAATTGCCTACATGCTGGTTAGAGCCTGTAAGCTGGTTGAAAAGTGTTGTCTTGCCGCAGTTTTGGTTTCCCACAAGTGCGTATGTGAGCTTCTCACCATCTGGAAGGGGATTGCCACTGCCCTTCACATGGTATTTGCCCTCCTCACCAAGTCCGGGATGGGCTGTGTTGCTTATCTTTTTAGGCCCCTCATGTTTTCTTGAACGGCTGTCAATTAATTCTACCTCAATCTGTGCCGCATCATCAAGCCTCAATGTGAGCTCATAGCCATGCACCTGAAGCTCCATCGGGTCTCCCATCGGTGCAAATTTAATAACTGTTACTTCGGCTTTTGGGATTACTCCCATATCCAGGAAATGCTGGCGCAGTGCGCCCTCACCGCCTACTGTAAGTATTCTGGCACTCTGTCCTATGCCTAGTTCTTTTAGTGTCATTTCATCGCTTCCTAGTGTATTTATTGATAAATTTTCTCAATTTATCACAGATATCTTACCACAAAGCGTGTGCCACTGCATTCATTTTTTTCATTTAATACATCTTTTGTACAATCCTCCACAAGGATATATCCATTGTCATGACGCACAATTGCTTCCGCCAGCGAAAGTCCTATGCCGATGCTGTCTGCCGGCTGTCCGCTGCCGCTGTAAAAACGCGTAAAAATATGCTTTTTGTCCTCATCACTTATGGTCTCTCCATCGTTTTGCACTGTTATCTCGGCATACATCTCATACCTGTAAAAGCCTATCTTTACCTCACTCTCTGCGTGCTCCACTGCATTTTTTACTATGTTTGTAATGGCCTCACACTGCCAGTATGCATCAGCATGTATACAGGCATCCTTATCAGAGCCTTCATCTATGGATAGCCTTATGTCCCTCAAATCACAAAGTGCCATAACATTGTCAGCTGCCTCAGCCACAATTTCAGACAGCAGCGTATCCTTCTCATCAAACTCCACAACATCCGCTTCAAGCCTTGAAAGCTTTAAGATAGCCTGCACCATATGCGATATATTGTCCACATCGCGCTTTGCCCTGCGCATTATCCTGTTTCTGTTTTCAGATGCCATATCAGGATTTCCTTCCAGATTTTCCAGATTTATCGAAAGTGATGTAAGCGGTGTCTTAAGCTGATGCGATATGTCAGAAAGCGCATCCTTTAGCAAAAGCTTGTCTGCCTTTGCATTTTCCGCAGACTCCCTCAAATAGATTGCTGTCTTGTAAAGCTCTCCCTTTAGTATAGAAAGCTCCCCCTCTGTGCTATCTGCCATAACAAGTCTGTAGTCTCCCTGATTTATGCGGCGCAGATAATCCGCAGCCTGTCTGACCTGTGTTTTAAAGCTAAATCTTATAAGCACAATGTAAAGGCAAAATCCACCTGCAAAAAGCACGACAAGAAATATGTCTAGCCAAAGTGCTCCTTTAAGCGCTTTTTCATTTGACAAAACCGCAGAATCCTTTTCCATATCAATGCCGTATTTTTTTAAGAGCGTCTCTGCGCTTTTTAAATTTGTATAATCACTATCGAAGCTACTGTCATTTAGAATCCCGGCTATGCTGCCATCTGATACATCGGGATATTTTTCATGAATGAGTGCACATAGCTTAGCCACTGTGACGTTATAGTTTTTTGTATACGCCCTGTACTGAAAAAAGACGGTAAAAGCCATAACCGTCACACATATACATGTATATATTATTGCAAAATACACAAAATGTTTTCTGTTCTCTAAATTATATTTCTTCTTTCTCATGCTTTCCCCCGGTAACTGTCTCTGTCAGCCGATACTGTTTAAAGAGCTTCATCTGAATCAACACGATACCCGATTCCCTTCACAGTCTTTATCACATCCTCACCAAGCTTTACCCTGATGCGCTTCATATAGACAGTCACTGTATGGTCATACACATCGTTGCCTGTCGCCTCCCAGATGCAGTCAAGCACGGCATTTCTGGACACAGCCTTGTCGTGATTTGTAAAAAGCAGATCAAGTATGCGGTTTTCAAGACTTGAAAGAGCAATCACCTGTCCAGCCCTTATTGCTTCCTTTTTGTCCAGATCATAGCTTATGCTTCCTGCGTGTATGACAGATGAACTGTCATCACTTTTCCTTCGCAAAAACACGCGGTTTACCCTCGCCACAAGCTCCCTTACGGAAAAAGGCTTTGTGATGTAATCCTCCGCTCCAAGCTCAAGTCCCTTTACTATATCATTTTCCTCATCCCTTGCTGTAAGAAAAATCACCGGTGTTTTTTCTTTTTCCAGCCTTTCGCTGTAAAAATCAAAGCCGTTCCCATCAGGAAGCGACACATCAAGCAGCACAAGGCCGGGGTGCTCACACAAAAGCGCCCCAGCCTCCTTTAAACTGCCTGCTGTCAAAAGCTCATATTCAGGTTCTGTAAAGGTATCACACAGTCCCTCTGTTATTCCTTTATTGTCCTCTATGAGAAGTATTTTTTTCATATCAGCTCCCGCATTTTCTACAGATTTTCATTTTTGATCGTCTCAATAATGTTATTGTGTCTAAGCTTCTTCATTGATAGTTTCATGATAGCATAAATCAACATTATTACAACCACTATACACAATATAATTGCTTTATACGGCGGCTCATAAATGATTGCGTCATCCATCCTGTTCATCATAACACATAAGAGATAGCTTATTAAAATCCCAAACGGTACCCCTATTACAAGAGCCTTTACAGATATAAACACACTCTCGAGCCTGACCATTCCAGCAAACTGCTTATCTGTCATTCCAATGCTTCTTAGTGTTGCAAACTCACGGCTTCTAAGCTCCATTCCGGTGCTTAAGGTATTGATGATATTTGTGATTCCTATTAAGGCAATGACCACAATAAGTCCGTATGCAAATACTCCAAGCAGTGTAAAGAGTGACTTTTCATCGCGCATCTGCTTATCCATATTGCTGACATAAAAACTAATCTGGGAATACTCAGGATTTTCTTCCGTCTCCTTTTCTAATGTATCCTGATATTCATCTGCATTTTCTGCAACCACATATGCCGAATATATCGCATTCCCCGGTTTGAGCTCATTACCGCTCTTGCCGTCAGCCCATAAGCTTTCAAAGCCTTTTTGGTTCATAAACAAAAGTGAGGTATTGCCGTAGCCATTATAACATGTTGGTACCTTGTCTGTGACACCTGCAATAGTTACATCTACAGTTTTTCTGACACCGTTATTTATTGTTTCCTCGTCAACGTATCCACTGTTATCCTCCGTACTGCTTTCAGTATCACCTTCCACAGCATTGTCATCAGAAGAAGCATCATCATACACATTGTAGCCGCACCTGATTGTATCTCCTGCTTTATATTTGTACAGCTCCATCTCTTCTTTGACGTATTTCGAGCTTTTCTCATTATACACATCAAATGTGCATTTATTTACAAGAATTGCTCCTGTATCTGCATTTTTTACGCCTGCGTCAGACGCATACTTATCATACGATTTGTCATTTAAAACCGTGATAAAAAACTCTTGTGAGACATCCTCACTGTCATCATAAAGCTGTCCGCAATACTCTCCATATTCCTTTGTATACTCCGGCTTATCTACATCAAAATAATAACCTGCTCCAACCAGATAATCCTTTGCTCCTTCAATGCCACTCAAAAGCTCAGAGAGCTTTTCAATATCAAGGTCCTTTTTACATGACATATTTATTCCAATATTGTAATCTACTGATGCATATGACATCCCAACAACGCTAAAGGCCATAGACATAAAGTATGATATCACAATAAAGGTTACTGAGCAGATAACAATAGACGTCACTGTAGTTCTGTACTTTTTTTTGTTTCTCTTTATATTCTTATATGAGATAACGCCTCCAATGCCCCAGATTCTGCCTATAATAGCCGGTGTCTTAAGCTTTGCTGACTTTATTTTAATCTCCTTTGTGTTTCTTATTGCTTCAAGCGGTGTGACCTTTGCCGCCCTTCTTGCACTGCCTGTTGCTGAGAAATAAATGGTTGCTATACTCAGTATCACAGCAAGAATAAGTGCAGGCAGTGATGTGTGAAAGCTCAAAGCAAAGTTAAGCCAGCCTGCTGACAGCGCATTTACCACCTTAACAAGTATAAACGATGCCAAAATACCACTCATGGTACCTACAGGAATACCAACCACTCCAAGCATTGCTGCCTCTGTCTTAACGCTGCTTTTTATCTGGCGCCTCGTAGCACCCACGCTTGCAAGCATGCCATACTGCCTGATTTTTTCAGTGATTGATATGTTGAAGCTGTTTTTGATACAGTACACTGATGTCAGTATGATTATCAAAGCCACAACAGCGGCCACTGTAAACAGTGCTTTAAATGTGCCGTCAATCGGGAAAACACACTCATAGCTTATAAGGAAGCGATTTATATATATATCATATTTTGCATTTTCCATCTCTTTAAGAAACCTGTCGCTCTCCTCAGCAGACATTTCAACAGATGAATTATTTGATTTCTCAAACAGCTTTTCATCCACACCAATTATATCTGCAGTCACAGCATCCTTATTTCTTAAAGCCTTTTGAGTGTACCTGCTGTACACTGTGAGCGTAGTGTCAGCTTCGCTTGCCTCACTCTTTGTGCCATTATCAATTGCTGCCAGCTCATTAGAATATGTGACAAATGTATATCCGGCGGCACTATAGTCCTCCATTCCATAGCCCGGTCTTTCCATGATGCCTACCACCTTGTAGCGCTTTGTCACAGTATCGGTAAGTGTCTCTGCCTCATGCTCATATGCGATATTTTCCGATATGACACTTTCGGTGTTTGAATCATATCGCTTTCCGATATCAAGTGTTATCTCATCTCCCACCTTTATGTCGATTCGTCCGTTTGTCCTTAAGTGCCTTGGAATGACTATCTCATCCTCATTTTTTGCCATGCGCCCCTCTATCAGGTTAAAGCAGCCTTTCTCAAAGCCTGCCTCATCTGTTGCCATGACATAAGCATACGGCTTATCCTCATTCTTGCAGCCGTTAAGCTTAGCAAAGCCCATCCCCATCGTCTCAAATGTGCTTTCAATATTTCTGTTGTTTTTAAACTCTGAAAGCTCAGACATTTTCACACCCGAAAATTTCACATGAAAGTCGCCGTCTTTTTGCTTCTGGTATTCAATCATACTGTACTGAAAGCTTGACACAAGTGTGACAAGCGCTGACAAAAGCGCTGTTGCCAGAATTATTCCGACTATCGTGACAATAGTCCTTTTCCTGTTGAGCTTTAAGTTTTTTAATGTGAGTGTCTTCATCAAATTCATCTGATTTTACCATCCTCTATCATTATTGTGCGGTCAGCCGCCTTTGCAAGCTCCATATTGTGTGTAATCATAATGATTGTCTGGTTGAGCTCACGGTTTGAGGTCTTTAAGAGATGCATAATCTCATTGCTTGCTTTGGTATCCAGGTTTCCGGTCGGCTCATCCGCCAGCACTATAGACGGTCTCGTAATCAAAGCTCTTCCTATAGATGTGCGCTGCTGCTGTCCTCCTGAGAGCTCATTTGGCAGATGAGTGCGTCTCTCTGTCAGACCCAGACGCATAAGCATGTCATCCATCTGTGCTTTTTCCACCTTTCTTCCGTCAAGCTCCATCGGGATTGCCATGTTTTCCTCCACATTTAATATAGGTATCAGATTATAAAACTGATAAATGATACCCACCTGTCTTCTTCTGAATATGGCAAGCTCATCATCATTCATTGCAAAAATATCAGTGCCGTTTATATACACCTTTCCGCTTGTTGGTCTGTCAACACCTCCGAGCAGATGAAGCAGTGTGGATTTTCCGGAGCCGCTCGCCCCGACAATTGCCACAAACTCTCCCTTTTCCACGCTCAATGATACATCGTCCAAAGCCTTGACCTGATTTTCTCCGGCTCCGTATATTTTTGATAAGTGTTCTACTCTAAGCAGTTCCATTTAATTCTCCTTTTCTTCTCTATGCATTTTTGAGTGCTGTGCGGTCTGTCATCTAAAGTACAGCCGCCCCGCGATACAAGTGTATAATACATTATGTAAAGTTACAGGTAGGTTACTTTTAAAAAATATTACAGCATAATATAAAAACTCCGGTCAGAACAAAAAGTTTTCTGTGCCGGAGCTTATATGTTATATGTTTTATATCATATGTTTTATAATTATCTATGCCAATAATTATTTCTGCTTATATGAAGCCAGAAAATCTGCAAGCTTGCCTGTGGCATCCTTTAGTATCTCTGTCCGAGGCAGATATACCACTCTGAAGTGATCCGGCTTATCCCAGTTGAAGCCGCCGCCGTGGATTATGAGTATCTTCTTCTCACGAAGCAGATCCAGTGCAAACTGTTCATCGTTTGTGATGTTGAACCTTGCAGTATCAATCTTTGGGAATATGTAAAATGCTGCCTTTGGCTTTACTGCCGAAATTCCCGGTATATCATTTAATGCTTTGTATACGTACTCTCTCTGCTCATAGATTCGTCCGCCCGGCACAATATACTCGCCTACACTCTGATATCCGCCTAAAGCCGTCTGCACTATCGACTGCGCCGGAACATTCGAGCAAAGACGCATGTTTGAGAGCATATTGAGACCCTCGATATAGTCCTTTCCGAGTGTCTTGTTGCCGCTTAAAACCATCCATCCGATACGATAGCCTGCTATCATATGCGACTTAGAAAGACCGCTGAAGGTCACACAGAAGAGGTCCGGTGCAAGCGACGCAATAGACACATGCTCATAGTCATCCATCACCAGCCTGTCATATATCTCATCTGAAAAAATCATAAGCTCGTGCTCTCTTGCCACATCAACTATCTGCTGCAGCACCTCTCTTGGATAGAGCGCTCCTGTAGGATTATTCGGGTTTATTATTACGATAGCCTTTGTCTTGTCTGTAATCTTCTTTTTGATATCCTCTATGTCCGGATACCACTCTGACTGCTCATCACAGATATAGTGCACTGCCGTGCCTCCCGCAAGTGTAACGCAGGCTGTCCAAAGCGGATAGTCCGGTGCCGGCACCAGCACCTCATCACCATTGTCAAGAAGCGCTGACATGCTTAAGTTTATGAGCTCGCTGACTCCGTTTCCGGTGTAGATATCCTCAACCGTCACATTAGGAAGCTTTTTGAGCTGTGCATATTGCATGATTGCTTTTCTTGCAGAAAAAAGTCCCTTGGAGTTGGAATACCCCTCACAGTCCGTGAGCTGGCGAGACATATCATATATCACCTCATCAGGTGTCCTGAAGCCAAACGGCGCAGGATTTCCTATATTGAGCTTCAACACATTTGTGCCGTTTTCCTCCATGCGGGCCGCCTCATCCACCACCGGTCCTCTTACATCATAAAGCACATTATCTAATTTTCTGGATTTTCCAAATTCTCTCATCCTGACAATCTCCTTTTATTTTCGTAACAATTCCTGTATCCGTAATATATCCTGCTAGCCTAAAAGCTTAAAAACAGCCTCGGCATCAAATACCACCTGCTTTACCTTATCAACCTCAATCTGATAAAGTGCATTTGCTGCCAGATGCTCTGCAGCCTGCTCGAGATCTCTTATACCTGATGTGTTCTCATGAAGCTTAATCACTGCATCAAGTCCGTCCTCTGTGAGAACGCACTCCTCCTCCTTCATTCCCATTCGCTCAAATACCTTGCGCAGGGCAAATCGCTGGAAGATGACCTTCTTCTCTTCATCGGTATAGTCCGGAATATCAATCACCGCAAAACGTGACATAAGCGGTGCAGAAATCTGGGATTTATCATTGGCTGTTGCAATCGGATATACTCCGACTGTTGGCACCATACACTCCATATAGTTGTCTGTAAAGCCCAGATTGTCAAGCAGTGTCAAAAGCACATCTGCCGGATTTCCGTTGCCGTTTTTGCTTGAGGCCTTGTCGAGCTCATTGATGATAAATACAAGATTTGACTCTCCCGCCTGTGAAAATGCCTCCATAATGATTCCCGGCTTTGCGTTTGAATAGATTCTTGAGCTTCCTGTGAGCTGCTCTGCATCATTTATGGAGCTCATATCGAGTGTGGTCCATGGAAGCTTGAGTATACGTGCAACAGCATATGCAATCTGTGACTTTCCGGTTCCTGCCGGTCCACAGAGCAACAGTCCGTAGGCAGGAAGTGTATGAGTCCTGTTTATCTGGATAATTGTCTCAATGATTCTCTGCTTCACGCTCTCCATGCCATAGAGCTCCTCATCGAGTATGCGCCTTGCCTCCACAGGGTCAATTGCCTCAAAGTAATTTCCCTTCCACTGGATATTCATCATGATGGAAAGTGCTCTCTGCGCATGGCGTCTCTCCTCAGGTGATACCTCGCTTGAACGCGCAACTGCCAGATTTCTCCTGGCCCAAAGCAGTATATTGTCAGGCAATGTACGGCCTGCACAGGTCATGAAATCTGTGATGCTCTGTATACTGGTGAGCTTCATGCTGTCGCCCTCTTCCTCGTAATCATCGAGGTCAGGTTCATCCTCAGGCATGGTGCTGGCAAAGAGCCTTTCCATCATATACTGCAGGAATCCGTCCTCTGCAGACAGCTTTGTGCCTCTGCCGAGAGACACCTCCCTCACCCTGTATACTGCGTATCCGTCAGGTGTATTGGCTCCTGAAAGCTGTACCTTTATGTGATTTTCGCCAAGCCACTTAAAAAGGCTCACGAAGCGCGAATCAATGCGCAGGATATCAGCACTGGTCACGCCATCACCATCCTCAAATTCAAAGGATGTACGCTTTATCGGATTTGTAAACATACCAAGCGCATGATGCGCCCATTCCTTTTGCTTATTGTCTATCACAACAATCGGTTTATCGGCCGATGCCCTGGTCTCTGTCGAATGAAATGTCTCATATGTACACTCCGGATGCTCATTTGCTACCGGTGTATCGCTAAAATCAAATACTGGCATTTTTATTCCTCTCTTTTCGTAATTGTATTCTTCATCATACCCTGTCAAAGGCTATGTCCTGTACTACCTCGCCTGCGATAATAAGTCCTGCCACTGATGGTACAAATGCAAGGCTTCCCGGAATATCCCTGCGCTGCGTACACTTGTGTTCGGCACCCGGCGGGCAGATGCAGTTGGTTCTGCAGCTTATAGACATATCCTCTATCGGTCTTGTAGGCTTCTCCTCAGAGTATACCACCTTGAGCTTTTTCACGCCACGTTTTTTAAGCTCACGGCGCATGACCTTTGCAAGAGGACACATGCTGGTCTTATATATATCAGCCACCTTAAATGCACTTGCATCCAGCTTATTTCCCGCTCCCATACTGCTTATGATAGGGACATTTTTCTCCTGTGCCTTCATGACAAGCGCTATCTTTGCTGTGACCGTATCGACCGCGTCAACTATATAATCATACTCATCAAATGGAAATTCATCAGCATTTTCCGGCAAAAAGAAGCACCTGTGCGTCACGACACTCACATCCGGATTAATATCATGAATCCTCTCCTCCATCACATCTGTCTTGTATTTTCCTATGGTCTTTCGGGTTGCGATTATCTGCCTGTTCAGGTTTGTAAGACACACCTTGTCATCATCGATAAGGTCAATCGCTCCAACGCCGCTTCTGACTAGTGCCTCGCAGACATATCCGCCCACTCCTCCTATTCCAAATACTGCGACTCTTGCGCCCTTTAGCCTATCCATCGCCTCTTTTCCAAGCAAAAGCTGTGTTCTTGAAAACTGATTTAACATTTATTTCTCCTTTTCGTCTCTGACCACACCGACACCGGCAGAAATCAGGAGTCTTACTGTATTCTTAAGCATGCTCCAGTCATCCTTGGACAGCTCATCGGCAGCCTTTATCATCTCAATAAGCTGCCTAAATGACATCTGGTCAAGGTTCTCAAAATTGGAGTCCGATGCTATTGAAAAAAGCACATTTACAAACTGCTTTCGCTGCGCCTCATCCATGCTGCCTATCCAGTTTCTGAGTGTCTTGTCAAGGCGCACACTGTTTTTGTCAAGCCCATCCGCCTTTATGATACTTCCGCCCATTATCTCCCATGAAAAAGCATCATGCTGCAGCGGCCCCGAATTAGTGCTTCTTACCACCTCATAATCGTCCACATGCTCAAGCAATAAGCCAACAATGGATGACTGTGGCAGAAATGTCTCTATTCTGTCAAAAATTCTTTTGTAGCCTGCCGTATATATCATCTTGTGATTGAAGCCCGGCCCGTCAAAATTAAACACCCTTATAATGACATCCTGCACCTCTTTATCCACATGCATGGCGGCAAACACTGCCAGATTTCCACCCTTTGAGTGTCCGCCTATCCACAGCTTTCTTGTATTGATGCTTTTATTGTTGATATTTTCATCATCTAAAGCTTTATCATTTATGGCTTTTTCATTTATGCCCCTATCATCATTGCATATATATGCTGCCACCTGCTTTAAATATTTTTTCGCCTTGTTCTGTCCCGGTGTCTCATCGAGATAGCTTAGATTAAAGTTTTCCTTCCAGCCGACCACCGAGTGGTCTGTACCACTGTAGGAAATGAAATAGGTGCCGTCGGGCAGCTCTATCGTGACTGCTGAAAACTGCGACTCCTCTTTTTCACTAATATCGTATATATAATATCTCAAAATGCAGTCAGCATAGCGCCTTGAGTGCGCCAGCTTTTGAAGCAGCCTCGCGGAATGGCGGAAAAGATTAGGCATCTGCTCAATCTCATCGTCACTGTGGTCCGCGCAGTAAAGGCTTGAAAGCTGTTTTATCGTAAGGTATGACTTCTTTGCATCCGGCATATATGGCTTCATCTGCACATAAATAAGCTGTGAAAAAATCAGTCCGTCCACCTCATTTACATGCACCTCATCAAAGCCTATATCTCCACGCCAGTCAATATAATCCATGATATCTGCCATACAATACCCTCCTGAAATATATCTGTCTTATTCATCATAGTGCTCTAGGAAGCTGTGCTTTATGCCATCCTTTTTATATGCTACAACCGTAGCCAGATTTACATTCTCCACACTCTTAAATATATTTGCCTCGACAAAAGGATTCACCTTTTTAAGATTAGCGATGAGCTGTTTTATCTCAACACGCTTTGAGCGGTTTTCCTCATTATTACAGGTGGTACAGGTATCTGTAAACTTGCATGCGCACTGTATGAAATGCAGACCATTGTAATCACGCCATGCCTTGATATCGTCCTCTCTGACCAGGTAAAGAGGTCTGATAAGCTCCATGCCCTCAAAGTTTGTGCTGTGAAGCTTAGGCATCATGGTCTGTACCTGTGCACCGTAGAGCATGCCCATCAGTATTGTCTCGATAACATCATCATAGTGATGTCCGAGCGCAATT
>OGYE01001952.1_pt1 | contig 13040 bp, 9 predicted proteins | sample 1576471 | NCBI WGS metagenome assembly OGYE01 (sample SAMEA3541532, study PRJEB24748) | human gut metagenome | biome: human gut; feature: human-associated habitat; material: faeces | place: China | collected 2012
TGACGGTAACATGGCTGGCGGGCCAGGGGCAGTTCAGGTTTTTGATGGCGCTGCGCACCCGCTCACTGCTTTCCTTCACGGCGGAATCCGGCAGGCCCACCATGGCAAATTTGGGCAGACCGCCGCTGATGTGGGTTTCCACGGTAACGGGGTAGCCATCCAGCCCCGTTACCCCCAGGCTGACAACGTGTGCATACATGGCGCAGCCAACTCCTTTTTTCAACAAATTGCGTACTTTGATTATTTTCAGTATATCCTGTTCCGCCCGCGGCGGCAAGCATATTTTTTGTGCCCAAAATCTGCCTTGACGCTGTAGGGTAAAAAACAGGCAAAGCCCCGGCAAAAAGCCGGAATGCCAGCTTTTTTTGATTGACAACGCAAACTAAAATTGATATATTAAATTTGAACAAGTAAATTTACCCAAAACTTTTACAGGGTAAGAAAGTGATGGTGTCCAAAATGTATAAAGAAATGTACAGCCGTTGGCTTGCTGCCAACCTGGATGACCCCGACCTGAAGTCGGAGCTGGAATCGATTCAGAACGATGACGCTGCCATTCAGGATCGTTTTGCCGTTGCCCTTAAGTTCGGCACTGCCGGTCTGCGCGGTGTGATCGGCGCCGGTACCAACCGCATGAACGTGTATGTTGTGCGCCAGGCTACCCAGGGCCTTGCCAACTGGGTCAAGACCCAGGGCGGCACCCAGACCGTTGCTATCAGCTATGACAGCCGCATCAAGAGCGATGTGTTTGCCAAGGCTGCTGCCGAAGTTCTGGCCGCCAACGGCGTAAAGGTGCGCATTTACAGCGCCCTGATGCCGGTTCCCGCACTGAGCTTTGCTACCCGGTATTATAACTGCAACGCCGGTATCATGGTAACGGCATCCCACAACCCGGCCAAGTACAACGGCTATAAGGCCTACGGCCCCGATGGCTGCCAGATGACCGATGAGGCCGCTGACATCGTGTACGCCGAAATCCAGAAGACCGACATCCTGACCGGCGCCAAAACCATGCCGTTTGCCGAGGGGCTGGAAAAGGGCATCATCGAATACGTTGGCGATGACTGCATCAACGCCCTGTACGAAGCAATCGAAGCCCGCTCCATTCGTCCCGGTATCTGCAAGACCGCCGGCCTGAAGCTGGTTTACAGCCCGCTGAACGGCTCCGGCCTGGTTCCGGTCACCCATGTTCTGCATGACATCGGCATTACCGATATCACCGTTGTGCCGGAACAGGAAAAGCCGGACGGCAATTTCCCCACCTGCCCGTACCCCAACCCCGAAATTTTCGAGGCTCTGCGCCTTGGCCTGGAACTGGCCGAAAAGTCTGGTGCAGACCTGATGCTGGCCACTGACCCCGATGCTGACCGCGTTGGCATTGCCGTTAAGTGCAAGGATAGCAGCTATGAGCTGCTTTCCGGCAACGAAGTCGGCGTTCTGCTGCTGGATTACATCTGCGCGGGCCGCATTGAGCAGGGGACTATGCCCAAAGACCCCGTCATGTGCAAGTCCATCGTGTCCACCCCGCTGGCGGACAAGGTGGCCGAGCATTACGGTGTTGAGTGCCGCAATGTGCTGACCGGCTTTAAGTGGATCGGCGATCAGATCGCCAAGCTGGAAGCTGCTGGTCAGGTTGACCGCTTCATCTTTGGCTTTGAGGAAAGCTATGGCTACCTGGCTGGTCCTTACGTCCGCGATAAGGATGCCATCATCGGCTCTATGCTGATTTGCGAAATGGCTGCTTATTACCGCGCAAAGGGCAGTTCCATCAAGGAAGAGCTGGAGCGCATTTACGCCGAGTATGGCCGCTACCTGAACAAGGTTGACAGCTTTGAGTTCCCGGGCCTGTCCGGCATGGACAAGATGGCGGGCATTATGTCCGGCCTGCGCGAGAACCCGCCCAAGGACTTTGGCGGTGATGCCGTTGTAAAGGTTGTGGACTATAAAAAGCCTGAAGAGACCGGTCTGCCCGCCGCCAACGTGCTGATCTACACCCTGGCATCCGGCTGCACCGTTGTGGTGCGCCCCTCCGGCACCGAGCCGAAGATCAAGACCTACTTTACCACCAAGGGCAAAGACCTGGCCGAAGCCGAAGCCAAGAAAGAAGAACTGGCCGCTGCCGTTAAGCCGCTGCTGGCATAATGTGATTCCATAGGTTTGGCGCTTTTGGGCCGCCTGCTGTAATACGCAGACGGCCTTTTTTGTATGCAGCCCCCTAGCCGCCGCAGTGAGGAAATAACGCGCATTTTCAGGCTCCGCTTGGGAAATCATCCCTCAGTCACCTTCGGCGACAGCTCCCCTCGAAGGGGAGCCAAAGGCTTTGCGGAAAATTGTTGCGGCATCTGCTACAAGGCCCCGGAACGGTCAAGACCGTTCCCTACAGAGCATTTTATTGTGTGCGGCCAACCCACAAACACCCAGTAGGGCGGGGGTACCCGACTCCGCCGGAAACTTACCGGAGCAGATACAAAAAACGTGTGATGTACTTTGCCCCACAGTAGGAGACGGCGTCCTCGACGTCCCGGATGGGCATATAAATGATTGCACTTTTGCTGGCAATTTGCCGCCGCAAAAGATTGCCCGCACTACTTGACAAAACACAAAAACTCTGGTAAAATACTCTAGCAATCGTTCAGAGGGCTGCTCCACACGCACAGGATGGCGTCTGCTGGTAGCCGAAATTCGAAGATTGTGATGAGCACATATATCAAGTATGGCTCCCTTTAGTCATGATCGAGAAAGAGGTGAAATGAAAATGAAGCAGGGTATTCATCCGAACTATGTGGATTGCACCATTACCTGCGCATGCGGCAACGTGATCCATACCCGCGATACCAAGCCGGAGATCCGCGTTGAAGTTTGCAGCAAGTGCCATCCCTTCTACACCGGCAAGCAGAAGCTGGTTGACACCGGCGGACGTGTTGAGCGCTTTAAGCGCCGCTACGCCAACAAGGCTGGCAAGTAATTGCATTAAGGTTTTGTATACCGCAGATGGCAACATCTGCGGTATTTTTTTCAAATACATCATCTTGCATCTCAAAGGAGAACCCCTATGCCGGACTATCAAACGATCCGCGGTATTTCCACCTTTGAATATGAAGAAAAGCGCTCCCGCTTTATTGCTTCCGCTGCATTTGCCGATACCGAGGAAGCTGCCCTTGCCCACCTGAACCGCATCAAAGCGGCCAACCGCACCGCGCGGCATAATGTGTATGCCTATGTTCTGCGCGAGGGCGGCCGCACCCGCTACAGTGATGACGGCGAACCCGCCAAAACCGCCGGTACCCCCGTGCTGGAAGCCATCGGCCATGCGGGGCTTTCGGATGTGATCGTGGTGGTTACGCGGTACTTTGGCGGAGTTCTGCTGGGTACCGGCGGGCTGGTGCGGGCCTACACCGCGGCGGCATCCGGAGCCTTGCAGCAGGCGGAGATTGTCAGCATGCGGCTGGTGACGGATTGCGCCGTGACCGTGCCATACCCCAAGTTTGAACAGGCCCAGCGGATGATCGCAGCCGCCGGGGCCAAACTGCAGGAACCGGAGTATGCCGATGCTGTGACCCTGCGCTGGCGCATGCCTGCCGGAACCGAAGAAGCCCTGTGCCATGACCTGAGCGAGCTGACCCGCGGCAGTGCCGAAGTGACGATCAGCAAACCACTTTACGCAGCTTTTTGATGCTGCGCAGTCATTTCTGGCAAGAAAGCAGAATTTCCCATGAAATTTTTACATTTCATACAAGTGTTTGGCGGCTTTTTATCGTATTTATAATATAGAGAGCTGTTTTTGGGCATGATATGCCTAACGGATATGCCCAATGGGGAACCGGATAGGGGAAAGGAGGCTGCGCCGTGACTGTGCGGGAAGAGACCCAGACAATTGAACGCCTGACCTTAAGCCCCTATGCCGCTTTAAGTGAGCGGAGCTTTGGCCGCCGCACCCCGGAACCGGAAGATGACCTGCGGACCTGCTACCAGCGTGACAGGGACAGAATTTTGCACTGTAAAAGTTTCCGGCGGTTGAAGCAGAAAACACAGGTGTTTCTTTCGCCGGAGGGCGACCACTACCGCACCCGGCTGACCCACACGCTGGAAGTCAGCCAGATTGCCCGAACCATTGCCCGCGCCCTGCGGCTGAATGAGGACCTGACCGAAGCCATTGCCCTGGGGCATGATCTTGGCCACACCCCATACGGCCACGCGGGGGAGCGCGCACTGAACCGGCTGTGCCCCGGCGGGTTTACCCACTACCGCCAAAGCCTGCGAGTGGTGGACTACCTGGAAAAGGACGGCAAGGGCCTGAACCTTTGCTGGGAGGTGCGCAACGGGATTATTACCCACACCAAAGGCGCCTGGGCCCGCACGATGGAAGGCTGTACCGTGCGCTATGCGGACCACATTGCCTTTTTGAACCATGATATTGAGGATGCCGTGGCCGCCGGTGTGCTGAACCCCACCGCCCTGCCGCGGGATGCCGTGCAGGTGCTGGGAGATACCAAATCCCGGCGCATCACCACAATGATCACCGACCTTGTGGCAAACAGCGCAAACTGCAAAAATGGGAAAATGCAGTTTTCCCCCGAAGTGGAGGAGGCATACGGTGTGCTGAAAGACTTTATGTACAGCACGGTGTATGTGGACAAGGATGCCAAGCGCGAAGAGAAAAAAGTGGACAAGATGATCGAAGCGCTGTATGAGCGCCTTTGCGCGGACCCCACGCTGATGCCTAATTTTTATATGCAGGTGGCATATCACCAGGGAATGGACCGTGCCGTGGCGGATTATATTTCCGGCATGAGCGATGAATTTGCTACCCGCCTGTTTGAGGAGCTGTTTGTGCCGCAAAAGTGGCAGGTGCTATAAAATTGGCAGTATGTTAGAGCACTGCCGCCCGCCCCGAAGGGGCGCACATTGTGCGCCCGCTAACCTATGGCAATACCGCATAATTCTAAGTGCCGATACGGCGAGCGAGGTGCGGCAGATGCCAAGCCAAAAGCGCAGATAATACTGGATGTCTTATCGAGCATTTTGGCAACGCAGATGCCGTGCCGCAGCTGCCGGAGCGGTGCTTAAGCCGCAAGGCGGGAATTGTGCGGTGTTGCCCTATAAATTATTACGATATATACGCGAAAGGAGGCCCGGAGCCCCATTGATCCCACAGGAATACATACAGGAAGTGGTTGCACGCAATGATATTACCGAAGTAATCGGCCAATATGTGCAGCTGCGTCATCGCGGGCGGACCTATACCGGGCTGTGCCCTTTCCATAACGAGAAAACCCCTTCGTTTACCGTCTACCCGGATACCCAAAGTTTTTACTGCTTTGGCTGCGGTGCGGCGGGGGATGTGATTAACTTTGTGCGCAAAATTTCCAACCTGGGCTATGTGGAAGCTGTTAAACAGCTGGCGGGCCGCGCCGGGATGCCCATGCCGGAGGAGGACGACCAGGAAAGCCGTTCCCGCTCCCGCCTGTTGGAGATCAACCGCAACGCCGCGCGCTATTTTTATGACCAGCTCAACGCCCCAACGCCGGAAGCCGCCATGGCCCGCCGCTACTGGCGCGAAAAACGCGGCCTTTCGGATGCGGCCATCCGCCGGTTTGGCCTGGGCTATGCACCGGAAGATTTTGTCGGCCTTCTGCACTACCTGCGCCACCGCGGCTTTACCGAGCCGGAATTGGAATCCTCCGGCCTTGTCAAGCGTAGCGCCAAGGGCAATCTGTATGATATCTTCCGCCACCGCGTGATGGTGCCCATCATTGATGTGCGGGGCAATATCATTGCGTTCGGCGGGCGCGTGATGGATGATTCCAAGCCGAAATACATCAACTCGCCCGAAACGATGGTCTACCACAAATCCCGCACGCTGTTTGCGCTGAATGTGGCAAAAAAATCAACGTCCAAGCGGTATATCCTCTGCGAAGGGTATATGGACGTCATCTCGATGCACGAAGCCGGGTTTGATACCGCTGTCTGTGCCTGCGGCACGGCTTTGACGCCGGAGCAGGTCAAGCTGCTGACGGAATACGCCGACGAAGTGGTGCTGAGCTATGACTCGGACGAAGCAGGCCAGAAGGCAACGGAGCGCAGTTTGGCGCTGTTTTCCGGTACCAATTTGCAGGTGCGGGTGCTGAACATCCCCGGTGCCAAGGACCCGGATGAATTTATCCGCACCTATGGCCGCGACCGGTTTGAAGCCGTGCTGGAAGGCACCGCAACCCCGCTGGAGTTCAAGCTGGCTAAGGCAGTGAAAAAATATGACCTGCGCAACGATGCCCAGCGCCTGCAATATGTGGATGAAGCCATCGGTATTCTGGCAGGCAGCGCGGTCAGCCCCACGGCGCGGGATGTGTATGCCGGGCGCATTGCGGAGCAGACCGGCATTGATAAAAAGGCTGTGTTGGTCCAGCTGGAAAGCGCCGTGCGCGGGGCCGGGCGCAGGGCGCGCCGCAAAGAGCAGAACGAACTTTCCCGCCAGGGGATTGCGGCGGATATCCGCGTGCCCTATGACCGCGGGGGCGAAGCTGCCCTGGGGGCCGCAAGCGCCGCCCGCCAGCTTGTGGCGGCTATGCTGCAGGATGCCGGCGCCATCCCCTACATCCGGGAGCGGCTGAACCTTGGCATGGTGGTGCTGCCGGAAATGCAGCAGGCAATCAAGGCGATTTACGACTGCGCCGCCCGCGGCCAGCCTGCCAACGCCACGACCCTTTCCCCCTTGTTGGAGGAAAAAGCCTACAGCCAGGTGATGCTGGCCCAGGCCCAAAACGCCGATACCCGCCTGACCCGCCGGGATATTGATATGCTGCTGGATCGTTTGCAGACCGCAAACCCCGAAAGCGCCCAGGTGGCAGGCACCACAGACGATGAATTCCGGCAGAAATTTGCCGCCCTTGCCCGCAAAAAAGTGGGCGAACGCCCGCCGGAAGAATAATTTCCACCCGGCCAAAACCATGTTGTTTTATCCCGTTCCAGTAAGATGGGCAGAATAAAAACCAAAGGAGAAACTACTTATGGCAGAAAAGAAAGATTCGATTCGCAACCTGATTGAACAGGGCCGCCGTGCAGGCAAATTGACCAGCACCGAAATCAGTGACGCTATGGAAGAAAGCAGCCGTGTTATTGACGCGGAGCAGATGGAAAAGCTGTATGAAGAGCTGGAAAGCAACGGCATTGAAGTGGTGGATGATGACGCCACTGATATGTCCGCTGTGGCCGATATGGGCGAGGAGGGGATGGATGACTTTGAGGATACCGTTACCTCGGACGGCATTACCATCGATGACCCCGTTAAGGTTTACCTGAAAGAGATCGGACGCGTGCCCCTGCTGACCCCCGATGAGGAAGTGCAGCTGGCCCTGGATATCCAGAAAGGCGGCAAGGACGGCGAACGCGCCAAGCAGCGCCTGAGCGAAGCCAACCTGCGTCTGGTAGTTTCCATTGCAAAGCGCTATGTGGGCCGCGGCATGCAGTTCCTGGATCTGATCCAGGAAGGTAACCTGGGTCTGATCAAAGCGGTTGAAAAGTTTGACCATACCAAGGGCTTCAAGTTCTCCACCTATGCAACGTGGTGGATCCGCCAGGCCATCACCCGCGCCATTGCGGATCAGGCCCGCACCATCCGTATCCCTGTGCATATGGTGGAAACCATCAACAAGGTCAAAAAGGTTTCCAGCCAACTGCTGCACGAAAACGGCCATGAGCCCAGCGCCGAAGAAATTGCCGAGCGCCTGGATATGCCGGTGGACAAAGTGCGCGAGATTATGCGCGTGGCACAGGAACCCGTCAGCCTCGAAACCCCCATCGGTGAGGAGGAAGATAGCCACTTGGGCGACTTTATCCCCGACGAGGAAGCCCCCGTTCCCGCCGAAGCCGCCAGCCAGACCCTGTTGAAAGAGCAGCTGGCCGATGTGCTGAAAACCCTGACCCCGCGTGAAGAAAAGGTCCTGCGCCTGCGTTTTGGCCTGGAAGATGGCCGCCCCCGCACGCTGGAAGAGGTGGGCAAGGAGTTCAACGTTACCCGTGAACGTATCCGCCAGATCGAAGCAAAAGCCCTGCGCAAGCTGCGCCACCCCAGCCGCAGTAAAAAGCTGCGCGACTTCCTGGATTGATGCCGTGATTCTTATATAGAATAGAAATAGCAAATTAAAATCATCTGCACCCGTACTGCTGTTTGCCCGGCGGTGCGGGTGTATTTTTGTGTGCAGCAGGCATAAATGACAAAGCCACAGCATACGATTACCCTGATGATATAGGGGAGGGGATAACGATGTGTGGAATTGCCGGACAGATCAGCGCGGACCCAAATAAGATTGCAGCCAACTACCCAGCTTACTGCCGAATGCAGAAAAGCCTTGCACGCCGCGGGCCGGACCAGCGGGGAATGTACCTGCACGGCCATGCGGCGCTGATCCATGCGCGGCTGGCTGTGGTGGATCTGGAAAACGGCTGCCAGCCCATGGTGCTGGAGCAGGGCGGGGAGAAATACATTCTGGTGTACAACGGCGAGCTGTACAACACGCCGGAGCTGCACGCCCAGCTTGCGGCTCTGGGCCATCGCTTTGTAAGCCATTCCGATACTGAGGTTTTGTTACATGCTTTTGCCCAGTGGGGGCCGGACTGTCTGGAAAAGCTGAACGGTATTTTTGCATTTGCTGTGTGGCAGCAGCGGGCGCAAAAGCTCTTTCTGGCGCGGGACCGCGTCGGGGTCAAGCCGCTGTTCTATGCCCTGCGCGGGGACAGCCTGATCTTTGCTTCCGAGCTGAAAACGCTGCTCTGCCACCCGGAGATCCCGCCGCAGGTGGATGCCCATGGGCTGGCCGATGTGCTGCTGCTCGGCCCCGGCCGCACGCCGGGGTGCGGGGTGTTCCGCAATGTGCAGGAATTGAAGCCCGGCTGCTGCGCAGAATACACTGTGCCACAGGTTGGTGCGCCGCGCCTCACCGTGCGCCGCTACTGGCAGCTGACCGACCACGAACACCCCGATGATTTTACCCACACCGCAGCCAAAGTGCGGGACCTGGTGATGGATGCCGTCACGCGGCAGCTGGTATCGGATGTGCCGGTGGCAACCTTCCTTTCCGGCGGGCTGGATTCCAGCCTGATTTCGGCAATCGCGGATTCCCACTTTACGGCGCGGGGCAAAACGCTGCAGACTTTCTCGGTCGGTTATCAGGATAACAAAAAGTACTTCCACGCCACCCATTTCCAGCCCAGTCCGGATGCGCCGTATATCCGCACCATGAACCAGTTCTTGAATGCGCAGCATACCTGGGTAACGCTGGACAGCGAAGCACTGGCCGCCGCCCTGCTGGAAGCGGTGGACGCCCGCGACCTGCCCGGTATGGCGGATGTGGACTCCTCGCTGCTGCTGTTCTGCCGTGAGATCCGTAAAACAGCCACCGTGGCACTTTCCGGCGAGTGCGCGGACGAGATATTTGGCGGTTACCCCTGGTACAGGGATAAGACCGTGCGGGAGCGGTATGGCTTTCCTTGGGCGCAGAGCACGGCATACAGGGTCAGCTTTTTTAAGCCGGAGGTGTTCGGCGGCATTGACCCGGCGGCGTATATTGATGAAGGCTACCGCGCCACGCTGGAGCAAACTTCCATCCGCCCCGGTCTGGATCCCCTGGAACAACGGATGCGCCAGATGTTTGCCCTGAACTTTAACTGGTTTATGCAGACCCTTTTGGACCGCAAGGACCGAATGAGTATGTACAGCGGGCTGGAAGTGCGCGTGCCGTTCTGCGATTACCGCATTGCGGAATACCTGTACAGCGTGCCGTGGGAATATAAGGATTACGAGGGCCACGAAAAAGGCCTGCTGCGCCAGGCGATGCAGGGCGTGCTGCCCACGGAAGTGTTGTGGCGAAAAAAGAGCCCCTACCCTAAAACATGGAACCCGGCGTATTTGAACGCTGTCAGCGCCATGCTGCGCAGTGCGATGCAGGACCCGGATGCCCCGCTGCTGCGTATTGCCAAGAGGGCAGCGCTGGAACAGCTGTTGACCGCTGCCGAGACTGCGACCCCCTGGTATGGCCAGCTGATGACCACCCCGCAGACCATTGCCTGGTTTGTGCAGCTGAATTACTGGCTGCAAAAATACCGGGTGGAGCTGGTGTAAATACCCATGTGGCGGGCCCGGCATCAAACGCATAACACCAAAAACAGACGAGTGCCCACCCTGCACACGGATAACGGCGGGAAGGGCACTTTTTGTTTGCAAAGCGTAAAAAACGGGGAAATGCCGAAAAAACGCAGGCTGCAACCCATACAAAAAACACACAAGGTAATTGGGCATTGTGCCAATTAGCGGCATTTCAAGGATTTGTCAAGTGGCAAAAGAAATGCAAAAATAGCACTTTGCCAAAAGAAATGTGACACGCAGCCGGGCGTTCAATTGCCTGATAAAAAAACACGCAAAATGCCAAAAGAGCCCTTGACAATCAGCTTTTTGGCTGGTATACTGGCATAGTATCACAAAATGGAATAGAGCGCCCTAAAGGAATTTTGATTTTTCCGCGTTTTTTCAAACTTTGTCAAAAACGACGAATGTTCCAAGAAAATCATTGCTTCGGCGGAGCGCTTTTGCCAAAAACAAATCTGAACGGAATAGGAGTGGTCGCATTTTATGGTAAAGGTCAAGCCCGTACAAAACGGTCGAACCTCCAGAATGAGCTTTTCCCGCATCAACGAAGTGATTGGCATGCCCAACCTCATCGAGATCCAGAAAAACTCTTATAACTGGTTCCTGGACGAGGGCCTGCGCGAAGTGTTCCACGACATTGACGCGATCGAGGATTACACCGGGAATCTCTCGCTGGAATTTGTCGATTACCGTCTGGACAAGCACCCCAAATATACCATTAAAGAATGTAAAGAGCGTGACGCAACGTATGCTGCGCCGCTTTATGTCACTGCGCGCCTGTTGAACAAGAGCACCGGCGAAGTGAAGGAACAGGAAATTTTCATGGGTGATTTCCCGCTCATGACGGATTCCGGCACTTTCATCTCCAACGGTGCAGAACGTGTTATCGTCAGCCAGCTGGTTCGTTCGCCCGGCGTGTTCTATGCTTCCAGCAAGGACCGTACCGGCAAGGACCTTTTCACCGCAACCATGAACCCCAACCGCGGCGCATGGCTGGAATACGAAACCGATTCTTCCGATGTATATTATGTGCGCATTGATAAAAACCGCAAGCTGCCGGTTACTACCTTCCTGCGCGCACTGGGTCTTGGCACCGATGAGCAGATCCGCCAGTACTTCGGCGATTCTGAACCCAAAATCAACGCCACCCTAGAAAAGGATATCACCCATTCCACAGAGGAAGCCCTGCTGGAGTGCTACCGCAAGCTGCGCCCCGGCGAGCCGCCGACGGTGGAAAGCTCCCGCAGCCACATCAACCTGCTGTTCTTTGATCCGCGCCGTTACGACCTGGCTCGTTTTGGCCGCTTCAAGATGAACAACAAGCTGTGCCTGTTCCGCCGTATTGCGGGCTATAAGACTGCCGAGGACATCATTGCCCCGCTGACCGGCGAACTGCTGGCCGCTAAGGGCGAGCGCATCAGCCACGAAAAGGCTGTTGAAATTGATAACGCCGGTGTTTCCCGCGTTACTGTTATCGTGGAGCGCAAGGGCCAGGATCCGATCAATGTGATCGTGTTCTCCAACGGCTGTGTCGATGCCCAGAGTTTCTTCAGCTTTGACGTGAAGGAATGCGGCATCAACGAGCGCGCTTCCTTCGCCGAAATCCGTAAGATTCTGGATGCTACCTCCGATCCGGAAGAGCAGAAAGAACTGCTGACCAAGAATCATGATAAGCTCATCAGCCGCACCGTTACCGTTGACGATATCTTTGCTTCCGTCAACTACCTGCTGGGCCTTGACCATGGCATCGGCGTGACCGATGAAATCGACCACTTGGGCAACCGCCGCGTGCGCAGCGTTGGCGAATTGCTGCAGAACCAGTTCCGCATCGGCTTTGCCCGTATGGAGCGCGTTGTGCGCGAGCGCATGACCCTGCAGAACCAGGAATCCGGCGAGATCACCCCGCAGAGCCTGGTTAACATCCGCCCGGTCGTGGCTGCCATCCGTGAGTTCATCGGTTCCAGCCCACTGTCTCAGTTCATGGACCAGAACAACCCGCTGTCTGAGCTGACCCATAAGCGCCGTCTGTCCGCTTTGGGCCCCGGCGGTCTGTCCCGTGACCGCGCAGGCTTCGAAGTCCGCGACGTTCATTATACCCACTATGGCCGTCTGTGCCCGATTGAGACGCCCGAAGGTTCCAACATCGGTCTGATCTCCTATCTGGCATCTTTCGCCAAGATCAACAAGTACGGCTTCATTGAGGCACCTTACCGCCGCGTGGATAAAGAAACCGGCGTTGTTACCGATGAAGTTGTTTATATGCCCGCCGACGTTGAAGATGAATACATCGTGGCACAGGCCAACGAACCGCTGGACGAGAACAACCGCTTTGTCCGCAGCCGTGTTTCCGGCCGCTAGCGGTTTTCTATATCCATGATCATATCGACCCGTCTCTGATGGCGTCCGCCTTCAAACTCAGCGGCCAGCCACTCATCCACGATCATTTTTGCCAGCTCGCTTCCGACTACCCGCGCCCCAAAGGCCAGAACGTTGGAATTATTGTGCATTCTGGAAAGCTTTGCCGTATAGGGCTCGCTGCACACGCAGGCCTCACTCTTTCTTTAAGTGATAGTAATAAATTGCTAGCTTGAACATATGTTTTATATCCAATATTTGTATCAGAAATTGAATGTAGTGTTTCATTTGAATAATCTTCATCAAAATTAAGTTGAATTAAACTCAACTCATACTCCATTTGTTCTTCTGTTTTCTTACAATCCATACTTTCATATTCAACTATGATCGCATCAAACTTCATAAATAAATCGTTCAATATACTTTTTGATTGATTAATCAAACCAATTTGTTCCTGATAACTTGCTTTACCATAAGATAATATATCTGGATTTATATTCATAACTTCTAAATTATTGTTTTGAATGCTATCAAATACATCCATTCT
>OGYE01001953.1_pt1 | contig 13034 bp, 12 predicted proteins | sample 1576471 | NCBI WGS metagenome assembly OGYE01 (sample SAMEA3541532, study PRJEB24748) | human gut metagenome | biome: human gut; feature: human-associated habitat; material: faeces | place: China | collected 2012
GGTGAGCTTTTCTGCCGCAAAGCGTGTGCAATACCACCCTCAGTCTGAACTCTTGCAAGGTTTTTATTGATGACAGTACCGCAGTCAACAACGGCAACATAGTCCATCAGGTTGACCTTTCCGGTCTGAGGGTCAATATCCACCTCTGCCATACCAACCATGAACGGCGGAGGAGAGATTGGGGAGGAATGCGATTCATGCACCGAGAGAAGCTGACGGGAACCATTGCAGGTGATATAACCGATTTCACGCAGTGAAATGGATTTACCGCTGCCCGGTACCAATACCTGTTTGCCGTCAAATTCTGCTTCTTCTGCCGATACACCCAGAATGTCAGCGCCTGCTTCCAGAATCTGAGCACGCAGTTTTTCTGCAGTTTTAACTACCGCACCGCCGGTAACATAGGTGGTTGCGGAAGCATAGGAACCTGTATCGTAAGGGGATTGGTCGGTATCAACACCCTGAACAGCAATGTTTGCAATGTCACAGTCGAGGATATCTGCTGCCATCTGGGCAAGGATGGTATCACATCCGGTACCCATATCAGTACAGCCGACTAGCAGAGTGTAGAAGCCATCATCATTTAAGCGCAGTTCTACTGCCGCAATATCGACATGAGAGATACCGCTTCCCTGCATAGCAAGGGCAACACCGACACCGTGAAGATGTCCGTTTGGAAGGGTACGGACAGCAACTTTGTTGTCCCAGTCCATCATTTCTTTTGCGGTCTTCATGCAGCGGTCCAGAGCACAGCTGTTGCATGGCTCATTGTAGTATGCCTTCATGATCTGACCTTCACGGACCATGTTCTTTTCTCGGATCACGGTCGGGTCGATTCCCAGAGTATCGGCAAGCTCGCTGACAGCACTTTCTACCGCGTAGATGCCCTGTGTTGCACCATAACCGCGGTAAGCACCGGCACCCATGGTGTTGGAGTAAACGACATCATAGCTAAAACGTGCTGCACGCAGGCTTCCATACAGAGAAAGAGACTTGTGTCCAACCAGACCGATGGTGGTTGGTGCATGTTCTCCGTATGCGCCGGCATTGGAGATTGCGTACAGATCGATTGCACGGATGTCACCATCACGGGTCGCACCGATTTTGACCTTCATCTGCATCTGATGGCGTGGGGAACCGTTGGTCATACATTCCTCACGGGTGAAGGTGATGGCAGCAGGACGTCCAGTTTTCATGGTGACGATAGCAGGAAAAACCTCACTGACAGCGCTCTGTTTTGCACCGAAGCCGCCGCCGATACGAGGTTTAATGACGCGGATGCTGCTCTTGGACATTTCCAGAGCATTTGCCAGGATACGGCGAACATGGAACGGAACCTGTGTGGAGCTGACAACGGTCAGTCTGCCGAATGCATCCAGATAGGTGAAGGTGGTGAATGGTTCCATCATGGTCTGGTTGTTTGCTTTGGTGTTGTAGGTGCGTTCCAGCACAACATCGCAGGCAGCAAACTCGGCATCCAAATCGCCAAAGGAAAAGTCACCCTTGGAGCAGATATTTCGTTTTGGTTCTGCATTAATTGGAATCAATGTTTTAAAATCATCTTCGGGATGAACAATGATTGGATTGTCAATCGCATTGGTGTAGTCGATGAGTGCAGGAAGTACCTTGTAGGTTACTTTGATGAGCTTCATCGCTTTCTGGGCAGCTTCCAGTGTTTCAGCACCGATGATGGCAACAGGGTCACCGGCACAACGAATGTGCGGATCCAGAATCAATTTGTCATAAGGGCTGAATTCCGGATAGGTTTGACCGGCAGTGGTGTAACGGCTGGAAGGAACATCCTTATAAGTCAGCACGCAGGCAACGCCAGGAACCAGCAGAGCACGGCTGACATCGATGTCTTCGATCATGGCATGAGCGTGTGGGCTGCGCAAAATCTTGACAACCAGTGTGTTCTGCGGGATCATATCGCCAGTGTAAACCGGTTTACCGCTGACCAGGCTGATTGCGTCCTTCTTTCTTACAGCAGAATTGACGTAGTTCATCTGACAGCCTCCTTCTGTTTGTGTGCAAGATATTTTTTGATGGCTCTCAGGTGGCTTTGATAACCGGTGCAGCGGCAGAGATTTCCAGCAAGGTATTCTTTGATCTGCTCATCGGTCGGGTTAGGAAGTTCACGAACCATGGCAAGCACGTTCATGATAAAGCCAGGGCTGCAAAAGCCGCACTGCTCGCCGCCTTCGTCTGCAAGGAAGGTTCCAAATTCAACTGCTTCCTGCTGTACCCCTTCCATGGTGGTGATTTCATGTCCGTCAGCGCGTGCAGCAAGCACACTACACGATAAAACAGGTTTCTGGTCCATCCAGACGGTACACAAGCCGCAGGAGGAAGTTTCACATCCGCATTTGACTGAATAGCATCCCTTCTGACGCAGATAGGTAAACAGCGTCATATCAGCTGGAATTTCGTCAGTATAGCGGCGTCCGTTTAAAGTCAGGGTTATCTGCATTTGATTCCCTCCTTTGCTTTTTCCAGTGCACGATGACAGAGAACACCGGAAAGTATTCTGCGATATTCTTTGGAAGCACGCATATTGCTGCCAAACTCTGTTTCTTCCTGAATCTTCTGAATCATAGCTTCAGGATCGGTGCTGGTTTCATATACAACTGCTCTTTGTGGTCTTGCACCGATAACAAAACGGGTGCTGTTTTCCAGTATGGAAACAGCACAGGTCAGAACCGGAAGATCTGTTTCAACGTTTCTGACACTCTCGTATGCAGCACAACGTCCGTTCTTTTTGATGATAATGTGGGTCAGTACATCGCGGTCGTATGGCATCTGAGCATACTCGTTAAGGGAAATTCTGCCTTTCTGTGCAAGAACAACATCACAGTCAAGGGCAAGCAATCCGGTTAGGATATCCGAGAATCCAAAACGGGAAACGATGCTTCCGCCTACGGTAGCGCAGTTTCGAAACTGTACGCCAACGATGTGGCGAACCATCTGTACAAAAAAGTCTCCAAAGTATCTGTTTAAAAGCTGAGAAGTTTCCATCTGACGCAGAGTAACCATTGCACCGAGGGAAATTTCATCATCGTTTTCTTCGATTTGATCCAGTCCAAGACCGGACAGGTCGATGAGGGTGGAGTAGTTTTTCTTTCCAAGCCGCATCCAACATCCGCCGCCCAAAATAGCGCTGGTGCGTTTCTGATTCAGCTCGAGCGCCTGCTGGATCGAAGTGGCTTTGATATATTGCTGTGCGCTGAACACTGCTTCACAGCCTCCTTTCGGAAAAGTATTGGTGGGGAATTTTTTTTAAAATAAGCGAAAAAACCCCATATTATCTCAAGTATAGTTTACCACAGATTGTCCGCTTTCGCCACCAATTTCGATGAGATTGTGAAAAATATTATGATCATTGACTTTTGAATACAAAAATAGTATACTATACACATGAATTAGCTTAAACTAACTTTAAGAAGGAGTGAATAAGAGATGACACAGGCAATTTTATGGGCAATGGCAGGGACCGGATTTACATTTTTTATGACCAGCATGGGTTCTGCCACAGTATTTTTCTTTAAAAAAGAAATTAGTGCATCCATCCAGCGAATCTTTTTGGGATTTGCTGCAGGGGTGATGATTGCAGCTTCCATCTGGAGCCTGCTGATTCCGGCAATGGAAGAAGCAAAATCCGCTGGACAGCCGGAATGGCTTGCAGCGTCAGGAGGCTTTATTCTGGGAATTGCATTTTTAATGCTGCTGGACAGTGTACTGCCACACCTTCATCCAGGAGCTAAGGAAGCAGAGGGACTTTCGGCAAACTGGAAGCGAACCACCATGCTGATGACAGCGGTTACCTTACACAATATTCCAGAAGGAATGGCAGTGGGACTTAGTTTTGCACTGGCAGCACAAAGTGGTCAGGGTGCAGGATATGCTGCAGCGATGGCGCTGGCACTGGGAATGGGAATCCAGAATTTTCCGGAAGGCGCGGCAATCTCCTTACCGCTTCGTCAGGAAGGAATATCCAGAACAAAGAGCTTTGTTTATGGAATGCTTTCCGGAATTGTGGAGCCGATTTTCGGAATCTTGGTTGTACTGATTGCCGGACAGATCGGACCGCTGATGCCATGGCTTTTGAGCTTTGCAGCAGGAGCAATGATGTATGTTGTGGTTGAGGAGCTGATTCCAGAGGCACATCTGGGAGAACACTCCAATATCGGCACACTGGGCGTCATGGGCGGATTTTTGCTGATGATGGTTCTGGATGTGGCGCTGGGATAGATTTGACAGGATGGAAAAAATGTCGTATTCTGATATACAAATAAAATGTGTACCCGAAGAGGAAGTGTTTGTGTTGAGGAAGATTCTTTTATCCTGTCCGACCTTACGAAATGAGCTTGAACAGGCAGTAAAAGAATCGGGATTTTCGGACCCGATTCTTTTTTTGCCAAGACAACTGCACAATGATCCTAAAATTCTCAAATCTTACCTGCAGGAAACAATTGATCGATTAGAAAATATTGACCAGATTTTATTGTGTGTATCTGGATGCGGGGGAGGAACGATTGGACTTTGCGCAACCAATGCAGAACTGGTTATTCCAAGGTGTAGAGATTGTCTTGACCTTTTGCTTTCTCAGGAAGATGGAAAGCTAGAGCGACCGGAAAAAGGAATCTTTGTAACCCAGAGTTGGACAGATTATATGTTGGAATCCGAGATGAGTCTGGAACATATGACACAAAAGTTTGGGAAAGAGCAGGCAGAACAGAAACTTCGCGAAATTTACCGGGGATTCGAGCGGTTTTATATTATTGATACCGGTGTTCATGATGTCGAAAAAGTTCGCATGCAGATGATGCCGCTGGTTCAGGTGCTCCACGGAACTATTTCCTGCGTACCAGGAGATTACTGGATTTTAAGAAAGATGGTATCCGGAAAAATTGATGAGGATTTTATGGTGATTCCCAAAGGACAAACGGTCAAAAAGGAAGATTTCAGGAAAACATCGATTTAATTTTTCTCAAAGGCTACGAAACTGATATGGAGGGAAAACTTGAATACATCAAACTCAAAGCTGTTAATCAAAACTTTTGATGGGTCTTTAATGGATATCAAGATCAAACCAAAATGTAAGGATAGTACTGTCACGTTCAATGTAAAATATTATGACCATGAAGGTGACGGTTCGTTAATGAAGGTTAAGATTCTTTTTCAGCAAGTGGTCGCGATTCATTTTGAGGTTAACCTGTTTGATAATTGTATTGGTTCAGAACTTTGTGGCTTTTATGAGATATTTAACGTTGATAAGAAAAAAAGAAATGATAGAAAAGAGCTTTCAGACACGGCTGGAAGGGTTCCTGTATCATGGTGATTACGATTATGATACAAACGATGAAAGTGACATGCTCAATGATCGAAAACCAGTTGATGTGTTATTAGAAGAAATAGAGCGCTATCATTTATATCAACAGCAAACACAGGGAGGAATCTACTATATTTTGTCGGGTGGGTACGATGTTATTAGATAGTAAAATTTTACCAGTATCTGCTCCTGAATAAAACATAAAACAAATTAGAAATAAAAAAAGCGGTGGGTTTATCCCACCGCTTTTTAGTTTTATTAAAAGATCAGGGAACCAACCTGGAAGATCACAAGCGCTGCAAGATAAGCAACTAAAGTCTGGTATGCAGCAGTGAGCAGAGCTTCTTTCATAGAACCAAGTTCTCTCTTGGAAGCAGCAAAAGCAGCTACACAAGGCATATACAAAATGGTGAAAGCAAGGAAGCTGAATGCACTCAGTGGAGAGAACATCTGGGTCAGCATCGCGCTCAGCTGTGCGTCACTGGAAGCTCCAGTCAGGATAGTGAGGGTGCTGACAACCGACTCTTTCGCAGTAAATCCAGTGATAAGAGCGGTGGATGCACGCCAATCATTAAATCCAATTGGTGCAAAAGCAGGAGCAATAATCGAGCCAATCGAAGCGAGGATGCTGTTTGCACTGTCAGCGACCATGTTCAGTCTCCAGTCGAAACTCTGTAGGAACCAGATAACGATGGAAGCAATAAAGATGATGGTAAATGCTTTGTGCAGGAAGTCTTTTCCTTTTTCCCACATGTGAAGCAAAACGCTTTTAGCATCCGGCAGACGATAAGCAGGAAGCTCCATGACAAATGGAACAGAATTTCCCTGGAAGATAGTGTTCTTTAGCAACAATCCAGACAAGATAGCAACCACAATACCCAGAACATACAGGGAAACCATAACCAGAGCAGCATGGTTCGGGAAAAATGCTGCGGTAATCATGCCGTAGATTGGAAGTTTTGCGCTGCACGACATGAATGGAGTGAGCACAATGGTCATCTTGCGGTCACGGTCACTGGAAAGGGTTCGGGTTGCCATGATAGCAGGAACGCTGCATCCAAAACCGATCAGCATTGGGACAAAGGAGCGTCCCGACAGACCAATTTTTCGCAGCAGCTTATCCATAACAAACGCAACACGCGCCATGTATCCGCTGTCTTCCAGCAGAGAAAGGAAGAAAAACAGCAAAACGATGATTGGAAGGAAGGAAAGAACACTTCCAACGCCGGCGCAGACACCATTGATAATCAGGGAGTGAAGCCATGGGGTAACGTCGGCTGCAATGAGGACATTGGAAAGCATTGCAGTAAAGCGGTCAATCCATGCACTCAAAAGATCCTGTAAAGGAGCACCGATGACCGAGAAGGTCAGCCAGAATATGGTCATCATGATGAGCAGGAAGATCGGGATTCCCAGATATTTATGGGTGAGAAAGCGGTCGATCTTTTCCGAACGCTGCTGTTCCCGGGTTTCCTGATGTTTTACCACACATTCTGCGCACAGTGCTTCTATGTAGGTGTATCGCATATCGGCCAGCGCAGCTTCACGGTCGGTGCCGAGATTTTCTTCCATCTGTTCCACAATGTGGTCGATGATATGGATATCACTCATATCAAGGTCAAGAGCTTTAAACATCGGTTCGTCGCCTTCGACCAGTTTGGTAGCGGCAAATCGGGTTGGATAACCTGCGGCCTCTGCATGGTCTTCGATGATATGTGCAATCGAATGGATAGCACGATGTACCTCTCCCTGGCAGAAATCCAGCTTCTGGGTCGGCTTTTTCTGCTTAATGGTTTTAACCACAACATCCAGCAGGTCTGCGATTCCTTCACCTTTGGAAGCGGAAATCGGAATAACCGGAATGCCTAAGCGTTCGGAAAGCTTTTTGACATGGATGGTGTTGCCGCTTGCACGGACTTCGTCCATCATATTTAACGCCAGAATCATCGGGATATTCAGTTCCATCATCTGAAGGGTCAGATACAGGTTTCGTTCCAGATTGGTGGCATCCACAATATTAATGATAGCATCTGGATGTTCCTTTACCAGAAAGTCACGGGTGACCACCTCTTCTGCAGTGTAAGGAGATAAGGAATAGATGCCGGGAAGATCCACCAGAACGGCTTCCTTGTACTTTTTGATGCTGCCCTCTTTTTTCTCGACGGTAACACCCGGGAAGTTTCCAACATGCTGGTTACTTCCAGTCAAAGCATTGAACAGGGTGGTTTTTCCACAGTTCTGATTGCCGGCAAGCGCGATCAAGTGGCTCATAGTGTTACCTCCTCAATTTCAATGTTGGATGCATCCTCTGCACGGATGGTTAAAACATATCCGCGAAGGAAAAGTTCGATTGGATCTCCCATTGGCGCTACCTTTCGAACCTGAATTTTTGTTTTTGGGGTAAGCCCCATGTCCAGAAGTCTTCTGCGCAAAGCGCCCTGACCACCGACAACGGTGATGGTGCCGCCTTCTCCTGGTTTTAAGTGATCTAATGTCATAGCACTGCCTCCATGAAATGAATGTTTATGCGTTTAAAATGAAAAATAACAGCATAAACATGGGATTTTTAATAAGTTAGCCTACGCTTACATTTTACTCGTCAAGGAAAAAGTTGTCAATAGCTAACGCAACAGGAACCTCTATTTTTATGTTATGAACAGAAAAAGAAAAAACGGTGAAAAGAATTCTGGAATTTCTGTAAAAATAGATAATTAAAAAAGAAAAATTTATCTTAAATTTATGAAAAACATGAGAAGCTCTTGCACCTTTTTCGGAAAAGATGTTTAATAAGAGCATGGCAGGATCGAAGATTTGACAGGATTCGAGGCGAAAAAAGGGGGGAAAAGAAGGAATGTTGACTGCTCAGGGAATTGGAGTTTTTGCTGATATTGTAATTGGTCAGTTGGTTTTTTATGAGAGACAGATATTCAAGGTTCATAAGGAACAGGTTGAGGACATCACCAGAGAAATGATGCGTTTTCGTGAAGCGAAAGAACAGGCAGTTCGCCAGGTTCATATTTTGCACCAGACAGCGCTGTGGGAAGTTTCTCAGGAAAATGCAGCGATCTTTCAGGCGCACCACATGCTGCTGGAGGATATGGACTTTAACGGGTATGTTTTGGATGTCATTCAAAATCAGCATGTCAATGCAGAATATGCAGTAAATCAGGCAGCTAACACCTTCTGCGAACTTTTTTCCAGCATCGAAGACCCCTATTTAAAGCAGCGTGCGGCAGATATCCGGGATATCTCTCAGCGGCTGCTTACCATCTTAACCTATGGGGAAACAAAACATTTTCAACCTTCGCAGCCGTCTATTCTGGTAGCGGATGAACTGGTGCCCAGTGAAGTCATGCAGATTCCGCGGGATAAGGTTCTGGCAATCGTTATGCAGTTTGGCGCAGAGACTTCTCACAGCGCAATCATCATCAAAGACCGAAACATCCCAACCATTTTAAGGGTGGGTATGGATGTTAAGAAAGAATATCAGGGACACCTTGCTGCAGTAGACAGCTATTCTGGACATCTTTATATCGATCCGGATGAGGATACACTCAACCGCCTGAAGGAGAAAAAACGTCGGGAAGAAGAAAAACGGAAGGGCCTTTCCTACCTGATTGGAAAAGAAAGCCGTACAATCGATGGAAGAGAACTGGATATTTTTGCGAATATTACAGAACCTTTGGATATCGAACAGGTACTGCGCAGTGATGCTGCCGGAATTGGTCTGATGCGAAGCGAATTCTTATATCTCAAACGTGATGATCTGCCAAGTGAAGAGGAACAAATCAACGCATATCGTGAAGTGATTCGTAGAATGGAAGGTCCGGAAGGCCCTGCAAGGATAACGATAATCCGTACACTTGATTTTGGTGCAAGGAAGATGATCGATCTGTCTCGTCGACATCCGGACGCAAATCCGGCACTGGGATTCCGTTCTATCCGAATCTGTCTTGCGATGCCGGAAATGTTCTGTACCCAGCTTCGTGCCATTTATCGTGCTGCCTGTTATGGACCAGTGGGAATCCAGTTCCCAATGGTGGACAGTGTAGAGACACTCGAAGAAATTTTAGGCTATGTTAAACAGGTAAAGATACAGCTGAAGGAAGAGAAAAAGGAATTTAATCCGGATGTCAAGATTGGACTGATTATCGAAACACCAGCATCTGTTATCTTGAGTCGGGAACTTGCTAAAAAGGTAGACTTTTTCCATGTCGATACCAATGACCTGATTCAGTATGCACTGGCAGTTGACCGCCAGAACCCGAGGGTTAACGATTACTATAATACCCGTCATCCGGCGGTTTTGAGAATGATCGAAATGGTCACCCAAAATGCGCATCAGGAGGGAATTAAGGTTACGGTAAGCGGAGACATGGCAGGAGATCCAAAACTGACAGAGTGGTTCCTTCGTACCGGAGTGGATCATATCAGTGTTTCGGCAGCCAATATTCTTCCATTAAAACAGAAGATTCGTGAAATGGATTTAAGCGAAGAAACATAAGAAAAAGGGAAACGGTAATTCATGTAACAAAACACAGATTAATCTGTGTTTGAATAAATATTTTTGGAGGGAAACAACTTGAAATTTATTGACATGCATTGTGATACCCTGCTGGGTACCGCCTATGGAGAAAAAATCGATCTGAATGAAAACAACAAGGCAGTAGACTTTAAGCGTTTAAAATCGATTGGATTTTCTGCGCAGTTTTACGCAATGTGCCTGATGCCGGAAAAACATTTCCTGGACAAAGGCCTTACAAAACCAAGCGATGCTGATTTTATGGATGCACTTTCTACCTGCTTCTATGAGAACCTCAAAAAATACAGCGATGTAGCGGCATTTGCCGGAAATAAAGAGGATCTTCTGCGCAACGAAAAAGAAGGTAAGATTTCCTGCTTCCTGACAGCAGAGGATGGCAATGGAATCAACGGCAGCCTTGAGGGCTTAGAAAAAATGTACAAAATGGGCATCCGTCTGATTTCCATTACATGGAATGAAGAAAACTGCCTGGGTTATCCAAACTCGTTTGATCCTCAAAAGATGGCTTTGGGACTCAAACCATTTGGTATGGAAATGATCGATGCTATGAACCGTATGGGTGTTATCGTGGACGTTTCCCATCTGTCGGATGGCGGTTTCTGGGATGTTGTCCGCATCTGTAAGGAAAACCATAAACCATTTGTTGCATCTCACTCCAACTCCCGTGCAATGACACCACATTCCAGAAACATGACCGATGACATGATTCGTGCTCTGTCTGAAGCAGGCGGTGCAATGGGACTTAACTTCAGCCCTCGCTTCCTCTCCCCAGACATTCAGTCCCGCGAAAGCCGAATCGACGATATGGTTCGCCACATGAAACATATCTATCAGGTCGGCGGTATCGAATGTATGGCACTGGGCGGTGACCTTGACGGAATCAGCGGAGATCTGGAAATCGACTCGGTGGATAAGATGGTATGGCTGATGGAGCGCCTGCACAAAGAAGGCTTTACCGAAAGTCAGCTGGATAAAATCGCGTACGATAACGTATTCCGCGTAATCGGAGAAACCTTGAAATAGAAAAAAAGAGGGTCTGGAAAGACCCTCTTTTTGTTTAGCGCAGGTGGACTATTTTTGATATTTTTCCTTTTCCAGACGGCGGCGTTCCCGTTTTCGCTTGGCAGCGGCGAGATGGTTTTCTTCCCGCATTTTGGAAAGGGCCTGCTGTGACTTGGTGCCAGTGCCGTTTGCTGCAACAGCGCGATGAATTTCCCGCTGAATTCGTTTGGGATTTTTGGCGTGCTGCTGTCGTTTGGCACTGACAGGCGGACTAAATTTCAGATTTCGGTAGTTTTCCAGAAGATAATCATAGACCTGTGGGTCGGATGGCTGCGCACCAAAGGTGATTTTGGCAGCAGTCAAGAGGTCTTCTCCTTTGTGAGGAGTCCTCCGTTCGAATACGCCGACCCAAAAGGGATCTTCGAAAAATACGGTGAAGCTGCAAGAAATTTTGTCCATATTGGTTCCTCCTAAAATGAAGTTCCATGCAGACGGACAACCTTAGGAGGCAGGTTACTGACAGCAGAGAAAACGCTGCTGTGCCCGGACTACCAACCGGACTGTGTTTTTTCTGATGGGCGGCAGCCCAATTGTTTTGCCGCTTTTGTTTGGGCAAGATCAGTATAGTTGATTTTGGGAAGATTTACAAGGGAATATGAATGATAGCCGTAAAGATAAAATTTTTGCTGTAAATAGGGAGAGAAAGTATGAAATCTATTATGGAAACTGAGCGTCTGATCCTTCGACAGATGGAGTGGTCTGATTTAAACGATCTCAAAGAAATGCTGTTTGACCCAAGGGTAATGTATGCCTATGAACATAACTTTACCGAGGAAGATGCAAAAGTATGGTTGGAACGCCAGCTGAATCGGTATGAGCAGTTCGGATTTGGTCTTTGGGCAATGGTAGAAAAGAAAAGCGGAGAGATGGTCGGCTCGGTGACGATACCGGCAACGTGGGCCTTATCGATCGTGGCGGTCATGGACGGCGTGAGGTCGTGCACGACAACGACGGTGTTCTCGGGCAGGACGGAAAGGTCGACGACCTCCTTGCCCAGCAGCTCGGCCAGAATACCGGTGCGGATGTCGGCGATGTCGGCCGCGCGCAGACGGAACATCTCATCGTCCATGGACAGGAACATGTTCTCGAACATGGTCGAGGTGTCCATGAGCGCCTGCTCGGCGCAGGTGCCGCCGTCAATGGCGGCGTTGATGGCGTCGGTCATGCCCGGATCCTGAGCCAGGACAATGTGCCCGCTCATGATCTCGGCCTCGGCCTCGCCCACCGTCTCCTTCATGTGGTCAGCCTGAGCCTGGGTCTTCTCGCAGAAGACCGAAAGAGCGGTCTGATAGCGCTCCTTCTCTGCTGCCGAATCAGCAACCTCGTGCGGCTCAAACGTCAAGTCGGGATCGACGGCGACCATGACAGTGCCGATACCGATGCCCTCGGAAGCGTTGACTCCCTGATACATTCCCATTCCTCTCTCCGTGTCATGTGATAAAGCGTTTTGCCATATCCATGACAAAAGAGCGCAGCTACCTTAAGACAGGTCACTGCGCCCCCAAATATGAACTTAGTTGTTCAACATGCGACCCGTTTGAGTTCTACTCGCCAAGACCGCTCTTGATGAGCTCGATGGCAGCAGCCAGAGCCTCGGCCTCGTCGGCGCCGTCGCACTTGACCTCGACCTCGGTGCCGCAGGGGATACCAGCAGCCATGAGGGCCATCGGGGACTTGCCGTTGACCTCCTTCTCGGGGGTGACGACCGTCACGTCACAGGCGTACTTGCCCATGGTGGAGGCGAACAGACCAGCCGGACGCATGTGCAGACCCTGCGGATTGACGAGAGTAGCCTTCTCAGAAACCATAATTGACTCCTTTTTGTGTTTAACCCCTGTCATGCATGTGGCAGGAGTCAGATTCACGACGTTGTTTATATTAACTCACATCAAACGGTTTTTCATTGTGTTTCGCACGAATTGTTGGACAGATGTCGTTCGCTGTCCGCTCGCCTGCCGGGCGGGGCGGTTAAGTTTGCTGCTCTACAGTCCTGCGCAAGACGGAAAGCACATTAAGTGCTTTCCTTTGCGTGCGGAACTCGCGATAAACTTCATATGCGGCCCTCCCGGGCGCAAGCAAAAGGGCGACCCCTGTCCGGAG
>OGYE01001959.1_pt1 | contig 13009 bp, 7 predicted proteins | sample 1576471 | NCBI WGS metagenome assembly OGYE01 (sample SAMEA3541532, study PRJEB24748) | human gut metagenome | biome: human gut; feature: human-associated habitat; material: faeces | place: China | collected 2012
CTCGACTCGAACGTCATGTTCGGCCACACGGGCGACTGGAATGCCGAAAAAGGCATCTACGACGGCGTCGTCTACCTCCCGTGCACACCGGAAAACGGCTTCAAAGCCGAACCGCCGAAGGAAAAAGTCGACATCGTCTACCTCTGCAACCCGTCCAACCCGACTGGCACGGCCATGAGCAAAGAAGAATTGACCAACTGGGTCAAAGCTGCCAAAGAAAACAACTTCATCATCATCTATGATTCGGCTTATGAAACGTACATCACCGAACCGGACGTTCCCCACAGCATCTTTGAAATCGAAGGCGCTAAAGAAGTGGCCATCGAACTCCGTTCGTACTCCAAATGCGCCGGCTTCACCGGGACGCGCTGCTCGTACGTCGTCGTTCCCCATGCCTGCGTCGCTTACAAGAAAGACGGTACGGCTGTCGAACTCAATCCCTTGTGGAACCGCCGCCAGTGCACCTTCTTCAACGGCACGCCGTACATCGTCCAGCGCGCAGCCGAAGCCTACTACAGCCCGGAAGGCCAGAAACAGTGCCTGGCTGACGTCGAATACTACATGGAAAATGCCCACATCATCCGCGACGGCCTGACCGCAGCCGGCTTCACCGTCTACGGCGCTACCAACTCGCCTTATGCCTGGGTCCAGACGCCGAACGGCATGAAGAGCTGGGACTTCTTCGACCTGCTCCTGGAAAAAGCCCACGTCGTCACGACACCGGGTTCGGGCTTTGGCCCCCACGGCGAAGGCTACCTCCGCCTGACCGCTTTCGGCACCAAAGAAAACACGGTTGAAGCCGTCAAACGCATTGCTGATTTAAAATTATTCAAATAAAGGTGGTTTAACCATTGAGTACCAATTTGGAAGTAGGCATCGTCGGCCTGCCGAATGTCGGTAAGAGCACACTGTTCAACGCGATTACCAAGGCCGGCGCAGAAGCGGCAAACTACCCCTTCTGCACGATCGAACCGAATGTCGGCGTCGTAGAAGTCCCGGATAAACGCATCCAGGTCCTGACCGACATGTATAAACCGAAAAAAACAATCCCTGCTGTCATGCGCTTCGTCGACATCGCCGGCCTCGTCGCCGGTGCGTCCAAAGGCGAAGGCCTGGGCAATAAATTTCTCAGCCACATCCGTGAAACCGATGCCATCGCCGAAGTCGTCCGCTGCTTTGAAGACTCGAACATCACCCACGTCGACGGCTCCATCGACCCGATCCGCGACATCGAAACAATCAACACGGAACTCTGCCTGGCCGACCTGGAATCGGCACAGAAACGGGCTGACCGCATCGCCAAAGTCGCTCAGTGCGGCGATAAGGAAGCCAAAGTCGAATACGCGGTCCTGAAAAAAGTCCTGGCCTGCCTGGAAGAAGGCGAACCGGCCCGCAAAGCCGGCCTGACCAAAGATGAACTGCCTCAGGTCAAAGACCTCAACCTCCTGACCTTGAAGCCGATCATCTACATCGCCAACGTCGCCGAAGATGAAGCAGGCAATCCCGACGCCAACCCCAACGTCAAACGCGTCGAAGAATACGCCACCAAGGAAGGCGCCCAGGTCGTCGCCGTATCGGCCAAGATCGAAGCGGAAATCGCCGAACTGCCCGACGACGAAGCCGAAGTCTTCCTGGAAGAACTGGGCCTGCCCGAATCGGGCCTGGATAAACTGATCAAAGCCAGCTATTCCCTCTTGGGCCTGATCAACTTCTTCACTGCCGGTGCTGACGAAGTCCGCGCCTGGACCATCGTCAACGGCACGAAGGCCCAGAAAGCGGCCGGCAAGATCCACACCGACATCGAACGCGGCTTCATCCGCGCCGAAATCGTGTCCTACGACGACCTCATCGCCTGCGGCAGTGAACAGGCTGCCAAAGAAAAAGGCCTGGTCCGTCTGGAAGGAAAAGATTACATCATGCAAGACGGAGACGTCACGTACTTCCGTTTCAATGTATAGCAAAAAGGAGCTGTCCTTCAAAGACAGCTCCTTTTTGAGTCTTTAGTTTGCAGTTTTTAGTTTTTAGTGAATGGTTTTAAATTTAAAAATCATCTGCTACAAACTACAAACTCCGTACTACAAACTAGTATCGTCCTCCCGACGTTTTGGATGGGGCTCCCGTTCATCTGTCAGTCCGGCAATGTAATCGAGTGAGGTGTGGTACAGCCTTGCCAGCTGGATCAACTTTTCTACGGGGATCTTCCGTTTCCCCAATTCATACATGCCGTATCCAACTTGTGAACACTTCAAGATTTTGGCCACGTCGGCCTGAGAGAGCCTTGCTTCCAATCGAAGCGTCTTTAAGCGGCTGTAGTATTTCATTTCATCACCTGTTTTCATAGATATAGGATTATAATAAGTACATTAGTAATTTCCTTTATTCTATTATAGTAAATATATAAAAAGACGGCAACGATTATTATGAATATAATCGTTGCCGTCTTTGCAATTTGCCTTCCCCTCTATGAAATAATTAGTCAATGTCTACTAATTTGCCGGGATTCATGATGTTATTTGGATCTAATGCTTTCTTGATAGCTTTAATGACGTTAAGTTCGGCTTGCGGTGTGCAAAGTGCGAATTCTTCCAATTTCTTATAGCCAATGCCGTGTTCGCCGGACATCTTGCCGCCTAAAGCATAGACGCGCGGGAAGAGGTCGCGGTGGAAAGCCTTGATCTTTTCAAACCATTCTTCCGGCGACAAGCCCTTGGCGTTCAAAGGCAGGACGTGGATGTTGCCATCGCCGATATGGGCGACGGTGACGCAGTAGAGGTCGTATTTTTCGCGCAGTTCCGGGATCTGTTTGGTGATGTCCGGGATGCGGTCGAGCGGTACGACGAAGTCTTCCGTCTGGAACATCTTATCGACGTCGCGGGCGGCTTCGGCGAACTGTTTGCGCAGCTTCCAGATACGTTTATCGGCTTCAAATTCGTCGATAGAGCCGTTGGCTTCGGCCAAATCGCAGAGCTGTTCCATCTTGCGGTCCGAATCGTCTTCGCTGAACGATTCGACGGTGACGATGACGTAATCACAGCCTTCGTCGACATGAGGCATCTTCATATCGAGGAACTTGCAGGTCATGCGCAGGGCTTCATTGTCCATGAATTCGATACTCGTCGGGTCGATGCCGGCTTTGAGTATTTTATTCGGCAGAGCAAAGGCTTCTTCATCGGTCTTGAAGACGCAGACCATATTGAAGGCATACGGCGGCATAGGACGGAGTTTGACTGTGACTTCCGTGATGATGCCCAAAGTCCCTTCGGAACCGGCAAAGAGCTGTTCCAGGCAAAGGCCGGTAGAACTCTTCTTGAGGCGGGCACCGGCGTCGAGGATATCCCCAGTCGGCGTAACGACTTTCAGGCTGTAAATCTGATGGCGCGTCGTGCCGTATTTGACGGCCTTGTTGCCGCCGGCGTTGTTGGCGACGTTGCCGCCGATCATGCTGCTGTCGGCGCTGGACGGGTCGCCAGCATACAAGAGGCCGTGTTTGGCAGCTTCCCGCTGCAAATCCCCAGTGATGACGCCCGTCTGGCAGACGGCATACATGTTGTCGGCATCGAATTTGAGGATCTGGTTCATCCGTTCCAATTCGACGACGATGCCGTGATAGACCGGGATGGCACCACAGGCGACGCCGGAACCAGCCGAACGCGGCGTAATCGGTACGATGTATTTATTGGCCAATTTGACGATAGCTGCCACTTCTCCTGTAGAACCAGGGAAGACGACGACTTCCGGTTTATGGAAATAATGGGAGTTCCCTTCTTCGTCAGTCTGGTATTTTTCCAAGTAATCTTCGTCGGTCTTGACGTATTTATCACCGACGACCTGACGTAATTCTGCTAATAATTCTGGCGTAACCGGGTTGAACTGTGTTGCCATATATAAACGCTTCCCTTCTATCGGAATCTTTCCGTATTCTTTATAGATATAATCAAGGCTCCCTCTTCGTGGGAGTTGAGCATAGTATACCACGTCCAGGAAACTTGTAAAGCCCGTTTTCTTGATATTTTTAAAAATTTCATCAAGAAAACGGGCTTTTTAAAACTATACATCGGGATAAATTCGTAAAGTTTTACGTTTTACGCTATTCCGGTCCTAAAGTTTATATTTATTTTTCATATCTATCATGCGCGGACAGCGTCACGATTCCGACAGGGCTTCCCATTTTTCATAGGCTTCATCGAGCTGAGCCTGGGCCGCTTCATATTCTCGCGTCAATTCCATCATGGCGTCGGCATCGGTCTGATTCTGAGGCATGTTCATCTGCACTTCGTACATCTTGATGGTTGCTTCCAGTTCGGCAATCTTCATCTCGATTTTCTCCAGCTTGGCTGCCTGACCATACGCCGGAGCCTTGGCCGGTGCCTTCACGGCCTGAGCGGCTGGTACTTCCGCCTTCTTGGCTGCCGGAGCGGTTTCTTTTTCATGAGCTGGCGAGGAACCTTGCCCTTCAGCCGCCGCCTTTTCTGCCGCTTCCTGGGCTTCGCGGACCTTTTCCCGGTAATAACTGTAATTGCCGACGTATTCCGTGAGCTGCTTATTTTCCAGAACCAGCGTCCGCTGGGTGATCTTGTCGAGGAAATAGCGGTCATGGGATACGACCAGATAGGTCCCACCGAATTCCAGCAAGGCCTGTTCCAGGACTTCCCGCGTCGGGATGTCGAGATGATTCGTCGGTTCGTCGAGGATGAGGAAATTGGGCCCCTGCAGGAAGAGCTTCAACAGGGCCAGCCGTGCCTGTTCGCCGCCGCTGAGGCTGTCGATGACCTTGAAGACATCGTCGCCGCGGAACATGAAGCGCCCCAGGACGGACCGGGCTTCTTCTTCGCCGTAACTGAAATCGTTCATGATTTCATCGAGGACCGTCCAGGCCCCGTGCAGGTCCGTGTGTTCCTGGGCAAAATAGCCGATATGGACGCGGCTGCCCAAGGTAATATGGCCGTCTGTCTGTTCCTTTTCGCCCATGATCATGCGGATGAGCGTCGTCTTCCCCGTCCCGTTGGGGCCGATGAGGGACGCCGCTTCGCCGCGGCGCAGGAGGAGCGACAGATGGTCGAACAACTGGCGGTCGGCAAAACCGCCGCTGACCTTGTCCAGGACCAGGACTTTCTGGCCGCACTCTTCGACGGGCTTGAAATTGAAATGCAGCGATTCATCTTCCGGCTGCCATTCGATGCGTTCCAGCCGGTCCAGCTGGGACTGGCGGCCGCGGGCCTGCTTGGCCTTGATGCCGGCCTTGTACTTGCGGATATATTCTTCCGTTTCGTGGATGTGCTCCTGCTGCTTCTTATAGGCTTTTTCCAGGGCTTTCTGCTGCTGGGCATGCTGCTCGACGTAGCGCGAATAATTGCCCTTGTACTTAGTCACCTTGCCGTGGGACAGTTCGAGGATGCCCGTCGCCACGCGGTCGAGGAAATAGCGGTCATGGGATACGATGAGGATGCCGCCGCCATAAGACAAGAGATAGCTTTCCAGCCATTCCAGCATGTCCACGTCGAGATGGTTCGTCGGTTCGTCGAGGAATAAATAGTCCGGCCGGCGGACGAGGGCCTTGGCCAGGTTGATGCGCGTCTTCTGGCCGCCGGAAAAGCTCTGGACCGGCCGGTCCATATCGGCTTCCGAAAAACCCAGGCCCTGGACGATTTTCCGCGACATCGACTCGTATTCATAGCCGCCGAGCCACTCGAACCGTTCCTGCATGCGGGCATAGCGGTTCATCAAGCCTTCATCGTCGGGATGAGCCTGCATGGCCTTTTCGACAGCCTTCAAATCCTTTTCCAGCTTCATGACATCCTGCCAGGCCTCGGTAATCGTCTGGCGCAACATCACGTCGTCGGCGTAAGTGATATCCTGCTGCAAATAGCCGATAGATTCGCCTTCGGAAACGACAAACGCCCCGTTATCATACTCCTCTTCGCCCATGAGGCACTTGAGCAGCGTCGACTTCCCGGCCCCATTGGCTCCGATGAGGCCGATCCGTTCACCCCGGCGGATTTCAAAACTGACATCATGGAATACCGTATGTACCCCAAAAGACTTACTCAATTTCTGTACTTTAATACTACCCATCTATATGATACCTGCCCTCCCTGGCATACTGACGACAAAACAAAAAAAGAGCCGCCCCGGATCCCCATCTTGGGCGGCTGCCTCTTTTCACATATCTATTATACCGTCAATCCTCAACCATCGTCAAGACGGCGATGATAATAAGACGCCGGTCGCAGGCCGCAGGCCGCAAAAAAACACACGGCCTACGGGTCGCCCCTACAATACGGCTTTGTCGCGTCAAATTCATCCCATTTATCATAAATTCCGGCTATGTACAGGATTCACAGCGGTACGCCCTTTGGGCGTCCCCTACGGTATCGCATAGAGGCGATGAAAATGAACGCAGGCCGCTGTTCGCAGGTGGCAGCCCGTAAAAAATCACGGCCTGCGGCCTTGTGCGTAGGGGCCGGCCAAAGGGCGGCCCGCTGTGATATTTCGCCACAGCCTAGCCGAGTATGATGGCGTTTTTTTACGAGCTACGAATCACGGCTCTTTTCCCGGATTCAAATGCGGCAACAGTTCATCCAGTTTGGCAACGATGCGTTTTTGTTCGGCTAGAGGAGGAAGAGGAATAACAAACCTTTCAATTCTTTTGATTGCCAATTTCGGTTGACTAACTCTCGTTATATTTTTCTCTATTTGGGCTTTACCAAACGGCGATTTTAGAATGTTACACAAGAATTCTTTATTTAAGTTATATGGTACTAATTTATTAGCATTTTCTGTAAGATTTGCATTATTTAATTCATGAGGAATAGTTCCAACTTTTCCGATTGTACCTGCCACCGTAATATATACGTCTTGATCTGAAATGGTATATCGTTTAATTTTTTTATATATTTCTTCAGATATATATTTAACACTAGGTATATTAACCGTATTATATTCCATATCTGCTACACGAATGTATCTATATTTTGTTGGTGTATCTTGCAATTTAGTTCCCTTCGGAATCCGTTTCCCACCAAATACAGAAACTATCTCTCCTAATCTCACCCACGTCCAGTTTGTCGGAATTTCAAAGGGAATTTCATCCGCTTCTATCTCTGGCAGGGGCTTTTCTTTCTTGATTTTCTTTTCAGCTATGAGCCTCTTTTTTTCTTCCTGAATGTCTTGGAAGAGGTCTCGTGCGTCGCCGTCTTCTTTTCGCTGGTCCGTGAGCTTGCCCTGGATGGCTAGTTCCAGCAGTTTGGCTTTCATGGCTTGCTGCAATCCTTGGTATTCTTCATAGGCTTTATCTATGACATCCAGCTGAGCAAAAAGCGCGGATACCTTGTCGGCAATGCGTTGTTGTTCGGCCAGCGGGGGAATCGGCAATAAACAATTCTTTAATTTAGACAAGCTAGTTCTCTTCCGTGTTGTACCTTGCACATTGGCTGTAACTTGATTTTGAAACACAGGCGAGTTAATGCAGTTGATGACAAAAGGCAAATATAAATGCTTGTTTGGCACAAACTTTACGGCATCAGAAGACAACACATATTTAGGATCCTTATCGGGAACAATAATAGCTCGTCCAGCTGGCATCATTTTAGCAATAACAATGTCGCCGGGATCGACTTCGCTCCTTGATATTAATTTGAGATGCTCAAAGGTTGTATATTTTACATTCTCATCTCGCCAACCATTTTCTCCTATATTACTTAACTGAATAATGCGTACTTCTCGGTTCGTTGTGTAATGCTCTTTTTTTAAATTGCTACCAAACGGTCCATCTGCAAAAGGATATTGTATAGGCGCCCCTAAGTCCCCCAATCTCACCCACTCCCAGCTATCGGGAATTTCAAAGGGCTTTTCCTCTTCCGTAATTTCCGGCAAGGGCTTTTCTTTCTTGATTTTCTTTTCTTTGATGAGTCTTTCTTTTTCTGCCTGTATTTCTTTCAAGAGGTCCCGTGCGTTGCCGTCTTCCTGCCGCTGGTCCGTGAGTTTCCCCCGGATGGCCAGGTCGAGGATTTTGGCCCGCATGGCTTTGGTGTCGATGTCGAGGTGCTTAGTCATCCTGATCCACCTCCGCCAATTCCTGGCTGAGTACGGCTACGGCCTTGGCAATTTCTTCGGATTTTTCCTGCATGGCTGTCAGGATTTCAGAAAGACTGCGGCTATCCGCTTCTTCTTCATCGGTCATCCAGGAGATATCGAGGCTGGTATTGGGCCGGCCCTCGATGTCTTCTTTGGTAAATCGGCGCCACCGTCCTTCGGGATTGGTTTCTGCATCATACGTTTCTTTGCGTTCTGTCCGATTATTGGGGCAATACAGTTTCTCGAACTCAGCGAAGTCTTTTTCATTCAAAGGAGCGCGCTTGCCAAAGGTACGCATTTTATGGCGCATGTCATAGATCCACACGTCCTGGGTATTGTCCTGGTCGGTAGTCCCCCGGTCAAAGAACAGCACATTGGTCTGTACGCCCTGAGCGTAGAAAATGCCCGACGGAAGGCGCAGGATGGTATGGAGATTACATTTATTCATCAGGTCACGGCGGATCTGTTCGCCTACGCCATCGGCAAAGAGGACGTTATCGGGTACAACGACGGCAGCCCGGGCCGTCCCTTTGCGGTTAAGGGCGTTGTAAATGACTTCCAAGAAATTGAGCTGTTTATTGGATGAAGCATAGGTAAGGTCGTCACGTGTGGCCCGTTCGCCGCCTTTTTTCGTACCAAAAGGCGGATTGGTCAGGATGACATCGAAGTCCTTCATCCATTTCCCCGCTGCCGAAAGGCTGTCGCCCTGTTCCAAGCGTCCATCTATATCATGGAGGTATTCATTCATAAGGGCCAGGCGATGCGTGGCCGGGACCAGCTCCATGCCGGAAAAAGCTTCATGCCGCTGGAATTGCTGCTCTTCATCGGACAGGTCGAAATAATCATCGGTCTGTTTTTTCAGATAGTCATTGGCGGCCACCATAAAGCCGAAAGTCCCTGCCGCCGGATCACAGATCCGTTCTCCCGGTTCAGGACGGACCATGCGCACCATCATGTTGATGAGGGGACGCGGCGTGAAATACTGGCCCGCGCCGGACTTGGTTTCATTGGCGTTTTTCTCCAGCAGTCCTTCATACAGGTTGCCCAGGCCTTCTTCTCTGGCAGAGAACCAGTCGAGCTCATCAATATCCTTGATGATTTTTTCCAAATTGGCCGGTTCATCAATACTGGTCGATGCATCTTTATAGATGGCATTGACTTTCGGGTTCGGCGTCTTTTGGGCATTGCCCAGGTCCAGCAGCATCTGCTTATAGAAATTTTTGAGTTCCAGCCCCTCTTTGGCTTTCAGCTCATCCCAGCGATACTGCGTCGGGATTCCTTCTTCCTGGCCCTGTTCCTTGCTCATTTTGAGAAACAAAATATACGTAAGTTCCGTGACATAGTCCTGATAGGTAATGCCGTCGTCACGAAGGACATTACATTCATTCCACAAACGTTGTACGATTTCTTGATTGGTCATAATCTTCTCTTTCTGTTAGGCAAATATGATATCATTGATGACATCGACAATTTCATCGGTCTTGTCTTTAAAAATCCGCTGCATCCCTTTATAGCCGCCACGGCTGCGAAAGGCATCGTTAGAGTCAAAGGCGACCTGGGCATTGGGCCCCAGGACATTGTTCAGGAGCAGCTGTTTCTTGATTCGTTCCAGCCATTTCATCTGTGTCGGCGTCCATTCTGCCAAGCCATAGACCTTGCTCATGGCGCGTTCCACCAGGGCATCTTCGGATTCCAGCGGCGTGCCCAGGGCAGCCTGGCGGATAAAGCTGATAATATTAGCGGCTGTCGCTTCTTTATTCACTTGCCGCCAGGCAGACTGCAAATCTCGTTCCCGGAAGCCCTGTGCCTGAAGGATGGCATCGATCTGCTGTAATTCTTTCAAGGTCAAATCCCTCGGGCGATTCACGATGACGCCGATTCCGGCAATGGCATTGACGTTGTTCTGGATGAAGGCATTAAATTCTTCCAGATAATCGCCCGGGCCCTCCCCTGTTTTCCCATAGCTCTGACGAACGCTGACCAGCTTATCGTCCTGATGGGAAATAAGGACCTTCTGGGAATCTCCGCGGAAAGTATCAACGAGCAGGATAGCTTGTTCTTCTTTTACCATTTCTTCCTTGCTGCTTTTTTCCAAAGACCGGGCCCATTCAAAGAGGTCCCGAACGCCCATCGCCGTTTCCAGCGATTTGCGGTCTTTCTCATTCAAACGATGCAGCTTACGCTGCACTTTGGCAATGAGCTGATCCCGATATTCGGCAAAGTCTCCTTGGTCTTCTGCTTCTGTGACTAACTGAAAGAGGTCTCCCAGGGAACGATTTACATTCTTTTCGTGAATGACGGCATTCATGTCGGTGACTTTTTCCATGCTGGCGAATTGTCCGACGGCATCGTAGATATTGAAGCAGTCCATACCTGGGAACAGGCGCGTAGCGCGGCCAATCATTTGTTCAAACAAGATACGGGACTTTACGCGACGCATGAACACCAGGTTCATGATGGATGGAACGTCAATGCCCGTCGTCAACAGGTCAACGGTAACGACGATATTCGGGAATTCTTCATTTTTAAACTCCCGGATATGCTGTTCTTTATGGCGGTCATGGCCGGTAATTTTCATGATGGCATTCGCCGGCAAAGGCTTATCGGCTTGGGCAAAGGCCTCCTGCAGCAGGTATACGATCATATCGGCATGAGAATCGCGGGCGGCAAAGATAAGTGTCTTGCCCAGTTCCCGATCCAGCGGGTCAAGCCGTTCTGCCAAGACATGACAGACGACACGATTGAAGGATTCTGTCACTACTTTCGTATTGAAAGCGTCGACATCAAAATCCATGTCATCCGGTAACTGATATTTCTTTATAGACGCATCGGGCTCATGGAAGACTTCGACTTCCTCATCTTTATGAAAATGGATACCCCCTTGGGAAAGTTCTGTCGTAATGACATAGGGCGCATTGTGGTCCATCAGATAGCCGTCGAGGACAGCCTGCCTGTAGGTATAACTGTAGACTGGGTTGCCAAAGATGTTTACCGTATTCAATGCCGGCGTCGCCGTCATGCCGATAGCGACGGCGTCAAAGTAGTCGATGACACGGCGGTATTGACTGATATATTCGCTGGGGTCGTAATGTTCCATTTCGTCATCACTCATCTCGCGGTCTTCGAGATAGCCGCGATGGGCTTCATCGACGATAATGAAATCATAGGTCCCCGGTGAAAGCTGTGGCAGCTCCGCTTCATTATTAAACAGCCGCTGTACCAGCCCTTGTACGGTAGCGATATGGATGCGGGTATTGGCTTCCGGAGTCTTATCGCCATATTCTTTGACGCCATAAATACTACGGATGGACTGGCCATCCACCTTGTTGTCTTTAAGGGCATCTGCCGTCTGCTGTGCCAGGGACTGACGGTCTACGAGATATAAGATACGCCGGGCCCGCTTATTCTTAATCAGCCGGTACATCAGGGCTATGGCCGTACGCGTCTTCCCTGTGCCCGTTGCCATGGCCAGCAGGATACGATGCTTATGCCCGCCGATGGCTTTTTCGATTTCCTGAATGGCCCGCTTTTGATAATAACGTCCGGCAAAATCAGGATAGTAGTTATCCTTTTGCAGGGCCGAATCTGCATCTTCTTCGGGCCGGGCCATTTCCTTCATTTTGATGTCATCCGGCGTCAGCCAGCTTTCAAGGGGGCAGTCGGGGTGATTTTTATTGCGCAGATCACGGAACCAGATACCTGATTGGTTTTTCATCTGAGATAAATAAGGCCGGCCATTGGCACCGAATAAAAATACAGCACTGTCCATGGCATAGAGTTTCCGCCCCTCAGCCACAACATCTCCTGCATTTTTTAGATGCTTATAGTAATCATAGGCCTGGTTCAGCGCATCTGCGGCTACCGGTTCTTCATACTTTTTCGCTTCAATGATACCTACAGCCCGTTCGCCACTGAAAAGGACATAATCAGCACGCTCTTTACTATGAGGCAGCTTCCACTCGGCAATAGCCATATTGTGGCCCTTGCGCGGAAGCGTCCCCTTTGTCCAGTTATTAAGCTTTTTGCTATCCGCTTCCCATCCGGCATCACGAAGCTGCTGGTCGATGATTTCCCGTGTCTGTGCTTCGCTCAACTTGTTCCGGGCGGCAAATTTCCTATTTTTACGCCGCCGTTCCGCGCGGACACTTTCGGACACCTCTAGGGGCTGCGTATGCTGAAGCTTCTCGATTTCAGCCGTCAGCTGTTCGATTTTCTTTTGTTGGTCGGCAACCATCGTCTGCTGATCCACAGGCTTCTGATACGGCTTTATATTAGCCTGGGTGAACGTTTCAAGGAACCAGCACCAGACAAAGAACGCTTCCCGGTCAATAGATAAGGCCACCTCAAGGGAGGGATGAAAATCAGCTTCATGAGCCGCTTTATTACGCAAACGGCGAATCTTGTCCAAAGCCGCCGTGACGCTGGACGGATACTCATTACTCGATGCCTGCATACGCAAAATACGTTCATTCTGCTGTAAATTCCAATCCTTCATTCCATCTAAGCGGAAAATCAGTTTGGTCAGCTGTTCAGCAAAGGAGCCGAAAATCGTCAAACTGCTCTTGGCATCCGAATACATCAAGAGTTCTGCGCTATCCGCTAATTTCGCCAAATTGGGATATTCTTTACTCTCAAAATTTGCCAATTTAACCATCCCTTTTCACTTATTTTGCCTCTTTGTCTATCGGTCCGCAGTTTACACTTTTTAGGCAGATAAAGTGTGTATATTTATTATATTCTATCATACCAACTTGGAATGCTTCAAGTAAGGTGTACAAAATTTCGGGACCTGACGGCCACAGGCCGTAAAATAATGCACGGCCGGCGGCCCTTGTGCGTAGGGGCCGGCCCGACGGGCCAGAATAGCTCTGGGCGGCCCCTACGGCTGTTCCATGCCCTGCGGAAAATGAACATTCCCACCGTTATCATTATCAAC
>OGYE01001960.1_pt1 | contig 13004 bp, 13 predicted proteins | sample 1576471 | NCBI WGS metagenome assembly OGYE01 (sample SAMEA3541532, study PRJEB24748) | human gut metagenome | biome: human gut; feature: human-associated habitat; material: faeces | place: China | collected 2012
GCTTACAAGAAAGTAAGTGGAAGCAAAGTATATGGTAAATGGAGTAAAGTTGTTAAAGTTAAAAACAATTAATTTCTAAATATTTCATAAATCTATAAAGCTATCGGCACAGTTTATGCCGGTAGCTTTATTATTTTAAAAAATTACACTTTAAAGTTTATCATATAGGTAATTTAGCAATGTAGCATATGGAGAAAAGTAGCTAGGATATTTTATAACCAAGAGATAAAAGCGAAAAGTTATAATATTTGTATAGAATCATTGTGATTAAGTATGCTAAAATATAGTTGGCGAAAAAAGGAGTTCGACAAATTAGGAGGAGTTATGACTTTAACACAGTTAAGATATGCAATAACAGTTGCTAATTCAGACTCAATGAATGAAGCGGCTAGAAATCTGTTCATATCACAGCCGAGTCTTTCTGCGGCTATTAAAGAATTAGAAGAAGAAGCCGGAATAGAAATATTCAGAAGAACTAATAGAGGCATATCTGTAACCCCGGAGGGAGAGGAATTTATTGGATACGCCAGACAGGTAGTTGAACAATACAATTTAATAGAAAATAAGTATATTGATAAAAAAGAATCAAAGAAAAAATTCAGTGTATCAATGCAACATTACACATTTGCAGTAAGTGCATTTGTGGAAATGGTAAAGCAGTTTGGTATGGATGAATACGAGTTTGAAGTTCATGAAACGAAAACTTATGATGTAATTGAAGATGTAAAAAATTTCAAAAGTGAAATCGGTATTTTATATATAAATGATTTTAATAAAAAAGTGTTAACTAAGCTTTTTAAGGAATCAGGTGTTGAATTTCATGAAATATTAAAGTGTCATATATATGCATATTTGTGGAAAAATCATCCATTGGCAAATAAAAAAGAGGTTACGCTTGAAGAACTTGAAGAATATCCATGCTTATCATTTGACCAGGGAAAAAATAATTCGTTTTATTTTGCAGAAGAAGTATTAAGTACTTATAGTTATAAAAGGCTTATTAAGGCGAATGACAGAGCAACATTTCTTAATCTTATGGTTGGGCTTAATGGATATACACTATGCTCAGGAATTATCTGTGAGGAATTAAATGGAGAAGAGTATTGTGCGGTAAAGTTAAAGTCAGATGAAATAATGACTATAGGTTATATCGTAAGAAAAGGAGTAACGGTAAGTCCTTTGGGAAGGAAATATTTGGAAGAAATAAGTAAATTTAAAGATAAAGCATTAGAATAACATGATTAATTACAGCTTGCTATAGACAAAACCTATAACAAGCTGTATTTTTTTTCGATTAGCACAATTTCTACTAAGGTGTTATACTTTGAAAACATAAGGAATAAAACAATTGAAACAAAGAAAATTAAGTCACAATATATAATAACTTAATAAAGTTAAAAAAGTACATAGAAAGTGCTAATTTAATTATATTAATAAAACAAGTTGATTAGATACAGAAAAATGTATATATGCTGATTAGATTGAAAATGGAAATGAGGTGAGGGCATGTCAGAAATATTAATTCAAAATGTAAGTAAAACATATTCTACAAAAGATGGAAATGTTCAGGCTTTGAAAAATGTAAATTTATCAATAGAGCAGGGAGATATATATGGAATCATTGGTATGTCCGGTGCAGGAAAAAGTACATTAGTAAGATGTATTAATTATTTGGAAGAACCAACAGAGGGAAAAATTTTTATTAAAGGAAAAGAACTTGGTAGTTTTTCTAAGAAAGAACTTAGAAAGCAAAGAGAAGATATCGGAATGATATTTCAACATTTTAATTTGCTTATGCAAAAGAGTGTTCTTGAAAATATATGCTTTCCACTTTATATACATGGGAAGAAAAAGACAGATGCTAGAAAAAGAGCAAAAGAATTACTTGAAATTGTAGGACTTAGTGATAAGGCAAAAGCATATCCGGCTCAGCTTTCAGGAGGACAAAAACAGAGAGTTGCAATTGCAAGAGCATTAGCATCAAATCCGAAGATTCTTCTTTGCGATGAGGCAACAAGTGCATTAGATCCGCAGACAACAGCATCAATACTCGATTTGCTTAAAGAGATAAATCAGAAATTTGGAATAACGATTGTAATTATTACACATCAGATGTCAGTAGTCAGAGAGATTTGTTCGCATGTAGCAATTATGAAGTCAGGGGAAGTTGTTGAGGATGGAAAAGTATCAGAAATATTTACACACCCTAAATCAGATGTAGCGAGAGAACTTATTAGCAGAGATTTGGGAAATGATATTGAAAATACAGGAAAGGTGGCAGCAAAAATCAGCAAAGGGAAGAATGTAAGAATTGTATTTTCAGAGAATTCATCATTTGAACCTGTAATTGCAAATATGATTTTACAATTTAATGAACCGGTAAATATTCTCAAAGCCAATACTAAAAATGTTGGTGGAGTTGCTAAAGGAGAAATGATATTAGGATTTCAGGAAGATAGCAATAATGTAGAAAAGATGAAAGAATATTTGATAGAAAGAGGTTTAGAGATAGAGGAGGTGGACAATTATGTGGAGTAGTGAAGTAAACAATATGATTTTGAATGGAATATTGGAAACGCTTTATATGACATTGTTGTCTACAGCCGTTGGATATTTATTTGGACTGCCGATGGGGGTGTTGTTAGCAGTATTTGACAAAGATGGGCTTAAACCAAATAGAGTTGCATATAAAGTATTAGACATATTAGCTAATATTGTAAGAAGTATTCCATTTCTTATTTTGTTGATTTTAGTAATTCCATTAACAAAATTAATTGTGGGACAGAGTTATGGCTCGTCGGCAACAGTTGTACCGTTGGTAGTAGCAGCAATCCCATTTATAGCCCGAATGGTTGAATCTTCATTAAAGGAAGTAGATTATGGAGTTATAGAAGCGGCAAGAGCTATGGGAGCAAATGATTTTACCATAGTTGTCAAGGTGATGATTTTAGAATCAAGAACATCACTTATAACAGGAGCAACAATTGCAATAGGAACAATTCTTGGCTATTCGGCGATGGCAGGAACTGTCGGAGGCGGAGGCCTTGGTGATATTGCAATTCGATATGGATATTACAGATATGATTCAGCAATAATGATTGTAACAGTTGTGTTATTAGTAGTTCTTGTGCAGGTGTTTCAGTCAGTAGGAATGGTAGTTGCATCAAGACTTGATAAAAGAAAATAGACAAAAATATAAAATAAAAAACTAATTAGTAAAAATAAATTAATAACTTAAACAATTTTGCAAAATTAATTAATATAAACAAATTTTAAATAACAAATAGTTAATAACTTTTAAGTTTGAGAATAGGAGGAAAAATATATGAGAAAGAAAATTTTAGCAGTAGTATTAACAGGAATTTTAGCAGTAGGAGCATTAACAGGATGCGGAGCAAAGAGTGATAGTAAAGATTCAGCAAAGGCAAGTGATGATAAAAAGATAACAGTTGCAGCTTCAGCAACACCTCACGCAGAGATTCTAGAAGAGGCAAAGTCTTTGCTTGAAAAGAAGGGTTACACATTAGAGGTAAAAGTATTTGATGATTATGTTCAGCCAAATAACGTAGTAGAAAGTGGAGAATTTGATGCAAACTATTTTCAGCATATTCCTTATTTAGAGCAGTTCAATGAAGAAAAAGGAACACATCTTGCAATTGCAGGAAAGATTCATTATGAACCATTTGGAATTTATCCGGGAACAAAAAAAGATTTAAAGGATATTGCTAAAGGTGACAAGATTGCAGTTCCTAATGACACAACAAATGAAGCAAGAGCGCTTTTATTATTACAGGATAATGGCATAATTAAATTAAAAGATGGAGCAGGCATAAAAGCTACAGTAAACAATATTGTTGAAAATCCGTATGATGTTGAAATTGTAGAATTAGAAGCAGCACAGGTACCAAGAGTTGTAGATGAAACAGCATTTGTAGTATTAAACGGAAATTATGCACTTGAGGCAAATTACACAGTAAGCAAAGATGCATTAGCTTATGAAAAATCAGACTCAGAAGCAGCTAAAACTTATGTAAATGTAATAGCCGTAAAAGAAGGAAATGAAGATAGCGAAAAGATTAAAGCATTGGTTGATGTTTTGAAATCAGATGAAATCAAGCAGTTTATTGAAGAAAAATATCAGGGCGCTGTTATTGCATACGATGGGGAATAATCATATAATATTAGAATGATATGGTGTCATATGAAGATATAATCAGAAATTTAGAGTTATACTTTTAATAAAATAAAGTAGGTAGAGGATTAGATATTGATTTGTTTAATAATTAAATCCTTTACCTATTTTTGTTTTGAAAAGAATGAAATGAAATCATAAAGAAGTAATTATAAAATGAATTACAGGAAGCCATGAAGCTCTACAGAATAGGAAAAAACAAGTTTTGTAGGGCAAATAAGTATAAAAATAACAAGTGAACCCACAAATTAATATATCTACAATATACAAACCAACATATGTCCATATATTAGTTTACAAATCACAATCTACAACCATAAAACCAACCATCCAACATCCAACCATCCAAATCAAATTTCGTTGAATATTATAGCGATAAATGTTAGAATAAAAAATAATTATGTGGAAGAAGAGAGGTATTAATAATGATTTCAAAAATCGCATGGAAAAAAGTTATGGCGGTAATTTGTTCAACTGCATTAGTTGGAACAGTAATGTGTGGATTTGGACATAAGGTTACATATGCAGAGGGAACTACATCTGAAGTTAATGGAGACCAGGGGACACTTCCTTGGGAGGCAGAATTTTATGCAGGTGAGACTGAAAACAATGGAGATGAAGGAACATTCCCATGGAATGATGAATTCACAACAACTGCACCTGAGACGACAACTGTAGATGTTACAACAAAAGGAAATGGCGATAATTGGGGAGAAGATATTTTTACAACATCGCATCAGGAGACAACTACAACAAAGGCGCCTGAGATAACTACAACAACGAAGGCACCTGAGACGACAACAACAAAAGCACCAGAGACGACAACAAAGGCACAGGAAACAACAACAAAAGCACCTGAAACAACAACAGTACCAGAGACGACAACAACAAAAGCACCTGAAACAACAACAAAGGCGCCTGAGACAAGTACAACAACGAAGGCACCTGAGACAACTACAACAAAGGCGCCTGAGACAACTACAACAACAAAGGCGCTTGAGACAACTACAACAAAAAAAACACCGGGAATAACTACAAATCAGAACGAAACAACAACACAGAATGCAACAACAAATAATAACTCAAATGCACAGCCAACAAGTGTAGGTGGAACTTCTGCAATTTCTACAGCAACAGCAACAGAGACTACGATTGGTGGAGCAAATGTATATACAGTAAATAATCAGACAGCACCTGTAATCAAAAAAGCAATTAAGAAAAAATCAGCAAAAAAAGCAACAGTTAAACTTAAAAAAGTTGCGGGAGTAAATGGTTATCAGGTAAAGGTTTCTTTAAACAAAAAATTTAAAAAGAAAACAACTGTTACAATAAACACAAAAAAGGCAAAGGCAGTTGTTAAAAAATTGAAAGCCGGTAAGAAGTATTTTGTTAAGGCAAGAACATATGTGATTGTAGATGGAAAGAAAGTATATGGAAAATGGAGTAAGGTAAAGAAAGTTAAGAATATATAATCAGACTTTTAAGTGGTGAAAGACATGAGTAATATTAGTAAAAAAACATATGTATGGGTTTTATTGGCTATGGCAGTGATAATGGGAAGCGGATTGTTGTATTCTGCAAATGCAAGAGCCGGGGAAATAGTTAAAACAGAAAAGAATGGTGATGAAGGAACTTTCCCATGGCAGAACGAATTTACAACAACAGCACTTAATTATGAATCAGATACACAGAAAGAAACAGAAAAGACAACACAAAAAGTAACGACACAGCAAAAAGAAGAAACTAATGTAACAACAGTTGTTATATCTGATGAGAAATGTGTTAATGCAACTATTAAAAGAACCAAAATTAAAAAAATAAAAAAGAAAGCATCAAATAAAATATCGATTAAGCTTAAAGTCTTAAAGAGTGTTAATGGATATCAGATAAAAATATCAACATCAAAGAAATTTAAGGCGAAAGCAACAAGAACTTTAAATATAAATAAAATTAATTTTACAATTAAAAACATAAAAAATAAAAAAATTTATTATGTAAAAGTTCGAGGATATAGAAAAGAAAATGGTGTAAATCTTTATGGAAAATGGTCCAAAATAAAGAAAGTAAAATAAAGAAATAAAACAAAATAATAATAAAAAGGTTCAATGAATTGTATAGCTTACGAAAAGTTAGATTTTTAAGTCTGACTTTTGAGAGACTAAACAAAATTTCAATGAACCTTTTTTATTTAAAAATGACAAACTAGTTTAGGCAGTGTCGTATTAGAAAACGAAAAGCAACATAGCAACGAGCCAACTCATAGATGCTGCGCATCTATTTCGTTTAGGCAGTCGCCATATTCTAAAACAAAACCCCTCTGGTTTGTAAGCAAGCTTACACCAGAGGGCTATACTTTAGTAGGACGATAAATAATGCGTTTCTAAATTGAAAATAGGCTATCAAAATCGGTCTTGGAACTTCAAAAAAATATTTTGATTTTCTTGAAAAACAGTTCCGCTTTGTACCCCTATTTTCTCCTATTAGCAGAGGGAGTAATCCCTGTAATGCTAAATCGGATTACATAAGGAAAGGAGGATAAGAGAATGTCAAGGAGTTCAAAGATTACAGCACTCTATGAGCGTTTGTCGAGAGATGATGATCTTAATGGTGAGTCAAATTCAATCACCAATCAAAAGCAATACTTGGAAGATTACGCCCGAAGAAATGGTTTTACGAATATCCGTCATTTTACTGACGATGGTTTTTCGGGTGTAAATTTCAATCGTCCGAGTTTTCAGGAGTTGATTAAGGAAGTAGAAGCAGGAAATGTCGCAACGATTATTGTTAAGGATATGAGCCGATTAGGACGAAACTATCTGCAAGTCGGCTTTTATACGGAAGTTCTGTTCCCACAGAAAGATGTCCGTTTTCTTGCAATAAACAACAGCATTGACAGTAATAATGCTTCTGATAATGACTTTGCCCCATTTTTGAATATAATGAACGAATGGTACGCCAAAGACACAAGCAATAAAATCAAGGCTGTGTTTGACGCCCGTATGAAAGACGGGAAGCGTTGCAGTGGTTCAATCCCTTATGGATATAACCGATTAGCAACCGACAAACAAACGCTTGTCGTTGACCCTGTGGCTTCTGAGGTAGTAAAGCGTATCTTTCTGCTTGCCAACGAGGGAAAAAGTCCGAGAGCAATCGCTGAATTGCTTACCGAAGAAAAGGTTTTAATTCCGGCGGCACACGCAAGGGAATATCACCCCGAACAGTATAATGGAATAAAGTTTACAGACCCGTATCTTTGGGGAATGTCAACCATAAGAGGGATTTTAAGCAGACAGGAATATCTTGGTCATACCGTTTTGCGTAAGTCGGTCAGCACGAATTTCAAACTGCACAAAAGGAAGAATACCGATGAAGATGAACAGTATGTATTTTATAATACACACGAGCCTATCATCTCGCAGGAACTTTGGGACAGCGTTCAGAAGCGAAAGAAACGAGCGAACAGGACAGCAGCCAAAGGTACGCATAGCAACCGTTTAAGCGGTTATCTGTACTGTGCGGATTGTGGCAGAAGAATGACCCTGCAAACGCATTACAGTAAAAAAGACCGTTCGGTGCAGTATTCTTACCGTTGCGGTGGGTATGCAAGCAAAGTAAACTCCTGCTCTGCCCATTCAATTAGTGCTGATAATGTTGAAGCCTTGATATTATCGGCTGTCAAACGATTATCAAGATTTGTTCTGAATGATGAGGAAGCCTTTGCAAAGGAACTTCAAGCGTTGTGGAATGAAAAGCAGACAGAAAAGCCGAAGCAGAATAAATCGGAATTGCACCGTTTTCAAAAGCGATACGATGAACTATCCAAACTTATTCGTGGTTTGTATGAAAATCTTGTTTCGGGATTACTGCCCGAAAGACAGTATAAGCAACTGATGAAGCAGTACGATGATGAACAGGCTGAACTGGAAACGAAGATTGAAGCAATGCAACAGGAACTGACCGAAGAAAAGGCAAATACGGTGGATATTAAGCATTTCATTTCTTTGATACGCAAGTGCAAAGAGCCGACAGAAATTTCCGATTTGATGTTTGCCGAACTCATTGACAAGATTGTGGTTTATGAAGCAGAGGGTGTGGGCAAAGCAAGGACACAAAAGGTCGATATTTATTTCAACTATGTCGGGCAGGTCGATATTGCCTATACGGAAGAAGAACTTGCTGAAATCAAGGCACAGGAAGAACAGATTGAGATGGAACGATTGGCAAAACAGCGTGAGCGTGAAAAAGCCTACCGAGAGAAGCGTAAGGCGAAAAAACTCGCTGAAAACGGTGGAGAAATCATCAAGACAAAGGTATGTCCTCATTGCCAAAAAGAGTTTGTGCCTACAAGTAACCGACAGATTTTCTGTTCAAAGGATTGTTGCTATCAGGCAAGGCAAGACCAAAAGAAAGCCGACAGAGAAGCAGAAAAAGGAAATCATTATTATCGTCAGCGTGTCTGTGCTGTGTGTGGCAGTACCTACTGGCCTACACACAGTCAGCAGAAGTTATGTTCCGAGGAATGTCAAAAGCAAAATCATAACGAGAAATCTTTGGAATTTTACCACAAGAAGCAAAAGGAGAAATCAGAATGCAAAGATTTATTACAGACGAAAGAACTGGTATCCAGTACGAACTCATCGGAGATTATTACTATCCCTGCTTGACGATAGAAAACGAAGAACCGCCTACGCTCACAAAATACGGAAGAATGAGGGAAAGATATTTGAGGGAGCATAGGAAAGTCTTATATTGCAATCTGCTTACAAGCGGAAAGTTATATGAACACCTTGCTGAAATTGATACTTCGGCGTGTAATATGGCGGAGTATCTGATAAAGAAAATGGCAAGAAAACAAGGTGTGACGGAACAACTGAAAGCGGAGGATATGATGAGATGGGTCGGATTGATGAATAATATCCGAGCCTGTGCAGATGAGATTGTATTGAACGATATTGTGTATTCCTAATAGCATACCAGCCGAAAAGGAACTGCTGTCTTAATTGATGGCAGTTTTCTTTTTCGGCAAGTATTCAAGAAGTCATAAAGTTGTGAGTATAGTCGAAGTAGTTTGAAGTATTGAAAAAAATGATGACTTTTGTTATAATGTTCAATGGAAGGTTATATTTTATTAGGAATAACGAAATGAATTTGTAGGTGAGAGTATGAAGAAGAATAGAAAATACAAAAAGATAAAGATAATAATGGTTTTTACAACAGTCTTGCTTATGGCGTTTGTAGCAGTAGTTGGATTATATAAAACAGGGATTTATCGTTTTGATTTTTTTAAGGATGTGTATAAAAAAATCGATTTTCAACTGAGTACAAATGAGCTTAACATTCCTCAGGACGCTCTTTCGTTTTCTGTTTATGATATTGAACAGGGTGAATATTTATTTTACGAGGGAGATAGCCAATTGCCCACAGTAGCAAGTTTGGCAAAACTATTTGTCATTGACTATGCTTTGACAAAAGTTAACTTGGAAGATGTTATTGAAGTAAATCAAGAGGTATTGGATCTTGTGCCGGCTGGGTCATCTTTAGCAAATCTAAAAGTTGGGAAGTACACAGTAAAAGAAATAATGGAAGCTATGCTTGTTCCTTCGGGAAACGATGCTGCCTATTCGTTGGCATATTATATTGCTAAAAATGAATTAGGAGAGGGCTATACAGCAACGGAATATATAAATTATTTTACGACAGAGCTAAGTGAGTATTTAATTGAAGAAGGCTATTCTAAAACAAATTTGTATAATGATCCGAGCGGGGCATCTATGTCAGCCGATACACATTTGGATGATATTAATCGTGTAGCCTTGAAGCTTTATAATTATGATTTTGTTAAAGAATGTGTAGGGAAAAGCACTTTCTCAATTCAAACTCCACAAGGTGAATTTACTTGGAAAAATACCAATAAGTTTTTAGATAAAAAGTCACCGTACTATAATGAAAATGTAAAAGGAATAAAAACAGGAACTATGGCATCTTCCTATAATATTGTTGTTCTTTATAAAAAAGATGGCAAGGAATATTTGATTACCTGCTTGGCATCATTATCAGATGAAGGAAGATATAAAGCAGTGCAGTCCGCTATAAATACAATTATTAAATGATGTCGAAATATCTTTTAATTAAAGCGTTAAAGTGTCGTGGACAAGATAAAGATTAGTTTGGTGAAACAACAATAGTTGAAGTACGAAAAACATCGTAGAAATACGGTGTTTTTTGTTACCCCAAACCCTACAATTTTATACATAACCACAGGTTAGTACAAATACCTTGTGTGATTTTTTGAAAGGCATAAAAAGGCAAATTTGCCCGATTTACGCCCCGAAAAATGACAGAAACAAGGCTTTAAGTATCTTTCCTGTGGTTTTTTTATTTTCAGACAGAAAGGTGGATTGATATGCCGAGAATGAGTAAGAAACGGAAACAAGAGTGGGCATTGTTTCTGAACGAAAGAAATCGCATTACCTACAACGGACTTTGCAGAAAATGCAGTAATGAATGTAAGCAGAGTTTCCGCTGTATCGTGGTGCATTGCCCTAAATATTTATCAAAAAGGAGAACAAAGAATAATGATGAAAATGGAAAATGAAATGAATGTAAATGTACCTCTTGAGGTTATCAAGGCAAGCGAAATTGAACCGAAAGAAGTGAAATGGCTGTGGTATCCGTATATTCCATTCGGTAAGGTTACGCTGTTGCAGGGCGATCCTGGCGATGGAAAAAGCAAGTTGATGCTTTCCATTGCCGCCCTGCTCTCTAAGGGAGAAGCCCTCCCATTTACCGATGAAGAAACAGAACCTATGACTATCATCTATCAGACAACGGAAGATGATGCAGACGATACGGTAGTACCCCGTTTTAATTCTGCCGGTGGGAACGGAGAAAACCTTATCTTCATCAAGGAAGATGAAAAATCTTTGTCCTTTGGGGATAACCGCATTGCTGAAGCAATCGAAAAGTATCACGCAAAACTCTTAATTCTTGATCCGATGAGTTCCTATATCGGAGAAAACTGTTCAATGAACAATGCCAACGAAACAAGAGCAGAGTTTAATCACTTGATTGCAGTTGCAAAAAATACAGGCTGTGCCATCGTGATTATCGCTCATATGAACAAGATGAGAGATACCAACCCTCTTTATCGTACCAACGGTTCGATTGATATTGCGGGTGCTGCAAGAAGTATTTTTGCAATCACACGCACACCGAACAAAGAAGCACCGGCGGAAAGATATATGGTTCAAGTGAAATCCAACCTTGCCCCGACAGGCTCTGCAATTCTCTTTGAGGTTGCAGAAAAGGGAGTGGACTTTATTTCTGAAATGGAAATGACAGCAGAAGAAGCGTTCCAGTCCCTTGCCCCTAAAATGGGCAGACCGAACGAAAAGGAAACCAAGGCGAAAGAATTTCTTTTGGAAATGCTGAAAGACGGAGAAATGCTTTCTTCGGATTGCGAAGAAAGACTTGAAGCCGCAGGGTTCAAGAAATCGACCATCAAAAAGGCAAAGAAGAAAGCAGAAGTTATCTCCCAAAAGAAAGGCTTTCTGTGGTACTGGTCTTTGCCGATGGGCGATATACCGAGAGAATAAAAGCAGGCTGTCTGATGGGAGGACAGTCTGTTTTTATGATTGAGGTATCAAAAGGAGGTCAAGGGGGAACTCCCTTGCCCACGACATCTTTGCAGACGAAGTCTGAAAGTGTCATAGTGGGTTACACACATTCAAAGAATGTTGTGTAATGGCTTCGCCCCTGCCGAGAAAGGAGAGCAAAATGGCAAAAATCGACAAGGCGGATATGAGTTGTGCAAGGGTAAAACAGTACACCGCTTCTGATGTGAGCAAGGCGGAAAGGCACAACGAACGCAAGAATGAAACCTATGAAAATATGAATGAACGCCAGATCGTTCGCCTGACCGAAATATTAAGTTCGAAAGTATACAGTGACGCCTCTTCCAGACTGACGATCGCCCTCGGCAAGGACATTGCCGGCAATCCGGTTGTCGCCGACCTTGCCAGAATGCCCCATCTCCTGATTGCAGGCACAACCGGTTCCGGTAAATCCGTCGGCATCAATGCCACGATCCTGTCCCTGCTCTACAAGGCCGATCCAAGCCAGGTCAGACTGATCCTGATTGACCCGAAAATGCTGGAACTGTCGATCTACGAAGGCATCCCGCACCTGCTCGCCCCGGTCGTCACTGACATGCGACAGGCAGGTCACGCCCTGAACTGGGCCGTTGCCGAAATGGAGAAACGCTACCGTCTCATGTCGCATCTCGGCGTGCGTAATCTGGCCGGTTACAACAGCCGCATTATCGAGGCGGAAAAGAAAGAAGAAAAAATAGCAGATAACCCGAATGCGGTATCTTTAGAACGTTTCAAAAAAGATATGAAAGGAATTACGAAAAGTCTGAAAAAGCAATATGTTTATTTGACGAAAGAAGAGAAAATGCGTTATGATGAATGTATAGAGATATTAAGAACTTTACTGAATAAGGAGTAGCGCAGCATGGAAAAAGTACAGACCAGTTTTTATATAACGAAAGAAATCAAGGATTTGGTGAAATTTCTTTCCAAGCGAGAGGAAATCACAAAGACGGTTTTTTATAGAAGAGCAATAAGAAATTTTTTCTCTGTAAATTCAAAGATTGATCCAAGAGTAATGCTTACGGAAAGAAGCAATCCGGATTATATAAGACGGGATGTGCTGGAAACAATGATATTTGATGAAGATCAAATATCATTAATAGAAGAAAATAAGAAAAAGTTTTGTACAGACTGGGTTACAACTATTGAGGGAGTAGCGC
>OGYE01001961.1_pt1 | contig 13004 bp, 13 predicted proteins | sample 1576471 | NCBI WGS metagenome assembly OGYE01 (sample SAMEA3541532, study PRJEB24748) | human gut metagenome | biome: human gut; feature: human-associated habitat; material: faeces | place: China | collected 2012
CACCGGAAAATGTGATCACAGTGAAAAAGCCGACCTTTGGCAGTCCGGAATTCGGAAAGCTATTGAAAACCATCTGGGAAGAGGTGGTGGCTGCCGGAGAGGCAGCAGAGGGTGAATATCCCATGGAAGTGGATTTTACCGGATTCTGCACCGGAATCTGTGTGTTAAGCAATGTGGTCATGGCAAAGGCATTTGTACCGGAAGCGAGAGTGTGTGTCATTGAGAAGGCCTGTGCCTGTGTGACACCCCAGACGCACCAGACGGCCATCGCAGCTATGGGACCGATCCAGGCGGATGTGATTTAGAGAACATATCATATTTACACAGTTGTGAATCGAAGAGAGAAAGAGGATAAAATCATGCAATTACCACAGATCATCAACAGCTTACTGGAAAATGATATGTATAAGTTCTCCATGGGACAGTGCATTTACCACCAGTTCAGCGCTTATAAGACTACCTGGACGTTTAAATGCAGGAATACAGATGTAGTTTTTACAACGGAGATGGTGGAAGAGATCAAGGCGCAGATCCGGGCGTATTGTAGCTTACGTTTTACGGAGGAAGAATTGAATTATCTGGAAAATGTAAAATGGATCAAAGGTTCCTATGTGGATTTCCTGCGCCTGTGGCAGCCTAGATATGAAGATTTCGAGATCGGAACGGAGGCGGACTGCGGTCTGACTATCGAGACGAAAGGCTCCTGGTTAAACACTTCCATGTATGAGATTCCGACGCTGGCTATCGTCAATGAAGTGTTTTTCCGAATGAATTATGATTATGACAGGCTGTATGCTTCCTTCCGGGAACGGCTGGCGGATAAGATTCAGAAACTTGTACATGGAACCTATTGTCTAGGTAATTTCAGTGAATTTGGTCTGCGGCGCCGCTTGTCCGCGGAAGCACAGGAACTGGCGGTGCAGGAGCTGGTGGCGCACAATAAGGACTATAAGGACTCTGCCTGCATCGGTACTTCCAATGTCTATCTGGCAAAAAAATGGAATGTGACACCGGTGGGAACTATGGCGCATGAATGGATCATGTGTACCGGGCAGGGCAATCACAAGCACAATCCGGCGTATTCCAACTGGTATGCCCTGGATGCCTGGGTGAAGGAGTATGGTGTATTAAACGGTATCGCCCTGACAGACACCATCACCACAGATTGTTTCCTGAAGGATTTTCAGCTGACGTATTCTACCCTGTTTTCCGGAGTACGGCATGACAGCGGGGATCCCTTTGCCTGGGGAGAGAAGATGATCGCCCATTATGAGGCACTGGGGATCGATCCGAAGCGCAAGACACTGTTGTTCAGTGACAGCCTGGATTTCGCACGGGCGGATAAGCTGCGGAAGACCTTCCAGGATCGTGTGACGGTGGCATTCGGGATCGGTACTTATATCTCTAATGATACCTGCGAGGATCCCTTAAATATTGTCATGAAGACCACTGCCTGCAACGGCATGGATGTGGCGAAGATCTCCGATACGCCCGGCAAGGAAATGTGCAAGAACGAGGAGTATGTGGATTACCTTACCAGATGTATCCAATGGAGACTGGAGCACGACAGATAGGAGCAGCGAAAACGATGGAATATGAACATATTGAGCATACTTTTGCACCGGTGTATGATGCAGATTCGGAGGTGCTGATCCTGGGGACACTGCCCTCGGTGAAATCCAGAGAAAATCATTTTTATTATGGGCATAAACAGAACCGTTTCTGGAAAGTGGTGGCGGATCTGTGTGGGGAACCGGTGCCGGAGACCATTGAAGAGAAAAAGGCGATGCTCCTTACACATCATATAGCCATCTGGGATGTCATTCAGAGCTGCGACATTAAAGGCTCCAGCGACAGCAGTATACGGAATGTGGAACCGACGGATATCCGACACATGTTGACGGAATCTAAGATCACTGGAATCTATGCCAATGGGAATAAGGCGGGAGAACTGTACCGGAAGTACCAGCTGCCGCTTACAGGGAAGGAAGCCACGGTGCTGCCTTCTACCAGTCCTGCGAATGCGGCATGGTCCCTGCAAAAATTGTGTGAAGCCTGGCGAAATACCATTGACATAACTGACAAAATTACATATGATAATATAAATGATACATGAAGTACCAAAAGCATACGGGTAAAAGGGGATTATAACATAGAACAGGCCGCACGTCTTTTATGGATGTGCGGTCCGTGTTATAATAGGGAAATAGAGGAAGGAAGGTGCCTTATGTTCCCAGTAATCAACAAACAAGAAACCGGTGTTAACCTACGTAGAATCATGGACATGTGTGGGATTACGCCAAAGGATGTGCAGGAATATCTTGGACTTGGTTGTGTGCAGAGCGTGTACCGTTGGATCGATGGCGTAAATATGCCGACCATTGATAATCTGTATGCGCTAAGCGAGCTGCTTCAAGTTCCGATTGATGCGATCGTGCGTGGCAACAGGGCACCGATTGTGCCGGATATTATTATAAAGCCACTGGATTCTCGCAAAAGCAGACTGTGTGCTTATTATGAGAAATTGCTGGAGAAGCGTGCTGCATAAATTTTTGAACTACAGCTTCAATGACAAATAGAAAATCCTCCTTTAGAATAGTCGGTAGAGACAACAATATTCTAAGGGAGGATTTTTTATGAGCGAGAAGATGTTGGTAACGCAGGCTCTGGATGAAAGAGATCTGTTGGTAAAGAAGATAGCAGATAAGATTGCTAAGGCAAGCTTTGTTGATACCATTAAGCCGAATGAGGACAAGGTTTTCACAAAGCGCACCAGCAAAGAAGAGTATGCAAAAGAAGCAGAGTCAGCATATCAGCAGATTACTGATTTGATTGACCGTTTTCAGAAGATTGATGCAGCGATTGTGGCTTCTAATGCAAATACGGAAATTACTACTTCCTACGGAACTTTCACAGTTGCCGGAGCAATTGCACTTCGAAGCAGACTTCGTGGGGCCAGTGCTTACGGAGTCGATGCAGATTTTGAAGGAAGACTTCAGAAAAAGCTGTCTAGTGAGTATAATGAAAGGGTGCAGTTCTGCGACAGAAAGAACAGCCAGTTGGAGTCTACGGCAGAGGAGATGCGCCTTAGTATTCTCGGAAAAGACAGCAAGACCAAAGACGAAAAACCTTTGGAAGTTGTAGAAGCCTATGTAAAGGAAAATACAACAGAGCTGGTGGATCCGCTTGATGTTAAGAAGAAAATGGAGGCGCTGGAAGAAAAGCGCAACACTCTTCTGACTGAATTAGACACTCAGATAAAAGTATCGAATGCAACAACTTTTATTGAGGTAGCGTAAGGTATTTGCCTGCATTACGAAAACTTCAAATCCGGCTTCCCTGTAACAGGGTTACGTTACATAACAGATATTACCAATTCTGATTAAATTGGGTTGCTTGACTTTAAAAGTGGCGCAGTTGGTAGCGCACATGACTTGTAATCATGATGTCGCAGGTTCGATTCCTGCCTTTAGAAAAAAAGTTGGGTTCAAAGACGGTGTAGAAGGCACCTCCAATTTAACTGTTTTGCGTTTTATTTGAACCGTTAAAGGTGAATCGTCAACGATTTTATTCTTGAATGGTTTTAGGTGAAGTAAAAACTTTTATGTAGACATAGAAATGTGTTGAAATCCATGAGAAAGGTTAGAGCGTTAAGTCGGTTGGCTGGAGGTAATCCTCGTGGCTGTAATGTAGGCATATATTAAAAGTGATGAAGCCGTGGCGAGAGCTGCGGCTTAAATTTTATGGAACCGCATAAAAGAGAATATTACGGAGGAACAGACGATGGAAGAGAATAGAATCACTCGTTCTGGCTGTGATATAATAACATAAAACATTGTATAATAACAGAAAATATGTTATTATACAAAAAAATATGTTATAAGGAGACGCCATATGAAAAAAGAATTAGAGCAGTATTTCGGCTGCGAAGTAAAAATAGCAGAATACAAGAATAAATTGCCATTGCCAATCTTTATGACTATGCGTGATATTATGATGGTTGAAATATATGGTGTTAACTTTGCCATAATAGATGTTATGAAGGAAACGGAGCTAAGTGTTGCTGCAATGAAAAAGCAGAAAGCAAAGTATGAGGAAGCATTGCAGTGCCCTGTAGCATATGAAGTAGTGTTAAACAGCGTATCCATGAGAAATGCTCTGGTAAAAAGCGGAGTTCCGTTTGTGGATTTGCCGGGAAATGTATTTTTACCATTTATGGGAATTGTATTGCAGGATGTGTATCGCAAGCAGCTTGTCAAAACAGATAAGATGATGCCGGCAACGCAGATGGTGTTCTTGGAACTTTTATATATGGGTGATGAGGATGCGGGAAACAGCGCAGGTCGTGCTGGCGCTGAGCGTCCCTTCCATTTTGCAGCAGATGGTCGTCACCGCCATGGAATACATCGACGCCGCCATGGTGGGCCACATCGGGGCCGAAGCCACGGCCGCCATCGGCATCGTCAGTTCCAGCACCTGGCTGCTCCACGGCATCCTGGTGGGGCTGTACACTGCCTTTTCCATCCAGATCGCGCAGTATCTCGGTGCCGACCGCCAGGCCGACGCACGCGGTGTGCTGCGGCAGGCCATGCTCTTCAACCTCATCCTGGGTCTGGCGGCGGCAGGGTTCGGCATCGGCATCAGCCGCTTTCTGCCCGGCTGGCTGGGCGCTGACCTCTCGCTGCAGGCCAACGCTTCCGCCTACTTTGCCATCTGGTCGGCCGCCCTCCCCTTCACCATGGCCATGGGGATGTACGCCGCCATGCTCCGTGCCACCGGCGACGCCCTGACGCCCGGCCTCATCAGCGTCCTCGTCTGCGGGCTGGACGTCGTGTTCAACTTCTTCCTTATTTTCCCGACACGGCAGGTAGACTGGTGGGGATGGGAGTTCATCGTTCCCGGCGTAGGTTTAGGTGTGGAAGGTGCGGTATTGGGAACCGTGTTGGCCGAACTTATCACTGCCGGTGGGATGATGTGGTATCTTTGCCGTCGCTCGTCCATGTTGAGACTATCCGGGGGGCAGGGCAGTTTTCTTCCCCGGAAAGAGACGCTGCGCCAGGCTGTCCGCATCTCCCTGCCAATGGGATTCGAGCATATTGCCATTTGCGGAGCGCAGATTATGACGACGGTTATCGTCGCACCGCTCGGCATCGTCGCCATTGCCGCCAACTCATTTGCCATCATCGCTGAAAGCCTTTGTTATATGCCCGGCTACGGTATATCGGAGGCTGCCACGACGTTGGTAGGCCAGAGTCTTGGAGCAAACCGTATCCGGTTACTCAAGCGTTTTGCCAACATTACCGTTTGGTCAGGGATGCTGATTATGGGAGTCATGGGAGTGCTGATGTATGTGGCGGCCCCTCAGATCATCGGAGTGATGACGCCTGTGGAGGAAATCCGCATGTTGGGAATCGGGATTCTGCGGATAGAAGCTTTTGCGGAGCCGATGTTTGCGGCATCTATCGTCGCCTACGGTGTATTTGTGGGTGCGGGCAATACATTTGTTCCCAGTCTGATGAATTTTGGCAGTATCTGGGGTGTCCGGCTGACACTGGCAGCATGGCTTGCCCCTACGATGGGGCTACGGGGCGTATGGCTTGCCATGTGTATTGAGCTTTGTTTCCGGGGAGCGATTTTTCTTGTCAGGCTTTGGAGTGGTAACTGGATTTATAAGTTGCGAATAAAAAGATAAATTATGAAATACGATTTCGATACAATCATCTCGCGTCGCGGGACGAATTCTTATAAATGGGATATTCCCGAAGAGGAGAATGTACTGCCCATGTGGGTGGCGGATATGGATTTTCGTACAGCACCCGCTATTATCGATGCCTTACAAAAGCGGGTGGCGCACGGTATTTTCGGTTATACAAAAGTACCCGAAGCCTATTATGATGCGGTTGTCCGGTGGTTCGATGACCGGCATCGCTGGCAGGTTGATTCCCGGTGGATTATCTATACGAGTGGTGTCGTGCCGGCTCTGTCAGCCATTATCAAAGCCTTGGCCATGCCGGGTGATAAAGTCATCGTTCAGACTCCTGCCTATAATTGTTTCTACTCATCTATCCGTAATGACGGATGCGAGTTGTTTGCCAATAATCTCGTTTATCAGGATGGCCGCTACGTAATCGACTTTGCCGATCTTGAAAGGAAAGCTTCCGATCCGAAAGCAAAAATCCTGCTGCTGTGCAATCCTCACAATCCGGTCGGACGGGTCTGGACTCCGGAAGAACTGCAGCATATAGGTGATATTTGTTTACGGAATGAGGTGTTTGTCGTGGCGGATGAGATTCATTGTGAACTGACTTACGAAGGATATGACTACACACCCTTTGCCTCCTTGTCCGAACGCTTTTTGCAAAATTCCGTCACTTGCGTTTCGCCGAGTAAGGCGTTCAACCTTGCCGGGTTGCAAATCGCCAATATCATCGCAGCCGATGAAGAGGTGCGCCGCCGTATTGACAGAGCCATTAACATCAACGAGGTATGCGACGTCAATCCGTTCGGCGTAATCGCCACAATGGCAGCTTACAACGAAGGTGGGGAATGGCTCGATGCCTTGCGGAAATATCTGCGGGGGAATTACGAATACCTCTGCTGCTTTTTCAAGGAACGGTTACCACAATATCCCGTGCTGCCACTCGAAGGAACTTATTTGGTTTGGATAGACTGCCGTGCCTCCGGTATCAGCTCAGATGTTGTCGTCTTGCGTTTGCAAGAACAACAGCATCTGATGGTCAATTCCGGTACGATGTACGGTCCCGGTGGAGAGGGCTTTATCCGGCTGAATATCGCTTGTCCCCGGGCTCTGCTTGCTGATGGACTGGAACGGATGGCCCGTTTATTCTATCGTGAAGTCTTCTGATTTAAATCCGCTGTAATACCTACCGGCGAAGGCGGTGAACTTCAGGACACAATAATCGGGATCAGTCACTCCTTCGGGGTAGTACATAGTGTCGCCTTCCTGCCATATCATTTCCTTACTGGTGCTGTCCGTCAGTATCTCCATCGTGCCGCGCAGCATTACGCCCTTGAAGAAGCGTGTGTTGCAGACGTAAAGGCATGCCCGGTTATTTTTGAGAAATTGCGAAACGCGCATCGACGAGGTGTTCGTTGATAGGTAAATGTGTTTGATCCCTTCCCTTTTGCGGGTTTGCAACATGGCCTTGATGTTGGGAAAGCCTTCGGCATCCACCGAACCGACAAAGATGGTTTTTTCCTTGTCAATCATGTTTCCTACTGTTTTTTCTGCATCTCTCATTGTTTGTTTTTTTTATGGGTTATTGTTTCAAGGGCAAAGATAGCCGGTAAGTGGAACTTTTGTACAATAAAAAAGAAGGAGGATATGTCACTTTTCACGGTTTCTCCATTTTCCGGTAGGCGAGGGGAGTATACCCTATACATTGTCGGAAACTACGTACAAAGTAGGAGACGGTTGAGAAATGGAGTTCGGAGGCTATTTCTGAAATGGGGAGGTCGGTGTAGGTGAGCAGACGCTGGGCTTCGTCTGTAACCTTGTTGAGTATGTACTGCTTGGCGTTGATGTTTATGGCCGAAGAGAGGATTTCGTTCAGATAGTTGGGAGTGATGCATAGTTTATCGGCATAGAATTGTACAGAATGCTGCTCCCGGAAGTGCTCCCCAACCAATTCGAAGAATCGGCTGAGGTGGAAGCTGCTGATATCTTTATGTGGCTCCTTACCCGTCTCCGGAGGGATAGAGGTGCGGTAGGCACGGTTGAGTAGCATGAGGACTTCGTAAAGTAAGGCGCGTAATATGCCCGTATCGTGTGGGTGGAAAGAGTCGATTTCGATTTTTATGTCGTGCAGAAGTTGGAGTATTCGTGCATAGAGCCCGTTCGGCAGTTGGAGTTTGTCTACCATTTTTCCCATTCGGAAGAACGGGAGGTGCTGCACGAATAGTGGGTCTTTGAAGAAAGAGGTCAAAAAGGTATCCTCAAAAATTAGAGCATGACCGTTGCCGATACGGTCTGTGTCCCAACTGCGCACCTCACCTGGTTTGGAGAAGAATACATCACCGGGAGCTGCCAAGTGTGTCCGGTTACCGATAGTGAATTCTCCTTCTCCTTCTGTGATGAAGGTGATGTCATAGTAGGTCAGAATATGTACTTTTCCCTGGGTCAAGAATTTCCGGGTATACTGCAAATCAACGACATCTATCAGAAGTTCGCTTCCGTACTTAGTTTTGTAGAAATTGTATCGTGGGATGGCATTTTTCATGGCTTAACATTGTATGATGGCAGTAAAGTTAGAGAAAAAGCTGCTCCGTACAATAGCGAATAGGAAAATGTTGGGTAAAGACCGGGAGTTTTGTTTATCTTTGCACCCGCAATTATCAATCGCCTTGCAACGATTGTCTGGAATTATCATATTATGAAACAGAAACGAATACCATTGGTGGGCAGACAATACCTTGTGCCCTTCATTTTGATTACCTCTCTTTTCTTTTTGTGGGGATTTGCCCATGCCATTCTGAATGTACTGAACAAGCACTTTCAAGAGATACTGGATATCACGAAGACACATTCGGCCTTTATACAGATGACGATGTATATGGGATACTTCATTATGGCCATTCCTGCAGGATTTTTCATCAGTCGCTTCGGATACCGCCGGGGTGTGGTATTCGGTCTGTTGCTTTACGGCGTCGGTGCGCTGCTCTTTATCCCCGGGCAGCATTATCTGTCTTTTAATCTTTTCTTGTTTGCATTGTTCGTGATAGGCTGTGGACTGACGTTTCTTGAAACTGCCGCCAATCCTTATGCCACAGAATTGGGCGCAAAGGAAACTGCTGCCAGCCGGCTGAATTTCGCGCAATCCTTCAACGGTCTGGGATGTATCTGTGCACCGGTACTGGCTGGACTGCTGCTCTTCTCGAAGGATGGGCAGACGGGCTCGGGTAATGTCGCATTGCCCTATATCTGCATGGGGGTAATTGTGTTGCTGGTAGCGTTGGTCTTTTCAAGAATCAAGTTGCCCGAGATTGAACATAGTGTGGAGGTGGACGAAGCTGGTAATAAGGTCGGATTGTGGTCACACCGGCTTTTCATTTTCGGGCTGATAGCCTTGTTTGCCTATGAGGTCGGCGAGATTTCCATCAACAGCTTCTTCATCAACTACGTGGTGGAGCAGAATTGGATGAATGCCCGCGAAGCTTCCGTAGTGCTTTCTTTCGGTGGACTGGGATTATTTATGTTAGGACGTTTTGCCGGTAGCTGGATTATGGGACGTGTGCGTGCCGAGAAGATGTTGCTGGTTTGTGCTACGGGCACTGTGATGACTACCTTGTTGGTGTTGCTGGATGTAGGAATGGTGTCGCTTGCAGCTCTGTTGTGCGGATATGCATTTGAGGCTATTATGTTTCCCACGATTTTTGCACTTTCCTTGCGCGGGCTGGGCAACCATACCAAGAGGGCTTCCTCTTTCCTGATGATGTCTCCCGTGGGAGGCGTGGTAGGTCCGCTGTTGATGGGACTGGTGGCAGACCATACGACGATGGTGTGGGCGTTCATCGTACCGCTGGTTGCCTATTGCGTGGTGTGGGCATATGCCCGCAAGATGGTGTCCGTCTCTACCGCTTCTTCAATATAGAAGGAAGCCTGCGACTCCGGCAAGGATTATCAGTAAGATAGGGTGGAGGTTCCACTTCCACGTCACGCCGAAAGCGGCTGCAAAGATAAGTATGCTTTTGTAATCTATGAAATTTTCCTTGTTCATCAGCAATAGGGCAGCAGCAGCTATCAATGATACGGACATGGGCAGCAGTCCCGACATTGCCGCCTTGATGTATTTGTTGTCCTTGCATTTCACGAAGAAGTAAGAGATGAGCAATACCAGGATGAACGAGGGAAGACATACTGCAATGGTGGTCACGACAGCTCCCCACACGCTTTGAGTAACTGCATAGCCCACATAGGTGGCACTGTTGATGCCTATCGGACCAGGCGTCATCTGCGAGATGGCCACTACGTCCGTGAATTGTTGCAGGGTGAGCCAGTGATGGTGGTCCACCACCTCATATTGGATGAGGGACAACATGGCGTAACCGCCTCCGAAACCGAACATTCCGATTTTTAGATATACCAATATCAGCTGCCAATAAATCATATCTGTAATTTTCTCAGTTTATCTTTTAACCATAATGTATAGAGCATTCCTCCTGCAATTCCTGCAAGGACAATGTATACGGGGGATAGCCCGAATTGCCAGATGAGTATGGTGGCGATGGCTGGAAGCACCAGTTGCCAATACTTCAGCTTCAGTGCCCGTGCAGCCGAAATGCAGGGTATCACAATCAGTGCGACTACTGCCGGACGGATACCGTTAAAGATGCGTATCATCACCTGGTTGTCCTGAAAATGAGCGAAGAACATGGCTATCAGCATCATGATGACAAAAGAGGGGAGGATTGTGGCAAGTGCACACACCAGGCTACCTTTTACTTTATGCAGCTTGTAGCCGACGAATATGGATATATTGACAGCAAAAACACCGGGAAGTGACTGGGTCAACGCAAACATTTCCATGAAATCTTCTTTACTCATCCATCTCTTTTTTACGATTTCCCGTTCAATGAGAGGTATCATAGCGTATCCGCCACCGATAGTGAACATTCCTATCTTGGCAAAGGTCATAAAAAGCAGTAAATATTTCATTATTTCTCTTCGGGTGACTTTCTTTTGCAAAGAAACCCAAATTAATCAACATATACAAATTAGGGGGATAATATTTATTTATTAATATTTTATATTACAGGGCTATATTCTTAAATCTATTTAAAAGGAGAATATTCCGTCGTAAATAAGCTTTATCTTTAACACGTAATTACAAATAATATAAATGTAGATATGATACAGATAGTGCAATTACATGGTACGGATAAAAAGCTGTACGAGCTTGTAGCCCCTTTGGTTATGAGCCCGGAAGTGCTGAAACAGAACTACAATTACCCTTTCCGGACATCGGAAGAGTACGAGTGGTTTGTTGCTCTGGATAATAAACATGTTGTAGGTTTTGTGCCGGTGGAGCACAAGAAGTATGAATGTGTCATCAACAACTATTATATTAAGGAAAGGAATGTTGACACGCTAAAATTGCTTCTGGAAAAGGTACTTGAGAAGCAGGGCGAGGAGAGTAGTCTGACGGCTGTTAGCTTTGTTGAAGATAGGGATGTCTTCAGCGAGCTGGGCTTTTTGGAAGACAAGGTATGGACCCGTTATGTGAAAATGAAGAAAAACAGGATGGAAAGAAATTTAAAAAGAATGAAAAAAGGTATAGCAGTGAGCCAGAAGTTATGTTAATATGGTGTTGGGTCAAAATTTAAGAGCATTCAAGAAGCCATGAATTTCTTGGTTTACACTGCCGGACGGCATAGTAAATTAGGAGGTTGATGGCTTTATGTATTTCAATCAAAAGTCTATATTAGCAGCGGACTATCTCAGACTCTCCAGAGAAGACGGAGATAAATTGGAAAGTGATAGTATCCGCAATCAAAGAAGTCTCATTAACGATTTTGTAAAACAGCACCCGGACATTACCCTGGTCGATGAATATATTGATGATGGTTACAGTGGAACAAATTTTGAGCGTCCAGCATTTAAAAGGTTGCTCGAAGATGTGAAGAAAAAGAAAATCAACTGTATCATCGTTAAGGACTTATCCAGACTTGGAAGAAACTATATCGAAACAGGACGATACCTGGAAAAGATATTTCCGTTTCTTGGAGTCAGGTTTATTGCCATTACAGACCATTATGACAGTGCTGCGGAATCGGATGATGCAGATCAGATCATAGTTCCCTTTAAGAATCTGATAAACGATGCTTATTGCAGGGACATCTCAATTAAAATCCGAAGTCAGCTAGATGTGAAAAGAAAAAATGGGCAGTTTATAGGAAGCTTTGCAGGATACGGGTATCAAAAAGACCCGGAGAACAAAAATCATCTTATCATAGATGAATATGCAGCAGAGATTGTTCGGTTTATTTTTAATCTGAAAATGGGTGGGTACAGTTCTCAGAGGATTGCTACAAAATTGAATGAAATGGGAGTATTGCCACCACTGGAGTATAAGCGAAGCCGTGGAATGAAATATAACAGTGGATTTCGTTCGGGAGCTAATCCCAAATGGGCAGTTACGACAGTGAACCGTATTTTGACAAATGAGCTTTATACCGGGACGATGGTTCAGGGAAAAAATCGTAAGATCAATTACAAAGTAAAAGAGTGCAGACCAGTAGCGGAAGAAAACTGGATTCGGGTTGAAAAAACTCATGAAGCTATCGTAGCAGAAGAAATATTTCAGTATGTACAATCACTGCTGGAACTGGATACACGTACTGCACCGGATGAAGATTCTGTATATTTGTTTTCGGGATTTTTACGCTGTGGAGATTGCGGACAGAACATGGTAAAAAGAAGCACATCTAAAAAAGGGAAGAGATATTATTATTACCATTGTTCTACATATAAAAATGGAGATGGGTGCAGTTCACATCTGATCAGTGAAAAAATTGTACATGCAGTTGTGCTGGAAGCGATTCAGAAGCAGATTGCATTATTAGTAGATGCGGAAAACATTATCCGGGACAGTGGAATGGAAAATTATAAAAAAACAGAATTTGATTCACTGGAAAAGCAGTTGACTGTTCTCCATGAGGAAGTGGAAAGATATAAAGATTTAAAAACTCGTTTATATCAGGATATGTTGGATAATATTGTGACCTGAGAAGAGTACCATGAGTATAACCAGAGATTTTCGGATAAGTTGCATAATGCGGAAGAAGCAAAACGTGAACTGGAAAAAAAGAAAGAAAAGGCAGTAGTGGAAGGAAAAAGGGAACATCCCTGGATAGAAGATTTTAAAAGCTACCAGAATATCACACAGCTTGACCGTAAAGCAGTAGTCACATTAATTGATAAGATTATCGTTTATGGAAAAGACCGTCTGGAAATTTGCTTTAAGTATGCAGACGAAATACAGGAA
>OGYE01001968.1_pt1 | contig 12979 bp, 7 predicted proteins | sample 1576471 | NCBI WGS metagenome assembly OGYE01 (sample SAMEA3541532, study PRJEB24748) | human gut metagenome | biome: human gut; feature: human-associated habitat; material: faeces | place: China | collected 2012
GAGCTTCCAGAACGCCTTCTTTACCTGATACAAGGTTGTATGTGTAATCTTCCATGAATGAAGTTCCCTTAGCGTCCTTCATTCCCTGAGTCATGATCTTCATAACACGAACCATAGCAGCTGTCTTCCAGTCACCTTCTGCTCCGAATCCGTATCCTTTTTCCATCAGTCTCTGCATTGCAAGTCCTGGGAGCTGTTTCAGTCCGCCAAGATCTCCGAAGTGTGTTACAACTGCCTGATAGTTATTCTCATCCAGGAATCTTTCAAATCCAAGTTCGATTCCAGCCTGTACTGCTACATGCTCACGGAATTCTTTCTCATCTCTTCCTTCAAGAAGGATGTCATATTTGTCATAGTATTCTTCTACTAATGTGTCGATATCAGCCTGAGATACTGCATTAACAGCTTCTACAACTTCATTTACAGGATAAGCATCTACTTCCCATCCGAATTTGATCTGAGCTTCTACTTTGTCGCCTTCTGTTACGGCTACGTTTCTCATGTTGTCAGCTACACGCATAACTCTGACGTGGCTGCTTTCTACAACACCTACTGCTGTACGCATCCATGATCCAATCTGTTTCTGAACGTCTTCGTCTTCCCAGTATCCTGCAACAACTTTGCGTTCCATGTTCAGACGGCTGAAGATGTGTCCGTACTCTCTGTCACCATGTGCTGCCTGGTTCTCGTTCATGAAGTCCATGTCGATTGTGTCGTATGGGATTTCACGGTTGAACTGTGTATGTAAGTGAAGTAATGGTTTTCTGTATTCCTGTAATCCTAAGATCCATGATTTTGCAGGAGAGAATGTATGCATCCATGTGATAACACCGGCACAGTTCTCGTCTGTGTTAGCTTCGTTGAATGTCTTTCTGATTACTTCGTTTGTGATCATGGTTGGTTTCCATACTACTTCATATGGAAGGTTTCCTGATTTGTTCAATGCATCTACGATAATCTTTGAATGCTCTGCTACGTGTGCAAGACACTCATCTCCATAAAGATCCTGTGATCCTGTGCAGAACCAAAACTGATAATTCTTTGTTTTTAACATGTTTAATTACTCCTTTTCGCTCAAATTTTCTGTTTCATTTACAGCTTCATTATGTCTCTATTATAAAAATATGGACTTGTTTTCTCAATTTCTTAACTCTGCACTTTTGGGAAAATAGTTACCTATTCCGACCTCTGTTATGATATAATCTAAGGAGAATCCAAGGAGGTATTTTATATGAATTTATCCGATTTTTGCCGCCGGATCACAGGACCCGATACACGGCTTCTTCCGGAAAACCATAAATTAGGCGCAAGACTTGTCTGTCCGGAATATTCCAAATCCGTTCAGGAAGTCAAGACGTATCCGTTACTCGGTCAGGACCGCAGCTTCTTATTATGCTGGAACTTCGATTCTCCCGGTAACCTGTATGCAACGATGATGCCGTCTCCGGAGAATTTCTGCTATCATTATTCCTATTCGGAAGGGAAATATACGCAGCTTCACACGCATGATTATCTGGAACTTTCCTATGTTGTGGAAGGAGAATTTCACCAACGGATATTGAATAAAGATGTAGTCTTTCAGAAAGGTGATCTCTGCCTGATCGACAAAAACTGTCTGCACCAGGACTGCCTGACAGACCAGTCTGGGGTCGTACTTTTTATCGGAATTGCCAACGATATGTTTACGGAGATCATGAATGAGAACAGTACCCCGCAGAAGATTCTTTCCTTCCTGCAGTCTGCATTGTTAAAGCAAAAGGATGTCCAGCAATTTCTGCATTTCCGACCATCCGACGGGGCAAGCGAATCTCTGGACGACAGTCTTTTGTTGCTTTTGAAAGAATCTTATTCGCCGGACAGTGGTTCCAGATATATTACAAAAGGTCTGTTATTCCGGATCTTCCGGATCTTAAGTACACAGTATGATTTTTCTCTTTCCAAAGAGCAGAAGCAGACGATGAACTGGATCGTATTCGAAGAGATCTCAGATTATATCCGGGCACATTTTAGAGATATCACCATTCAGGATCTGGTAAATGAATTCCACTATCAGGAAGATTACTTCAACCGCCTGATCAAACGAAAGACCGGACTTACCTATTCCGCTTATGTCCAGCAGATCCGGCTGGAACGTGCGGAACATCTGCTTGTGTCGACTGACAAGAGTATCGAAGAGATTGCCGATTCGGTAGGATATCATAACAAGGGATATTTCTACAAATTATTTCAGGAGAAATACGAAGAGACACCTGCAAGTTACAGACGTCATACAAGATAACGCACGCAATACAAAAAGGATTCTGCAATGCAGAATCCTTTTTTGTACATAGATTTAATTTATATATATCATATTGAGGTTTGTCAGTTTTATGTATGATCTCTAATTCTTTTTCTTCATACTTCCGATGATTGACTGTAATACAATGAAGAAGCACAGTAATGCGGAAAGTGCGATACGTACCCACCAGCTGGAAAGTGTTCCCTGTGTGGTGATAAGACTTGAGATCGTTCCTTTGATCAATACACCAAAGACTGTACCAAATGGTGTTCCTACACCACCGCTTAACAGTGTACCACCGATAACGGAAGCTGAGATCGCATCCATTTCAAGACCTTTGGCCTGCTCTACGAATCCGGAACAGCTGTTTAAGCAGAAGAGGAATCCGCCGCATCCTGCAAGCAGTCCGTCCAGAACGTATGCTTTGAATTTTGTTTTCTTTACATTTAATCCCATCATCATAGCACTCTGTGCATTTCCACCGATGGCATATACTTCACGACCGAATTTTGTATATTTCATGATGATCGCAATGACAATAAAGATCAGTATTGCGATGATAACAGTCGGATATATGTATGCCGGGATGAATTTTCCACGACGGCTGTATGATCCGATTGGGAGATAAATCTTATAATTAGCCCATGCAAGGAATGTCTTATTTTTGATAGAAATCATATCAGTACTGATGATTGATGTCATACCACGTCCAAAGAACATACCTGCAAGTGATACGATGAATGGCTGGATTTCAAGATAAGATACCAGGAATCCCTGAACGATACCAAAAAGGAGTCCGATCAGAAGTGCGATGGCAACTGCCATGTAAGCACTCATTCCTTTCTTTTCCATATCGTATGCACACAGCATACATACCAACGCTGTTACGGAACCAACAGAGATATCGATACCGCCTGTGATCATTACGATTGTCTGTCCCATTGCGATGACCAGAAGTCCCGCATTGGAAATGAACAGGTTCAGGAACATCTGTGGTTTTGCGAATCCTTTATCAGCAAATATTACCATACCTGCTGCATACATTACGATGAACAAAAGAACAGTTACCATAAGAAGGAAACTATTTCCGTTAATTTTCATTCCCGGTTTGTTTAATGATTTCTTTTTCATTAGTTATTTCCTCCTTCCACTGCTTTATTTGCACGTTTCATTTTCTGGCTTGTCATAAATTTCTGGAATACAGGGCTCTGTAAAGTAACGATGATAATAACTACGATTGCCTTGTAAACCGGCAGCTGGTCAGCTGATACATTCATTGCATATAAAGTTGTTGTAAGTGCCTGAATCGTATATGCTCCGATTACAGATCCCATTAAGCTGAATTTACCACCGCCAAGAGCGTTACCACCAAGAGCAACTGCCAGGATGGCGTCCATTTCAAGGTTCAGACCAATGTTGTTGGCATCTGCGGAATAGATTCGGCTGGATGCTACGATTCCTGCAATACCTGCCAGTACACCACAGATTACATATGTAAGGAACTTAATCATTGTTGAATTAAGACCTACCAGTCTGGATGCTGTACCGTTGATACCTACACTTTCGATGTAAAGACCAAGTGCTGTTTTCTTTAATACAAGATATGTGATCACTACAACAATAATAGCAATAAAGATTGGTGTCGGAACCGGGCATTTTCCGATATATCCACCGTATACTTTATAAGAGCCTACACGGATATATGTAATCTGTCCGTCTGTGATCAGCTGTGCAATACCACGACCTGCTGTATACAGGATCAAGGTAGCTACCATCGGCTGGATGTTCAGCTTTGCTACAAGGAAACCATTGAATGCTCCACATAATGCAGATGCTGCAAGTGCTGCTAACATAGCAACGATAATTGGTGCTGCAAGTGAGTTAACAGATACCTCTCCACCTGAAAGGATCTGGCAGCATACAGCTGCTGCAACCGCCATAACTGCACCAACACTGATGTCTTGTCCACCGGATGCTGCTGTAACCAGCGTCATACCTACGGCAAGGATTACTAATTCTGATGCACGGTTAATAACGTCTACGATATATCCGTACAAAACTCCGTTGTTAATTGATACTTTGAAGAAGCCCGGAGTAGTGATTACGTTAACCAAAAGTACAGCTATGAGGCACACGATTGGCAGAAACAGTCTCATAGATGTAAGCTTTTTCCATCCTGACTTTGTATTACTCATTATCTCCACCTCCTGCGATTGCTTTCATAATGCCTTCCTGAGACAGTTCGTTTCCACTGATCTCTCCGACTTTCTTTCCGTCTCTTAATACACCCATTCTTGAGCATGTACGGAGCATTTCTTCTACTTCTGAAGAAATGAATGTAACTGCCATTCCCTGATCAGCAAGATCAAGAACCAGTTTCTGGATCTCTGTCTTTGTTCCGATATCAATACCACGTGTCGGCTCATCAAGAATCAGATAATCCGGATTTGTAAGCAGCCATCTTCCGATGATTACTTTCTGCTGGTTACCACCTGAAAGACTCTTAATCGGAGTTTCACGGCTTGCTGTCTTAATCTGCAGCATTTCGATATATTTATCTGCTGCTTCTTCCATTTCTTTCTTACTCAATGGATGGAACATACCTCTTTTTGCCTGTAAAGCAATAATGATATTCTCTCTTACTGACAGGTCAGCAATAATTCCATCTTTCTTACGGTCTTCCGGGAGATATGCCATACCAAGTTTCATGGCATCCAGTGGAGAATTGATCTTCACTTCTTTTCCGTTTACCTTTATTTTTCCGCTATCCGGTTTGTCTGCACCATAAATCGCACGAACCAGTTCGGAACGTCCTGATCCAAGAAGTCCTGTAAGTCCGACAACTTCTCCTTTGTTAACAGTGAAGTTGAATGGACGGATGCTTCCTTTTCTTCCGATTCCTTCTGCTTCGATAACCGGAATAAATTCTTTCAGTTCTGCATGCTCGCCCTTGATATCAGCAAGATCATCGAAATCTTTACCCATCATCTTAGCAACCAGCATAACTCTTGGAAGGTCTTTTGTTGTATATTCTCCAACCAGTTCACCATTTCTGAGAACAGTGATACGGTCACAGACTGCATATACCTGCTCCAGGAAATGTGTAACGAAGATAATTCCAACTCCCTGAGCTTTCAAACGATTCATTAATACGAATAATTTTTCTACTTCATCATCATCCAGAGAAGATGTAGGCTCATCAAGAATCAGTACACGACAGTTCATATCAACCGCACGTGCGATAGCAATCATCTGCTGTTTAGCAAGTGAACACTCTTCCAGTTTGTCTGTAGCTTTTGCATCAATCTGCAGATCCTTTAACAGCTCTGTAGATTTCTTGTTCATTGTCTTCCAGTCGATAAGGCCTGCTTTTCTTGGTTCACGTCCGATAAACAGATTTTCTGCAACTGTAAGGTTCGGACAAAGGTTGACTTCCTGATATACAGTACTGATTCCATTGTCCTGCGCATCCTGTGGAGATCTGTTAACGATTGGTGCGTCTTTTCCTTCCATTTTAATCTCTCCAGACTCAAATGGATGCACACCGGTAAGTACTTTGATCAAAGTAGACTTTCCTGCACCATTTTCTCCCATCAGAGCGTGGATTTCTCCTTTACGGAGAGTAAAATCAACATGTTGTAAGGCTTTGACACCTGGAAACGTCTTTGAGATATCTCTCATTGTTAATACAACATTATTTTCCATTTCTAATGTTCACCCGCTTTCTTTAATATCCAAAAGGGCATAGAAAGCGCGGCAGCATATCCGGCTTTTCATTCCGTTTATTCCGCCGCGCCATTTCACCTCTTTTTTATGTTACTATAAGTTCTGCCTGTTTTTAGTATGCACGTTTGTCAAGAATTTCCTGTGTAATCTTTGTTACATCATAATCTTTATCATCAACTTTCACACTCTTAACAGTGTCATCATATGCGAACATTTCTTCCTCTACATATGCTTTCTTTTCAACATCTTTGCCATCTTCCAGCTTCTTGATGATTTCTTCTACACGTGGTCCGTGTAATGGGTTACACTCTGTATCCAGTGTGATCTTTCCGCTTAATGTATCTGTAAGACCAGCGTTTGTTGTATCGAAGGACATTACAAGGATCTGGCCTTCTTCTCCACCAACTTCGTAGCCTGCTGCTTCGATCGCATCAATTGCACCAAATGCCTCGTTATCATTCTCACAGTAAACAACATCAATGTCATCACCGCTCTGTTTCAGGATAGATTCCATAACTTCCTGACCTTTAGCCTGTGTAAATTCACCTGTCTGCTGAGCCACAAGATCCCATCCGTATTTATCAACGCCTTCTTCAAGACCTTTTGTACGTCCGATCTGAGCTGTAGATCCGATTGTTCCCTGGATATCAGCGATATGGATATCAGATGCTGCGATTCCTTTTGCTTCTGCAAATCCGTTCAGCCATTCAGCTGCTTTACGACCTTCACAAAGAGCATCGGTTCCGATCCATGTTGTGTAAAGGCTGTCATCAGATACATCAACCATACGGTCAACGATGATTACCGGGATGTCTGCATCTTTTGCTTCCTGAAGAACTGTATCCCATCCTGTCTCTGTAACAGGTGCAAGAAGAATGTAATCAACCTCCTGCTGGATGAAGTTACGGATTGCTGTGATCTGGTTTTCCTGTTTCTGCTGAGCATCATCAAAGATCAGGTCATATCCGTTTTCTTTGCTGAATGTGTCTTTCATTGACTGAGAGTTTGCTGTACGCCAGTCAGATTCTGCACCTACCTGTGAGAAGCCTACTGTGATCACATCATCGGATGAGCTTGATGAATCACTGCTCTTGTCGCTGCTGTCAGATCCTTTGCTTCCACCGCATCCAACTGCTAAAGCTGCTGTCATCGCTGCACATAACAATACTGCTAACACTTTTCTTTTTTTCATTTTACATGTTCCTCCTTCATTGGGTTTTCTTAACCTCTTGATGTACTTATAATAATAAAATTTTCATACTTTTAAAACAGAAAATCTTCCTCTTTTGGTAGAATATTTTCTGCTTTTCCATGAAAAAGTTAGTTTTTTTATGATAGAAGTTGAATATTTTTAGCCGCTATGATGATCGTCGCATTTGTGCCTTCATTTTCCTTGCTTTCAAAGAACACTCCGTATTCTCCCCCGTAATAATACTTGATTCTCTGGTTCACATTCGATACACCAAAGCCCTTCGCTTCATCTCCTGTATCCGTCCCTGCCATCTTTTTCCGGAGACTGTTCAGTTCTTCCTCTGTCATACCTTTTCCATTGTCAATGACCTGGAAAATGATTTTATCTCCCTGCTTTTTACCGGTAATCAGGATTTTACCTTTCCCCCGCTTATTCTTAATTCCATGATAAAGCGCATTTTCGACAAGAGGCTGCAGTGTAAGCTTCGGTATAATGTAGCCGTAGATCTTCTCATCCATCTGGATCTCATAGTCCAGGATATCCTGATAGCGGAACTGCTGGATCTCCAGATAGCTCTCAATATGCGTCCGCTCTTCTTTTACTGTAATATAATCATGTCCTTTGCTTAAGGTTGTGCGGAAAAAATCAGAGAGCGAGGTTACCATTTTCACAACCTCTGCACTTTTCTTTTCCTCAGCAAGCCAGACAATGGCATCAAGAGTATTGTAAAGGAAATGTGGATTGATCTGTTCCTGCAGAAGTCGGTTCTCAATAATTCTAAGATTTTCCTGTTTTTTCCGGATATCATCTACCAGAATCCCGATTTCCTCTGTCATATCGTTAAAGCTCCGCGTGAGCACCGCAATCTCGTCCCCCGCTTCGACCTGTGTTTTTACAGAGAAATCACCGCCGGCAACCTTCTCTGTCAGATCACACAGATCGCGGATCGGTCTTGTCACACTTCTTGCTGCTCGTCCACTGAGCAGCAGGGAAATACTCATCGCAACAATTGCTACTCCGACCGCCAAAATGGTCGAATTACGGTTATTCCGGTTCAGTTCCGTCTGTACAGTCACAAAATTGGAAGTTTCCAGATAGACATAGTCCTCGATTCCGGTCTCTACCAGTGTCGTCAGATCTTTGACATTACTGTTAAAATATTCCATTCTCTCATCATAAGAAGTCCGTTCTTTAATCTGTTTATCCAGATCCTGTACACAAAAACGGAGTGAAGACAGTGAATTTTTAATACGTCCCGCCTGTGACTGGGTGAGCGGAACCGTCGCATTTTGCGTCATTTTATCACACGCCTCTTCCATCTCCGTAATATAGTCGTATGGATTCACCGTCACTACTCCATTTACCGTTGTAACTCCATCTCCGACCTCCTTAAGCTGCTTATTACTTACCACAGCAAGATACACACTATAGTCCAGCCGACTTTTAAAGTCTTTCACATAACGGTTGGCATAGGCAATACTTTTTGTAATCTCAGAATAAGCTGATGCCGCATTATTTAAAGACACGATCAAATAGGCGGCCAGAATTACCATTGGCAGAAATGCTGACAGCGAAATGGAAAGCAGTTTCTTATTGATCGACCAGTTCTTATATTTCACCTTCATATTTTATCCCCTTCCTCTTGAACGGAATTCCTTCGGCGAACATCCCTGTGTCTTTTTGAATATATAGCTGAAATAATGGGAATCTTTGTATCCCACCTCATATCCGATGTCCGATGTCCTCTTATCCGAACACATCAGAAGCTCTTTTGCTTTTTCCATACGAACACCCGTCAGATATTCTACAAAGGTTGAGCCAACCTCCTGACTAAACAAAGAGCTGAAATAGCTCGGACTGATGTTGACGCTCGAAGCCACCAGGTTCAGTGAAATATTCTCTGACATATAATTTTGTCCGATATAATCTCTCGCTTTTTCAATAATTTCTGAATAGCGTCTGCCCGATGCCTGCTCTCTTAACCGGATCATTCGTCTGACTATATTTTCCAGGTACTTCCTCGTTGCCTCCAGTTCCTGCACATACTGCGATACCTCCTGCACATCGCCAAGCTCTCTTTCAATATCTTCTTTTTCAATGTTCAAACTGTCTCCCAGACTTTGGACGCTGATAAAAGTATCCATTACAATATACTGTCTCAACATCATCGACTGCAGGTTCTGCTCACCAATTGCATCAAAATATGCATCCATAAAGCTTTTTACTTCATTTTCCGTTCCTGTCTTCAGGAAACGCTCCAGCATTTTCCGGTTCTCCGCCATGGTTCCGAGTCTGTGCATCTCAACGTCATTCTGAACCCCCATTTGATGAACCTCTGAATAACTCACAAACTGTCTCAAACTTCTTGAAAAACGCTCTGCAAAGGCTCTGTTTGCATCATTGTAGGATCTTTTAATCTCACTGAACCTCCCCACCTGACTTCCAATTCCTCCAAAATATTCCAGATTTTTATATTTTTCCAGAACTTTTTCCAGATCTTCCCTAAATGTCTGAGCTCTCGCAGTCAGTTCTTCACCAACAGCTCCCTGTGCAATAAATCCCCATCCTTCTACACCTCTCCGGAACCACAGGAGCTTTTCTGTCTGCTCACTCAGATTTTCTATATCTTCAGTTGCACTTACAATATCCTCGCTATAATCCATCGGATGATCGATCATAATGATCTTAAAGAGGATCACACAATATCCCTCTGCACTGATTTCAATTCCCAGCTGCTTTCCCTGCTCCAGACATTCTCCAAATGGCATACTTCCTGCAAACACCTGATTGAAAAACTGAAACTTTTCACTTTCTTTGTTTTCCTGCATTTCACGGGCATATTGATTCATCTGCTCTTTTTCACTTTGCTCTTTCCGGATTTCTTCTGCTACTTTGTTAACTGCATCCAACAATTTTTCTGAAGAAATTGGCTTCAGAAGGTAATCGGTTACACCAATCTTAATCGCCATCTTTGCATAATCAAACTCATTATATCCACTCAGAATCATGATTTTCGTAGCCGGAAGTACTTTTTTAACCTGCTCACTGAGTTCCAGTCCATCCATAAAAGGCATCTTAATATCCGTGATCAGGATGTCTGGTTTCTTTTCAAGAATCATCGGTAACGCAAGTTCTCCATCACTTGCCTCTCCGACAAAGTCATATCCATGCATTTCCCAATTAATACTGTTCTTGATCCCATTTCTGATAATAATTTCATCTTCAACCAAAAATACTTTTATCATTCTTCTTCCTGCCTTTAATATGTTCTGTTTTCTATAATTTCATCCAAATCCATAGTTCCGTCAAAATATGTTTCTTCCACGTATTGTTCCTTATCAATGGAAATATCCGATTCCAGTCTCTGGATCAGTTCTGCCGCTTTCGGTCCCTGGCCAGGATTGCATTCAAAGGTTACATTCAATTTACCTTCTTTTACAGCTTCGATCCCCGCTTTGCTTCCACCAAATGAAATCACAATAATATCTCCGTCCTCTCCACAGGTCTTTCCTGATTTCTCGATCGCATCGATGGCTCCCAGTGCCATCTCGTCACTCTCAGCAAACACTACCCGTAAATCCGGTTCCTGCTCAAGAAATAGTTTCATGACTTTCTCTGCCTCTTCTCTGGAATTGTCACCGGTCTGTTGTGCCACCATCTCCCAGTCCGAATACTTCTCCAGCATAGTCTGATATCCCTGCGCTCTCGTCAGCTGCTCTTCCGAGCCGATGGATTCCTGAATCGCGGCGATCTTGATGGTAATGTCTTCTTCTGTCTGCTCCTCCTCTGTCGAATCCGTCTCATCTTTCACTGACGAACTACCTTTTATAATCTTATTCAGAATAGATGTACTGCTGTCTGATGACTCCGTCCTGGTGTTGCCCGATATATTTGAACTGCTATCGGTTGTTTTAGAACCATCCACTGATGTTTTGCTATCTGTCGCTTTGGAACTATCTGACGCCTTACTATCCACTTTCTGAGAATCCTCTGCCGAATCCTCTACCGCTTCACTTTCTGTCTGTTCTGCTTCTCTCTGTGCCTCAGAAGCCGCCTTTTCTTTCTCTGCCTTTTTCTCGTCCTCTTCTTTCAGATATTCATCCAACCATTTTCCTGCCTTTTTCATCTGTTTTCCGTAATCACTTCCAAGCATGCACGAATACAGACTGCTGTCATCCGTATCAACACCGTTATTCACAAGGATTACAGGAATATGTGCCTTTTTTGCATCTTCCAGCACATCATCCCAGCCAATTTCAGAAATCGGATTCAGAATGATATAGTCCACACCCTGTTTTATAAATCCTTTCACATCTTCAATCTGTTTTTCCTGATCGCTACCTGCATCTGCATACACCGCTTCATAGCCGTTTGATTTGACAAATGTATCCATAAAAGACGCTGTATTTGCATCCTTCCATGAGCTTTCTTCTCCACTCTGTGAAATTCCCACTGTGATCAGATAATCGAACTCGCTTTGCAGATTATCCCCATTTCTTGTCTCTCCTGTAAATAAAGAAAGTGCAAATGTACCCGCCGATACAATCAATATCAATACTGCCGCAACCTTTAAAATAAATCGTCCTACACGTCCCATGTCGTTCCTCCTTCACGTCTGTTAAAGGACATTCTTTTCAGATGTTTTCTATTATACACTGACTTTTATCAGAAAGAAAGGTAGAAATCGAGCAGACCAGCTCACTATATACACAAAAAACCACAGGCATAAATGCCTGTGGCTTTCGATCTCATTTGATTATACAAGCTCAAGAATAACTTCCATTGCAGCGTCACCTTTACGCTGTCCAATTTTGATGATTCTTGTATATCCGCCGTTGCGGTCTGCATACTTCGGAGCAATCTCTGTAAACAGTTTGTCTACCAGATCAACTTCTTTTGTATTTTTCTTCTTTCCAGCTGCAGCAGTCGGAACTTCTGTTACAGGGTAAAGTACTTTCAGCATCTGACGTCTTGCATGAAGTCTTGACGGATTGTCTTTTTTGATTGTCTTTTCAACTTCTTCGTATACAGTAACTTTCTTACCATCTACTACTTCTTTAACTCTCTTGCCTTCTGCATCTTTCTTAGCAACTTTAGCGTCAACTGTAACTGTTTCAAAGTTGTCTTTCAAATCGATTTTTCCGGAACATTTTATTTTACTTAGCGCTGGGTCAAATTCTACATTCACACCATAATAGGTAGACAGGCGTTGCAAGACTATTCCCAAATCGGCACTTTGGAAACAATAGAGTCCATTTATCCACGATATTGCCTGTTCTACATCTACTTGTGATATATTTTCCTTTCCATCGGCGGAACTGAACATCTGATTAGGAGCCAAAATCGCTTTCGGAGTCCGGGCTGTCTCTACCTGAACACATCCTTGCGCCAGCACTACACTTCTAATTGCTTCCGACTCATACGCCGTTACATTAAATTTAGTACCAAGCACCCTGACATTCATATCTTTGGTCCGCACATAGAAAGGGCGGTTTTCATCTCTGGCTACTTCTATGTAGATTTCTCCGTCCACATAGATTTCACGTTTATCTTTTTCAAACTCTACCGGATAAATCACTCTCGTGCCGGCATTCACCCAGACTTTAGATCCATCGGCAAACGTCAACACCGATCGCTTTCCACGCGGAATGACCAATTGATTGTAAGCAGCCGATTTTTCCTTTTGTATACTTTCCTGATTTGTTTTGATTTCTACGGAATCATACGTAATCTCCGTTTCTTTTTCTTTCAGGCTCACTACGTTATCTTCCGCCAAAATCAAC
>OGYE01001978.1_pt1 | contig 12936 bp, 10 predicted proteins | sample 1576471 | NCBI WGS metagenome assembly OGYE01 (sample SAMEA3541532, study PRJEB24748) | human gut metagenome | biome: human gut; feature: human-associated habitat; material: faeces | place: China | collected 2012
AAATTACTACGAGGCTCTTTGGTATCGGACTGGCCGAAGCGTTCGATCCACTCCTTCGAGGCCTGCTGGGCATCCCGCAATGTGGTCATATCCAGAGAAAGGTCCGCCACCCGGAAGGCGGGAAGGCCGGACTGCCGGGAGCCGAAGAAATCTCCGGGACCGCGCAGGCGCAGGTCTTCCATGGCCACCTGAAAACCGGCGCCCAGATAGTCCATGTCCATGATGATGCGCAGCCGCTCTTCGGCCACTTCGCTCAAATGTTCCGTATCGGGCACCACGAAGAAGGCGTAGGCCTGACGGTCGCTGCGCCCCACCCGGCCCCGCAGCTGGTAGAGCTGGCCAAGGCCGAAGAGCTGGGCCTGATCCACCACCAGCGTGTTGGCGCGGGGGAAATCCAGCCCCGACTCGACGATGGCCGTACAGACCAGCACATCCAGCTCGCCGTGCCAGAACTTGTGCATGTTGCTTTCCAGTTCGCTTTCCGACATCTGGCCGTGCGCCATGCCCACCCGGGCGGTAGGCACCAGCTTGCGCACGTATTCGGCCACGCGCTCCAGGCCCTGGACACGGTTGTAGACCCAGAACACCTGGCCTTCCCGCGCCAGCTCGCGTTCCAGGACCGTGCGCAGGGTGGCGTCGTCTCGCCGCAGCACGGCCGTGGCCACAGGCTTGCGATCCTGCGGCGCTGTCTCGATGACCGAAAGATCGCGGATGCCGGACATGGAAAGCTGCAAGGTACGCGGGATGGGCGTGGCCGTCAGGGTCAAAACGTCCACGTTCTTTTTCAAGGCCTTGAGCTTTTCCTTGTGCCGTACGCCGAAGCGCTGCTCCTCATCCAGGATGAGCAAAGAGAGGTTGGGCAGGGAAACATCCGAGGACAACAGGCGGTGCGTACCCAGCAGGATGTCGATCTGCCCCTCGGCCGCGGCCTTGAGGACCTCCTTTTGGCGGGCACGGGGCACGAAACGGCTCAGCAGGCCCACCGTGACCGGGAAACCCGCCAGACGGGCCCGGAAGGTCTGGTAATGCTGCTCGGCCAGCACCGTGGTGGGACACAGCAGGGCCACCTGCCGTCCCTCGCTGGCCGCGCGGAAGGCGGCGCGCAGGGCCACCTCGGTCTTGCCGAAGCCCACGTCACCGCAGACCAGGCGGTCCATGGGTTCGGACTTGTCCATGTCGGCCAGCACGTCCTCGATGGCCCGGGCCTGGTCCGGGGTCTCCTCAAAGCCGAAGGTCGCCTCGAACTCGTGGTACAGCTCGCCCGGCGGATCGTAGCGGAAGCCCTTGGCCACCTTGCGATAGGCGTACATCTCCACCAGGTCGGCCGCGATCTTCTCGATGGCCTTGCGGACCTTCTCCTTGCCGGAACTCCAGCTGGCGCCGCCCAGACGGTCCAGGGCCGGTTCCGCGCCCTCGCCGCCCTTGAAGCGCTGGATGAGCCCCAGACGGTCCACGGGCACATAGAGCCTGTCCTGCCCGGAGTATTCCACCAGCAGGAAATCATTGCCCTGCCCGCCCTGCACCAGATGATGCAGACCGGCGAACCGGCCGATGCCGTAATCCCGGTGGACGAGCAGATCCCCGGCCTTGAGGTCGTCGAAACTGTCCAGCCCCTTGAAGGCGCGCGAGGAAGCGCGGGCCTTCTTTTCCGCACGCGGATAGAGGATGTCCTCGCCCAGCACGAGCACATCGTCCCAGACCAGTTCCGCACCGGAGCGCCAGGGAGAGACCAGAGCGAACAGCCCGCGCTGCTCCGGCGCATAGCGCAAGGCAGGCGTGATGCCTTCCTGCTCGGCCAGCTTGAGGAACTTGGCCCGGCTGCGCTGCGAGGAAAAACTCAGCACCACCTGACGGCGCCGGTTCTGCCATTCCTTCAGACCGGCAGACAGGTGCTGCCACGGTCGGTCCGCCGCTCCGGGGACGGGGAAAAGATCCGTGAAGGCATGGAGCGGACGTTCCTGCACGTCGTCCCCCACGGCGTCCACGCCCATGACCAGGGGCTCCAGATAAAAATGCCGGTCCTTTTTCCAGGGCAGATCCTGCAGACTGCCGCACAGGCACAGGGCGGACGGCTGCGGCAGGGGCGCATCATCCTCTTCCAGCTGGTCGCGCAGCTGCATGGCCGTCCCGTGCAGGGCCGCATCACAGTCCGCCTGGCCGGGCAGGAACCAGAGCGGCTCCTCGGGCAGCCAGTCCGCGATGGTGCTGGCCTTTTCGTGCACCACGCCCGGCAACAGGCCCAGCCCGCCGGCATCGAGGGTCTTCTTGAAGGTGTAGCAGTCGTTCTCGCTGATGCGCGCCCCCGCGAACAGGGCATCCATGCGCTTGCGGGCCGCGGCCAGGCCCTGTGCGTCCAGCACGAAAGGCAGGGCCGGCAGCAGGGTCATCTCGTCCAGGCCCTGCAGGGAGCGCTGGCTCTCGGCATCGAACAGGCGCAGCTCTTCCAGCGTATCGCCAAAAAATTCCATGCGCACAGGACGCGGATAGCCGGACGGGAAAATGTCGAAGATGTCGCCGCGCCGGGCCATCTGTCCCGGTCGGGTCACCAAGGGGACACGTTCGTAGCCCCACTCCACGGCCTGATCGAGGATCAGCTCCGGGGGATAGTCGCTGCCCCGCGTCAGATCGAGCGTGTGCTCGGCAAAGAAATCGCGGGGCACATGGCGCAGCAACAGCGCTTCCGTGCTCAGGATGAGGCAGCGGGGACCGCCCTGGGCAAGGCCGTACAGGGCCGCCAGCCGTCCTGCCCAGGAATCCCGGTCGCGACGCAGCAGCAGACCGGCAGGGAGCGCGGCAAAGGGCAGTTTCCAAGCAGGGACATCAGGGGCCATGTCAGCCAGGGAAAGCGAAGGAGAGAAAAGGGTCAGCAGTGCACGCGCCGCCGTGTATTCCTCACGGTCGCGCACCAGGATGACGCTGCTGCGCCCCTGGGCCAGCGCGGCGCAGGCAAGGCGGCAACAGGACGCCATGCCGCTGCGCTGCCAGTGTCGGGCCTCGGCCGGTCCTGAGAGCAGGGAAAGGATATCTGCCATACTGTCTCCGCCGGAAAAGCAAAAACGACGCCACCAACGACGCCGAATCCTGGGAAAGGGTTCAAAAAAGGCGGCCCGAAGGCCGCCTTGCGGGATCTCTCATCTGTAGCTGTCGGGGGCCATGCTTCAAGCGACCCGGAGGGATGCGTGCATGCACATCCCGGGCGGTGTGGGAACATTTCCCCGCACGGACAGCCGACGGATCACGATCCGCCTAGTGACTGCCGCAGCTGCTGCCGCAACTGCCGCAGCTGCTGCCGGAAGAGGCCAGCGGCACCTCGGGATCCACGGTGAATCCCATGTAGGTCATATCAATCTTGACGCCCTTGATCTGCGCCACCAGGTCGGTGGCCATGCAGAAGGTGAAACCGTCAACTTCCTCGGTGCTGTCCTGTGCGTTAGGCTCATCCAGAGCCAGGGCGAGACGCGGGCCGCTTCAGCCGCCGGTGCCGGGATAGTTACTGTTTCCAAAACATTGCCCATGTAGGGAGCGATGGCTTTTCCGCCTTCGCGCAGATATGCTTCCAGCTGCCAGATGCAGGGTGCATGTACCACGCGGCCGTGGTTAAAGTTCTTGTAAACCCAGGCGGTGGAAACCTCCAGACCGCGGGGCTTGGCCAATACCAGCCAGGTTTCGGGCATATCCTCCAGCTTGGTGAGGACTTCACCGCGTCCTGTTGCCAGCATGGTGCCGCCTTCGATGCAGAAGGGTATATCGCTGCCTAATTGTGCAGCGAGCTGCTCCAGTTCATAATTTTCCAGGTTAAGCTCCCAATAACGGTTCAGACCGCGCAAAACTGCTGCTGCATCACTGCTGCCGCCTGCCAGTCCTGCCGCCAGAAAAATTTTTTTGTTCAAGGCGATGTGAACGTTCGGAATAATATCGCAGTGACCTGCGAGCAGGGCGGCTGCTCTGTAGGCCAGGTTATCAGAACCGCAGCTGAGGTTGTGCAGATTGCAGCTGATCTGAATGCCGTTACCCTTGCTGATAACAACCTCGTCGCTCAGACCGACGCTCTGCATAATCATACTTACCTCATGGTAGCCGTCCTCTCGCTTGCCGAGAATATCAAGTCCCAGATTTATTTTGGCATATGCCGTTTCTTTTATTTGCTTCATTATAAGTTCACCTGCCTAATGTTGTATACAGTATTATTTTATACTGCTTATGCCTGCATAGCAAGAATTTTTTTCGAACGTTCGGGATTTTGGCGAGAAAAATATTTAGTAGTTGCCTTTCTGCGTTAAAGTGTTACAATATATACATAAAAAACATATTCAGAATATTTTGCTTGCAAAGGAGAATTTTATGAATCCCGCTTTGAAGAAAAAACTTTACCATTATGCTATGGTGACCTTGGCCTGTGCAATTATGGGCATTGCAATGAATACCTTTTACATGCCTAACAAGATGCTCAGCGGCGGCATCGGCGGCGTTGCCGTACTCGCCTATTATGTTGCCGGATTGCCGATGGGTGCGACCAGCTTAATCTGCAATGTGCCGCTGTTCTTTTTGGCCTATAAGTATATGGACAGGGAATATACCGTCAGCGCGCTGTATGGTATTATTGCTTTTTCTGTATCTTTGGATTTCTTTCATTTTCTGTCAACCTATACTGTAGTGCATGACAAGCTGCTGGCCTGCATTGCCGGCGGTGTGCTGTACGGCATCGGTGCTGCGTGCATGTATCGTGTGGGCGGCTCCAGCGGCGGTACGGATATTATCGGCGCTATTATCCAGAAGAATTATTCTATTTCTATCAGTACAACCGGCTTTGCCTTCAACATCTGCCTGCTGCTGGCAAGCGTTTCCTTATTCGGCATCGAGCCGGTGCTGTATACATTGCTTACCTTTTTTGTGATGACCAAAACCTGTAATGCGTTTACGACAGGCTTTGATTATAAAAAGAAGGTTATCATCATCAGTGAGCATCACGAGGAGATTGCGGAAGCGATTATTAAAATCGTTGGCCGCGGTGTTACCTATATCAGCGGCGAGGGCTGCTTTACGCATCGTCACCGCGAGCTGGTTTTTGTAGTCATCAAGCTGACGCAGTTGGCGAAGGTACGCTCCATTGTGCGCGAGATTGACCCCAGTGCTTTTATGATTATCAGTGATGTCAACGATGTCTTTGGCCGTGGCTTTACGCTTAAGCCGTCCGGTCCGAATTTCCCCAGACCTAAATTCCCGGAGAAGCATGAATAAGAATTTGCGTTGTTCCCCTGCCTGGTTGTGTGCAGGGGATTTTCTTTGCCTAAAATAACGAAAATATTTTTATTATGATACAGACATGTACGTTTAAAAGTGCTATAATAAAAACAAAGCTGACAGTAAAGGAGGAGAAGACGTTGCAGCGTACATATATTGCTATAGATTTGAAATCGTTTTATGCATCGGTAGAATGTCGTGAGCGCGGACTTGATCCTCTGGATACTAATCTGGTAGTGGCGGATGAACGGCGGACGGATAAAACCATCTGTCTGGCGGTGACGCCGTCGCTGAAAAGCTATGGTATTCCCGGGCGCGGACGCTTGTTTGAGGTGAAGCAGCGTGTGCAGCAGATAAATGCCGCACGGCGTTTTGCTGCTCCCGGCAGGCAGCTTTGCGGTTCGTCGTGCTCCTATGCGCAGCTTCAGAGCGAGCCGCAGCTGGCACTGGATTTTATTATTGCGCCGCCGCGGATGGCCTATTATATGGAATACAGCACGCGGATTTACGAAATTTATCTGCGTTATGTGGCGCCGGAAGATATCATAGTTTATTCTGTGGACGAGGTATTTATGGACGTAACGCAGTATTATGAACTTTACGGCTTGTCGGCGCGGAAGCTGGCGATGCGTATTATTCTTGATGTTTTACGCGAAACGGGTATTACCGCTACTGCAGGCATCGGCACTAATTTGTTTTTGGCGAAGGTGGCGATGGATGTGCGGGCGAAGCATATTGCGGCGGATGCCAACGGCGTGCGTATTGCGGAGTTGGACGAGCAGAGCTTTCGGCGTGAGCTGTGGCAGCACCGGCCGCTGACGGATTTCTGGCGCGTCGGCCGTGGCTACGCAAGCAAGCTGGAGGCGCGGGGCATATATACTATGGGTGATATAGCTCGCTGTTCGGTATATAATGAAGAGCTGCTGTACCGTCTTTTCGGTAAAAATGCGGAGCTTTTGATCGACCATGCCTGGGGTTGGGAGCCGTGCACGATTGCCGATGTGAAGGGATACCGGCCGCAGGTCTGCAGCCTGAGCTCGGGGCAGGTGCTGCATCGTGCGTATGCGTCGTCGAAGGCGCTTTTGGTGCTGCGCGAGATGGCGGATGCGTTGGCGCTGGAGCTGGTGAGCAAGGCGCTGGTGACCGACCAGCTTGTGCTTACGGTGGGCTATGATATAGATAATCTGAAGCAGGGCAGCAGCTATCATGGCAAGGTGACTGTTGACCGTTACGGGCGCAGGGTACCGCAGCATGCGCACGGAAGCTGTAACCTGGGGTGTTTTTCTTCATCATCTAAATTGCTGGTGCAGTCGGTAACGGATTTGTACGAGCGTATTACGGACAGCAATCTTTTGGTGCGGCGGCTGACCTTGGCAGCGAATCATGTGCTTCCGGCGCAGGCTGCTGCAAAAAAGCAGGAACAGGAGCTGAGCTTGTTTGACTTTGGGAATGAGGCAGTGCAGCAGGCTGCAGGGCAGCGCGAAAACAGACTGCAGCAGGCACAGCTGGAGATTAAGCGGCGCTTTGGCAAGAATGCCGTGCTGAAGGGCATGAGCCTGCTTGACGGGGCAACAGCAAAGGAGCGCAACGAACAGATAGGAGGGCACAAGGCATGAGTGATAAGTATGAGGATATTATCAATTTGCCGCATCATGTATCAAAGCGGCATCCGCAGATGCCGCTGGCAGAGCGGGCGGCGCAGTTTGCGCCTTTCGCCGCGCTGGAGGGACATGCTGCCGCCGTAAGCAGTACGGCGCAGCGGGTGCGCCTGCAGGTTGAGGAGCGGGAGAAGCAGCAGGCTGGCTGGGACTGCTGAAAGCGGTCATACAAAAAAGAAGCTGCGGCACATAGGTGCCTGTCAGCTTCTTTTTGCTTAAGGTATATGGTTATAATTTAGATTTTAGCCTTGCCGCTTAAATCTGCCAGCGTAAAGTTAAACAGCTTATCATAATTTCTGCGGATGGCAACCTGCGCTGTCAGGTCATGCAGATTATATACTACGGACCATTGCGTCATGCTGGTTGCTTCTTCGGTTTCTGGCTGGCTGACCAGGGAAAGCAGGGACATAGCTTCAAAGGGCGTAAAGATGCTCTTTTTAAACTTTACAGCAGAATCCAGTACTGCAAAGCGGTCATAGGCGTGTCCCAATCCATGCATTTTGGGTGCCAGATAATGGTTGGCAACATAATTGGTATCGATAACGGTCATATCATCAATAGTATATTCCAGCACAACGTTTTTTCCGTCTGCATCGCTGAGCAGAAAATGGAAGTTGGCAGTTTCCATAGATGAATTCATATCATATTTTTCCAATAATGCTAAAGCTTCGTCTACATTGGCTGCCTTATCAAGCATCAGGCGCAGAGCAGCTGTTGTTGTAATCTGAGGCTTGCCGGTGCGCTGATGCGTAGGCTTGCCGTCCAGCTTCAGCACGCTGACAGCAAGGCCCTTTTCGTTCATACCGTCCATAATCAGGTATGGCATTGCTACTGCTGCCGATAAATCACTCTTGCCGTCGCTGAGGCTGCCGATATCGTATCCTACCCAGCCTGCATCCGCCATACCGATAGAGCGATAGCCGTCCTTAGGAGCAGTACGTACCATTACGGCAGTCATTTTCATTTTATAGTCAAAGTTGCGTCCGTAGATAGGCTTGCCTTCTTCCGTGCGTCCGGCGAAGGCACTGCAGCCGGCGTCAATGGCGCCCGGAGCCGGTTTGGCTGCGCCGAGAAGCTCCCTGCCGACGAAGGCCAGCATGGTGTCAACGCTGTTGACATTCTGCTGCAGCATTTTGTCCAGCTTATAGTCTGCCGTATAATCCATTACGTACAAACGCCCGTTATCCAAATCTTTAATGGTAGAAATTGATGCCTTTTGCGCTTTGTCGGTTACAGAGGCAGCAGGATTTTTAGCCATGATGCTGCTGCAGGGACACATAATAAGCGTTGCCATAAGTAAAGCGGTGATTGTTTTCATGCCGGAACCTCCTCTTTGGTTTTCATAATAAAATGTTAAAAGCTGTAGCTCAGGCCGCCGTACCAGCCGGAAAGCTTGTACAGACCGGTGCCGTCATCGTTTTTGATTTTCAAATCCAGAACACGGTAGCCGGCGTTGGCGCTGAGGTTTTTACAAGGACTGTATTTTACGCCGATATCAAGGTCGTAGGTGTGCCCGCGGCCGCCTAAGGGCAAGCCGGAAAGCTCGCTGTAAAGCTGCAGTTGGTGTGCATCATCAAGATAATGCTTGCCGCCGATGCCGAAGGCAGGGGCGAACTGGTTCAGCTGCTTAGCATACTTTTCGTTAAGTACGGAACTGCTGAACTGCAACGCAGTATCGAAGCGGTAACAGCGCAGGCCTGCGAGCCAGTAGGCGGTGCCGTTTTCTGTTGTTTTGATGGGAGAAAGATAGTTAAAGGAAGCATAGTCCAGATTCAGCTTGGTGCGGCTGTCCGCCGGAATCAGGCTGCCGTGTGCCGGAATGTGGTGTGAGGCATAGCCTTTTTCGTGGATAGCTATGTAATCTACATACCAGTTTTTGCCGCTTAACCTGTATTCGGGTGCATTACCGTTTTTAATGTTGAGCGTATCGCGGAAATTACTGTAAGCAGCAGGCACAATTCCGTGAGATGTAAATTTCAGTTTAGGTGCATAATAACGCAGCTCCAGCTGCAGATCATCATCTGCTGTCTGTGCGCTTGCCAGAGCAGGCAGAAGCAGCAGAATTGTTGTGAAAAATGAGCTCTTGGACAGCATTCTCATCCCTCCCTTTCTTAAATTTAATTTTAGCAGAAAATGGACAAAAAAACTATAAATTTAACATAAATTTTCGCTGTGTTACGATAGGGGAGTTTACTTGACTTTTTTTCAGAGCAGATTTACAGCAGACAGGAGCAAAGTGAAGTTAAAAAAGCCTTAACGGTGATTATTTCTGAAAATCATCTGTAAAAAGTCTGCGATATGAGATAAATCCGTAAGAATTTTTAACAGGCAACATCCGGAGAACCAAAACAATATACAAGTTATGCCAAAAGGATATATTCCCTTAATGATATTATGCTATAATAAATGGGAATAATTCGGGAGAATTTTGCGGAAAAAATGGCTTGTTTCATCATTTTTGTAATAAAAGTAATTGACGCAAGTGTCAAAAATGTTATACTATATAAGGAATGAATAGTTTAGTGTTTTTTGTGTGCGACGAATCAGGTCCGGTGGAGAAAGAATAAATGTTAAGTGCTTATGGTTTCCCTTTTCTGCTTGCCGCTCTGGTGAGCTATATACTGACCCCTTATATTAAAACATTAGCCTTTAAAATCGGTGCGATTGACAAGCCCGATAACCGCAAGGTGCATAAGAAGATTATGCCTCGTCTTGGCGGTCTGGCTATTTATATTGCCTTTATGATTGCCGCAGTGGCAAGCTTGGAGCTGACGAAGGATATTGTCGGCATTCTGCTTGGCGGTAGCGTGATTGCCATCGTAGGCGTACTGGATGACAAATATCAGCTGCCGGCAAAGGTCAAGCTGCTGGGGCAGATTTTTGCTGCCTGCGTACTTGTGGCCTTTGATATCCGTATCGAATGGCTGAACAATCCCTTCGGCGGCTATTTTTATCTTAACGAATGGTTTATTTCTATACCGCTGACAATTTTCTGGGTTATCAGCTTTACGAACGTTGTCAATCTGATTGACGGTCTGGACGGCCTGGCAGCAGGCGTATCTGCGATTGCTTCCATGACGGTCATTCTGGTTGCGGTTCAGATGGGTTATTACCATATAGCTGTAATGACTGCGGCTCTGGCCGGCGGCATTATCGGTTTTATCCGCTACAATTTTAATCCTGCTACTATTTTTATGGGCGATACAGGCAGTATGTTCATCGGCTATATGCTGGCAGCTATTTCGGTTTACGGCGCAGTCAAGACTGCTGCTACCGTAGCGCTGATTGTACCGGCGATTGCACTGGGCCTGCCGATTATGGATACAGCCTTTGCGATTATGCGCCGCTACAGCAACGGCCGCCCAATTTTCCAGCCCGATAAGGGCCATCTGCATCACCGCCTGCTGGCGATGGGCATGAACCAGAAGCAGGCAGTTCTGCTGATGTATGCTATTACAGCCGTGCTCGGTATCGCAGCTGTGCTGTGGGCAGAGTTCGACGGCTTCTACGCCGCACTTATTATAGCGGTTATTATTACGGCAGTTGCCGTTGGTGCTAAGAAAATCGGTATTCTGAACGACAGATAAGGGGGAGGAAGAACCGTGGAGAAGATAAAGTTAATGACAGTTTTCGGCACTCGTCCGGAGGCTATCAAAATGTGCCCGCTGGTGCTGGCAATGCGTAAATATCCCGAATATATTCAGCCGATTGTGGCAGTTACCGCACAGCATCGCGAGATGCTTGATCAGGTACTGGATTTGTTTGGCATTACGCCTGATTATGATTTGAACATTATGTCGGCAGGTCAAACCTTGTATGATGTTACTACCCGCGCGCTGATGGGCTTGAAATCCGTTATGGAGGAAGCAAAGCCCGATATGGTGCTGGTGCATGGTGACACCTCGACTACCTTTGCCGGTGCTCTGGCTGCCTTTTATGCGCAGATTCCCGTAGGCCATGTGGAAGCAGGCCTGCGTACCGGTAATAAATATTCTCCTTACCCGGAGGAAATGAACCGCAAGCTGACCGGTGCGATTGCTGATATGCATTTTGCGCCTACCTCTACCAGCAAGGCTAACCTGCTGAAGGAAAACATCTGCCCCGAGCAGATTCTGGTAACAGGCAACACTGTTATCGATGCTCTGCAGACTACGGTGAAGGAAGGCTATCGCTTTGAGGACGAGGAGTTCAACAAGGTATTTGCCAGCGGTCATCGTCTGATTCTGATGACTACCCACCGTCGTGAAAACCTGGGCGAGCCTATGCGTCATGTATACCGCGCTTTGAAGAGTGTGCTGGAAGCGCATCCCGATGTGGAAGCAATTTTCCCGGTACACAAAAACCCCAAGGTGCGTGAAATTGTCCGCGAGGAGCTGGGACATTTAGACAGAGTGCATCTGATTGAGCCTATGGAATATGAACCGTTTGCCAACCTGATGGCTAAGGTTGATATCGTGCTCACCGACAGCGGCGGAATTCAGGAGGAGGCTCCTGCCTTAGGCAAGCCTGTACTGGTTCTGCGTGATACCACCGAGCGTCCGGAGGCTGTTGAAGCCGGAACTGTCAAGCTCGTAGGCACAGCTTATGATGATGTGCTGCGCGAAACAAATCTGCTTTTAGACGATGCCGAGCATTATCGCTCCATGGCGGAGGCTGCTAATCCTTACGGTGACGGCAAGGCCTGTGAACGCATTATTCATGCGATTTTAAGAAAAAATGGCTTTGACGTAGAATTTTTGCCGGAATTCGCGTCTAAAGCGTAGACAAACACTGTGAAAAATATTAAAATTAAAAGAGTAAATATGATTAATTTGTGAATTTATGCTAGGGTGTGGAATCATGCAACAATATAAGCCCGATCAGGAACATATCAGAATGCTGGAAGCTCTGGCTACAGTTTCTTCGTTGGCTTTTATGGCTGTGATTGATTTTATGCTGGCTTACTTCGGCGGTGACTGGCTCGACCGTCATCTGGAAACCGGTGACCATACAATGCGGGGTATCTGCATTGCTCTGGCAGTAATATCACTGATTATGACCTACTATAATCTTATTCAAAGAAGCATCTATTCAAGAAATGATGCCGGAAAAAAGAAAAAGCAGGATGAAAAATAATTTTGACTTAACGCCATTGGTAAGACAGGGCGGTACGCCTGTGATTATGCGTACTGCGATGTGTGTACTGGTTTTGGCGGTTATAACAAGGCTTGCAGGTTTTGATGAAATCTCTACCGGGTTGTTCCGCGGCATAGTCGTGGGTGCGCTGGACATGGTTATTATGTGCAGCGGTGCGCGTAAGGCTTTAGCATTTAAAGATGATCCTGAGCGCGGCGTGAAGCTTTTAAAGCGTTATCGCTACTACCGGCTTTTTGCGGCAGGCAGCCTTTTTGTTGCGATGTTGAAGATGAAATACCATGTGTTTTATGTGGCCGTGGGCTTTCTTCTTACACATATATTCTATATTTTAAATTTAATATTTATCGCGTGCCAACTCCAAAAAGAAGAGGAACGTGAAGAAAGGAGTGTGAAAGATGGGAAATGAAGCTGCTGCTATGGCGCAAGAGGCTGAACAATCCAAAGAGATAATCCATTATCTTGCAACCAACACCTTTTTGGGTGAGGTTAATATGCAAACTATGTATATGACCTGGATTGCAATGGCTATCGTATTTGTTTTGTTTTTTGCTGCTTCCAGAAATCCGAAGTTAGTACCTTCCGGATTGCAGAATGTCATGGAGTTCTTTGTCGATTTTCTGAATGGTTTAATGGAAGACAATCTTGGTGGTGTGAAAGGCCGCAAATATATGGCACCTTTCATTATTACTCTCTTTATGTTTATCCTTGTATCCAATGAAATTGGCATGCTTCCTCAGGTCGGTGTTCACTGGACTTCTCCTACTAACGATATCAATACCTGCTTTGGTTTGTCCTTGTTAGTAGCTTTCAGTGCATATCTTGTTGGCGTTATGCAACAAGGTATCGGCCATTTCAAACATTTTGTCAGCCCCAGTCCGGCTTTCCTGCCGTTGCACCTTTT
>OGYE01001982.1_pt1 | contig 12914 bp, 12 predicted proteins | sample 1576471 | NCBI WGS metagenome assembly OGYE01 (sample SAMEA3541532, study PRJEB24748) | human gut metagenome | biome: human gut; feature: human-associated habitat; material: faeces | place: China | collected 2012
AAAAGGGCGGCCCGAAGGGGCCGCCCTTTTTCCTGCCGTAGGTGCGGGATCGGGCGCGATTTTTGAGCAGGAGGCAGAAAAAACTTGAAAAATATTCGGACTTGAGCTATACTATATATAGAGGAGAAATGACCCTTTTGCGGTTTTCTATGTTGTGTGACTGAAAATTTTTGACAGGAGGCGGGCGTCATGTTCTGCGTAGGGGATAAGATCGTGCATCCGATGCACGGAGCCGGTGTGATCGAAAGCATCGTGGACGAGAAGATCGGCAGGGACCTTGTCCGGTTTTATGTGTTCCGGATGCCTGTCTCCGGCCTGACGCTCAAGATCCCGACGGCGAACAGCGAGATGATCGGAGTCCGCGCAGTCTCGTCGGCAGAGACGATCGAGCGCGTGCTCGCGGAGCTCCCGAAGCTGAGCGTGGACATGACGACGAACTGGAACCACCGCTACCGCGAGAATATGGAGCGCATCAAGAGCGGCGACCTGCTGGAGGTCGCAGGCGTGATCAAGGCGCTGATGCACCGCGACGGTGAGCGCGGGCTCTCCACCGGCGAGCGCAAGATGCTGCACAACGCCAGACAGATCCTGCTTTCGGAGGTCGTGCTGGCCGAGGATGTGGAGTACGCCGACGCGGAGGCGCGTGTCAATGCGGCCATGATGGCGGAGGAGAGCGCATGAAAAAGCTGCTTGGGAGGCTGCTGGGCAAAGGCGTTTCCGCCGTTCGTCCGACCTGCACGGCGATCCTTGCCGCGGCGGGCAGCTCGCAGCGGATGGGCGGCGAAAATAAGCTCCTGCTGCCGCTGGATGGGATGCCGGTGCTGGCGCACACGCTGCGCGCGGTCGACGCGGCGCAGAGCGTGGACGAGATCGTGATCGCGGCGCGGGAGGAGGCTTCCGTGCGGACCTCCGGCGCGGTCAGCGTCAGGCGGTTGTCGCAGTAGATGGGGCTCTTGATGCCGCTGGCCCAGGTGAAGGGCTCGTCCGGCCGGAGGAACACGGCCTGGATTTTCAGCAGGTCTTTTGCAATCTTCAGTTTCTCGTTCATAGTCTCTGTCTCCTCATCCCACAAATTCTTTCACGCAGCGTGCATAGGCCGCTACCGGATCGGCAGCGGCGGTGATGGGCCGGCCCACCACGATATAGTCCGAGCCGATCTCCTTGGCCTGGGCAGGGGTGGTCACCCGGACCTGGTCCCCCTTCTCCCCGTCGGCAAACCGAATGCCGGGGGTCACGGTGAGGAAGGCCTTGCCGCAGGTGTCGTGGACCTTTCCCGCCTCCATGGGGGAGCACACCACCCCGTCCAGGCCGGCTTTGGCGGCATTGGCCGCGTAGTGCATCACGGTCTCATCCATGGGGGCGGAGACCAGCAGCTCCTCCTGCATCCGCTCCTGGCTGGTGGAGTCAATTCCACCTTTTCTAAGTCCCAGTGCTTTCAGGATCAGTTTTGCGCTCTTGATCTCTTCTAATGGATCCCCTGTCAGCGATACACGAATCGTATCTCCGATTCCCTGATAAAGGATGATTCCAAGTCCTACTGAAGATTTAATATTGCCTGAAAGCAGCGTCCCGGACTCAGTGATTCCCACATGCAACGGATACGGGCATTTCTTTGCGATCAGCTCATGCGCTTTTACACACATCATGACATCTGAAGACTTAATACTGACCACCAGATTGTCATAGCCCATGTTCTCAATCATGTGTACCTTGTCAAGTGCACTTTCCACGATTCCCTCTGCAGTCACGCCACCATATTTTTCCAGAAGGTTCTTCTCCAGCGAGCCACTGTTCACCCCGACACGGATCGGAATCTCGTATTCTTTTGCTTTCTCCACAACCGCACGGACTCTGTCCTCACTTCCGATATTCCCCGGATTGATACGGATTTTATCTGCACCGTTTTCAATTGCAGCAATCGCAAGACGATAATCAAAATGTATATCTGCAACCAGTGGGATATGAATCTGCTTTTTAATCTCTTTTAAAGCCTGTGCCGCTTCCATGGTTGGAACAGCGCAGCGGATGATCTCACAGCCTGCCTTTTCAAGCGCAAGAATCTGCGCAACCGTAGCTTCCACATCCTCTGTCTTTGTATTGGTCATCGACTGGATCGCTACCGGATTGCCTCCTCCGATCTTTCTTCCTCCGATATTTATTACTTTTGTATCCTTCCTTGTCATCTGATTTTAACCTCCTGTTCTCACACAAAACCCTCTGTCCGCGGACTTTCATGCCCACAGAGAGAGGGTTCTCTTTATTTGCCTGCTTTTTCAAAAATCATCTGGTCTCCATAATCCCACTCGGTAAGTGTAAGCTTGGTTCCGTCCACACTGTAATTGAATGTAGTAAGTACAGAATTGATCGCCTGCTCTACTTCCGTTGCAGTTACATTATCACCAAGTTCTTTCGCTGTCTCATCCAGCTCTTCCTGCTTTACAGTAAATGTAATCTGCTTTGCCTTGATATCCAGTGTATATCCAAGCTCCACCTCCACATCCTTACCATCGATCAGGTTCTTCCAGTCAAGCTCTGCTTCATTATGGTCATCTACTTCCAGTATCATATCACTCTCATCATGCTTCCACTTTCCTTCCAGCGGATTTCCGAAAAATCCCTGGTAAATGAAATATCCAGCCACGATAATGATCAGAACGGTCGTAATTCCTGTCACATAGTTCCACACACGGCTTCTTTTATCTTCATCATTCTTTGCAATAATCATAGAATCAAGCCCTCCACATCATGTCAATCTTATAATTCATTATACGGGTTTTAACTTTCACTGTCAACGGGGACTGCAAAGAAGAACAACTCTTTAAAAAGCAAAAAAGGAAATCCACTGTAACGCAGATTTCCTTCTCTAATATCATAAATATCCTTATTTAGCACGCTTTCCCTTCAGATCCAAACAGACGGATCTTTTCGGCAACAACTTTCTTCATTGCATCAATCTCATATGCGATAAGTCCCATCATGGTTCTCTCTCCTGCTGCAATTCCGGCTTCCACACCGGCTTTTCCCGCTTTGTCGATATCCGTGAAAATATTGACTTTGGATACCCCAAGTTGGACCGCCTGACGGAAATCATTATCTGCAAGTCCGGAACCACCGTGAAGCACCAGTGGGATATTGACTTTCTTTGAAATCACATCAATTCTGTCAAAATCAAGTTTCGGCGGGAATGCATAGTCTCCATGTGCATTTCCGACTGCAACTGCAAGAGAATCTGCACCTGTCCTTGTAATATAATCCAGTGCGGTATCCGGATCTGTATAATAATCCTCCGGATTTTCCAACTTTCCGGCTCCGGCATTATCGCCTACATGACCAAGTTCTGCCTCTACCGTTACTCCCATTGCATGACAGATTCTCACCATCTCAGCTACTCTTTCTACATTTTCTTCATAGGATACGGTTGAGCAGTCGTACATAACAGAGGTAAAGCCAAGTTTTAAAGCTTCCATACAGCGCTCAAAGGTAAGGCCGTGATCATAATGTACGCAGACCGGTACGCTTGCTTTCTTTGCCATCGGGATCAGATAATCTGCCACCAGATTCAGTTCGGTTGCCGGGAGAAGCACTTCCGCAGTTCCAACCATAACCGGTGCCTGAAGTTCCTCTGCTGTCTCAATGATCGCACGTGCCATCTCTACATTTACTGCATTAAAAAATCCAACTCCATATTTTCCTTCTTTTGCCGGAAGCAAAATGTCATTCATATTTACTAACATACTTTTTCCCATCCTTCCTCGATTTTTTTCTTTAATTCTTCAAATGATTTCAGACCGGATAAAGCGTCGTAAGCGGCAACACAGCTGGCTCCTGTCGCTGCTGCCAGATGCAGACACATTTCCGGAGTGTTTCCTTCCAGCATTGCAGTAAGAAATGCTGCAATACTGGTATCCCCGGCTCCTGTTCCGGAAAGAATTTTTTCTGGTATATAGCTCTTTTCAAAGACTGCTTTTTCTGCCCAGGCTGCCACGTCAAGCTCTGTACGCACACTTACCTGTCTGAGTTTTTCTTCTCCTGCGGTCTGCAAATACATTCCTTTTGCTCCGCATTTCAGAAGAAGTACTTTGCATCCAAGCGTAATACATTTTTCTGCCAGAGGCTTCACATCCTGTTCAATATCCAGCACATCTGTGATATCTCCACCATCCGCACGTACCTGCAATTCTTCGAATTTATCCCGGTCAAGCATGAAACAGAGTTCTTCAATACTTGGTACAAAGAAATCCACATAAGGAAGAGTTCTTCCAAGAATCTTTGCCCAGTCTACCTGTCCTGCTTTTGAATTTGCATCGACTGCTGCCAGATCGAGGGACGTTGCCGCCCCTGTCTCCTGGACAGATTTCATCAGATGTACAAGCTCTGCTCCATCATTATTATACATCGATTCCATCAGTGTCGGATATCCAAAATGAAAAATTGCTGCTTCTTTCACTTTGTCAAAATCAATATCTGATACCGCAAAAGTATGGTTTGCTCCCGGATGATGAAGGAAAATCCGGTCAATCCCAGGAATTGCAAGCACAACCGAATAACTGGTTGTTGATTCCTTATCACGGATCATTCCTTCTTTTGCATCATATCCGTCCAGTATGTTTAAAATCATGTCGCCAAATGCATCCTCGCCGACTTTTCCCATAAGAGAGACGTCTGCACCTAATAGTTTCATTGCAAGTCCGGTATTTGCAACGGCACCGCCTGTGTGCACGTCAGCATTTCCCATCTGTATTAACTTACCCGGGCTTAAGACCTGCTCTACACTTTTTACTTTTCCATCTGGAAATACAGGCGTGATATCCAGACAGATATGTCCCGCTACAATTACCTTCTTTTTCATTTTCTCTTATTCTACTCCCATCAGAAGATTCATTACATACATTTCAAGTGCTTCAAAATCTCTTTCTTCTACGCACTTTTTCTGGAAATCATAGTCGAATTTGTCTACTTTTGCTTCCAGTGCCTTAAAGATCTTTAAACTGTTTTCAAGATGCTTATAACTGTCTTCATCCTTAGTTGTACGCATTGCTTTTACATCAAGTCCTACATACTCACCATGTTCTCCGTATCCGTTCTCTTTCAGGACTTTTACCTGATTGAATGCCTGACGGAGGTTTTCAACACCAAATGCTTTATCCTGATCATAACGGATGCTGTTCTGGTCATTGAGATGGACAGTCATCAGCTTGTTCATTGCAAGTGCAAATCCGATTTCATGTGCCGGGTCAAGTCCTGCAAGGATTGCATGTGCACTTTCCAGGTTTCCCCCCACACGGGAAGGATCGATAGTAGCTGCTGAAATTGCCATGACATGTCCCATGGTTCCACAGATACTTCTGTCGATTGGTTCATTTGGTTTTGGCTCAATGCACACACGAATCTTTGGATCATATTCAAGCATCTTGTTGATGGCTTCAATCAGCATTTTGGTTGCCCATACTGGTGATTTTGATTCTGCACACAGTGTGCCTTCTCTTGCAAGCCACAGAACGATCATGTCTGTTCCAAGTTCGTTTGCAATATCGATGGAACGGTATGCTCTCCACATTGCGTATTCCCGGTCTTCTTTTGATGTGCTCATGAATCCACCATCCTGTGTATGTGGATCCATCCAAAGTCTTGGTGCTACGAATTCTGCTTTTAAGTTATATTTATCAAGTGTCTTTTTCAGCTCACGTGCTTTTTCTTTGATTTCTTCTTCTGTATAATCATTGATGTTCGGTACAGCGTCATCATCATGGAACTGGATTGCTGAGAATCCGATCTCTGCAAATTTTTTAAATTTCTCCTCGATCGGTATGTCTTTTCTTGTTGCCGGTCCATACGCGTCTGCTCCTGTATGTACGTTCCAAGGTCCTACTGAAAATTTAAATTGTGTCATTTTAATTTCCTCTCTTTCTTTGATTTTAACTCGAGTCCTCAACGTTTATCTTTGATGATCTAATCATACCAGTCTCATAGTACAAAAAAATGACAATGTTGCGATTTTATCTGTAACTTCTTGCTTACCTGTGTTATGATAAAAACAGTTTAAAAAAGAGAGGAAACTGTTCTATGGAAAAGAAAGAAATGGAAATTGTAAGACATACTACAATGAATCATCTGGAGGTTTTTATTGTTGAAATGACCTCCCGCGGTCCCCATGGACATGATGATTTTGAACTTGGAATGATTCTTGAGGGAACAATGACACTTTTTTTGGAACAGGAACAGTATCATCTGAAGGCCGGAGATATTTATTTTATCAACCGGTATCAAGTACATTCTTTTTCCAACAAAACCGGGCGGAACCGCATCCTGGCTTTCCAGATCGATTCTGATTTTTACAAGCATATTTTTTATCAGTCAAAATTTCTTCATTTTGAAGATACCGTTTTTTGCAACGGTCCATTTTATTTACAGCTCCGCAGACTGCTTCTCAACTGCGCACGCTGTTATTTTAGTGAAACTACATACAATGAATTAAAATGCTCTGAACTTCTCATCGAGATTATGTATCAGCTGCTCACAAACGCACGTCCTTCTTTTACCGGCGAGAAAGAGTACAATGCTGCGCAGACAGCCTCCCACCGCATCAACCGCATCACGGACTACATTGCTGAGCACTCTTCTGAAAAAATATCGCTTCAGGACATTGCTGATCTGGAGCACATCACAACTTACCATGCTTCGCATTTTATTACCAAAATACTTGGCATTTCCTTTCAGGATTATCTTAATAATGTACGCTTTGAGCATGCACTGGAGCTGATCCAGAATTCAGATCTGTCTATTCTGGATATCTGTATGGAAACCGGATTTTCCAGCAGCCGGTATCTCAACAAACTATTCGAAGGAAAAATGGGCTGTACCGCCAGAGAATATCTGAAGACATCAAAAAAACCGCACCTTATCGATACGGTTCTTCCTACGGATAATATCCAGAAGCGTTATTCGTTTGAACAGTCTGCATTTATTCTGCAGAAGGTTCCGGATTAGTTTGTTTCGCATTTTACCTGAAAAGCCGTGCTGTCGGATCTTGCGACAACACGGCTTTCACCTGCTCTCTTATCTATGCTTTAATTGCATCATCAAATGCTACATCGGACGGCATGAAATTAATTTTCTTCGTAAATTCACAGGCTTCTTTTCCTCCAAAGTTTCTCTGCATACCACTGTCTTCCCATTCAACAGAAAGTGGGCCATCATAACCAATCTGATTGAGTGCACGGATGATGTTATCAAAATCAACGTCTCCATGTCCCGGCGATACAAAGTTCCATCCTCTTCTCTGATCTCCAAATGTGATATGGGATCCCAGAATGCCATTTCGTCCATTCAGATTCAGTTTTGCATCTTTTACATGCACATGGTAAATACGGGCTGCAAAATCAAGGATAAACACTGCCGGATCCAGTCCCTGCCAGATCAGATGACTTGGGTCAAAGTTGATTCCCAGTGTCGGTCTGTGTTCAAATACATCCAGTAATTTCTTGGTACTCCAGTAATCAAATGCAATTTCTGTCGGATGTACTTCGAGTGCAAGTTTTACACCACATTTATCAAATTCATCCATAATCGGACTCCACAATTCTTTTACTTTCTGATAGCCTTCTTCAATCATCTGCTCGGATGTCTGCGGGAAAGAATACCAGTATTTCCAGATTGGTGATCCCATAAAGAATGTTACAACATCCACGCCCATTGCTTTTGCTGCATGTGCGGTCACTTTCATTTCTTCAATTGCCCACTTCTGGATTTCTTCCGGTTTTCCTGCATATTCTGCTGGGGCAAAACCATCCAGTCTGGAATCATAAATAGACCCGATACTGTCAACCACACACTGTCCTGCCAGATGGTTACTGATTGCCCAGCATCCCAGACCATATTTTTTCAGAGTATCTTTCACTTCTTTGACATATTCCGGATCACTTGCCGCACGTTTCATATCCAGATGTGATGCGGATAATTCTAATCCTTCATATCCCATCTCCTGTGCCTGTCTGCACATTTCTTCCAAAGGAAGATCTCCCCACTGAATTGTAAATAATGTTACCGGTCTCATAAACCATTCCTTGGAGGCGACTGCCGCCATCCGAAAGCTCGACAGCGAGACGGCGAAGCACATTCCCATCATCGCCCTCATAGCCAACGCCTACCATGAGGACATTCAAAAATGCCTCGCCGCGGGCATGAACGCCCACCTCTCCAAGCCCATCAACATCGACCGCGCGGTGCGCACGATCATCGAATGCGCCCGCACGGCGAAAGGGAACGGATAAAAGAAAAAGGCTCACGAAAGCAATGCTTTCGTGAGCCTTTTTGCGATATTTACTGCTTGTCGCCGCCAAATATCGAAATTTGACTCTCATCGCTCTGGCTGTGCATCTCGGCGATGACGGCAAGACTTTCTTCGCTCGCGCCGCCGGGTTCGACCTGCGGCATCGCGAGGAAGAAGCCCTGCAGAAGGTCGACGCCGAGCGACAGCACGGTGCGTACCTCGTCCGCGGTCTCAAGGCCCTCGGCCACGACCTTCATGCCGCGCTGGTGCGCGTAGGACACGGTGTTCGACACGATCTGGCGCTTGTTGGCGTCGGTGTCGATGCTGCGGATGATGGAAAGGTCGATCTTGATGTAGTTGGGCGAGAGCTCGAGAAGGCTGCGCTCGTTGCTGTAGCCGCTGCCGTAGTCGTCGAGCGCGAACGCACCAGAGCTGCCACGGATCGTCTGCTTGATGCGCAGCGCCTTGGGGTCGAGGCACTCTTCCTCCGTGATCTCAATGACGATGCGCGGCAGGATCGAGGCGTAGCGCGCGGAGTATTCCGAAAGCTCATCGGGCGTTAGATACTGGCTTGCAATCGAATTGACGAACAGCAGCGCGCTGGGCACGACCTTACCGGCGTTTTCAAGCGCCTGATATGCACTTGACGCACAGAAGAACGTGATGCGCTCGACCTCGTGCAGGCAGTTTTCCTCGCGCGCGAGGCGCAGCACGTCCGTCGGGGAGCGCAGCATGGGCAGGTCCACGCGCATGAGCGCTTCATAGGCGAAGACGCTGCCGTCTTTTGCGTCGATAATGGGCTGGAAGCGGTAGGTGACAAGCTCCTCGTTGATGAGACGGCGGAACTCCTCATGGCAGCGTCTTTCCTGCAGGCTGGTGCGGTAGACCTCAGGGTCGAATTCCAGCAGCTCTCCCTTGCGCGAGTGCTTGACCTGATACATGGCAAAGTCCGCGTATTTGCGCAGTGTGATGAGATTTGTGCTGCTCTCGGGATACCACGCGATACCGCCGGAGACGCTCACGCGCAGCTCACGTCCGCTGGGAAGCTGGACGACAGAATGCTCAAGGGCGGCTTTCAGCGCGCGGATGTCGGCGCGCAGCGTATCCTGATCGTTGTAGCCGTAGAAGAGAGCATTGAACTCATCGCCGCTGATGCGCGCGCAGACGGTACGCGCGGGAGCGTTCTTGGCAAAGCATTCGCCTGTGCGGCGGATGTACTCGTCGCCCCAGTCGTGGCCGAATGTGTCGTTTATTTGCTTGAGGTTGTCGAGGTCGAACATCAAAAGCGCCGCGTGGCCGAGCTTTTCGGGTGAGCAGAAGAACTCGGCGCAGATGCGGTGGAAGGCACGGCGGTTGTAGAGGTCTGTGAGCGTGTCATAGTCGCACTCGTGCTCAATGCGCAGCTTTTCAAGCGTGTTGGCGGTCGCATCCTCGGCAAGGCCGACCTGCGTGCCGTCTTCGTGTGTCGTCTCGATGCGAAGGTAGCGCTCTTTGCCGCTTGGCAGACGGATGTGGTAGAGCATCGCGCCGTCGGGCGCGGGGGAGTGGGGGCACGAGCGCTCAAAGCGCTGCAAAAGCTCGCGGAAACTTTGCGCTGTTAAGTCGTCTGCGTCAACGCCGGGCATGCCGAGAAGGTCAAAGAAATTGTCGGTGACATAGATGCTGTCGGGAGCGGAGCGCAGCTCATAGCCGCCGAGCTCCACGCTTGCCATGTCCATGATGCGCAGAAACTTGGTCGAAGTATCGAGTACCTCGCGTCCGAGCTGCGTGAACGCGGAGGAGAACCGGTCGAGCTCGATGATGCCGGTGGCGGAGAGCATGGGGATGGAGCTACGGCTTTCACGCGCGTGCGCGACCTCGTCGGAAAGGCGCGAAATCGGGCGCGAGAGCTTGCGCGCCAGCACAAGGCTGCTGAAAAGTCCTGCAGTGAGCACGACGAGGACCGCGATGATCAAAAACCGCAGCACATAGCCTGAAAAGGCGTAGAGCGCCGATACCGGCACCGAGCCGATAAGCAGCATCTGCTCATTGGAAAATGGCGCGTTGCGGTTGTAGAGCGTCAGCGGTGCCACGGCGGCGTGACAAAGGCCGAGGGGGGAGTCACTCTGGTAGCCACCGCGCTTTGACGGCTTGAGCAGCAGCGCCTGGTCATAGGATTGCTGCGGCGCATTTGCGGCGGGGGAGGCGGAGATGACGCTGACGGTAAGGTCGTCTTTTCCGATGGCGGAATTCGATGCGACGCCGAGAAGATAGGTGCCCGAGCTGTCGTTCTGCAGCTCGGTGCCCGGCAGCAGGGCTTGCAGGTAGCTTTCAAGAATTTCGACGCCGAGCACGCCGTAGACCGTGCCGTCATCTAAAATAAGCGGGATGGTGTAGGCGATGGCGGAGTGATCGTCGCCGGAGAGCGTGTAGGGCGAGGACGTCCAGTGGCCGTAGTCCGCGGCGTCCAGTTCGCCGTTTCCGTGGTAGGCTGCCTGAAAGACGGGATAGAGAAAGCCACTGCTGCCGTTGGACCCATAGTTGATCAAGGGCGTCCAGCTCGTGTCGGTCGCAATGTAGAGTGACTGTACGACCTGTGCGGGTGCGCGCACGAGCATAAGATCGGAATTGCGCTGCGAGGGGGAGGAATTCGGGTCAAGGTCGCGCAGATAAAGGCAGGGCAGCGGCTCGCCCTTTTTGCGCGTGTCGAGATCGTGCGTGTTGAGCACGACAAAAATGCCGGTGACGGGGCGATGGCGCATCGAGGAGATCAGGCTGTCGCCGATCGAGAGCAGCAGGGGGGATGCGGCGTCGCTGCCGCTGTCGAGCGTGTCGAGGCTGATCTCGCCGTCGTCGAGCATGGCCTGCGTCACGGCGTTGATCTTGCCCGCAAGCGACGAGAGGTCCTGCGCGTCGAGCATCTGGCCTTGCAGATAGTTTTGGCGGTTTTCCGTCTGTATCTGCAAGATGTCGACAGCATTCTGCTCAAGGTTCGTGTTGATGCGGCAGAGATAGAGAATGCCGACAAGCAGCGCGATCTCGATGAACAGGATCCAGAGCATGGAGCGCAGGATCGTATGGAAGATGGTGACATGCGGCACATGATCCGATGGTTTGCGAAAGAACATAAAACGGCCCCTTTTTTGTCATTGAACAGTCACTCAGCCCTGAAAGGCCTCAAGCGATGCAAGCGTATCCTGATACCAGGCTTCAAAGCATTCGTCGGAAAGGAACTGAGCCGAGGCCTCTTCAAAGCTCTGTCCCTGCGCCATTGCCTCTTTGACCGCGGCGCGGTCAGCGCTTGCCTTATCGCTCATGGAATATTCAAGAATGGCGCGGGCGTTCGTGCCGCCGGAGAAGGCGCGGGGCGTGTAGAGATGGTTTTCGTTGACCGTGTCGACTGCGGCGGAGAGGACTTCGTCCATCTCATCGCTGAGGGCAAGACCGCTTATGCGGATCGTGTCGATGGAGTTGCCCTCGTGCGTGACGGGGAGGTAGCCTGAGTCGACAGAGAACGTGATGTTGTGCTCGGGTGAGGTGAACCATTTGAGGAACACGAGGCTTGCCTGAATCTCGGCATCGCTCGCCTTCGTCACGACCATGCCCGCGCCCTGCTGCACGGCGTAGTCCTCGCCGTTCGCAAACTTCGGGCTTTCAAGCGCCTTGCGCGTGATGTCGTGGCTGTCCATGTCGTCGGCGATGACCTGCGTGGGGAAGAACGTCGCGCTCGAAGACGAGCCGACGTAGGCGATGATATTGCCGGTCTTCACATCATCGCTGCGGAAGCGGCCGCTTGCGGAAAAGTAGCCCTTGATGAAGGGTACATAGTAGTTATCCCAGAGGGTGCGCACGGCGTCGTGGTCAAAGTTCAGCGTCATGCTGCCGTCCTGTGCGTCGAAGATCGTGCAGCCAAGCTGCTTGGCGCCGATGAGCATGTAGTTCGCCATCGCGTCGCGGCCGAAGAACGCGCGTCCATCGTTCGGGATGTCGGGCGTCTGCGCGTCGGTCCACTCGTAGTAGCGTTCGGCGACGGAGACGAGGCCTTCGATCGTGGCCAAGTCGTCATAGGTTGCGCCTGTGGCGGCGGCGAACGGCTCCCAGTCCGTTTCATTGAGAAACAGCTCCGCCGACTTGGCGACGGGGAAGATCTTGATACTGCCCGAGCCGGAGAAGTCGCCTTCGCTCAGATAGTCCTCAATAAAGACGGCGCGGTCCTCTTCGCTTAGATAATCGCTCAGATCGGCAATTTGACCCATCTCATCGAGCGCGTAGGCAGTGTCGGCGTAGGCGGAGAAGATGTTGGGCATCGCCTCGGCACCGACCTTGCCCTCGGCAGAAGCGAGCACGTTGTTCTCAAGATCGGTCACGCTGCCGTGGCTGGAGCTCTCAACCGTGATGCCCTGTTCCTTGCCGACGGTCGAGTTGAACTCGTCGACGAGCGCGTTGAACGCTTCGAGCTGTTCACCGTTGTAGTACGTCCAGATCGTGATATTGACAGGGTTCGCCGGGGAAAATCCGGGGTCTGCCTTGCTGCCGCAGCCTGCGAGCAGCATCATCGCCGCCGCTGCGGCGAGCACGCGAGGGAGAAATTTGTTGTGAGCCATGATGCTTCCTTTCTATTTTGCGCGCCGTTCCGAAATGTGCAGATGAGCTGGCGCAGCAGAAT
>OGYE01001984.1_pt1 | contig 12911 bp, 10 predicted proteins | sample 1576471 | NCBI WGS metagenome assembly OGYE01 (sample SAMEA3541532, study PRJEB24748) | human gut metagenome | biome: human gut; feature: human-associated habitat; material: faeces | place: China | collected 2012
CCCGGACGGAATTGATGTAACTGCTGATAAAAACGGCACCATAATTCCAAAAATCTCGACAACTGAGATTGCAAAAGTAAGAGATAATGAAAAACATACCTATTATTTTGACACTGACTATTTTACTGAAATTGCAGGTGAATCAGCGGACGGCAGATATGAAGTTAAAGTTAGCGTTGTAGATAATGCGGGAAATGTCAATTCAAAAGAAAGCTTTACTTACCATATAGATAATAAATCTCCGAACGTAGATCGCTTTGAATTTCTTCCTGCAACCTCCGATAATATCAGTGAGACTTCTGAATATATCGAATATCTTGAGTATGGATACTATTTCCAAAAAAACTTCATTGCGAATATCCATATTTCCGATAGTGCGCCTTCATCCGGTCTTAACAAAGCAGAATACCGTCTTGTTTCTTACGATAACGGAGAACTGAAAGGAGAAAAAACAGGAGAAGTAATTATTTCCGACGGTATAGCTCATATAGATATTCCTGTGGGATTCAGGGGACAGATTTTTGTTAAGGCTTTCGATAATGTTGGAAATTATTCCGATGAAGAAACTCCAAAAGCATTTGTTGCGGATGATATTCCTCCTGAAATAAATATTTCCGAAATCGACGGCAGCAGATACAGCGACGCAAACGGAAACAAGCTTTTTACTGATGATATTGCCGTAACAGTAACTATAACAGATACTAAATCAGGCATCAGAGAAATCGGTTATTATCAGACGTCCGAAAACGATGGATTTGAGAGAAGAGTTCTTGAAATCGATGCCGTGATGCGGCTGACTGCCGGGTCGTTGGTGGCGGACACCGTAAGGCTGTCGATATTGAAGCCGCGGCGGCAGAACAGGCTGGACACCCGGGCCAGAACGCCGCTCTGGTTGTCCACCAGCAGGCTGATGACCCTGCGCTGATCAGATTTCATGATGCTGTGTCCTCCTTATTCCATGATGATGTCGTTGATATCGCCGCCGCCGGGGATCATGGGCAGCACCTTTTCGTCCTTGTCAATGATGCACTCGATCCAAGTGGGGCCTTTCTGCTGCAAGGCATCTGCAAAGGCTTCCTGAAACTCCGGCAGATTGGTGCAGCGGTAGCCCTTCAGGCCAAAGCCGTCTGCCAGCTTGACAAAATCGGTCTTGCGGTGGGGGTCGGTCTGGCTGTAACGCTTGCCGTAAAAGGTGGTCTGCCACTGGCGCACCATGCCCAGCACCGAGTTGTTAAAGATGACCGTGATGATGGGCAGCTCGTAGCTGACGGCCTGAGTATCCTTCTCACCGGTACCGGAATTTATCCTCTGCTTGCCAAATGGGGCGGTGCCGGTGCACTTGTTCCGATTACCGGCTTTGCCAACTCTGTTGCTGCACCTGCAATTGAATATAAGAAGGAGGGGCAGGTTTTTGGTATTGGTTGTAAGATCTTCACGATTGCCGGGCCTGTGATCCTGTATGGAATTGTGACAAGCTGGGCGCTTGGAGTTGTATATTGGGTATGGACGTTGATGTGAAACAAGAAATGTGTTAGATAAATGTATTAGGAAGCCGCTATTCACGGCTTCCTAATCTTTCTTTAAAATCTGTATAATCAAATGCGGTTAGCTGCTGTATGGTTCTGTCAGCATGTCTGATCCAGATATCCGGTAATGGCATCCCGTTAAATGTATTATTTTTGCAAGTCGTATAAATCGCCATATCTCCAAACAGAAGGAGATCTCCGTATTCCGGTAGTTTGCTGAATTTATAGTCTCCGATCACATCCCCTGACAGGCAGGTTGGACCTCCTAACCGGACTGTAATCCCGCTATCTGTTGTCTCATCCGATGCTCCAAGAAGCGGTGGACGATAAGGCATTTCCAGTACATCCGGCATATGGCAGGCGGCGCTGGCATCTATGATCGCGATCTGTGTGTCTCCATTTTTCAGAACATCCAGCACACTGGTCAGAAGAAATCCTGCATTCAATGCCCAGGCTTCTCCCGGCTCCAGATAAACCTCAACCTTCCATTCTTCCTGTGCCATTCGAATGCATCGCTCCAGTCGCTCAATATCATATCCTGGTCTTGTAATATGATGACCACCGCCAAAATTGATCCATTTCACTTTGGCAATCAAATCACCGAACTGTTTCTTTACGGAAGCAAGGGTTGTCTCCAGATCATCCGAATCCTGCTCACAGAGTGTATGGAAATGAACCCCATCCAAAAGTTCCATCAACTCCGGATTCTTCACAATTGCTTCATCCCACTGTACTCTTGTTGTACCCATGCGGCTTCCCGGTGCACAAGGGTCATAAATCTCATGTCCCTCCTGGGTAGAGCATTCCGGATTGATCCTGAGTCCCACGCTTTTTCCTGCCTCTTTCGCCATTCTTCCAAAGCGAAGAAGCTGGGACGGAGAATTAAATACAATATGATCGGCATACTGAAGAAGTTCCTCGAATTCATCCGCCCGGTAACCTGCACAGAATACATGAACTTCTTTTCCCGCCATTTCCTCTGCCCCTAATCTTGCCTCATACAATCCACTGGCCTCTGTACCCGCCAGATACGGTTCAAAAAAAGGATAACAATCATAATTACTGAATGCTTTCTGTGCCAGAAGCATCTTACATCCTGTCCGTTCTGCTACTCCACCAAGCAGTTTTGCGTTTTCTATAAGTGCTTTTTCATCCAGTATATAACAAGGTGTTTTGATGTTCTGAAATTCCGGCGGAATAATTCCGCCGGTGGCTGTAAATGGTGCTCTTTTATCTAATCTTTCCATCAGTCTACCAGCTTCGGATCATGATTTTCACTGCGTGGCAGACCATAACGGTCAAGTGCGTCCAGGAACGGATCCGGATCAAATTCCTCTACGGTATATACACCTGGTCTGATCCATTTTCCAGTCAGCATCATCAATGCTCCGCACATTGCCGGAACACCTGTTGTATAACTGATTGCCTGGCTTCCAACCTCATGGTAGCATTCCTGATGATCGCATACGTTATAGATATAGTAAGTCTTCTCTTTTCCATCTTTTACACCGGTAAAAATACAGCCAATATTTGTTTTTCCTTTTGTGCGTGGCCCAAGACTTGCCGGATCCGGAAGAAGTTCTTTCAGGAACTGGATCGGAACGATTTCCTGTCCATTGTACTGGATCGGTGTTGTAGAAAGCATTCCTACATCTTCAAGACAACGCATATGATCCAGATAGCTTTGTCCAAAAGTCATAAAGAAACGAATACGTTTCACACCTGGAATTGTTTTTGCAAGAGACTCTATTTCCTCATGGTGAAGCAGATACATGTCCTTGTCTCCGACCTGATCAAAGTTGTATTCTCTCTTAATATCCATCGGCGGGATTTCTACCCAATGTCCATTTTCCCAGTAACTTCCCGGTGCACTTACTTCACGAAGATTGATTTCCGGATTAAAGTTTGTCGCAAATGCATATCCATGATCACCGCCGTTGCAGTCCAGAATGTCAATGGTATCAATCTGATCAAATTCATGTTTTAATGCATATGCACAATATGCCTGTGTGACCCCCGGATCAAATCCGCATCCAAGCAGTGCTGTAAGACCTGCATCTTCAAATTTTTTGCGGTATGCCCACTGCCAGGAATAATCAAAATATGCTGAAAATCCTTCTTCTTTACAACGTTTTTCGTAAATTGCACGCCACTTCGGATCATCTGTATCTTCCGGCTCGTAGTTTGCTGTATCCATATAATTTACGCCACATGCCAGACACGCATCCATAATCGTCAGATCCTGATATGGAAGCGCAATGTTCATTACCAGATCCGGTTTGTAATCATTGATCAGTTCGATCAGCTGATCCACATCGTCTGCATCAACCTTAGCTGTCGTAAGAACTGTTTTTGTCTTTCCTTTTAGCTTTTCTGCAAGTGCATCACATTTTTCCTTTGTACGGCTTGCGATACAAAGTTCTGTGAAGACCTCATCTGCCTGACAACATTTCTGAATTGCTACACTGGCTACTCCTCCGCAGCCGATTACAAGTACTCTGCTCATAACTCTTCTCCTTTTCTTGACATGTAACTGTTTTCTTCAACAGTTGTATATTTATAATTGCTCTCTTATAAGTTGCCGGTTTATTTTGCAATTGCAAGAAGCAGTTCACGAAGAACCTTACATGCTGTTGCGGTTGAGACACCACTTGCATCCAACATAGGAGCAAGTTCATTCACATCCGCTCCTACTACATTTGCCTGTGCAACTGTACGGATGGCTTCAAGAAGCTCTAAGAAAGTTACTCCCCCCGCCTCCGGAGTCCCTGTTCCCGGAAATACTGCCGGATCCAGACAATCCAGATCAATTGTAAAATAAATTGGTACATTTTTCTCTTTCAGTTCTCTTACAGTCTCTTCCAGTCCGTCAAAAGAAAGTGGATGGAAATCTGTATGCTGCGCGGCAAATCTAAATTCTTCTCTCTCTCCGCTTCGGATACAGAACTGATGAATACGTCCGTCTCCCAGAAGATCATGGCATCTTCGCAGAACGCATGCATGACTCAATCTGGCTCCCAGATAATCATCCCTTAAATCTGCATGTGCATCAAAATGGATGATATGTAGATCCGGATATTTCGCAGCTACAGCGCGTACTGCTGCCAGCGTCACCAGATGTTCTCCTCCCAGAAGCAATGGAAATTTATCTGATTTCAATATTTCTTCTGCTCTCTTTTGAATATCCGAAAGCGCCATTTCACTGCTTCCAAAGCAAAGTTCCAGATCCCCGCTGTCAAATACACTGATATCCATAAGGTCTCTGTCCTGATATGGACTGTAAGTTTCAAGTCCGAAACTCTCATGACGCATAGCTGCCGGACCGAATCTTGCGCCCGGACGAAAACTTGTCGTCGAATCAAACGGCGCACCATAAAGGACAATCGATGCTTCCTCAAAGCTGCTTTCGCATCCGATAAAAGTTTCTATATTCGGTAAAATCATGAATTATTCCTCCACTTCTTTCAGCATATCTTCCAGAAATGCCGGAAGGTAAAATGCTCCTTTATGGAGTCTTGTTGTATAGTAACGTGTACGAAGATTTAATGCATTCCATGCTTCTGCGTCCAGATCATCTACGGGATGATATTTTTTGCTGGCAAATCCAAACAACCAGTAACCTGCGGCAAAGGTTGGGATATGTGCCTGATAAACACGACTGATCTGAAATGTACTGGCAATTCTTTTATGGCTTCGCTGCATTGCATGTGCATCTTCTGCGTAGAATGGACTTCCCTGCTGATTGACCATAATTCCATCCTCTTTCAGCGCATTGTAACAATTCCCATAGAATTCGCGAGTAAACAATCCTTCCGATGGGCCAAACGGATCCGAGGAATCCACGATAATGAGATCATATTTTGCCTCGCATCTTCGGATAAAACGGAGTGCATTTTCGTAATGAAGATGTACTCTTCTGTCATCCAGTCTGCATGCATTTTCCGGAAGGTATGCACGACATGCCTCGACAACCATCGGATCCATTTCTACCAGATCAATGTGCCTGACCCTGTCGTATCTGGTCAGTTCACGAACAACACCGCCATCTCCGGCTCCAATCACCATAATCTCTTTTGCTTCTTTATGGATCGCCATCGGCACATGCGTGATCATCTCGTCATAAATAAATTCGTCACGTTCTGTCAGCATTACATTTCCGTCCAGAGTCAGAACACGGCCAAATTCCGGTGTCTCAAAAATATCAATTCTCTGATAATCACTCTGTCTGGAAAAGAGCTGACGGTTTACCCGGATACTGTGTTTCACATCCGGTGTATGGAATTCTGAAAACCACATTTCCATTGTTATTACCTCCCTGTCAGAACATTCAGTTTCAAAATATCCGGATCTTCCGGTCCGGTCATATTACAACCCTTCGCTTTTGCATACTCGATATAATCCAGAATTTCTGCTGTAATGCGTTCCCCAGGCGCAAGGATCGGAATTCCAGGCGGATAACACATCACAAATTCACTACAGACCATACCTTCTGTTTCCCTGAGTGGCAGACTGCACTTCTCTGCATAAAAAGCATCCTGTGGGCTGGTCACTACCTGAGGATCAATATATTCCTGACTCAGAAGTCCTGTTCCGTCTGTCTGAAAACGTCTGCGGATCTCTGCAAGTGCACTCACAAGCCGTTCTACTTCCTGTGCGCGGTCTCCGATCGAAAGGTAGGCAAGAATATTTCCGATATCTCCAAATTCAATCTGAATGTCGTATTCATCACGCAGAATATCATAAACTTCAATTCCTGCGAGTCCGATATCTAACGTATGTACACTTAATTTTGTAATATCAAAATCAAAAACAGAATTTCCATTTACCAGTTCTTTTCCAAATGCATAATAACCACCGATTGCATTGATTTCTTCTCTGGCATATTCTGCCATATCTGCTACCTGATGGAAAATCTGACGGCCACGCTGTGCAAGATTCCTTCTTGAAATGTCAAGACTCGACATCAGAAGATAGCTTCCTGATGTTGTCTGTGTCAGATTGATGATCTGCCGCACATACCCGGCATGTACGTCCGGACCTGTAAGAAGCAGACTCGACTGTGTAAGACTGCCTCCGCTTTTGTGCATGGATACAGACGCCATGTCTGCACCTGCCTCCATAGCTGAAACAGGAAGTCCGCCACCGAAATAAAAATGTGTTCCATGCGCTTCGTCTACCAGGCACATCATTCCTGCCTCATGTGCCATCTTGACAATTGCTCGCAGATCACTGCATATTCCATAGTAAGTCGGATTATTTACTAACACTGCGACTGCCTTTGGATGCTCTTTTATCGCTTTTGCTACCTGTTCTCTCTGCATTCCCAGGGAAATCCCAAGCCGCTGGTCTACCTCCGGATTTACATAAACAGGGATCGCACCACATAAAACAAGTGCATTCAACACACTTCTGTGAACATTACGTGGCAATATGATCTCATCTCCACGTTTGCAGGCAGTCAGAACCATTGTCTGTACAGAACTTGTCGTGCCCCCTACCATTAAAAATGCATGTGCTGCTCCAAAGGCATCTGCTGCCAGTTCTTCTGCTTCCCGTATTACAGATACCGGATGGCAGAGATTGTCCAGTGGTTTCATACTGTTGACATCGACGCCTACACATTTTTGTCCGAGAAATTCTGTCAGCTCCGGATTTCCTCTTCCCCGTTTATGACCAGGGACATCAAATGGCACAACTCTCATTCGCCGGAAAGTCTCCAGAGCCTCATGGATCGGTGCATGATTCTGGTTTAATTTAAAACGACTCCCTTTCATATTTCCTCTCTTTCCAGGTTCCTTTGTCAAAACACTTTCTTAATACAGAAAAAACGCAGATAAGGGCGCTAAGCCACAAACCTGCGTTCGGTATGTATTCGTCTGTTTTATTCTCAGCTGTAACAGAAAAGGCAATATCTTCTCTTAGATTTTTAAATAAAACTTCTGGATCATGCGTGTCAGAGTCTATATAGCAATTATACTTTTACTACTCTTATTGACCGTTTCACAAGTCTGCGCGTCTGGCGCATAAGGCTATCAAAGAAACCTACTTATAAAATTAGAGCTTTTCACTCAATCAATAAGGCAACCAAAGTTACCATAATCGGCAGTGGACCCGGCTGTCCGTATGGCCTTAACCTCGCTGGGTGGTCCGAAACAATTGCTTTGAAAAGACTCTGTCTGTTACTCTGCATCTTCGTCTCTCAAAATCGACTATAGCATAACATGTTAAAAAAACACTGTCAAGAATTTCTCCCATCTATTCGTTACTTTCTTGTAGCAATTCTTGTATTAAATTAAGGTTCGAATCAGAATGTTCCAGTTCTCTTGAATAACGATACACCGTATCTATCACATCATTTATATCTAGCACTTTTTCTTGTTTCATCCACTGTGCCATCAGAAGTTCATGGATCAACAGGGTGCTGACAACAGCCATCTGTGCTTTTGCAAATGCTTCACCATCGTATACTGCACCGCAAAAATAGGTACTGATGAAATATACAAGGAGCTGTTCATACTGTATTTCATATTCCGGCATTTCTTTCGCCATCCAAGCATGAACTTCTTGTATTATCTCAACATACTGTTTTTTGTCTATTTTTTCATTCACATTTCTATATAATAGTTTCTCTGCTTCTTGAAGATAAGATTCCCAATCCGCTCTTAAATGTTCCATCTGATACTGATTTTGAAACATCTTTCTACTATATGTATAGTAATCCACTTCTGCAAGAGCATTTTTCACTTCCCGCACACCTTCTTCAGCCTGATAGTAATCAAATACATCATCCATAGAGAATATATCTTCTTCGTCAATACATTCCTGCAGATCACGTGCAATCGCCAGAATAAGAGCTGCTCGCAGATTCAGCTTTTTCTCTCTGTCCTGTAAAATCTCAATCATCACATCTCTTGCATCTAACAGTTTCGAATATAAAAACGGATCAAAATCTTCATAATCTTCTTCCTCATCTGTTTCATAAGTAAGAAAATGTACCGGTTCTTTTTTATTCATCAGGATTCTCGCCACTTCCGGACAGGATACAGAAAGTGTAACCTCCCGCACATCTTCAAATTCTTCAATATGTCTTGGATACAATTTACAGGTTCTGCACAGGCTCTCTTCTCCCAGTGCGGTATACATATCACAGAGGTTTGATTGATTCAGGAAAGCACATCTTCTTTCTTTATCCTGCTTGAATGTTCCTTCTTCCCAGTTGACAGATTCTTTCAAGCGCTCTGCAAATGTATCTGTCTCATTTTTATAGTTTTCTAATGAAGCTTCATCTGCAACGATCTGCCATCCGGCACAACAAGTGTCCTCACATTTTCCTGCAACACAGCTAAATTCATGATAATAATCCGGGATTGTATATAACATTGATTTACTTTTATCCATTCCTTTCGCTTTTATGATCGTCTATAGAATTTCCGACCTGTTTTATTATAGCACGCACTTTTAAGAAATGGTTATAAAAAAACGTATCAAACCGACTTGATTTCAATTATCACTATTGAATATCCGGTCGATTTGATACGTTCTATTATTTTCTTAGAAATTTAATTATTTCTTTTTCTCATACAGGAACTCTTCTGGAAGTGTTACATTAAAGTCATGTGCCAGTTCGCGGAAGTTCTCCGGTGTGATTGTCTGAATCTTTCTTGGTGTCATAGAAAGAATCTTCACAAGGATCTCTGCTGACTTCTCTACTGTATGCATAAGACCGAATGTAAGATCGAAGTCTTCTCCTGAACAGAACATTCCATGATGTGCCCAGATAGCAACATCGTATTTCTCCATCAGTTCAGCTGTCTTCTCTGCGATTGCTCTTCCGCCCGGAACCATCCAGCCTACAACTCCAACTCCGTCCGGGAATACGACCGGACACTCTGTTGCTGACTCCCAAAGTTCTCTTGTAAATACCTGATCATCCAAAGGAAGAACGAATGTCAGTGCGATTGTATTTGTTGTATGTGCATGGTAGATTACACGATGTTTTCCGTTTGTGATTCTCTTCTTCACTTCATGGTTCATCAGATGAGTTGGAAGCTCACTTGTCGGTCTTCCTCCTTCTACCAGCCCCCAACGGATTCTGTATTTTGTTCCTGTATAATCAATCTCGATAATTGCAAGACATACTTCAGGATCAACGATAATATTTCTGAAATACTTTCCACTTCCTGTTACAAGGAAGAATTCTCCTGCAAGTCCCGGAACCTCTGTTCCGATCTCTGTCCATTCTCCTGATTCATTCAGACGTGGTCTGATCAGCTCAACCTCTTCTGGTTTCAGACGATAACTTAAATTACCACCATTTCTCTCATGCCATCCCTGAAGGAATCCGTCATTTGCCATTTTAATAAAATCCTGTACAAACTTCGCATCTAAAATCTTCATATTATTTTACTCCTCCTGTTTTTACTCATTTACTGCAATGTTGTTTTATGTGGTTTATTTCTTCTTTACTATTGTTTTCTTGTGGTTTCTATTTGTATTATAGATAGTTTTATGTGGTTTGTAAACACTTTTTTCAAAAAAAATTGTACAATCCGAAAGACATTAACATAAATCAAGCCTATCATGCTATAATTCTGAACTATATCAGGAGGTACTATAATAAAATTATGAAACGTAGATCACTAAAGGCAGCCTTTCCACGAACAATCCCTATTATGACTGGGTTCATTTTTCTTGGAATGGCTTATGGAATATATATGAATGCATCTGGTTTTTCTTTTATCTACCCTTTTTTCATGAGTATGTTGATTTTCGGCGGATCACTGGAATTTGTCTGTGTTGAGATGCTGCTTAGTCCATTTGCACCTGTTCAGGTACTGATCATGGCTGTGATGATCCAGGCCAGACATCTTTTCTATGGACTTTCCATGTTAGATAAATTCAAAGGACTTGGATGGAAGAAGTATTATCTGATTTTCGGAATGTGTGATGAGACTTTTTCTGTCAATTACACCTCTGAGATTCCCGAAGATGTAGACCGCGGATGGTTTTATTTTTTTGTTACATTATTGAACCAGTTCTATTGGGTTGCTTCCGCAACGATTGGTGGAATCATTGGTTCTCTTCTTAAATTCGACACATCAGGAATCAGTTTTGTCATGACAGCTATGTTCGTTGTAATTTTCCTGGATCAGTGGATGAAAGAAAAAATCCATGTTTCTTCTATGATTGGAATCCTGGTTTCGCTTGTATGTCTGATTCTCTTCGGAGCGGATTCCTTTATGATTCCGACAATGATACTGATTGTACTTCTACTGACAGTACTTCGAAAGTGGCTGGAACAATGCGACAAACTTAAAGCAAAGGAGGAGCCGACCAAATGAGTAGCATGACTTTGGCACAACAGATAATTACAATCGGAATGTGCATACTTGGAACAATGGCAACGCGCTATCTTCCTTTCCTTATTTTTAAAGAAAATAAAAAGACACCGGAATATATCCAGTATCTTGGTAAATTTCTTCCTTCTGCTGTTTTCGGAATGTTAGTTATCTATTGTCTGAAAAATGTAGAAGTACTGCACGGAACTCATGGAATTCCGGAAGGAATCTCCATTCTTGTCACCACAGTACTTCATCTATGGAAGAAAAATATGTTTCTATCCATTGCAGGTGGAACTATCTGTTATATGTTGATATTACATTTTCTATAATAATCTCTATAGCAAAAAGGTCTGAGACCACATGTGCTTACACATTAGCGGTTGCTGTTCTCACTTCGTGCAACCAGCAACCATTTCTAATCTCATAACTCTTCTCATAACTCTTACGGCTTGCATCTGCCACAAGGCTCATATCCTTCTTTAATCAAATCCGACCTACTTCCTGTATACTCTTCTTTGTTCTCTGCTTTGATGTCCTTCACACCAGAACAAGTTGATTTATGAAACTTTTTTGTATTCCTATTCAATATATAAGTTTCTTTTTTGGTTAAATTTGATGTTTTTGATGAATTGGATACATTTTTATCAGTCACTTCAGCTTCTGTTCCTGGAGCCCACTCACCTTCCGGCGTTGCGAGTTCTTCCGTCTGATAACTCTCTCCTGTCTCATAATTGATCACAACATATGGCTGTACATTATATACGTATACGTTAAATGTTACCCCTGTGCCATCATCTTCCACAGACTTCGCCTCCATCTGGACTCCGGAAGCCACCAGGTCATCACCGCTATAGATTGGAGTGACACGATACATCACATGATTATCCGTTTCTTTGACATAATCTGCCACCTCATCCACGGAGTGCGAATCTGCCCTCAGAAATTTAATTACACGCTTTCGCCGGAAGTCATACATGCTCTTTTCTATCTTCTGTCTTAACGTTTTCTTTTTGTCTTTTCCGGCAATAAAAACGGATGTCGGGCCATCGGATTTTCCTATTATACGAATGTTATCTGCTGTTTTTTTCATATCAATTAATCTTTGAACCTTTTCTTATCCGGATACCAGATCACTTATTATAATGACCGTTTAAAAAATGCAATGATCTGCTGCCATACTTCATCCTGGAAAAACATCAGGTCCGCATGCTCTGCACCATCAAGCGCAAGCAATGTCACATCACAGCCGGCTGCTTCTAACGCATCATACAATTCCTCACTCTGCGAAAAAGGCACGGTACTGTCTTTGGTTCCATGAATCAGCAGGAATGGCGGCGCATCCGGTGTCACTTTGGAAACCGGGGAATTCTCATAAGCTTCCTGCGGATGTGTCATAACATTAAATCCCATCAGCAGCGACTCTGAAGACATGGCTGCCTTTTCCACATCATCATATGGAAAATGGGACGCATCGGTCGGCGGATACCACGGACAGGCCGCCTGTACCTGACTGGAATACTCCAGATACTCACCTGTATCCAGTTTTTTATCCTGATCCAATGCTGCCATACATGTCAGATATCCTCCTGCAGATTCTCCCATCACACCAAATTTTTCACTGTTAATCCGATATCTTTTTGCATATGCACGAAGATATCGGATTGCTGCCTTGATATCACACAGCTGCATCGGATGCGTTCCCTCGTTGGATGTCCGATACTCTACGCTGGCAACAACAAACCCTTCCTGTGCCAGTGTGCCCAGATATGCCAGATGCGCTGCTTTGTCCATGCGCTGCCATGCGCCACCGCAAATCCATACAATACATGGATATGTCTTTCCTTCCCCGTCCTCCGGATAGATGAGATCCAGTTTGAGATCTCTCCGGCAATGACCGAACCAGGAATCAACCTGCGCATAAGTAATGTCTGTTGTCACAACATATTGTGGTTTTGTGGTTTCCGGTTTTAATATTTTCTTCATTATAATTTTCCTCGTTTCCGAAAAGAGCCACGGGTCGCCCAGCGCGCCCCGGGCGATCATC
>OGYE01001986.1_pt1 | contig 12902 bp, 9 predicted proteins | sample 1576471 | NCBI WGS metagenome assembly OGYE01 (sample SAMEA3541532, study PRJEB24748) | human gut metagenome | biome: human gut; feature: human-associated habitat; material: faeces | place: China | collected 2012
TTGGCTGGCAGCGTAAAGCCGCTTAGCCGTTATCTCAAATTTTAACGAACCATTGATACAAATTATATCAGAAAAACTTGTACAAATATCAGAAAATCGTGCAACTTTAACGATTTTAAGCATAAATCATGCGTACTATTTTTATATAAAAAACCTTGCCACTTTCAATTTTATTTTGTAATTTTGCACCCGTTAGTAATATCATTAATTCCAATATAAAGATGATGGCAAGATTCATATTCCTCAGTTTCTTCATGCTGGTTGGAGCCTTAGCCCCAACCAAGGCTCAGAACAGTTTCCCATACCCTGCTCTGCCAGACAGTCTGCGAAGCGTAGAGCAACGTGCTGCATACCTGAGCGAGCACTATTGGGACAACTTCAACTTTTCCGACACCCTGGAACTGGCAAACAAGGAGATGGCAGAACAGGGCTTTGTCAACTTCATCGATATTCTGGCACGTTTCGACCAGGAAATAGCCCAGAAGGGGATTGCTGCCTTTACCGCCAAAGCTTACCAGCAGAAGACATCCAAAGAGAAGTTTGAAAGCCTCATCGAGCATTATTATGAGAATCCTGAGTCGCCCATGCACAACGACAGGGTATATGCCCTATTTCTGGAAGACATGGCTAAATCGCCATACTTCGATGAAACCGAGAAAGAAAGAATAAGATTTAAGCTGAAACAGGCAAGAAAGAACTTGCCTGGCACACAGGCTACCAACATCAGTTTTATGCTGGAAGACGGCAAGCCTCATCAGTTGAGCGATTACCGGGAAAAGAAGGTTATCTTATATTTCTACGATCCTGACTGCGAGAACTGCCACAAGATATCTGCATGGCTCGGCAAACAGACAATACCAATCGGCATCAGTCTGCTCCGCATCGTAGCAGATAACCGATTGAGCACGATTTACGGGCTCAAAGCCATGCCAACCATTTACCTGTTGGATAAAGAGAATAAGGTGATATTAAAAGACTGTACACCAGAACAGCTCATGGAAACGCTAAGGGGAAATGAAAACAACAGATAGTATAATCTCGAAAAAAAGATAAAACAAAAGCGGGAACCCTTTCGGATTCCCGCTCATATCTTGTGTTGTAAAATCTCGAAGATTAGTCGAGGTTAGCCAACTTGTTGTCAGAATGAAGAACATCCTTGATCTTGTGGCTATAGAGGTCAACCATGTACTCACGAGCCTTACCGCAGTACTGACGTGGGTCGAAGTACTCTGGGTGCTCAGCCAATGTCTCACGAACACCTGCTGTGAAAGCAAGACGAGAGTCAGAGTCGATGTTGATCTTGCAAACAGCGCTCTCAGAAGCCTTAGTCAACTGCTCCTCTGGGATACCAACTGCATCTGGCAACTTGCCACCGAACTTGTTGATGATATCAACATACTCCTGAGGAACTGAAGAAGAACCGTGGAGAACGATAGGGAAACCAGGAAGCTGCTCCTCAACTGCTGCCAATACGTCGAATGCCAATGGAGGAGGAACGAGGTGACCAGTCTTAGGGTCACGTGTGCACTGCTCTGGCTTGAACTTGTAAGCACCGTGAGAAGTACCGATAGAGATAGCCAATGAATCAACACCTGTACGTGTAGCGAAATCAACAACCTCCTCAGGCTTTGTATAGTGAGACTCCTCAGCTACTACGTCATCCTCAACACCAGCGAGGACACCGAGCTCACCCTCTACAGTTACACCGAACTGATGAGCGTAGTCAACAACCTTCTTTGTCAAAGCGATGTTCTCCTCGTATGGAAGAGCAGAACCGTCGATCATTACAGAAGAGAAACCGAAGTCTACACAGCTCTTACATGTCTCGAAGCTATCACCGTGATCGAGGTGAAGAACGATCTCAGGATGGTTGCAACCCAACTCCTTAGCATACTCTACAGCACCCTCAGCCAAGTAACGGAGCAATGTAGGGTTAGCATACTTACGAGCACCCTTAGAAACCTGAAGGATAACTGGTGACTTCAAAGTAGAAGAAGCCTGGATGATAGCCTGGAGCTGCTCCAAGTTATTGAAGTTGAAAGCAGGAACGGCCCAACCGCCCTTGATAGCTCTTGCGAACATTTCCTTAGTGTTCACAAGACCGATTTTCTTGTAATCTACTGCCATAATTTTACTTAATTTATTGTTTAATGAAACATTCTTTTTTTTCTTATATATAATAAGGTGTAGAACTTATGAGGCTCTTTCCTTACCGAGTGCAAATTTACCTTTTTCTTTTGAGACAGCAAAATGATAATTCGATTTTTCGTGTTGCAATCGAGTTAAAAAAGTTAATTCCGCACCAATACCCTACAAAACACAAAGCTTTTGCTAAACGCAGTTAGCAATTTAACATCTTTATATTTACATCTTTCTACCCAACCGCCAGTTACTTCTTGGCAAGTTTATATTCACGAGCCGCATAAGCCAGAACGATGACAAATCCTACGAGCGGTACCAGGAAAGGAAGCGTGAAATGAGTACGGTCGGCGATGAGTCCCATCAACAGGAAACCGCAACCGCCTATTGGCGTCATCATCAGAAGCGAAGAGGCTGTCTTGGTAAGGTTGCCCAAACCCGTGAGGGCGATACTGAAGATGGTAGGGAACATGATGGCCTCGAACATATAGTTGCAAAGCAGGGCTACCAGCGATAGCTTACCCAGATTTGACAGAACTAAAAGTATACAGACAACACACCCCACAGCGCAGATCAGCAACATCGTTGTTGCCTTGATTCGGCGCATAATCCAGGAACCAAGGAATCTGCCTACCATAAAGAATGCCAGCGCACAAGTCAGGGCTACGGAAGCCGTGCGGTCGTCCATCCATTTCATGCCCGTTACGAAATTGATGAAATAGGAATTGATTGAAATCTCTGCCACTTCATAGCTCAGCAAAGCCAGAAGTCCAAACACAAACATCTTGTGATGGGAAAAGAGTTTGCTGATATTAGAACCGGCTGCTTCATCTTCAGCTGTTGCCACATGACTGATTTCCGGTAAATCTACACGTGAGAAAACCAGAGCTATCACCAAAACCAGAATACCCAGAATGGTATAAGGCACCACCACATTGCCGCCCTTTTCGGTCTGGTTGAAGAGGAACTGACCGATGCAAAGTGTGGCGAAAATGCCACCCAATCCATTAAACGACTGCGATAAGTTCAGTCGGCTGGTAGCTGTTTCCTTGGCACCCAGTTCGGTAACATAGGGATTGGCGGCTGTTTCCAGAAACACCAAACCACACCCGATAATGAAAAGGCAGAGCAGGAATGCAGAGAAACTGCCCACCGCAGCACCCGGGATAAAGAGCAAAGCGCCCACACCAAAGAGGAGCAGACCGAAGACCACGCCACGGCGATAACCATAACGGTTGATAAAGAAGCCAGCAGGTATTGCCATCAGGAAATACCCCAGATAGGTAGTAACCTGAATAAGGGCGGAATGAGTAATACTGATGTGCAGAGCATTCTGGAAGTGCTTGTTGAGTACATCCAGAATGGCACGAGCGAAGCCCCACAAAAAGAAGAGCGACGTAATGAGAATGAACGGGACAAGATATTTCCTGTCGTTTGTCTGATTTGTTTCTGTCTGTTGTTCTGTTAACATATTCATAAGGCATTCATTTTAGCTGGGAACAAAGGTAAGGCTTTTCGATGGAAATTCCAAACATTCCCAGTATTATTTGTTGTTTATATCAAATAAAATTGTCTTTACTCTCAGATAAAATCTCCGTTCATAGACGCTGAACGGCGGTTCAACGTCGATGAACGGCGGTTCAACGTCGCTGAACGGACATTCAGCGTCGATGAACGAAGATTTTATCCTACTGTAAATACATCTTTAACTAGAAATAGAACGTTTCTGTTGTCTATTCAGAGACAACTCTTCCCGTCATTCCTTCGGAATCAAGACGGCTCCTTCCTGCTTCTTACCATCCATCAGAATTCTCATCGGGTGCTCAAAGCGTACATGACGGACATACTGCGTCTCCTCGACTGCCGGCATTGCATCCAGGATTTCCTTATTTACAAAGCCGCCTTCACCGGTATTTGTATCTACCGTAAAGTATCCCACGCCAAAAGAGGTGAGGTTCTGGAAGAAGTGAGTACCCTGGCTCGGATCGATATTATAATTCTTCAGAGCCACCTCTACGATAACCCGGGCAGCGCTGATATGCGGCCATTTTACAGGTACACCCAGATAATGATCGCTGGAGCCCCAACGGCCAGGACCTATCAGCACATAGTTCTTGCCGTCAGCAAGGAACTTGCGGTTGATTCGTTCTATATCATCGGCTACATAAAAATTATTCATCGCAGAGAAGTGGTCATCATACTTCACATAAACCACATCAACCACATCTTCGCTGATGCCATGACCCAACGAATTGTGCGAACGCAACAGGCAGTCGGAATCAGGGATAGCCTTCACATCTTCATCAAGCATCTCCTTGGCATCGACGATAGGACGAATCTGAAGGAGATAGAATTCGCAGCTCCTGTCATTATTGATATTGCAGGCAAACTCTATCTCCACAGGTCTGCGCATAGCGCCTGCTCCATACTTCATCGACATCTGCAGTATCTCTGGCAAAGGCACTACTCCATGCTGGAGCACACTTGAGAAGGTTATCAGTTTGCGGCCATTCTCATAGACTCCATCATTGATGACCTGATCGTACGGATCGAAAGTAGATGCGATATAGGTAAGGCTCTGGTCTTCTACGGCATCCTTCACCCGGAGTTTAAGAATATTAAAGCCATCATCCACCTTGAAATCATTGCCCACATGCTTCATATCCAGCGCATAGAACTGGGTCTGGGTGTCGCGCAGAGCCAGCTCGGTTTCAGATGTCTGGAGCACCTGATTCGGATGGTAAGGACAAACACGAAGGGTCTGACCTCCATCTACGATATATTTACCCAAGCCCAAGGCCAGACTGGCTATACCCTCTTCAGCCTCTTCATCACCTATCGGATAATAATTGAGCGAACGGAGCACACCGCTCATGGTAGGATAAAACCTTGTACCATAGTCTTTACCCACAACCTGCTGCAAGATAACAGCCATCTTTTCCTGATCGATGACATTGCTCGTAGCAGTCATGTAAGCCTTCGAGTCGCGATAGAACACAGAAGCATAGACACCCTTGATGGCACAGGCCAGCATCTGCAGCATCTGATACTTATCTTCCAGATATGGAATCATATAGGTAGAATAGATACCGGCAAACGGCTGATAGTGGGCATCTTCGAGCAGCGAACTTGAACGGATTGCGATAGGACTCTTGGTTGCCTCAAAGAAGGTGAAGAAGTCGGCTATCAGCGAATCGGGCAGCTGGGCATGCAGGAAGTGCTTCAGAATCTCATCGTCGCTAGCATCACTCAAAGCTATCGGATAGAGATTGTTGCTCATCATAAATTCATCAAAGATATCTGTACAGAGCACAACTGATTTCGGAATCTGAACGGTGGCATTCTCAAACTGATTGAACTCAGGATGACGCTTGATGATATTGTCGAGGAAAGCAAGACCTCTACCCTTTCCGCCCAGGGAACCTTCACCGATGCGGGCAAAGTGGGCATACTTGTCAAACTTCATGCGGTCGAAAACAGCCACTACACCGATGTTTTTCATGTGACGATACTGCACGATGGCATCGAAGATAATCTGTCGGTGAGCATCTACATCCTGTAATTTCTCCCAGGTAACATGCTTCAGGAAAGCAGATACAGGGAAGATGGCACGAGCACAAAGCCAACGGCTCATGTGGTTGCGGCTGATATGATAGAGCATGGAATCGTTAGGAATATTGAAGATGTTATCCTGCAATTCCTTCAAACTATGAATGCGCATAATCTCCTCATGGGTCTTAGGATCACGGAATATGAAATCGCCAAAGCCCATGTGCTCTTCCATCAGACGGCGAAGATCTACGCTCATCTTCTTCGAGTTCTTGTCAACAAAGCGGAAACCTTCTGCCTCTGCCTTCGCACGGTTCTCACTTTCAGAACTTTCTATGATAAGCGGAACGAAAGGATCGTTCTTCCTGATATAACGGAAGAGTTGCAAACCAGCATCCGGACACTTCTCGCGACCGAAAGTATCCGTACGATGCTTAGGCTTCTCTTCAGGCATCACCTCATTACCAAAAGCTTTGGCAGCACTCTTTAACGGGAAACGTGCATCGCTGATTACACCCAACGTGTTATCAGAATACTTATCATACAGTTTCTGGGCTTCCTCGTAAGTACGAGCCAAGACCACCTTAGGACGGCCACGCATACGCATGGTAGCCGCATGCCGGTTCAGAGCCTCCTGAGAAAAGTTCTTGCTCTGCTCCAATATATAATTATAGAGATTAGGTAATATAGAACTATAGAAACGGATAGAATCTTCTACCAGCAGAATCATCTGCACGCCTGCTTCCTGTATGTCATGCTCAAGATTCATCTTATCCTCTATCAGCTTGATGATAGAAAGAATAAGATTGGTGTTGCCAAGCCAGCAGAAGACATAATCGAAGATACTCAAGTCTTCATTCTGCATACGCTTGGTAATGCCATGAGAGAAAGGCGTAAGAACTACACAATGGATATTGGGAAACTTACCCTTGATGTCGCGCGCTACGTCGAAGGCATCATTATCAGCATTGCCAGGCATGCAAATCACCAGATCAATGACGGTAGAACGCAGCACGGCAGCAGCCTCTTCGGTAGTAGAAACCTGAGTAAAGGTTGGCGGATAGCGGAGACCCAGCTCCATATATTCATTATATATCTTCTCTTCGATACGTCCATCATCTTCAAGCATGAACGCATCGTAAGGATTGGCTACAATCAGTACATTGTAGATACGGCGCATCATCAGATTCACAAACGATACGTCTTTCAAGTAGAATTTATTCCACTCCTGAGGTATATTATTTTCCATAAATGAAGTTAAAGTTTGTGCAAAGATACTGATTTTCTGAGATTTACTTGCATCTTTCAGCATTTTTTTTTATATTTGCGCTATAAAACAAGAAGATATGGTCACAAAATCTTTCATCACAGCCATCTTGGCTATATTCAGCCTGGTTCCATGCTACGGACAAAAGCACCAGCACGGCAAGGCATCATATTACTCTAAAAGAGCAACAGGTGCCCGTTCTGCAAGCGGCCAGAGAATACATCATGACAGTTTAACATGTGCACATCGGTTTTATCCCTTCGGAACGCACCTCAAGGTTACAAACCTTAGTAATGGCAAGAGTACGATCGTAAAAGTCATCGACAGAGGGCCGTTTGGAAGAGGTAGAATCATTGACCTATCATGGAAGGCTGCAAAAGAAATTGGTATGATTGCACAAGGCGTAGCTACTGTAAAAGTTGAAATGGTGGAAAACCCGATTCCTTACAAACCAGAGGACACAAAATTGCCTAAGATTGATTTCGAAGTGGCTGAAACTGAATATGAATTTCCTAACAAATGGGGAACTCCTGACAGGAATAAGGAAAATCATCACAGCAGTAAAAAAGAAACAAATAAAATTACTTCAAAGGTAATGCCGTATCTTGGGAAGTCGCCGGTTGTCTCGAAGTCAACAGCCATTCCTTCTTCGTCACGGATAACTTTAACTTTAGCGTATTTGATTGCGCTTAAGGAGTCTACTACGTGAGAGAATCCTGCGATACCGGTTGCAAAGGTACGTCTTACATCGGTGTCGATCAGAGCCATCTCTGCTGCCTCATAGTAGTATTTGTCATGCATGTAGTGGATCATGTTCAGAGTTCCAACGTACAGATGAGCCAGCCAGTCCATCATAACGTCGTATTTCTTCATAACCTCATCATAGTCCAGATACTCGCTGGTGATCGGTTCGAAACGGGGAGCCACCTGCACACCCGATTTCTCGTCACGTCCGCCATTGATCGCATACAACAAGCACTTTGCCAGGTTGGCACGAGCTCCGAAATACTGCATCTGCTTACCGATCTTCATCGGAGACACACAGCAGGCGATACCGTAATCGTCGCCATAGTCCGGACGCATCAGATCGTCGTTCTCGTACTGGATGGAGGAGGTGGTGACGGAGATCTTGGCGGCGTACTTGCGGAAGGCCTCCGGCAGGCGCTTGCTGTAGAGAACGGTCAGGTTGGGCTCGGGGGCCGGACCCATGTTCTCGAGGGTGTGCAGGAAGCGGAAGTCGTTCTTGGTGACCATGGAGCGGCCATCCATGCCGATGCCGCCAACCTCGAGGGTCGCCCAGACGGGGTCGCCGCTGAACAGCTGGTTGTAGCTGGGGATGCGGGCGAACTTGACCATACGGAACTTCATGACCATGTGGTCGATCAGCTCCTGGGCCTCGCTCTCGGTCAGGGTGCCGTTGTCCAGATCACGCTGGATGTAGATGTCCAGGAAGGTGGACACACGGCCAACGGACATGGCAGCGCCGTTCTGGGTCTTGATGGCGGCCAGATAGCCGAAGTACAGCCACTGGACGGCCTCTTTTGCGTTGGCGGCGGGCTGGGAGATGTCGAAGCCGTAGGCAGCAGCCATCTCCTTCATGCCCTTCAGGGCGGAGATCTGCATAGAGATCTCCTCGCGCTGGCGGACGACCTCCTCGGTCATCGTGCCGTCGCCGCAGTTGGCAAAGTCGTTCTGCTTGGCCTTGATGAGGTAGTCGATGCCGTACAGCGCCACGCGGCGGTAGTCGCCGACGATACGGCCGCGGCCATAGGTGTCGGGCAGGCCGGTGACGATGTGGCTGTGGCGAGCCTTCTTCATCTCGGGGGTGTAGGCATCGAACACGGCCTGATTATGGGTGCGGGTGTACTTGGTGAAAATCTCGTGCAGCTTCTCGCTGGGCTGGTAGCCGTAGGTGGTGCAGGCCTGCTCCGCCATCTTGATGCCGCCGTAGGGCATGAAGGCGCGCTTGTTGAATACGTCCGGACATTCGTAGAAACGGTCCCACATCATGGTCATAAATGTGCCGGCAGACGCCCACTCTTTCAGGTCAGTAGAGGTGAATTCGGCAATGTGTCCTTTTCCGTTTTTACGGGTGGCAATCAGCATGTGATAAACGCCGTCTTCGGTCTGGAACAGGAACGGGTCGCGGAAGTCATTCTTGTCATAGCCGTACGTATCTCCTTTCAGATAGAAAGTGCGGTTCTTGGTCCATGTTTTAAAGTCGGGAGAGGTAGCCACCATGACTACCTGTGCATTCTGGTCGGAAGAAGGTTTGAATTTATTGCCGGTGTAGAAGGTGTAGTAGAGTTTATCAACCGGATTATAGATGGTACCTCCTGTACCGATGGCAGCATCCTGTTCGTCACGACCTCCACAGGGAATCAGTTCGCCGAGAGATTCGTAAGTAGCACCGTCTTTGGTAGCCACCCCGAAAATGGGATGGTACGTAGCTTCGGGGTTCGGACGGTAGTCTTGCAGGTACATCACTTTAAAGTCTTTGGCAACCGGATCATAGAATGGCATCGGGTCACCAACAAAGCCTACCTGCGGTTTATAGTACATCGAGAAGCCATGCTCATCACTCGATTGGAAGTATGTGGCTGTACCGTCCCAGTCTTTCTGTGAGGTAAGTTTAAATGTGTTATCCGCATCCATATAGATATAGCCGTCATAATGAGTCACCCTGTTAATTTGTTCATTTAGGGGTGGCGAGCGACAATCGCACACTACCTCTATGCCCTTTTGACCTTGTAAATGTGATAATGGCAAATACAATGTTGCCGAGATTGACTATCATAAGAATAATAAAAGGTTTATCAGCAGAAGCAAGGAACAAAATTAACAATCAGGATTATCTTGAAGAAGCGATTAAAACAATTAACAAGCTGCTCAAAGAATTCAAGAATAAGGAGTTTTTGACATCCGAACTAATTGAGGGCATTGGTGCTCTTGAAAAGGACATTTTCGAGGTGGATAAGATTGTCAATGAGGACGAGATAAAGTATCTGTTTACACCAAATCCAGCTCATAAAAAAGCTATGAACTTGAAATATAAGTTTGACAGTGAAGGTGAATGGAAGTTTGCAAAAGCTCTTGACGATGATCCGAATGTAATGCTATACACTAAGCTCAAAAAAGGCGGTTTTGTTCTTGAAACTCCGGCAGGAAATTACTCTCCTGACTGGGCGATTGTCTCAACGAGAACTTTGCTATGTATTTTATCGCAGAAACAAAATGGGATCCGCACTGCTTTTATTCCACAGCTCGGCACATAACCGCTAAAACAGAATATTTTTAAGACGGTGTAATACTGTAAAAAATGAAACATCCTCATAGATTAAAAAAGCAAGGACCACCCAAGAAAAAAATAGGTGGCCCTTGATTTTAGAGAGATTTTATTTTTAAAGGAGTTAGAAATCAGCTCATTTTATTTGTTTATACCAAAAATATACTTCGTAGTTTGTGTATAGTTTTCGTTTGCTTTTAATATTGTCGTAGGAAAATTCTTGTGATTTACAGCATCGGGAAAGCCCTGGGTTTCAAGACAAAACGCTGGATTTTCTCCGTATGTTGCTGAATCCTTTCCCATATTGGACAAAACATCGACATAATTTGCTGTATATACATGAACACCTTTTTGAGAAGTATAGCATTTTAATGTGATTCCGCTATCAATACCCTCAGCTTCGGCTGCAAGCACAAATTCTTCATCAGAATGATTCAGCACAAACATATGATCAATACCGTTTGCAAAACCAATCTGCTTGTTTTTTCTGTCAATACCATTTCCAATTAACTTGGGTTCGGTAAAATCAAACGATGTATTCTTAACGGGAGTTATCTCTCCTGTGGGATTGAGGTTTGAATTTATCGGTATGAAGGAATTTGCATTTATTTTCAGCTTGTGATTTTCTGTAACTTTACCGCTTTTATGTCCGTTAAGATTAAAATATGAATGATTGGTCAGATTACATATTGTGTCTTTGTCAGAAACTGCCGACCATTTTATCGTAAGTGCATTTTCATCATCAAAGGTGTAGCGTACAAAGACCTTCATATTTCCGGGATAGCCCTCATCACCGTCGGGACTATCAAGCATAAATAGAACTGTATTTGGAACTTTATCATCAACTACCGCAAGCCACACTTTGCGGCTAAAGTTGTTAAATCCGCCGTGTAGATGGTTACTCCCATTGTTTACAGAGAGCTGATAATCTTCTCCGTTAAGAGTAAACTTGCCGTAAGCAATTCTTCCGCAACATCTTCCGACAGTAGCACCGAAGTATGTTCCGTCAAATTCATAACCGCCAATGTGCTCATAGCCGAGAACTACATCTCTAATACTACCGTTTTTGTCGGGAACTTTTATCGAAACGACACTTGCGCCTAAATCACATAATGTCACGCTTGCTCCGCTGTTATTTTCTATTGTATAAAGATGAGTGTTTTCACCTTTGGATGTAGGTTCAAAATTTACTACCCTTACCTTTGACATTTTAGCACTTCCTTTACTACAGAGTCTTTATAAATTTATCAAAAGCCTTTTGTCCTTCAGGAGTTCTTTTGAATACACCTGCATCCAAAAGAACATTAAGAAATACCTTTCCTATCTCATTTTGAATTATTGAATCAACATTATTTTCATTGATTTCATCATACTGCGAAACAAATTCATTTACCCACTCGGAATGTTTGCTGATTTTCGGAATTTCACTTACATCCTTGTGATTAAGAATAGCATCCTTTAAAATAGCCATTTCATCTTTAAGCCTTGAGGGCAATACTGCAAGTCCCATAACTTCAATAAGGCCGATATTTTCTTTTTTAATATGATGCAAATTCGCATGAGGATGAAATACTCCCAGAGGATGTTCTTCACTTGTGATATTATTTCTGAGAACGAGGTCAATAACAAATTTTCCATCCTTTGTAAAAGCAATCGGAGTGATAGTGTTGTGAATTTCACCATCTGTTTCGGCAAAAATGCCAACATCTGCGTCCGTGTACGCTCTCCAACTCTTTAGAATATAAGAAGATAATGAAATAATGCTGTCCTTGTTTTTACCTGTCAATCTTACAACTGACATAGGCCACTTTACAATTCCGCACTCCACATCATCAAAGCCGTTAACAATAAACTTTCTTTCAACCTCTGCCCTATTAAGTGCAAAGCTGTATCTGCCACCCTGAAAATGTTCATGTGTAAGTATTGAACCGCCTACAATCGGTAAATCAGCATTCGAACCGATTATATAATGCGGAAACTGTGAAATAAAATCAAACAGTTTTCTGAATGTAGAATCATTGATTACCATCGGTGTATGCTCACCGTTAAACACAATACAATGTTCATTGTAATAAACATACGGAGAATATTGCATAAACCAGTTATCTCCGTCAATGGTGAGCGGAATAATTCTGTGATTATCTCTTGCAGGATGATTTACTCTTCCGGCATATCCTTCATTTTCCTTACAAAGCAAACATTTCGGATAGCCCGACTGTTTTTGAAGTTTTGCCGCTGCAATAGCTTTCGGATCTTTTTCAGGCTTTGAAAGATTTACCGTGATATCAATATCACCGTATTCGGTTGATGTTTTCCACTTTAAATCTTTCTTAATACGATATCTTCTTATATAATCGGTATCGCAGCTGAATTTATAGTATCTATCGGTTGCAAGTTTAGGAGAAACGCTATAATTCTGCCAAAATTCTCTTATTACTTCTGACGGTCGCTTAACAAGTGAAGCCATAAGTTTCACATCAAATAAGTCGCGATATGTTACTGTATTTTCGGGAATGATTCCTTTTTCGTATGCATAATCAAGAAGTCCCGACAAAATTTCTTCAAGAGTATCCTCGTTATCTGCTGTAAGGCAAGTACAACTGTCATCGGGTTCATCCATATGGAACAACGAGAAAAGCCTATTTTGCGTGTAGATTATAT
>OGYE01001990.1_pt1 | contig 12892 bp, 18 predicted proteins | sample 1576471 | NCBI WGS metagenome assembly OGYE01 (sample SAMEA3541532, study PRJEB24748) | human gut metagenome | biome: human gut; feature: human-associated habitat; material: faeces | place: China | collected 2012
AACGATAAGGCAAAAGAGCTTGGCTTAAAGAATACACACTTTAAAAACCCCGACGGCTTGCACGATGAAGACCACTACACAACAGCAAGAGATATGTATACTATGGCTTCATATGCATTAAAACTCCCTTATTTTGAAGAAATTACAAATACAACCGAGTATTATTGTGAGGGCGATGACGAACCGCTTACCACAACAAACTACCTTATCGACCAGTGGCGTGGCGGAGATTATTACTATATGTACGCAAAGGGTATAAAGACAGGTACTACAGACCAGGCGGGCAGATGTCTTGTTACATCCGCATCGGCAGACGGATATTCGTACTTGCTTGTACTTTTAAAAGCTCCTTATAAAGAGGGTGTTGAGGAAGAGTATTATACCTTTACAGATGCCGCCGACCTATTTCGCTGGGCGCTTACAAGTCTTGAACTTAATACCGTAGCATCAACAAAAACTCCTATTTGTGAGCAAAAAGTTAAACTTTCGTGGGGTAAAGCTTCTGTTCTCCTCGTTCCCGAAAAGAACTTCAGTGCTATTGTTCCATCGGACTATGAGGAAAAATGGATTACCATAGAAACCAATGTTCCGGACGAAGTTGACGCACCGCTTGATACAAATACGGTTGTAGGCACAGCTACTATTTATTACCAGGACGATAAAATGACTGAAAAACAGGAACTTGCTACAGTTAATCTTGTGCCGAGTGAAAAGGTAGAACTCAGCGGATTCCTTTATGTAATGAATGTAATCGGCACAATTATGAAATCTTATTGGTTCTTGGTAGCAGTCGGAGTTATTGTAATAATTCTTGTAATTTACTATATTACCTCTAAAATCAACCGCAAAAAAGCCAAAGCAGCCAAAAAGGTAAAGCATTACCGCAATCTTTAATTTTTAAACTAAGCCACCGCAAAGCTAAGCGGTGGCTTTTGTAATGCCTATAAATAAGATTTAAGCTCTCCTATGTTTTCTTCTTCGGTATCCAGCATCTTTTTGGCGAGCATCGTTATATGCGGGTCACTGCCGTCGTATTCACGCATATGTCTTGCCATTTTGTTTACGCCCATTGTGTTGCCTTTAATCATCATTTCCGCAATGTGCGAGGCTGATGAATCACGCTTTAAATCACGGTTTGCGGCATAGTTTGTCATTGCCTTTGTCATCGGACTGACATGGTGAACATCCGCACCTCGCCTTTTAAGCATTGTATTTGCACAATGGTATAACTTGCTGTATTTTATAAGCTGTTCGCAAAGTACACCGTCAACTTTGTTGTCCTTTAATTGCTTGCGAACAGCAGAAATACCGTTGCAGCCCATCTCGGCATTTTGCAGAACATAATTAAGCATTTCGTTATCGTTAATCACAAAAATCACCTCTGAAAATATTATTATTCAACATTTGGAAAATATACATCTTGCAAGAGGCTTTGATTTGTGGTTTAATATAAATGGTGATATTAATGGTTAATTCAGAATTAAAAACTTTTACACTTCCATTTCCGAACGAAAGAGGAGAGCGTAAAATTTGGGTATATATTCCAAGTCATAGCGAAGATGAAAAATTACCTGTAATTTATATGACTGACGGACAAAATCTGTTTGACAAAGAAAGTACGGAATACGGCAGTTGGAATGTTATTCCTGCCGTAGAAAAAGAGCAGAAAGATACAGGATTTTCTGCCGTTATTGTCGGCATTGACAACGGCAATATATATCGTGACAGTGAGCTTACTCCGAAATGCATAGGTGAAATTCAGCACAGAGATTATTTTAATGATATTTTCTCTCCCGAGGGCGAGGTGTTTGACAGCTTTCTTACGGATACTGTTATCCCTTATATCGAAAATAATTTTCCTGTAAAGAAAAATAAAGAAAGCGTTTCGGTATGCGGAAGTTCATCGGGCGGTTTGCAGGCTTTCTTTGAGGGAATGGAGCACAGCGACAAGTTTGGATTTGTAGGAGCATTGTCGCCTGCATTTGCAGTTTATACGGAAGACGATTGGAGAGCATATTTGCTTTCAAAAGTGAACGGTAATATGCCGTATGTTTATATGTATTGCGGAAATGCAGATCCACTTGAAGAAATCTTGATGCAGAGCACGGAAATGATGTACGACCTCTTACCGGAGGTCGGTTATCCGTACGATATGTTCAACGAAGTTTTGCTTTTTGAAAATGCACATAATGAAAAAGCATGGAGAGAAATTTTCCCTGATTTTCTGCACACATTTCTTGATAAAGCAAGGTAAAAAAGCTGTGGAAATCTTGAAAATTTATATCGGTAAGTTTAAATAAGCGATAAAAGCAACAAAAAACGCTCTGCCTTTAAGACAGAGCGTAAATGCCGATATGTAACTATTAAAGAATAACCTCGCCGTCAACAGTACCGCTAAGACCTGCTGCGTTTGATTCATCGGTATCAATGTGCATTGCAGGAGCATAGCTTGGGCTTACTCTTACAACAACATCACCGAATGTTGTTGCTCTGCCTGTGTTTTCGCCAACCTTAACAGAAACAATCTGCTTATCGGTTACGCCAAATTCAGCGGCAGCTTCCGGAGTAAGGTGGATATGTCTTTTAGCAGCGATTACACCGCACTCAATTTCACACTCACCGACAGGACCTACAAGTTTGCAGCCCGGTGTACCTGCAATATCACCTGATTCACGAACAGGAGCGGCAATGCCGAGTTTTCTTGCATCTGTAAGAGCAACCTCAACCTGTGTAGCGCTTCTTTCAGGGCCAAGAATTGACATCATCATTTCACCCTTAGGGCCAACAACCTTAACCTTTTCCGCACAGGCAAACTGACCTGGCTGAGAAAGATCTTTCTTTTTAGTGAGAGTTGCGTCTGCACCGAAAAGTGTTGCGAAAACTTCCTTTGTCACATGGATGTGACGAGCAGAGGTTTCTACCATAATTTTCATATTTTTTACCACCAATCATAAATAAATACAGCCAATGGCTTTGAATATATTTTACTACTAAATTATTTAAATTTCAACACATTTACGCTAATGTATTTAATTTTCGGACATATTTTAGTTTGGATATTTTAATTTCTAAAAATAAGGAATGATAAGAAAATGTATAGAACATGGGAAGAATTATATAGCGAGTGCAAAGCGTGCCAAAAGTGTGAACTTTGCAAAACACGCACAAATGTAGTTGTGGGCGTGGGAAATCCGAATGCCGATATTATGTTTATAGGCGAGGGCCCGGGAGAGAACGAGGACTTACAAGGTGAACCTTTTGTGGGCAGAGCAGGCAAACTGCTTGACAAGATGCTTGCTGCGGTTGACCTCGACAGAAACGAGAATATTTACATTGCAAATATTGTAAAATGCAGACCGCCGCAAAATCGTGATCCTAAACCCGAGGAACAGGAAATGTGCATTGGTTGGCTGCGCTCACAGGTAAAACTGATTAACCCTAAAATAATAGTTTGTCTTGGAAGAATTGCAGCGGCAAAACTTATTAAGCCTGACATAAAGATTACCAAAGAACACGGAATGTGGTTTAAAAAAGGTAATTTCGAAATGATGGCTATGCTGCATCCTGCCGCTGTTTTAAGAGATCCACGCAAAAAGCCCGAGGCTTTTGACGATTTTTTAAAATTGCGTGACAGACTTGAAGAATTAAATAAAGGAGAAGTTTAAAATGAATGAAACAGTAAACCTGATGATTACAAGAAGAAGCGTAAGAAAATTTAAATCGGATATGATTCCAAAAGAAATTATAGATGAAATCATTACAGCCGGTACATATGCGGCATCAGGCAGAAACAGTCAGTCACCTATCATTATTGCCGTTACTAATAAAGAATTAAGAGATAAAATTTCAAAAATTAATGCGGAGATTATGGGTAAACCCGACGGTTTTGACCCGTTCTACAATGCGCCCGTAATGCTCATAGTTCTTGCGGATAAAAGTGTACCTACTTATCTTTATGACGGTTCGCTTGTAATGGGCAATCTTATGCTTGCCGCTCATGGACTCGGTATAGGCAGTTGTTGGATTCACCGTGCCAAAGAATTTTTTGAAAGGGAAGAGGGCAAAGATTTGCTCAAATCGCTTGGCATAGAGGGCGATTATGAGGGTATCGGCAACTGTGCGCTCGGTTATGTTGACGGTAATTATCCCGCAGAGCATCCACGCAAAGAAAACAGAGTTTTTTATGTAGATTAAGAGGTAAGTTCTATGATTATTCTTGCATCGGCATCTCCCCGCAGACAGGAGCTTTTAAAGCTGATTACCGAAAATTTTATTGTGATACCGTCCGATATAGACGAAGGTGTGCCAAATAATATTGAAACCGAAAAAAGTCCCGAATACCTTGCTGTGAAAAAGGCAAAGCATATATATGAAAACGGACATAGAAATGATGTTGTAATCGGTTGTGATACAGGAGTTTTTATTGACGGTAAAATGCTTGGCAAGCCTAAAAACAAAGAGGATGCAAAGCAAATGCTGACTGAACTTTCGGGCAGAAAGCACAAGGTAATTACAGGCTGTTGTATTTGCGGCAACAGTAAAGTAAACAGCTTTTCACAAGTTACAGAGGTTGAGTTTTACGAACTTACCGAAGAAGAAATCGAAAGCTATATTGCCACAGGAGAGCCGATGGACAAGGCAGGCTCATACGGAATACAGGGCAAAGGCTCATTGCTTGTGAAAGGCATTGTCGGCGATTATTTTAATGTGGTAGGTTTGCCTGTTGCAAGGCTCAATAAAGAATTAAAGGGATAGGATAAAATGAATATTGAATTTAAAAGAGTAACAAAAAAACTTCCCGAATATAAGCAAATCAAACAGTTGTATTTTTCGGCTTTTCCGTCTGAAGAAAGAGCACCGTTTTATTTGATGATAAAACGAACCAAAAGAGAAGATGTCGATTTTCTCGCAATTTATTGTGAGAAAAAATGGGTCGGAATGATTTATATAATTAATTATCTTGACCTTTCGTATGTTTTCTACTTTGCTCTTGATGACAGTCAAAGAGGGCAAGGAATAGGCTCTGCCGTGCTCCGAGAGATTCATAAACTTTACAGTGGCAGAAGATTTTTTCTTGCACTTGAACAGCTTGACAAAAATGCGGATAATTACGCTCAGCGTGTAAGCAGGAGTAAATTTTATCAGAAAAACGGACTCCAAAAACTCTGTATTTCTATTAAAGAGGGCAATGTTATGTATGACGCTATGGGCTTTGGCGGAGAAGTAAAGCCTGAAGAATACAGAGAAATGATGAAAAATTATACAGGCTTTTTCTTCTCAAAGCTGTATAAGATAGAAATGTATGAAAACTGATATAAATTATGGTTTAGTGCACAGTTTAGCCAAGCAATCAGTTAAACCATAAATTACTCCAACTTTTGATAAAGATTTCTTACAAAAAGCAAAAATGCTATCACAAATTAATGTGATAGCTTTTTCAGCGTTAATATTCAGTTGTTGGCAAGTGCTCTTTCGAGCCAGATGTCAGCAATATCCATTGCAACAAAAAGTCCGTGCTTTTCGCTTGATTTTACAAGCTGCTTTCTTGGTGAAAGGTCAGGGTCAGTGGCAAGTAACTGAACAGTAACTTTATCCGCAACCTGAAGTCCGTTTACCTCGTTTTTGCTTTTTACCTGAAGTCTGATAACATATGGTTCAGACATATTGCCGTAATAAATCTCATCGCCACACCTTACGAGCGGTCTGCCCTTATAGGTGGAAAATTCCTGAGCTGTTTTTTTAGCTTCTGCCACGAAGCATCAGTCCTTTCTAAACATTAAGGTAAGATTTTACGAGTGCTTCAAGTAAGTCGTCACGGTCAATTTTACTGATAATGTTGCGTGCGTTGTTGTAAGTTGTTATATATGTGGGATCCTCACTAAGAATATAGCCTACTATTTGGTTTATTGGGTTATAGCCCTTTTGTCTGAGAGCGTCATAAACGATGGTAAGACTTCTTTTAATAGCATCATCCCGTTCCTCACCAAGTGAGAAAATCATAGTCTTATCCAACATACCGAAACACCTCCTGTAAATTATTCTTTTTATATTATATACTAAATCAGTTAATTTTTCAAGCCCGTTTTCGTGAATTTTATGTGAATTGTTTAAATTTGCTATTTTATTGGTTTTTATAAATCAAAAAGCCTCCCAGTTCAGGAAGGCTGTAGATTGTGCCACAAATATGTAGCACATAATCAGACATTAAGTCCGAAAGAAATAGAAATTGCGTCATTTATTTCGCTCATATAGTTTTGGTCAACCGAGCCCATTTTTTCTTTGAGTCGTTTTTTATCTATGGTGCGGACTTGTTCAAGCAAAACAACGCTGTCTTTGGCAAGTCCCGAAGAATCTGCATTGAGCGGAATGTGTGTGGGCAGATTTGCCTTTGACTGCTGACTTGTGATTGCCGCAGCTATAACGGTAGGACTGAATCGGTTTCCCACATCGTTCTGAACTATAAGTACGGGTCTTATTCCGCCTTGTTCAGAGCCTATCACCGGACTTAAATCTGCATAAAAAATATCCCCTCGTTTGATATTCAAGACTTTCACGCTCCAAATAATTAGATTACTGATATTTTTCCCTTTCCAAAAGTTTTTATACAGCTACTATATAATATTTTTGGGCGTAAAAATTGTGAAGGCTTTTAGTTTGCGTTTTATTAACCAAGCTCGTATTGATTTCTGAAATCAATACGAAAATTTTTAGAATTTATTTGCGCAGATAATATATATCCGTTTTTATCTACGGAATATGTGCATTTGCCCTTTGAAGTTTCCAGTATATATGTATCGGATTCATTATTTTTTTGATAAAGAATTTCTCTCCCGTCACAAATCTCTGTTGCAACACAATGTATAAGTTGCAAAAGATTGTCATTTGGCAAATATGCCTCGTCTGCAGTACTTGTTAAGTCATCTATTTCAATGGATATTTCACCTCCGTCATTGCCGATTTTTAACCCGTCAACAGTTTGCGGTTTGTTAAAAACAAGTTCGGTTTGACCGTTATTTGCCGTTATACTTCCTCCTGCCGAAAAATCTCCTTTGCTTGCCGTGAAATCGGCATTAAAATTTGTAATTATACTTTTTTTAACTTCATTACTTTGGCAAGCAGAAAAAATTATTGCCATTAAGAAGAATAATACAAAAAGCCTTAGTTTTTTCATATTACGCCACACTCCTGTCTTTGCTTAATTATATGTAAAAAACAAGGCAAAAATTATTTATACAAAAAATAAATGGCAACATAAATAACTTTAATTATCTATGTTGCCAATATTTAATTTGCTTTTGAATTGTCAATTAAAACAATCCATTTACCGTTTCTTTTTCCGCTTTCACGCTTTATAAAGCCTTTTTCCTGTAAAAGCACGGTTTTCCTTTTTATAGAGCGTTCTGATTTTCCTACCTTAACGGCTAAATCCTTTTGAGTGATTTGCGGATTTTCTTTTAACGCTTTTATGATTACTAAATCTTCAAGAGATAATTCCAAAGTGCCATTTTCTTTTCCAAAAGTGTCATTTTGGCACTTTGAAATTTCATATGTGGCACTTTGAATTTACATTAGTTTCAAATAAGCTGTTGGAATCATATCTATCATATCGGTTGGCAGCATTGATATTTTACCGAGTTTTTCTGCGGCAAGGTCGCCGATTGTGCCGTGAAGAAATACTCCTGCCGCTGCTGCATTGATAGGGGATGCACCTTGAGCAAGCAGTGAGCCGATTATTCCTGACAAGACATCACCGCTGCCTCCGGTTGCCATTCCCGAATTGCCTGTGTGATTAATATAAACTTCACCGTCAGGTGATGCTATTATTGTTCCCGCACCTTTTAAAACAGTTACTACACCGAATTTTTTTGCAAAATCAATCGCAGTATTTTCTCTGTTTGAATTAACCGTCTTTGGAGTTGAATGTAAAAGTCTTGCCATTTCGCCGGGATGAGGTGTAATAATGGCAGGCGCTTTTAAATTTTTAAGAATTTCCGGTTTATTGCAAATGCAGTTCAATGCGTCGGCATCAATCACAAGCGGCTTTTCGCAATTTGTAATTACAGATTGTACTAAATTTTTTGTGTCATCACAAACCGAAAGTCCGCAGCCGATTAATACGGCAGAAGATTTTTCGCACATTTCAAGCAAAAAATCGGTGTTTTTACTTGAAATTACACCGTTTGAAGTTTCTTCAAGCGGATAATATACGCTTTCAAGAATATTTGTTGCACAGACAGGATAAATGCTTTTCGGTACGGCAATTTTCAATAAACCGATTCCGCATCTTAAGGCTGCCTTACCTGCCATAATTGCAGCGCCTGCCATTCCGTAACTGCCGCAAATGCACAGTAAACTGCCGAGAGTACCTTTATTGGAGTCATCGGGACGGTTAAAAACAGCCTTGTTAAAAAGCAATCTATCTGTTTCTTTCATAATTTAGCCTCTTTTGTAAAAAATCTTGAGTACAATGTCTTTCTTAAGATGACCTTTCATTGCATTGAGAATTTTCTCGTTAGGCGCAAATACAAGCAAAGTTTTGCCGTATGCCGCAGAATTAAAAACAGCATAATAGTTGTTTTCGTCATTAATATCGGCACAAGCCTCAATGCGCTTAGCAAATCGCATTGTATCAATTACTTTTTCATCTTTGTCAAGAATTTCAATGTCGCTTATCTGCAGTTTGCACATTGTTTTTCTTTTTCTTAGAGCAATAATCTTTGAAACCTCAATAATTCCGCCTGAAACCGAATATTCATATTCTACACGCTGAATACTGAAAACATACCAAACTATGTATATTCCTATAAGGAAAATAAAAAACGCCATATAGATAAGGTAAGCAAGGTGGAGCGGATATGCAAGCACAATGCAAAGGGCGGGAATTGTTATAAGCAATGCTACCGATAAAATTTTAATAATAAGCTGTTTTGGCTTTTTAACTCTTTTTACAAGCTGTTCGTTAAATATTTCCAATTTTTTTACTCCTTTTTTAAGTAGATTAATAGTATAATAACATAATAAGCGTTTTTTTTCAATAAAACTATTGCAAAATCAAAAAGAAAATGATATTATACTAATGATAACACGCTGACGAAGAGAGTAGCGTTTTTTATGCCGAAAAGAGAGCAATGTCAAGGCTGAAAGCATTGTGCGGCGGAAATTGCGTGAAGTTCACTTCCGAGTGGTGAGACTGAAATAACAGTAGGTTTCAACGGCTGACTCCGTTACAGGTCGGGAAGTGTTTGCTTCTTTAAGCAAAAATCAGGGTGGTACCACGGATATTATTCGTCCCTGCGTAAGTGATTACGCAGGGATTTTTATTTTTACGGAGGTATGTATGAACGAGAAAATCATAAGCCTTATGGGCGAAATCAACGCCAAGGTTTCAGAAATTTCCGATCTTGTCGAGCTTGACAAGATCAGAGTTGCTTATCTTGGTAAAAAGGGCAGTATTACTGCACTTTTAAAGGGTATGAAAGATCTTTCTCCGGATGAGAAAAAGGCTTTTGGCTCTGAAGTAAACCAGCTTAAGGCTATGGCGAGCGAAAAGATTGAGCAGAAAATCGAAGAACTTAAGAAGAAAGAGGTAGAAAGAGAAATCGCCTCTATGCGTCCTTTTGATATTACTGCTCCGTCAAATATTGTAAAAGGCTCATATCATCCAATCACACTTGTACAAAGACAGTGTGAGGCTATTTTTAAATCAATGGGCTTTACTGTAGAAGATTATTCTGAAATTGTAACCGATTACGAATGTTTTGAGTCACTTAACATTCCTAAGCATCACCCTGCAAGAGATATGCAGGATACTTATTATCTTGATAACGGTCAGCTTTTGAAGTCACAGACTTCTGCCGCACAGAACGCCATTCTTAAAAAATACGGTAAAAACCTTATTGAAAACGGTGTGCCGATTAAGGCAATTTTCCCGGGCAGATGTTTCAGAAATGAGGCAACCGACGCTTGTCACGAAAACACATTCTTCCAGATGGAGGGTGTAATGGTTGACAAAAATATTTCAATTTCAAACCTTATCTTCTTTATGAAAACTATGCTTTCGGAAGTTTTCCAAAAAGATATTAATGTACGATTAAGACCCGGATTTTTCCCATTCGTTGAACCGGGATTTGAGCTTGATATCAGTTGTCTTATCTGCGGCGGCGAGGGTTGTCCTTCATGTAAGCACAGCGGTTGGCTTGAGCTTTGCCCATGCGGTATGATTCATCCGAATGTACTTCGTGAGGGCGGTATTGACCCGGACGAATACACAGGCTTTGCATTTGGTCTTGGTCTTACAAGACTTGCAATGATGAAGTACGGCATTAAAGACATCAGAGATTTGAACAGTGGCAGCTTAAAGGCATTGTCACAGTTTACAGACGATAAGTAAGGGGGAGAATAGTAATGTTTTTATCAATGAACTGGATTTCAGACTTTGTTGATTTATCGGGACTTGACAAGGTTGAGCTTATACATCAGTTTTCTCTCTCTACAGCCGAGGTGGAAAACGAAATTTTCTTCAAGGGTTCAGAATTAAGCGGTGTTGTTGTAGCTGAAATTAAATCAATTGAAAATCACCCTGATTCTAAGAAACTGCACTTACTCAAGGTTGACGCAGGTGAAAGCGAACTTGTTGATGTAGTTTGCGGTGCACCGAATGTAAGAGTAGGTATGAAAACCGCTTTTGCAAAGGTTGGCGCTAAACTCGGTGAAATTACCATCGCACCTCGTCCGCTCGCAGGTTATACTTCATATGGTATGTGCTGCAGTGAAGCGGAAATCGGAATCAGTGACGATAATTCGGGTATTATGGACATCACAGATGATGTTGCAAACGGTACAGATATTAAAGAAGTTTACCAGATTGACGATATAGTTTTTGAAGTTGACAATAAGTCACTTACAAACCGTCCTGACCTTTGGGGACATTACGGTATTGCAAGAGAGTTTGCCGCACTTTCGGGCAGAGCATTAAAGCCGCTTGAGGTTGAAGATCTTACTCCGTACAATGAGCTTGCAAAGGTTGATATGAAGATTGAAGATCCGCTTTGTCAGCGTTACAGCTGTTTGCAGGTTGAGAACATCAAGAGAAATGTAAGCCCCGTAAATATGAGAATCAGACTTTACTACTGCGGTCTTCGCGGTATTAATTTCCTTGCTGACCTTACAAACTATCTTATGCTTGAAATGGGTCAGCCAATGCACGCTTTTGACTCAAGAAAAGTAGAGAAAATTCGTATTAAGCGTTTTGACAAGCCTTTTGTATTCCGTACACTTGACGGTGTGGACAGAAACATTGACGAAAATACACTTATGATTTGTAACGATAATACTCCTGTTGCAATCGCAGGTATTATGGGAGGTCTTGATTCGGAAATTGTTGACGATACAACAACTCTTACACTTGAGTCTGCTACATTTAATGCAGTATCGGTTCGTAAGTCAACAGTAAGACTTGCTCACAGAACAGACGCATCTATTCGCTACGAAAAGTGTCTTGACCCTGAAATGACAACTGTTGCAATCGCAAGATTTGTTAAACTTTTAAAGACATATGACAGCGATATTAAGGTGGTTTCAAGCCTTACAGACGAGTATGCTTTCCACTATGAAAAGATTACTCTTGAATTTGACAAGGCATTTGTTGCGTATAATCTCAGGCAAAATATAATACTTGCCGTTTGTGAACACTTCGTCGACTAATCGAGAAAAAATAGTTGGTAGAATTATTGAAACAGTATATGTAACGGCAATACAAATTTCTGCAATAATAAATAAAAATAAATACTTTTTTGCAAATTTCCAAACTAATTTAGTTCTAATTATGTTTTTCATAGCAAATCTCCTTCACAAAAAGTACCGTAAGGGCAAACTACTTCTATTATACAGCAAAACGAAAAATGTACAAGTAGCCCAGCTGAAAAATTCACAGATTAAGCAAATTTTCAGTCATATTGAACAGCTCCGGGCGCAGGTTAAGCGCACTCAGGTAAGCATAGCCATCCGATACGGTGACAACGCTTACCGAGGCGGTGTCCACCATGAAGCGCCAGTTAGCGTCGGGCGCAAGACCCAGCATGTGCGCAATTATGTGGCGAATAGGCCCGGCGTGCGCGACGATTGCACAAGTGCCCTCGCATTGGCTGAGGAAATCGTCGGCGGCTTTGATTACGCGCGCGGCAAAATCGGCTGCGCTCTCACCGCCCGGCGCGGGGCCGCCGCCGGCGTACTGGCTGAACTCCGGCTCGTCTTTTATCTGCGCGTATGTCCTGCCTTCCCATTTGCCGAACGAGATTTCGCGCAGGGAGTGATTGAGTTCAGGCTGGCAGACAGGCAATGCCAGTTCAGCGGTGCGCACGGCGCGCTTTAGGTCGCTGCACTCAATGCGCGATATGTCGGGAGCTATGGCTTTTAGCAGCCTGCTTAGACTGCGCGCCTGAGCCTCGCCCTGTTCGGTAAGCGGCAAATCGCTTTGACCGTAGTACGCGCCGGGAACCGGCTTAACAAATTCGGCGTGTCTGATTAGCACCAGCTTTCCATTTTGCATACCGCCTGTCCCCCATCACGTCACGAAGCGCAGCGCCGCCAGCGCGTACATCGCCAGTGCGCAAAGCTCGTTCGCCGCGCCCAGCGTGTCGCCGGTCAGACCGCCTATCTTCCTATTAGAATACGAATTGAAGCCCAGCGCCAGCACGCACGCAGCCGGTGCGCCCAACAGCGCAACCGGCTTGACTAGCAATATGAGTACTGCGCCCAGCGCATAGGCCTCCAGCACGCGCCGCCAGCTCATGCCCTTCACATACGCACTGCCCATGCCATCGCGCGCTGATACGCCGATCTTTTCAAGGAGCACCACGCACATGCGGCTAAGTACCGGCGCGGCAAACGTAAG
>OGYE01001996.1_pt1 | contig 12873 bp, 13 predicted proteins | sample 1576471 | NCBI WGS metagenome assembly OGYE01 (sample SAMEA3541532, study PRJEB24748) | human gut metagenome | biome: human gut; feature: human-associated habitat; material: faeces | place: China | collected 2012
TAGACAAATTGGAATATTTTTTGGAGTTCCACTTGTTCTTGCAATTATACATTCTGTATTTGGAATACAATTTGCAATTACAATAATGTCTGGTCTAGCAAGTAAAAAAGACTTATTACCATCAGCTATTGCAACAGTTATTATTATAGGTGTTATATATGGTATATATTTCTTAGCTACTTATTTAGAAAGTAAAAATATTATTAAAGAAGATGAATAAAAAATTATAATTCTATTTTGATTAAGAATTATAGACTTTTTGAAATAAATATATTAGAATAAAAAGTAAGTGTGCGCCCAGCAAAGGGTAAGTAATCTAACGGGTGGAAATCCCGTCTGGTTAAGGTCTAACCAACCACCAGTAGCGAGTTTTGTGCTTATGACAATAATGTTATGAGTAAAGCGTAGACAGCAAGGAAACTTCACATAATAAAATTATAAAAAGTACTGATGATAGTTCTATTTCGTACTAACTTAATAAAGTGCGAAATAGGACTATTTTATATTAAAAACGGTTGAAAATTATCTGCTTTTGTGCTAGGATAATAAAAAACGAAACAGTAAATTATGGGAGAATATAAGTATGAAAATAAAACAGCAAAAGCAGATAAAAGAATTTATAATAAAAAATTTAAAATGGATTATATTATTCATTTGCTTAATTGGATTTTTAGCACTAACAGAAGACGTATTTAACAAAGAAATAATGGATGGAGATATAATAGGGTATAAATTAATATCAAAATTTTTAATATCTGATTTTACAATACCAATAGCAAAGTTTATCACTAATTTTGGAGGAGCTATATTTTTAATAGTATTAACAATTATTTTACTTATATCAATAAAAAACAAAAAAATTGGATTATCGATATTCTCAAATTTAGCTATAATTACAATATTAAACCAATTATTAAAAAGAATATTACAAAGGCCTAGACCAACAGAGTATAGAATTATTGAAGAGACAGGATATAGTTTCCCATCAGGGCATTCAATGATAAGCATGGCTTTTTATGGTTATTTAATATATTTGATTTATAAATATGTTGAAAATAAGTATGTTAAGTGGATTTTGATTAGTTTGTTAAGTGTTCTAATTTGCTTGATTGGAGTTAGCAGAATCTATCTAGGTGTACATTATACAAGTGATGTTTTAGGGGGCTTCTTGATATCTATATCTTATTTGGTTATTTATATTAGTGCAGTCAATAAGTTTTTAGTAGAAAAAAGAGGCTAATTAAACTAATTAGCACATTCTATTGAACTTGGTAAAAATGAAGGGAAGTAATATAATGGAATCAATAAAAGGCCTAACACACAAAGAAGTAGAAGAAAAAATAAAACAAGGAAAAACAAATAAAGTAAAAATAAAAACTAATGAAAGCATTTTAAAAATAATAAGAAAAAATATATTTACATATTTCAATTTGATTTTCTTAATATTAACAATTTTGCTTATTACGGCACATTCATATAGAAATTTAACATTTTTAGGTATTATAATAATAAACGTTCTAATTGGAATTATTCAACAAATAAGGTCAAAAATTACATTAGACAAACTATCATTGCTTGATAAAAATAAATATGTAGTAATCAGAGATGAAAATGAAGAAGTAGTAGATTCTGATAATCTTGTTGAAGGAGATTTAATAATTTTAGAGGCAGGAAAGCAAATTCCTGCTGATGCAGTAGTTGTTTCTGGAAAATTATATGTAAACGAATCATTATTAACAGGAGAACAAGATGAAATTGAAAAAGAGGTAAACTCTAAACTTATGTCTGGAAGCTTTGTTGTATCTGGAAAAGCAACAGTACAACTTACTAATGTAGGTGATGAATCTTTTTCAGCAAAAATAATGAAAGAATCCAAAAAAATAAAAGAAACAAAATCAGAAATGATTTCAGCAATTGATAACATTGTTAAATTTGCAGGAATAATAATAATTCCTATTGGAATGCTATTATTCATCAGTGCTTATGTTGCAAATGGTAGTGGTTATAAAGACAGTGTTAATTCAATGGTTTCAGCATTATTAGGCATGATTCCTGAAGGTTTATATTTATTAACAACAGTTGCATTAGCATTAAGCTCAATGAAACTTGCACAGAAAAAAATACTTCTTCATGATATGAAGAGTATTGAAAGTTTAGCAAGAGCTGATGTTTTATGTGTTGACAAAACAGGAACAATCACTAATAATACTATGAAAATTTTAGATATATTTGATAAAAAAGAAAATAGCATAATAAAGAACAAAGAAAATATAGGAATAGAAATCTTAGCAAAATACATAAACACAATTGAGGATACAAATATAACGATGGATGCGATAAAGGAGCAGTTGAAAGGAATTTCTAGTGAAAAACTATCTAACATAAAAAGAGAGAATTTTAATTCAAAAAATAAATTTTCTTTTGTAAAAATAGATGAAAATATAACCTATAAATTAGGAGCACCAGAAATATTATTAAATAATGAATATGAAGAATTAATTAACAAGAGAACAAAAAATGGTGAAAGAGTAATTGCTTTTGTTGAAGAAAAAAATAATGAAGTGATTCCTATTTTATTTATAAGTTTAAAAAATGAAATAAGAAAGAATGCAAAAGAAATCTTTGAATTTTTTGATAATAGACAAGTTCAAATTAGAGTTATTTCAGGAGATAACCCAATAACAGTATCATCAATTGCAAAACAGGCAGGAATTAAGGGATATGAAAAATATATTGATTGCAGAGAATTAAAGGATTATGCTGATATACGAAAAGCAGTGAAAAAATATGTTGTTTTTGGTAGAGTTAATCCAGAACAAAAAAGACAAATAATTAAAGCTTTAAAAGAACAAGGATTAAAAGTTGCTATGACAGGTGATGGAGTAAATGACATTTTAGCAATGAAAGAAGCAGACTGTTCAATTGCTATTGGATCTGGATCAGATGCAGCAAGAGGAACAGCACAAGTTGTATTACTTGACTCGGATTTCGGAAAAATGAGAAATATTGTTTATGAAGGAAGAAAAAATATTAATAATATAACAAGGTCTGCATCATTATTTACTTATAAAAATATATTTTCATTATTACTTTCTATATATTCAATAATTTTTGCAATGCAATACCCATTAGAACCAAATCAAGTATCTTTAGGTAGTGCATTTACAATAGGTATTCCAGCATTTTTATTAACATTTGAAGAAAATCAAAAGAAACAACAAAATGGAAATTTTATGAGAAAAGTATTTACAAATTCACTTCCTGCTGCAATAACATCTTTTTTAGCAATTGTAGCAATGGTTAAATTTTCAGATTTATTTAATGTTGGAGTAAAAGAAATCACAACAGCTTGTAGTTATTTATTCTTTACTGGAGGATTTTTAATATTATATAAGATTATTAGACCATTAAATAAATATAGGACAAGTGTTATGTTTTTATGTATTTTAGGAATTATTTTAACAATTAATATAATGCCAAATTTTTTTGCAATAAAAGAAATATCAGAAAGATCTGCAATACTTGTTACATTGTTTGCAATAGCAGAATTTTCAGTAATTAGATGGGTTACATTGATATTAGATAAATATGAAAAAAACAGAAAAAGTAATGCTTAATACAAACCAGATAATTAGTTGATAATTATCTGGTTTTGTGATATAAAGAAACAATAAAAGGATGTGATTTTATGGAAAAAACAAATGTTATGAGAATATTAGATCAAAAGAAAATAAAATATAATGAATATTTTTATGGAGATACAAATGCAATAAGTGGTGTTGAAGTTGCAAAAGTTTTAAATGAAGATGCAAGTAAAGTATTTAAAACACTTGTAACTATTGCAAAATCTAAGCAAAATTATGTATTTATGATACCAGTTGAAAAAGAATTAGATTTTAAGAAATGTGCTCAAAGTGTTAATGAAAAAAGTATAGAGATGATTCCTCAAAAAGATTTATTACCACTAACAGGATATGTTCATGGAGGGTGTTCTCCAATAGGATTAAAGAAAACATTTAAGGTTGTAATAGATATTTCGGCTAAAAATTTTAATGAAATAATATTTAGTGGTGGAAAAATAGGATATCAGGTTGAAGTTGAATTAAAAGCTTTAGAAAAGGTTATAAATTGTAAATTTGATGATATAGTAAAGGAATGATAAAATTGAAAAATAATATTGAAGATTTATTAGATTCATTATCTAAAAGTAAATTTAGAGGTTCATTTCATTTAAATAAAAAAATGAAGGATTATGTAAAAGAAAAAGGATTTGATAAAATTAAATTAGATGCGAGAGATTTGATAACAAAAAGAATAGCACCAGAAAATCCAAATAATGATGGAAAACAAACACCAATGAGACAGGTACATCCAGTTTTTATTGCACAACATGCTACAGGTTGTTGTTGTAGAGGTTGTTTAGAGAGAATTCATGGTATAAAAAAGGGACATGAACTTTCAAATGAAGAAATAGAGTATGTTGTAAATACATTGATGTTATGGATTCAAAGAGAAATGTCGAAAGATTAATATTTTTAGGTATTATTGTTGTAAAGAAAATAAAATTACATAAGATTTGCAACAAGAGAAGAAATAGATGCAAATATGCCATTAACAATAAAACCAGAGCCAGATACAACAATAAGGGTGTTAATGGAATATAAAGGATTAGAAAATTCAATAAAAGTAGAAGAACAAAGCTTAGAAACACCGGGAAGAAAAGGATTTGTAGCAGTGGAATGGGGTGGAACAGAAATTAAATAGCATATTTAGAAATGATATTTATATAGATATCATTTTTTTTTAAGAAGAAATTAATAATTGGAAATTAAAAGTATGTTATAATAATTTAATGAGAAAAAGAAAAGAGGAAATGTGATGGCAAACATATTAATTGTAGATGATGAAAAAGAAATAGCAGATTTAGTTGAAATATACTTAAAAAACGAAAACTATAATGTATATAAATATTATTCAAGTAAAGATTTATTAAAAAACATAGATAAACTAGAAATAGATTTAGCAATATTAGATGTTATGATGCCTGATATTGATGGTTTTAAATTATGTAATAAAATAAGGGAAAAATATAATTTTCCAATTATTTTTGTAACTGCAAAAGTAGAAAATATAGATAAAATTACAGGACTTAGTATTGGAGCTGATGATTATATTACAAAACCATTTCAGCCTCTTGAACTAATAGCAAGAGTAAAAGCTCAATTGAGAAGATATAAAAAATATAACAATCAAGATAATACTATAAATACAAATGAGATAGATTTTAGAGGAATACGAATTAATAATTCTACACATGAGTTTTTCTTTAACGAAAAGCTTGTTGAACTTACAAAAACAGAATTTGCAATATTATGGAAATTATGTGCTAATAGAGGAAATGTTGTAAAAAGTGATGAATTATTTTCTAAAGTTTGGGGAGAAAAGTATTTTGAAAGAGATAATAATACTATAATGGTACATATAAGACACTTAAGAGAAAAGATGAATGATGGTGGAAGAAATCCGAAGTATATTAAGACTGTTTATGGAATGGGGTATAAGATTGAAAAATAATGATATGAAAAAAATAGTAAAAAGTACATTTTGGAGTTTTATAGTCCAATGTATGATTAGTTTAACTATAATGGGAATAATTATGATAATTTTAGCAGAAAGCAGAGCAATATTTGACTTTCAGTGGTTATACAATATTTTTCCACATTTATATGATTTACTTGATAATATATATGAATTAGTTTTTGAAAGAGCATATTTTATATTTATTATATTTGGAACTACATTAATAATAGTTTTAAGCTTATTATATAAATTATTAAATAAAATATTTTCTTATGTGTTTGCAGTTTCAGAATCAGCAGATAAATTATTTGACAAAAATGTAGAGTATATAAATTTACCGCCAGAAATGGTAGAAGTAGAGAAAAAATTAAATCATTTTAAAACAGAATCAATAAAAAATGAAAGACTTGCAAGAGAAAATGAACAGAAAAAAGATGAGTTAATTGTATATCTTGCACATGACATAAAAACACCATTAACATCTATGATAGGATATTTATCATTGTTAAGTGAAATAAAAGATATGCCACAAGAACAAAGAAATAGGTATATTGACATTGCACTTGATAAATCATATAGATTAGAATATTTAATTAACGAATTATTTGATGTAGCTAGATTCAATTCAGAAAAAATTGTTTTAGAAAAAGAAGAAATAAACTTGAATTTAATGTTAGAACAAATTGCAGATGATTTTTATCCTACATTAAAAGAAATGAATAAAAAAATTAACTTTACTTCTGATGAAAAAACAATTTTATATGCAGATCCTGATAAATTAAGTAGAGTATTTAATAACTTAATAAAAAATGCAGTAAATTATAGTAAAGAAAACACTGATATAGATATAAGTATATTAAATAAAGAAAATCAAGCGACTGTAAAGATTACAAATAAAGGAAAACAAATTCCAAAAGAAAAGTTAGATAAAATATTTGAAAAATTCTATAGATTAGATTCTTCGAGAACAAGTAAAACAGGAGGTAGTGGGCTAGGCCTTGCTATTGCTAAAGAAATAGTAGAACTTCATGGAGGAAGAATTTATGCAGAAAGTGATATGAAAGAAACAACTTTTAGTGTTATATTACCAATAATAGAACAAGCTTAAGAAAGTTTTAAGCTTTTCATAAGAAGAAATTAAAGAAAAATCATTGATAAGTTAGTACAATATATTTGTATTGATTTACAATGATTTTTTTATTGCAAAATCTCAAAAATATATGCAAGAATCATAAAGAAGAGAGGAATAGTATGAAAAGAAAAAGATTAACACAAATATTTCCGTTTCTTTTACCAATCAGAGTATGGCAAAGAAAACTATTTTACAATATTGGAATGAAATTTGACAAAAATACATATTCAAATAAATTTGGAGATTTATTAAAATATGAAATTTGTAATACAAAAACATCAATGATTAATAAAAATAGTGGACAAGACATAATTTATCAAAAAAACAAAGTTGATAACCTGAAAATTGCAAGTAAAACAATGAATCATATATTAATATATCCAGGAGAAACATTTTCGTTTTGTTATCTTATAAAAAATGCTAAAAAGTACGGAAAATACAAAGATGGACTTATATTGATAGACGGAAAAATAGTCGCCAAAAAAGGAGGTGGATTATGTCATTTAAGTAATATGTTACATTACTTATTTTTAATGAGTCCTCTTACTGTAATAGAAAGACATGGACATAAAATGAAATCATTTCCAGATCCAGATAAAACAGCAAAACAAGGAATAGATTCAACAATAAGCAGTGGATGGTTAGACTTAAAAGTAAAAAATGAAACAAACAATATTTACCAAATTGATATATATTTTGATGAAGAATATATGTATGGAAAAATATTATCAAATAAAGAAAGTGATGTTGCTTATGTAATATCAAATGAAAATTTAAGATATGTAAGACAAAATAATAAAATACCCTGCGCGTGATCGTATACGATCTCCACCAGTCCGGCCAGGCCTCCCGGCGTAGCGTTGGGCAGCATGTCGGAGGATGCCTGATGGTCGGCGTCGCTCGCCCGGGCCGGGGCCTGATCCGCTGCCGCGGTCTGGTTCGCCGCGCCATCTGACGTGCCATGCGCGACGCCGTCCCCGGCGGCCGTGCGCTCGTCGGCGGTATCCGCCGGCCCGCCATCACGACTCTGCCCGGTCAGGATCGCATACAGGGTGTCGACCATAGCCTCGAACTGGGCGGAATGACGGTCGCGGGGCCTCGGCAGGGTGACGGGCATGTCGGCGATGAGATGACCGGGATGCGAGCCGAGCACCACGACACGATCCGCCATCTGCACGGCCTCCTCGATGTTGTGCGTCACGATGAGCACCGACTTGATGGAACGCTGATTGCCGCTCCACATCTTGAGCACCTCGTTGCGCAGGTTCTCGGCCGTCAGCACATCCAATGCGGAGAACGGCTCGTCCATGAACAGCGCATCGGGCTGCACCACCAGGGCCCGTGCGATGCCCACGCGCTGGCGCATGCCGCCGGAGAGCTCCTTCGGGTACGCGTTCTCGAATCCGTCCAGTCCGATGGCGTCGATGGCCTGCAGTGCAGCGCGACGGCGCTCCTCGCGCGGCACGCCGCGGGCCTCCAGCCCCAGTTCCACATTCGCTTGCACCGTGAGCCACGGCATCAGCGCGAAGGTCTGGAACACGAGTCCCACTCCGGGATTAGGGCCGGTGATGTCGGTGCCGCGGTAGGTGACGGTACCGCTCGACGCGGGTACCAGGCCCGCCAGGATGCGCAGGAACGTGGATTTTCCAGCGCCGGACCGGCCCAGGATCGCCACGATCTCGCCCTCATGCAGGGTGAAGGAGATGTCGCGCAGCACGGTCAGCTCCTTACCGCGCTTGGCACGGTAGGTCTTGCCCACGTGCTGCGCCTCGATGATCGCGGTGCCGGTGGCGTTCGTCGCGGCGGTCTGCGGGAAGGTTGCGGTGCGGTCGGAAAAAGTTGCGATGGTCATGATAAATGGTCCTTGCTGTTACGTTTTTTGCGGATGATCGCGGCGGATTCGAATGACATGCGCTCGCCGCCGATGCTGTTGGATTGTTGCGGGTCGATGGGCCGGGACGGCCGGTGCGGCCTCCGTCAGGCGACGGAGAAACGGCGCTCGGCGTACGTCTGCAATGGACGCCAGAACAGCCGGTTGGCGCCCACGACGAACACGCTCATCACTGCAACCCCGATGATGGTCTTGCCGGTGTCTCCCACCGCGGTCGCATTGGCGATATATGTTCCCAATCCATTTGCCGTAAGCGTGGTGTGCCCGTAGGCCACGATCTCGGAGACGATGGAGGCGTTCCACGCGCCGCCCGCCGCGGTGATGCCGCCAGTGCACCACGAGCCGAACACCGCCGGCAGGATCAGCTTGGTCCACCGCTGCCGCGTGTCCAGATGGAACGCCCGCGTGGCCTCGCGCAGGTCATCGGGAATGGCCGAAGCGCCCGCAATCACGTTGAACAGGATGTACCACTGCGTTCCCAGCGACATGAGCAGAATGCTGCCCCAGCTGATGTCGATATGCCAGGCGATGAACCACAGTGTGACGAACGGGAACGTGAAGTTCGAGGGGAAGCTCGCCAACACCTGCACCAGCGGCTGCACGAACCGGGAAATCCGCGGATTCATGCCGATCCTCACGCCGATCGGTACCCAGATGATGGAGCACACCACGGTCAGCAGCGTCACGCGCATGAACGTGATCAGTCCCAGGACCATCGCGTGGCCGACCTCGGCGAACCCCTCGCCGTCCGAGATGAAACGCCCCAGCATCCACAGACCGGCCAGGCAGGCCACAGCCATGAGCGCCATAAATGCGATGTCGAGTGTGCGGCGCCGGGTGCCGGCGGCCGGCCAGCGTGCGCCGGTACGGCCCAGCGGGCGGGTCAGCCAGAACATCAGATCGGCGATGGGCCGGCCCACGAGAGCCAGCGCATCCGAAATGCCGGAACGCCGCAGAATCGACAGCACCAGACTCGTCTTGTCCTGCACGGACTCGTTCTGCGTGATGCGGAACTTCTCGGCCCACGCCGTCAGCGGCTTCCACAGCAGCACGTCGATGAGCAGCACCACGATGACCATGGTCACGATGGCCCACAGCACCTTGCCCAGCTGTTCGTGCTCGGACGCCACCGCCACGAAGCTGCCGAGGCCGGGCAGTGCGTACGTCCTGTTGTTCACGGAGATCATCTCCGAGGCCGTCAGGAAGAACCAGCCGCCGCCGACGCTCATCATGCAGTTCCATAGCAGCGGAATCATCGAATTCGGCACGTCGAGCTTCCAGAAACGCTGCCAGCGCGTGAGCTGCATGGAACGAGCCGCCTCATCCAGCTCCTGCGGTTCGCTGAGCAGCGAATGGTAGAAGGAGAAGGTCATGTTCCATGCCTGGCTGGTGAAGATCGCGAAGATCGACGCCGCCTCCACGCCGAGAATGGAGCCGGGGAACAACACCATCCAAATGGTGACCGTGGCGGACAGGAAGCCGAGGATCGGCACCGACTGCAGGATGTCGAGCAGCGGTATCAGCACCATGCGCAGTCGCCGGCATCGAGCCGCCGCCAAACCATAGATGAAGCTGAACACCAGTGACAAAAACAGCGCGATGAACATGCGGAACACCGAACGCAGCGCGTAATACGGCAGCAGATGCAAATCGTCGCTCACCGTGCTCGGCACGCCTGACGGGCCGATCGGTTCGTTGATTTGCGGCAGCAGCCAGGCGACGACGCCGAACAGGGCGAGCACGCCCGCGGCCACCACCACGTCTGCGGTGATGCGGCGCGCGGCGCTGCTGCGGGACATGTCGGCGGCGTCGACGTCGGAACGCGGACGAATGCCGGGGAACGAGGAGTAATTGAAGAAGTTGGACATAACGTAACCTGTGCGCTCTCATGTCGTTATCTCGAAGGAGATAAACGGGTCCCGTTCGGTGGGCGTTCGACTCGGTATCCGTGCGGCAAGTGCGCGCCATGGGCGTCAGCGGTCGCGTGCAGGCGCTCCGATATGCGGGTATGTCTGCATGCAGATAGCCGATCGGCGTCGTCATATGATGATGCCGATATGCCGGGAGCCCGGAGAACGGGATGTGGATTCGCGATTCAGGCGTTCGGCGCGTACGTCATGCGGGATGTCGCAGCCGTCGTGAGGCGGTGAAGTCGATGCGAGCCGAATCAGTCAGTGATCGGATCGCCCTCGCCGGATACGGCGGTGTCGTGACGGACGGCCAATGCCATGGTCGCGGTGCAAACGTGTGAAGAGAATGGGCCGTATGCTGCGCCCGATGGCATGTGACATTGTCCGCCATCGCGCAGCCGGCTACTATGACCTAAATCGCCGTCCATGACATTCACCTCCTCAATGGAACCAGTACGCCGTCGGACATTGACGACTCCGGGATAGATCTGGGCTTCTGGATCATGACAGGTATCTTTTTCTGCACCGGCCTGTGGCCGGTGGGCCTGATCATTCAAGCTTCAGCATCGCAGGGCGGTGGAGTTGCGTTAGTTCATGCCTTAATCCGACAAGAACTGCTGACCTGCGTGCAGTGTCTCCACTGTTAGCGGCAGCAACCCATATCCCTGCGGTAGCCTCGCCTACCGACGCTCTCAGGGTAAAACCGCCGGCAGACCATGTCAACTCCGTAGTGTCGCGCCCAAACTACGCCGGGCCATATCCTGCCCCGCCGGCGGGGCAGGATCGGATGGATGTCAGGCGAGCAGGCTTTCGGCTGTGGCTTGGTCGGTGGCGAGGGCGGAAATATAGCTGCCGACCAGGCAGGCTTTGATGGCCTTGACTTTTTCCTGCCCCCATGCCACGCCGATGACCAGCGCGATGCGCTTCAGGCGATCGAGCTCCACCGAAATGATGCGGTCGGACAGCTCCGAACATACGGGCCTTCCCTGCGCGTCGATGAAGTGCCCGCATACGGTGGCGACCGCGCCCTGCGCCCGGATTTCCTTGACCATGTGTGGTGTGACATAGGCGTCGAACACCGGACTGAGGCGGTCGCCTTCGGTCGCACCGACCCCTTCCAGGGCCACGTCGGCGCCGCCGCCGAGCGCCAGCGCGGTGGCGATTTGTGGCTCCTGGCGCATGGCCGCGGCGATATGGGCGGAGGAGAGGATCATCGGTACGTGGAGTGTGGTGACGGTGCCGCCGAGGCGTTCGGCGAGCATGCGGCAGATGTCGGGCGAATCCGTCATCGGATTGCTGGGGGAGAGGGCGCCCACCATCTGCGCCACATTGGATTTCGGCCAGTCCTGGATGGCGACTTCGCGGACCGTGGCGGCGACGGCCCGTCCGTTGGAGACGGTGATGAGCGAGTCGGGCGACGACTTTTCGGTAAGCAGGGCCGCGGCATATCGGGGGACGATGGTGCTGGGATCCTGCCCGGGATTGACCTGCGCCACTCGTGCGCATTTCAACCCGTACCGTCTTACCAGCGCGTCCTCCAGCTGCATCAGACGTTCGAGTGGATGCCCGATCTCGATGCGTACCATGCCCCGGTCGCGCGATTCGCTGAGCAGCCGCGAGATGGTGGGGCGGGAGTATCCAATCTGCGCGGCAATCTGCGCCTGCGTCAGATTGTCCGTGTAATACATGCGAGCGATTTTCAGCACGAGCTCGATGTGGTTTCGCGACTCAGTTGTCGTCATTGTCAGCTTGTTTGCAACCATGGCATTATTCTATTCCATCCGGTGTGGCCGGTGAACATATGTTAGTTTTTCCAGTGCAGCAACGATGCTGAACAATTGTTCAGAGCGCGAAAGAACTCAATGAATCCTTGATATGTGAGCGCTCTCAATCGATTGCAAAGAAGAAGGTCGATTACATGTGCTCACTCAGCTCTCATGTGTTCGATGAACATGTGTTCATCGCGTGGGTGGTGTACAAGACCTTTCCGCCGTTAGCTAGAGGCTGTCGACGCGCAGGGCTCATCGAAGACCGACGCCGACGGAAAGTGCGGGGCAACAACGCAGAGCAGCGGGCGAAGCAGCCTGCCTCGTGCACGGGAAAGGAACATTATGGAAATCATCAACACCATCATCGGCCTGGGCGCCTCGGTGATGATGCCGATCATCTTCTTCGTGGTCGGACTCATCTTCCGCATGGGAATCGGCAAATCCTTTAAGGCCGGCATGACCGTCGGCGTCGGCTTCGTCGGCGTCAATATGGTCATCAACCTGCTGCTTGACAACCTCGGCCCCGCACACATCTTTGCAAATTTAGGATTTTCAGATAAAAAACCAAACCCTGGATGAATCCCTTCACAC
>OGYE01001999.1_pt1 | contig 12859 bp, 12 predicted proteins | sample 1576471 | NCBI WGS metagenome assembly OGYE01 (sample SAMEA3541532, study PRJEB24748) | human gut metagenome | biome: human gut; feature: human-associated habitat; material: faeces | place: China | collected 2012
CTATAATGTGCCGGCAACGGCCTCTGGAGGAATGGCCAGTTCGCGAGCCTATCAGATGGTTCGCGAGCGGTATTTCCGGGTTTCGATAGAATTGTCTCTCTTTGGAGAGGATTACTGGTTCCTCAAACCGAAATACGAATAATTCATTGTTGAGAGCGTGAAGTATTGCGGTACCATACGTTTTTCGGTAGCACTCCTTTTTGCAGCGAGTGCTATCTTGCTTTTTGGCTGTAAGCAGAAAAAGAGTGCTTCTGCGGCGGATGTGCAGAACATGATGACTCAGCAAAGTGAAAATTTGCGTTTGGTTTATTCGAAGAATGGTCATCTTTCCTATCGTTTTGAAACGCCGTTGTTGGAGCGTTATGAATTGGCTCAGGAGCCCTATATGGAGTTTCGCAAGGGGGTGAAAGTTGAGACCTATAACGATACGACTCACACCATTGAATCGACGTTGACAGCCAATTATGCGATTTTTCTCGAGAAGCAAGAGCTGTGGGAGGCCAAAGCCGCCAGCGGTCTCGGCGCAATGAGCGATGCAATATCTCCCATATCAAAGTGTTCCCACAGATGGGGAACATAATTACAGCTGCAATTACCGTTGAGTAATAACAACGCGTCACGATATCCATAGAGATATCCGCTGATGATACATTTTTTCACACGGTCATCCAAAGCAGAGACCCACAGCGTCTGCATACCACCGCCGGAAAATCCCATGACTCCCAAGTCCTCAGTATCCCATTCGCCCCGTTCATATACATAATCGATCAGCCGGGAAGCGTCCCAGGTGCACATACCTGCCACGGTCTCTCCCAAAGGCTCCGCCATATGTGCCAGATGAAAACAGGTACTGGTCAGGAAGGATTTCTCATCAGTTCCTTTCTGCAATGCCTCATCCCTGCGTTCTCCGAAGCCTCTGCAATCCGGACAGATTGCCACATAACCACGCTTCGCCAGCTGCATGCCGTAATCATAATGGTAGAATTCGATCATCCGTTTTACCGCGGGAATATCATCGCGTCCTGCCACGCTGAATTTACCTGCTCCCTGATGCCCCGGAAGGGCAAGAAAACATTTCTGCTTCTCTTCGTCCTGCTTCGGTGGGATCAGTATATACATGGGCATATACACTTCCGGCTCTACCTGAATGATCACTTTTTCCCGACGAATGCCGTTCTCCAGCTCCACGACTTCTTCCACGCGTGGGTCCAGATCACAGGACTCCATGTATTTCCACCCCAGGAGGTCTTTTAATGTCTCTCTGGAAGTCTCCTTCCAGGCTTCCCATTCCTCTCTGGTGGATCCGGCGAACGCATCCTGCCTTGCATATTTATCAAATTTGTCCTGCATTCCCTTCAGACTTCCGTAGAAATGAGGGATCTGAATGATCGTATCTGCCTGTTCCATGACTGCTCCTTGCGTTTTCATTTTCTCTTATTGCTATTCTTACCATTCTCTGCCCTGTGCGTGCAGCCCGTCTTCCACATCTCCTGCAAAAAGGCTCTCCAGCCAGGTATGCGCCAACCGGATCCATGAGGTGCATTCCTCCTGTACGGCTCTGCCATCGTTGGTCTCTGTCAGCTTATCCGCCAGTGCCAGTCCGTGGGCACCCTTTTCATACATATGGAATTCTGTGGGCACTCCCGCTCTGCGGAGAGCGCTGACAAACAGCAGCGAATTTTCCACCGGTACCGACTGATCCGCAAAGGTATGCCAAATGAAAGTCTTCGGCACTTTACTTGTTACCTGTTTCTCCAGGGACAGCTTCTCTCCCAGTTCTTCCTGTCTGCTGCCTAACAGATTCTCAAAAGATCCTCTGTGAGCAAACTCTCCGGAAGTGATGACCGGATAGCATAACAGCAGTCCGTCCGGACGCAGCAGCTCATGCTCGGAAGCGGAAAGTCCCTGGCTCTCTGCCAGGAAATCTTCATCCCAGAACACACCAAGGCTGGCTGCCAGGTGTCCTCCCGCAGAACATCCTTCCACTACGATCTTGTGGGGATCAATGTGCCACTCTTTCGCGTGCTCCCGCAGGAACTTGATGCTGTAAGCCAGTTCCTTTAAGGAAGTAGGATATTCCGCAGGGGCGCAGGAATAACGCAACACTGCCGCATGATATCCCATCGCCAGGAATTTCAGTGCCATGGGTTCTGCCTCTCTGTCGGAGGTTCTGGTATAGCCGCCTCCCGGGCACAACAGGATCAGAGGTCTGTCGTTAATTGCCATTGCATCCGAATACTCCTGAATATAGGTAACTAAATGTGCTCCCGGAAGGGATCCCTCCTGATGCATTTCAAATGTATTATAGATCATATTTTTCCTCATTTCCGAGCATTATCATTGAAAAATAAGGCGCAGACCCTGTAGCAATACTACCGGCCTGCGTCTTCATCTGCCTTATAAATATTTTCATAACTATTCAGAATCACATTCACTCCGAATAGTTATATATATCTTAGTATGCTCTTCCCCAGTATACCATCTTTTTCGCAGGTTTTCCACAACATACGCAGGTATCTGCGATCTGTTCCTGTTCAAAAGGCATGCAGCGGCTGGTAACCGCAAGCTTTTCCTTGATCCGATCTTCACATTCCCGGCATCCGCACCACATAGCCTTGACAAATCCGGACTTCTCATTGAAGATCTGCTCGAACTCTTCCATGTTGTGTGCTACATAGGTATGGCTGTCGCGATGTGCTCTTGCTCTCTCCAGCATTTCCTTCTGCATGGTCTCCAGGATCTCGGCTGCCTTGGTCTCCAGCTCCTCCAGAGCCACCTCGGTCTTCTCTCTGGTATCACGGCGGCAGATCACACACTTGCCTGCTTCGATATCCTTAGGACCGATCTCCACACGGATCGGATAACCTCTCATCTCAGCCTCTGCGAACTTGAAGCCGGGGGTCTTGTCGCTGTCATCTACCTTGACACGGAAATCCTTCGCCAGGCGGTCTCTCAGCTCATACGCCTTGTCGAGAACGCCTTCCTTTTTCTGCATAACGGGTACAATGCAGATCTGGATGGGTGCCACACGGGGAGGAATCACCAAGCCTTCGTTATCACCATGTACCATGATCAGTGCACCGATCAGACGGGTGGTCATACCCCAGGAGGTCTGATGTACATATTTTAAAGTATTATCCTTGTCTGCGAACTGGATGCCGAAAGCCTTGGCGAAACCGTCACCGAAGTTATGGCTGGTACCGGACTGCAGTGCCTTGCCGTCATGCATCAGTGCTTCTACCGTATAGGTTGCAATTGCACCTGCGAATTTCTCCTTCTCGGTCTTCTGTCCCTTGATCGCGGGGATAGCCAGAACCTCCTCCAGGAACTTCGCATATACATTCAGCATCTGCAGTGTTCTCTCCTGAGATTCTTCTGCGGTAGCATGTGCGGTATGTCCTTCCTGCCACAGGAACTCTCTGGAACGCAGGAAAGGTCTGGTCTCCTTCTCCCAACGTACCACGGAACACCACTGATTGTATACCTTAGGCAGGTCTCTGTAGGAATGGATGTCATTCTTATAGAAATCACAGAACAGGGTCTCTGAAGTAGGTCTGACACAGAGTCTCTCGGGAAGCTCGTTTAATCCTCCCTGGGTAACCCATGCTACTTCGGGTGCGAAACCTTCTACATGATCCTTCTCCTTGTCTAACAGGGACTCAGGAATGAACATGGGAAGATATACATTCTGTACTCCGACTGCTTTGAATCTTGCATCCAGTTCCTTCTGGATCAGCTCCCAGATTGCATAGCCCGCGGGCTTGATCACCATACATCCCTTGACACTGGTGTAATCACACAGCTCTGCCTTCTTCACTACATCGGTATACCACTGGGCGAAATCTTCTTCCATGGAAGTGATCGCTTCTACCATTTTTTTGTCTGCCATTTTCTCTCTCCTTTTCTTTTTCTGAAAATAAACTGCTCATACGATCTACGGAAACGAAAAACGCCGGGTCATCGCTCCCGAAAAAGGGACCGATCACTCGGCGGTACCACCCTGATTGATACAAATACGTATCCTGCTCTGTCACCGTTAACGCCGGTTCTACGCTGTGCTTCGCCGCTTCCAGGTACATTGCGTCTCGCACAGGACTCCAAGGGAGGTTTCCGATCCTCTGTCATAAGGGGTTTCCAGCCGCACGTCACCGTGTCCTTCCCCTCTCTCTGGGATGCTTTCCGATCGTACTGATCCTTTTCATCGTCATTGTCGTATGCAAGTAATTGTAGTGCATTCTTCCGGGATTTGTCAAGGTTCTTTCCCTATTCCAGTCCTAATTTTTTCCGGATGCTGTCGGCTGCGATATTCCAGTCGCCCATTTCTTCGTATGCCGCATCCATTTTTTCTTTTTCTCTGGCAGCATGTTCGGTATCTCCAGTCTGAAGAAATGCCTTATACATGGACGCCGCCTCAAAATATCTTGCCACACCATAGCATTCCTTTTTCGTTCCGGACAGCAAGCCGCCGTACACCATGTCCTCGTGATAATTTACTAACAGGTAGGCATAATTTTCATTTTGCACATTATTCTCCATCCAGTTGGTCTTCGCAGGACGGGAAAAGGCGTCGTTTAATTGCCGGAACATATGAATGGTTCCCCAAAACAATACCAGACACAGGGCTATGATCACCAGATTCATCACAAGCAGCGCGCCTCTCTGCTTCTGTACCTGTTTCAGCTTACTCTTCAGATTTACCATAACCCATCACCTCACCTTTTTCTTCCAAAAATAAGATTTTTTGTGCATTTGACATCGTACCAAAATTCTCTGCCTCTTCCGGTGTCATGTCAAAATAGGTCTGCAGCAGTGCCTTCACATTCTCTTCCATCCGGAGAATGGCTTCCTTCTGCTCCTCCGGCAGTTCCCGATATTGTTTTGCCCTATAATCATTATCTACAGGATGCAGAATCCTTTCCAGCTGCTCGTAATAATCCGAAATATCTTCATACAGGCCGGGAAGTATGGATACATTGCCGGAGTTGATAGTAACTGCCTTCATCAGACTTTCATAAAAGTAACGATACGCTCCGCTGGCTTCCATGAGCAGCTGATATTTTTCATAACTATTATTACTGCTATAAGGCCGGATGTAATGCCTGTCGCAAAAAGCTGATAAGCCTATGTAATCCTCATCTTCCAGATATTGTTCCATCTGTTTCATATAGCTGCCCTGCCGGATCCCTGCATCAAACTGCAGCAAGCCTCTGTGGATGCTCCAGCTACGGGCAGATACTACAAACACCACCACACACAGGATCACCAGCACTGTGATGATTATCATATGTGACATGATCTCCGTATTTTTCTCCGTCACTTCATAGACATCGCTTTTGGTATCCTCAAAGTTGCTCTTGTAATGCTCCATGTCCTTGACATGCTGTGCGGCTTCTTCATTCGGTCTTCCGCAATGCGGACAATATGCCTGCTCCAGTGTCAGGTTACCCCCACAATATTTACATTTCATCATTGCTTTTATGATCCTTTCCTATTCGTTATGCTTCGTAATGTATTCTTTGCAATCCTCATATCTGGGATAACCGTAATTATTTCGCAGACTATCCTCGAATTTTTTCTCTTCTTCTGCGGTAAACGTATAACGGTCTGCCAGACTGTTCAGGGTTGCTTCCACATAAGGACGGATATACTCTTTGTCTTCCTCCGACATTCCTCTACTGTATTCCAGTCCCCGCAGGATCCAGTAATCATCTAAAAGCTGTGTCTCCTGATAATCGCGAAGTGTCTCTCCACTCTGTTCCAGCGCCAGATATTCTCTCGCATTTCGGCAGCTCATGAGCCTCGTGAAAATACCGCTATGCTCCCATCTGCCGATCGTTCTGTCCTCTATGACAGCCTGTTCATAAAATTCTGTCAGTCCTTCGAAGTCCTGCTCCCGGTATAACCGGTCCAGAACCGGGAAGTTTTCTTTTTCCCACAGATAATCCGCTCTGGCATCCCTGGGTTCTATATACTGTGCCCGGAACACAATTACCGCAAGAATCGCTGCCAACGCTGCCAATATGATCAGAAGCTTAATCACAAATTTCTGTTTCTTTTTCAGTTTTTTCTTCAGTTCCTTCTCCGGTACCTGCTCTAACTGCTGCATATCCTGCCGCATGCTTTCCAGCTTCCCCAGATATTCCGCTTCGGCGCCCTTGTAATTCAAGCTTCCGCAATAGGGACACTTTGGAAGGGTATCCTCGAATTCCGCTCCGCAGGAACTACAAATGATCTTTTTTACTTCCGTATCTGCCATGATAGGATTCTCTCCTTGATCCGGGCTGATTGCCCTACTACTCATGTTCTTTATTTCTCGCAACATGTAAATTTATTTTATCATACAACATTAAAAAGCATCTTGCAATCCAGGAAACACTTTTTTACATACCTTGAGGTTTTTGTCGCTTTCCTGTAAAATAGACTCAGTTGGAGGACTTTCCTGCAGTTCATCTTCTGCAGGCTGCTGAAAGGAATGTATTTTGATATGTACGAGAACAGTTTTCTGAATCCGGCCTATATCACGCCGGAAGAACAACAGATCTTAGACGGCGACATTGCCGTTCAGAAGAATCTTTACACCAGCAAACAGGATTTTGTGGTGGAGAGCAATAAATTTTTAGAGCATTCCGAGGATGATATTACGCTGCGGCGCCATACCAGATTTGTGGATTTTCCAAAGCATAAGCATGACTATGTGGAGATTTTCTATTGTCTCTCCGGTTCCGTCACTCATGTCATAAATGAGGAAGAGATCCGCCTCCGCCCCGGAGAACTGTTATTCATGAACCAGCATATCGAACACGCCGTTATAGCGTGTGGGCAGGAAGATCTGGGTATTAATATCATCATCCGCCCAGCGTATTTTCAGAATATCCTCACATTGATCAATAAGAACAATATTCTGGCGGATTTTATTATCAACGCTTTAGAAGGTGATAGCTGTGTCGGACAGTATCTGTACTTCACGGTCTCCGACAATCCCTGTATCCAGAATCTGATTCATAATGCCGTATTTCTATTATTGCAGCAGCCTCAGAACTGGCATAAGCTCTCGGAGCATACTTTCGCTCTTCTGTTCATGCACATATTAAGCAATGCAGAAAATATTTTATTAGACCAAAAGGATGAGCAGAGCAATGTCCTGATGGTGGTAGTACGCAGGTACCTGGCAGAGCATTACGACACCGGAACGCTTCATGAGCTGGCGGCACAGATCGGGTATACTCCATCCTCCCTGAGCCGTATGATCAAAAAATATTCCAGTACCACCTTCAAGGAAATACAGACAAAGCAGCGCATGCGGGTCGCTATGAATCAGCTCTCCCACACGGCGTTGCCGGTGTCTGAGATTGCCCTGTCCGTGGGCTATGAAAATCAGAACTTTTTCTACAAACAGTTCAAAAAAATGTATGACATGACGCCTAACGAAGCGCGTTTAAAGTCTCGCCAATAGCATCAAGTGTTTTATATATGTAACGATTCGAGAATCCTTTGTGTATCTCTTGGATCGTTATTTTTCGTATAAAAATTCCTCGGGAAGGGTCACGCCGAAGTCCTTTGCCAGATGACGGAAATCATCGGGAGTAATGGTCTGTCTCTTGTCAGACTGCATGGACAGCATCTTCACCAGGATCTCTGCAGATTTTTCTACGGTATGCATCAGACCGAAAGTCAGGTCGAAATCTTTTCCTGCTGCGAAGGTTCCGTGATGTGCCCAGATCGCCAGATCGTATTTCTTCATCAGCTCGGAGGTAGCCACAGCGATCTCTCTGCCGCCCGGTACCATCCAGGGCACTACGCCCACGCCATCCGGGAATACTACGGGACACTCGGTGGCCATCTCCCACAGCTCTCTGGTGAATACCTTATCCTCCAGAGGCAGGACGAAGGTCAGTGCGATAATATTAGTGGTATGTGCATGATATACCACACGATAATCCGGATCCTGTAACTTCTTCACTTCCAGATTCATCAGGTGGCTGGGAAGCTCAGAGGTCGGTCTGCCGCCGTTTACCAGTCCCCATACGATACGGTAATTCTCACCCTTGTCATCCAGCTCGATCATGCAGATGGAATCTTCCGGCTTGATGCTGACATTGCGGAAATATTTGCCGCTGCCGGTCACCAGGAAATACTCTCCTGCCAGTGCGGGAACGGTGGTGCCGATAGGCTGGAACTCCTTCGGCTCGAAGTTCTCCTTTACCAGCTCTACCTCTTCCGGCTTCACACGGTAGGACAGGTTGCCGCCGTTACGCTCGTGCCATCCCTGCTGCCATCCGTCATCTGCCATTCTGATAAATCCCTGTACAAATTCTGCATCTAAAAATTTCATATTAATACCTAACCTTTCCGTTGCCTGCGGCCTCCCGCCCACAGGCATATTGTTTTTAAATCATAAACATTCGTAACTATTCCGAAACCCATTCACAAAATTGCTCTTTCAGAGCTCGCTTTTCGCTCCTGTGGTTACTGCGTCATATTTACACAAGTGCCCTTACCGTGTGATCACATCTACCGGTACATTCAATATTTTAGCAACCTTTAAAATCGTATCAATATGCCTTCCGGCTGCCGCTGCCATATGATGGGTAGGGCCTGCCTCGCTCCAGCGGTTCACGAACTCTCTGCAGGGGATCGAGAACTTGGTACGCATGTTGGTGTCGCCGAAGGTAAAGATCGGTCCGGGCTGGTTCTCGCCCTCTGCCACTACGAACTTGAAGTTGCCATCCTTATCCTGTGTGATAGCCAGGTACGTTACAGGGCCTACCGGAGGATAGAACTGTGTCAGATAGCCGCCGCCTACTTTGCCGTGAAATACCTTTACGATCTTCATGGTAGGCTTATGTGCCAGCGAGATGTCCGCATCGCCGGATCCGGAATGGCCGATGATACAGATGTCTTCGTTAAAATCAATGGAATACATCTCGGACAACTGTCCCATGCCGGAAATGGTCTTCAGAATGGACATTGCCATGGCGACCTTCATGTCACCTTCTACCGCACATGCAGTACCCTGCTTGATCAGCATGGAAAATGCGGGGATAAGCATGGAATCCAGTTTGCCGGCTACACCCTGTGCCTTACCTGCATAGTGGGAAGCGATCATGCTCAGATCTTCATCCTTTGCCCACTGCTCGAATGCAAGCACATGCTTTGCCATATCCATAATATCTTCGTCGTCTGCAGTAGCGCCGCCCTCTACATCAAAAGTATCGATGATATCCTGTGCCTTTGCCTTGATAGCTTCGGTATCGGTAATATCATCCGCGATAGCCCACATGTCTTCCCAGTCGAACTGTTTGGTATACAGACCCATGCGGTTGTACAGGTTGGTCTCGTCGATATAGAGATCCATCATACCGGGATAAGGACGTCCGATCTGGGCGATATTGGTCTGGCGGAAACGTCTGCGGACCTGTGCCGCCTTACACCAGTCTTCAATCTGTGCTGCCACCTCGGGGTCACCGCCTTCTACGACACCGGTGATCACGGCATGTCTCTTGCCTGCACGCTCTAAGTCAGCTACCGCCTCACCTACCGCACCACAGGCATACAGATCACCCAGCCAGATGGGAATATCTGTGTTCGCATAGTCCGGAGCCAGCTTCTTCTGCACATTGATACATACCACGGGAACATCCAGATCACGGATGGCAGGAAGTACGTTATAGGAAGTCGCATAGGTCAGCAGCTGTAAAAATACCAGATCCACATCCGCTGCACGGAACTTATCACCGGCTGCCATGGCCTGTTCCTTGGTGGTCACCATGCCGCCGTCAATGATCTCTACGGTATTGGGAATTGTCTTCTTAAAATCCTCATACTGTGCCTCGAAATTGGGCACCAGCTGGGGGAACTGGGGCAAATATGCTCCTAAAGCGATGGAAAATACACCGATCTTTGCCTTTGTGTTTACTAACATTTATGATTTCCTCCTTTTCTTAAGGTCATTTTTATGAATGATTTACTTTGCCGGAACAAACGTCTTGATTTCAAAAGAATCTCTGACGCACTGTCTTGCGCTCTTCAGGTCCGTCAGTTCTTCCGCGTAGATCATCTGTGCCAAGAGGTTACCGATAGCTGTTGCCTCACCGGGACCTGCATATACGGTTTTGCCCGTGGCATCCGCGGTCAGCTGATTCAGATATGCGGCATTAGAACCGCCGCCGATGATGTGGATGCCATCGTAGGTCCTGCCTGCGATCTTCTCCAGACTGCTTACGGTCTCTCCGTAGGACTGCGCCAGACTGCGATATACCACAGATGCCAACTCTCCCACAGACTCCGGTACCGGCTGTCCCGTCTTCTGACAGTACTTTTTTATAGCTTCCACCATATTGTCCGGCGATAGGAAGCTTGGATCGTTCACATCCACTCTGGAAGGAAAATTCTTGCTTTCCTCTGCCATATCGCACAGCTGCGCAAAAGAGTAAGCGTCCTTATACTCATGTCTTACGGACTGGATCATCCACAATCCCATGATATTTTTCAGGAAACGGAACCGATGGTCATAACCACCCTCATTGGTAAAGTTGGCTACTGCCGCCTCTTCGTTGATAATGGGTTTTAATGACTCAATTCCCATGAGAGACCAGGTTCCCGAACTGATGTAGATGCCGTCCCCTTCTGTCTGAGGTACTGCCATTACCGCCGATGCCGTGTCATGGCTTCCGCACAATACCACTTCCAGATTGAAACCAACTTCCTTCTGTATCTCGGGCAGGAGCTGTCCTACTTTCGTCCCGGGCATCTGCAGGAGCAGGAAAATGTCCTCCGGGTAGCCAAGCTTCCGGATCAGATCCGTATCCCACTGGAAAGTGGTAGGATTCACCAGCTGTGTGGTGGATCCGTTGGTGTATTCCGATAATTTATTGCCTGTCAGACGGAATCCGAAATAATCCGGCAGCATGAGAAGCGTCTTCGCCCGCTGTAACAGTTCCGGCGTCTGCTGTTTTACTGCCATCAGCTGATATACAGTATTGAAGATCTGCTTCTGGATACCGGTTCTTGCATACCGATCTCTTTATACCGGCCCAGCATGGCGGCGCGGTCGTAGTCCGGGCCGTTCAGGTCATTGGTGCCGATGTTCAGGAACAGGTGCGCAGGCTGCAGTTCAAGGATGCACTCGTCCATGGCCTCCAGCAGCTCGGTGGTGGTAAAGCCGCCGATGCCCCGGTTGTACAGGGTACAGTGCAGATCATCGTCCTGCAAAAACTCATACAGCGGAAACTGTTCCATCAGGCTGGAACCGGCAAACACCACCGCTCCTTTCTTTGCATAAGGATTCAGACGACGGAACCGCTCCCGCTTGATCTGCTTTTCCCTCTGGCTCTCCTGCTGCCGCAGTTCGTTCAGAAGGACATTTCGTTCCTGTTCCGTCATGGTCTTGGTTCCTTTCTCTCAGTTCTCGTGCAGGGGCAGTTCTACAAAGCTGCCCTCTCCCAGCAAGATCTTCTGGTGGGCGATGCGGGTCTTTCCCTGTTCAGACCAGACTCCTGCGTAATTGCTGTGAACGGCGTACTGCGGGAAGTCGGAAGAAGAGACATCCAGCCGCAGGCAGCTGCCGGGCTGTACCGTCCAGTTCATATCCCACATCTCCACACAGACCTTTGCTGTCTGGCCGGGAGTATAGGTCTGACCCTCCGGCAAATCTGCTGCAATGGTGGTAATGCCGCCCCGGATGTTATAGGCCCTGCCGTCCGGGAACACTTCCATCAGCTTTGCAGTGAAGGCAGTATCATCCACATCGGTCGAGACATTCAGGTGCACCTTGATTTGCCCACAAATGGGCAGTGCTTTTTCCAGCGGAGCGCTGACGAAGCTGACCACATCGGGCCGATAGTCCGGCTCCGGCTGCAGCAGGCTGCCTGCCTCGGCAATGGTGGTCAGAACGCTCTCTGCACCATGGCTGGGCACGGGGGTCTCCGGGTCATATACAAAGGTGCGCTCCCCTTCTACCGGCTCGGCATTCAGAGTTGTTTCACCCAGATAAAGTTTTTCGGTACGGCTCACGGGGGCAGGCCATGCCTCCAGCGTTTTCCAGCGGTCCTCCCGCATCACATAGGTGCGCACCCGCTTTTCCGGCTGTTTTTTCTGCTTCAGCAGCAGGTCGAACCATTCCAGCATCCGGTGGATGTCACCGTTTTCCAGATTGTGCTGTTCGCCCCACGCAATGCATGGCTGGGACATATGATTCCAGCAGCCGATATCCAGCCAGCTATGGGCCTTTGTTTCCTCGCTGAGGGAGGCATAAGTGTTGATGGCACTGCCAAAATGGTGATCGTACCATGCATCGATGATATACACCGGAACCTTGGTATTTCCGGGCACATCGGCTAACAGCTTCCACCAGCCCTGCTGCCAGTAGGCATCTGTGCGGCGGGTGGCATGGATCCAGTCCTGATACCAGTCCAGCGTTCCACCCCACAGCGCTTCATCCACCTTGTCGTGGGGACGGAAGCGGCAGCTTTCCAGATAGTCCGCTGTGACCGGATGGCCTGCATTCTGCATTGCCCAGCCAGTCAGCACATCGTGGCGGAACAGCCCCTTTTCATAAGCCGATTTGAAACGGTCGGTGCCATAGACCGTCAGCATCATTCCCTTGACCTTGGGTGGAACGATATCTGCAATGGCCCAGCCGGTCAGGGCCAGATAGCTGGCTCCGAAATAGCCGATGCTCTCTGCCCAGGGCTGGTCGTTGAGCCACTGCAGGGTATCGCGGCCATCCGGGCGCTCATTGACGTTGGGTTCCCAATGTCCCTCGCTCTTGCCCGTGCCGCGGCAGGTCTGGACCACATAGCCGTACGCTCGTCCGCCACGCAGAAAATACGGCGGGCGGTATCCAGATAGCGGATGATGC
>OGYE01002008.1_pt1 | contig 12816 bp, 15 predicted proteins | sample 1576471 | NCBI WGS metagenome assembly OGYE01 (sample SAMEA3541532, study PRJEB24748) | human gut metagenome | biome: human gut; feature: human-associated habitat; material: faeces | place: China | collected 2012
TGTGAGGGTGGCAAGCCCCCCTTCAATCCCCCTTGAAGCAGAGCCGAAAGGCTCATAATGTGACGGTGGTAGCACCGAAGAAAGTGAGGTCGCAAATGAAAATCAGCGGAGCAAAAACAATAGCGGAATACAAAGAAATCAGAGCCAAGAAAATTCAGAAATGGATTGATAGCCATTTTGTTGAAGGTTCTGTAAAGTGGGAATTTGACGGAGCAAATGCGATAAAGGTAACGGACAAGACCGGCGATAGCATGTTAGTACAGTTGTCCGAAATTGATTAACAGGAGGGAAACAAAAGTGACAGTAAGAAATTTTTTGAAATTGCATGAGGGCGGTGTGGCTTGCGTATCAATCCAGCAAGAACCATACGACCATGAAAAGCATGGATATGTAAAGACGTACTTCGAGGAAGCAGCACAAGAGGATATTCTTGCATCTGATACATTCAAGAAGATAGCAAACAAGCAAGTAGACCATTTTAATATCATTGGCGGTGGAATGTATAAAGTCGAGTTGTGCATTTATTTGGAGGAAGAATAATGGCGAATAAAAGCAGACCTAAGCAGTTATCATTCCGAGTAAGTGAAGAAGAATACCAGCAGTTACAGGAGAAGATTTCAAAGAGCGGAAAGAACCAGCAGGAGTATATCCTTTCCTGTGTGCTGGAGAAGCAGATCGTGAATACGGACGGTATCAAAGAACTTATCCCGGAACTGAAACGGATAGGGAACAACCTCAACCAAATAGCAAAGAGGTGTAATGAGGGGGGAATGTTGCCGAGTGAAGCGGAAGTGCGGAAGCATGGAGAGGAGCTGAACAAAGTATGGCAGTCATTAAGGCGGTATCTTCAAAGGCGGGCATAGGGCACGCAATAGATTATGTGACGAAAAAAGAAAAGACAGAGGAGAAGCTTGTCAGCGGTCTGCATTGTGAGCCGGAGACGGTCAAGGAGGAAATGCAAGCCACAAAGGAGCTGTGGGGCAAGACGGACGGAAGAACCTATAAGCATTATGTGCAATCCTACCATGAGGACGAGGAAATAACCCCGGAGCAGGCTCACAAGAACGCTGTCGAGCTGGCAGAGCATACAAAGGCATGGAAAGGGCATGAAGTTCTGATAGCCACGCATATAGACAAGGGGCATATACACACGCACTTTATTGTCAATTCCGTAAATTATGAGAACGGTCATAAGCTCCAATGGAGTAAGCACGACCTTAAAGACTTAAAGGAACGGTGCAACGAGCAGAGCTGGGAACAGGGCTTGCATGTGCCGGAGAAAGGAAAGACATTTGCTGGAGAAGTCCGGGAAGAAACGGTGGCATGGAGCAAAGACACCTACCAGCTTTTGAAACAGGCAGAGCAGGGAAAGGTCAAAAGCTATGTGCAGGATATTGCCCTTGCGGTGCTGGATTGTAAGGAAACAGCGACCAGCCGGGAAACCTTTATCCGGCTGATGAATGAAAGAGGGTACGGGGTGGACTGGCAGGACAGCCACAAGTACATCACATATACCGACTTAGCCAGGGAACAGGCAGGAGAAAAGGCTTGTAAAATCAGGGATAACAAGCTGGAAAAATACTACAATATGGATTTTGGAAAGGAGAGTATGGAGCATGAGTTTGAGAGAAATGCACGAACAGCAGAAGCAGAGCAGTCCAAGAGAGCAGCTTCAAGAGTTAAACCGACAGAGCCGGACAGAGCTGGAAAACAGTCTGCTCAAAGAAGCGTTGGCGATGTCGAGCGAGAACTGCGAGGAATTGATGAAGCAGTCAAATCAAGAACAAGTGAGGGCAGAGCAGAACAGGCAGAGAGACGCAGAGCAGAACAGGAAGCTCATCAGCGAGCTGAAGCAGAGCGTAGAGCTGCTGAAGAACAGCAACGAATTGCTTCAAGACGCTATATCGGGCGAGATTGGGAGCCTGAAAGATGAGGTTAAGGAAAACACCGTCCAAGAGGTTAGAAAGGCGTTACAGGCGAATATAGAGGCTATACAGAGGGCTACAAAGCTTCTTGAGAAGCAGTCTGATACACTTACGAGCGTGATGAAGCAGAAGATCCGGGAGCTTGAGGAAAGTAAGAACAGTTTTTTTAGATATGAGGGCTTGAAGTTGTACCTGTTTTGGGGCGGTATGGTCTGCAATATTTTAGTGTTTCTTATGCTGGCATATAGCTTGTTTGGAAAGTAAAAAAGAGTGATAAATTAGAATTTTCTATTGTTTTTTGAGGTGTTATTTATTATAATAGATAATGTTAATATAGAATAAAAACTGCCAACGGGTAGTGAATGCGTAAAGCATTTGTTTGTACATCGTTAGGTCTTTGAAGATGTGCATTCAAATGCTTTTTCTTTTATAACATTAAAAGGAGAAGAACCATGTTTAGAGAAATGAGAAGATTTAAGCAGTTATTGCCACAAGAAACCGCTATAGAAATTTTGAACAGAAATACAAGCGGAACTTTAGCGTTAATCGGAGATAATGATTATCCATACGCCGTTCCTATAAGCTATGTTTATATAGATGGAAAACTGTATTTCCATTCTGCTAAAAGCGGACACAAAATTGATGCAATTATTAAACATGAAAAAGCATCTTTTTGCGTAATTGATCAAGATCATATTGTGCCGGAGAAATATACTACATATTTCAGAAGCGTCATTGCGTTCGGTAAAGTACATCTTGTAGAAGATATGAATGAAATGCGTCGTATTGCAACCTTGCTTTTTATGAAATATTCAGCAGATTACAAAGATGGAATTCCTAAAGAAATTGATTCTTCTATCAGAAACATGGCAATCATTGAAATGACAATTGAACACCTGACTGGTAAAGAAGCAATTGACCTGGTTAAAATGAAAAAAGTTGATAAAGAATAAGCACTGCCACCGGGTAGTAGATGCGTAAAGCATTCGACTGTACATCGTTAGGTCTTTGAAGATGTATATTCGGATGCTTATTTTTTTGGAGGTTATTATGAAAGAGTTTAAGGACTATTTTTCAAAAAGTGAAATTGTTTTGTGGAGTTCTTCTGTAATGGTTATTATAATTTCATTCTGTGTTTTTGACAGAATAAATTATATGACTTTGTGTGCATCGCTAATAGGAGTAACATCTTTGATATTTAACGCAAAGGGAAATCCGTTTGGACAATTACTTATGGTTGTATTCAGTTTGCTGTATGGGATTATTTCATATACCTTTTCGTATTATGGGGAGATGATTACATATCTTGGAATGACAATGCCGATGGCAATTTTTGCCTTAATATCATGGCTGAAGAATCCGTATAACGGAAACAAAGCGGAGGTTAAAGTTAATAGCATTGGAAAAAGAGAAAATGTCTGTATGTGGATTGTGACATTTGTTGTTACATTTCTATTCTATTTGATTTTGAAGTGTTTTAATACAGCTAACATCATCCCGAGCACTATATCGGTAACAACAAGTTTTCTTGCAGTATACCTTACCTTTAGGAGAAGTCCGTATTTTGCATTGGCATACGCTGCCAATGATATTGTTTTGATTATATTATGGATATTGGCAAGTCTGTATGATATTAGATATGTTTCGGTGGTAGTATGTTTTATTGCGTTCTTTGCTAATGATATATACGGATTTGTAAGTTGGAGAAAAATGAAAACCAGACAGCAAGAAATAACTAATGTTGTGAGCATAATGTAAATTCCAGTTTGTCGGTACGAAGAAAAAGGTAAAATACTGTAGTGATAAGATTAGCGGTCAAGGCGAGAGGGAGTGAGGTGTAGGTATTGACACCAAAAAGGCACTCCCTTATACTTGAGAGAAAAAGGTGCAAAAACCTATTGATAAGATTAGCGGTCAAGGCGAGAGGGAGTGAGGTGTAAAAGACTATGGCAAAATACACCAAAAGGAGAGATAAAAGAGGGTATGAGTGGAAGTCTGCTTATCGGGAGAAAGAAGCCCTTATGTTGGAGAGGGGATACCCGGAAGTAAGTCCTCATGATTTCTATCGGGAGTTGTTTCCGGCTGGCAGTCTCCAGCAAGAGCCGGAGGACGGAAAAGGTAATATTATAGCGACACAGATTAGACCGTCTGGCAAAGGAAGAACCCGGCAGTGGGTAATTGATGATAGTCTGAAAATGCTGGATAAGGTCATAGGAGATAGGTTTGGGCTGATACCGCCTATTAGTTTTTACGGAAAGTCACACACGAAAGAGAACGCTCATGAGCTGTTTGCGGTGGTGGTGGACGTGGATTATGTAGGCAAACAGCAGTTAAAGAACCTGTTGAAGCAGTTTGGGAATGGTGTGCAGCTTCGTCCGACTTATCTTGTCTATCTGGCTGCATAACCTTCCGGCGGCAATTATCATGATGATCTTCGGCGCGGCGCATCTGACGGTGGCGATCCAATCCTTTCGCTGACATTTGTTGTGCGCTACGCTCTAAAAATTTTTTCACCAGGTCTTGACAAGTAACCAATCGGTAACTATAGTAGAAGTTACTGAGTGGTTACCTGCAAGGAGGAATATTATGGCTGGAGATACGAAAGAACGAATTTTGGAAACAGCGTTGGAATTGTTTGCGCAGAACGGCTACCTTGGGACATCTATGAATGATATTGCCCAGCAGTTAGGATTCACAAAAGCCGCCCTGTATAAGCACTATACCAGCAAACAGGAGATTTTGGACACGAAGGCGTCGGTGCGGCCGCCGGGCGGGATCGAGACGGTGTAGTTGCGCAGCATCGGGAACTCGCGCCGGAGCTGGTGCTCGTAGATTTGCCGCAGCGCCCGCATGAAGGCGTCGTACTGGCCGTCGCCGACCGAGGTCTGCTCGTATTCGCAGCCGTTGATCTCGATCTTGAGCGTAGCGGCCGGGTGCAGCCCCTGTGCCAGCGACAGGCTGTAATTGAGTATCCGCACGGGGTTTTCGACCTGGTCGTAGCGCAGTACGTCGGCGATGATGTAGGGCAGGTCCTCGGCGGTCACCAGCTCCTTCTTGTCGCTCAGCTCCACGACCCGTTCGGTCACCTTGCGCATCGAGGCTTCGTCGAGGTCGATGCCCAGCGTTTCGAGGTTCTTCATGATGTTGGCCTTGCCCGAAGTCTTGCCGAGGGCGTATTCGCGGACGCGGCCGAACCGTTCGGGGAGCAGTTCGTTGAAGTAGAGGTTGTTCTTGTTGTCGCCGTCGGCGTGGATGCCGGCGCACTGCGTGAATACGTTTTCGCCGACGACCGGTTCGTTGGCCGGGATGTGGATGCCCGTGTAGGTTTCCACTATCCGGCTGACGTGGTTGATGCTCTTCTCGACGATCGTATTACGCACTTTCAGGTGGTCGTTCAACACGGCGATTACGCTCGACAGCGGCGCATTCCCGGCCCGTTCGCCCAATCCGTTGACGGTCGTATGGATGCCCTGCACTCCGGCTTTTACGGCTGCGGCGACGTTGGCGACCGCCAGATCGTAGTCGTTGTGCGCGTGGAAGTCGAAATGCAGCTCCGGATAGCGTTCCACCATGTCGCGGCAAAAAGCGTAGCAGTCGTCCGGGTTCAGCACCCCGAGCGTGTCGGGAATCATAAAGCGCCGGATAGGCTCTCTTTTCAGCGTATCGACCATCTCGTAAACGTAGTCGGGCGAAAAACGCATCCCGTTCGACCAGTCTTCCAGATAGATGTTGACCGCGATGCCCATTTCGGTCGCTTGCGCGATGGCCGTTTTGATATCGGCGAAGTGTTGCTGCGGGGTTTTGCGTAGTTGAAGTTCGCAATGACGGCGCGAGCCTTTCGCCAGTAGGTTGACTACCCGGCAGCCGGCGTCTGCGATCCATTTCAACGATACCCCGTTGTCGACGAATCCCAGTACTTCCACACGATCCAGATACCCGCGTGCGGCAGCCCACTGCGCAATCCTGCGCACCGATTCGAATTCGCCCTCCGACACCCGTGCCGAAGCGATTTCAATCCGGTTTACGTGCAGTTCGTCGAGCAGCAGGCGGGCCATACTGAGTTTTTCGCGTACCGCGAACGAAACCCCGGAGGTCTGTTCGCCGTCGCGCAACGTCGTATCGAGTATCTCAATCTCTTTTACCATAAGCGTAAGGAAGTTAGGCCCGGGCCTTTTCGAAACGGGCGATATCGTCTTGGATGCTCAACAGATAGTCTACGTCGTCGTACCCGTTCAACAGGCATTCTTTTTTGTATCCGTCGATTTCGAACGAAGTTTTTTCGCCGGTCGAGCAGATCGTGAAGGTCTGATTCGGCAGGTCGACTTCGAATTGAGCCTTCGGATCGGCAGCGATGGCGGCGAATATTTTGTTTAAGAACTCGTCGCTGACCTGTACCATTACCAGGCCGTTGTTCAGCGCGTTGTTGCGGAAAATATCGGCGAAAAAGCTTGATACCACCACCCGGAATCCGTAGTCGAAAATCGCCCACGCGGCATGTTCGCGCGACGAACCGCAGCCGAAGTTTTTTGCGGCCACCAGGATCTCGCCGCCGAATTTCGGATCGTTCAGCGGGAAGGAGTCCACCTTGTTGCCGGCCTTATCGTAACGCCAGTCGCGGAACAAATTGTCCCCGAAGCCTTTGCGTTCGACCGCTTTCAGGAAGCGGGCGGGAATGATCTGGTCGGTATCGACGTTCTCTATATTCAGCGGACAGGCCGTAGTCGTTAATTTCGTGAATTTTGGAATAGCCATGGTATTTGAAAATTATGCACCTCGTGCTTGTTATCGGATTAAAGGTTGAATACTTCGCGCGGATCGGAGATCACGCCGGTTACGGCGGCGGCGGCGGCTACCAGCGGTCCCGCCAGCATCGTGCGGGCTCCCGGACCCTGGCGTCCCTCGAAATTGCGGTTCGAGGTCGAAACGCTGTATTTGCCCGCCGGAATCTTGTCGGCGTTCATCGCCAGGCACGCCGAACAGCCCGGCTGGCGGAGTTCGAAACCCGCTGCGGCGAGGATGCGGTCCAGTCCCTCGGCCCGCGCGGCGGCTTCGACGCCCTTCGAGCCGGGAACGATCCATGCGGTGACTCCTGTGATCTCCTTGAAGAGCTGAAGATATTTCTCAACAGATTCCTCTGCATATCCATTTTCCTTCAACTCTGCTGCAACACCATCAAGACCAATCTTGTCCATCTTATCCAGTGTGATAAATACGCTGTCATAATCCTTCTCTTCAAATCCACTGTAAGCTGCCATTGCCTTCAGGAAACGGCGGTCATTGATACGGATTGTAAAGTTATTGAAATCCAGTTTTCCAAGCAGGGATGTAGTAGCAAGGATCAGCTCGATCTCAGCAAGGTTAGACGGCTCGCCAAGAATGTCAATATCACACTGCATAAACTGGCGGTAACGTCCTCTCTGTGGACGATCCGCACGCCATACACTTCCCATCTGGAGTGCTTTAAACGGTGCCGGAAGCTCATTAGAATGATTTGCATAATATCTGGACAGCGGAAGTGTCAGGTCATAGCGGAGTCCTCCGTCTACAAGATCAGCTTCTTCTTTCGCCTCTGCAAGTTTCAGCTTCTCTCCACGCTTTAAGATCTTGAAGATCAGCTTCTCATTATCTCCACCCTGCTTACTGCACAGGTTCTCGATATGCTCTACACATGGAGTCTCAATGGATGAGAATCCAAAGCTTCTATATGTCTCTTTGATCAGACCGATCACATAATCTCTGATCTCCATCTCTGCAGGAAGAATATCTTTCATTCCTGTTACCGGTTTTTTCTTTAATGCCATAGCACTTCTCCTTTTCGTTCTATCTTTTCATTACTATAATCTCTTGATTTCGTAATGTTCTTCAACTAAAAATATACCTTAATCACGAGTCTTATATAATAAGTCAACTCCTTCTTTAAGGGTTTCCGTTATCGTCTGTTGATGCTTCTCAGAATAGTCCCTAAGTTTCTGATGTTCCTCCGCAGACATTCGGATTGTCACAATTTTATCTTTGATCACGTCTGACTTCGGACGTCCCATCTTAGCCATAGGCCTTCTCCTTTCTCTCACCTATACTATTATACTTTCGTAATACGAAATGTCAACTACTTTTGATTCTGTTTATTTTTGTTCTAATTGAATTACCTTTTTCGAGATGATATACTTTATTTGGATTAAAAAATCTGAATCTACGTTAATTTATTGCGTATTTAAAAACAGCTAAATTTTATGAAAGGAAACAAAAGACATGAATAATGACAGAAATACAAACTGTACAGATGTCGCGATTAAAAATGACAAAAAATCCATGCAAAAGCATTTAATTTATAGTCTTATATGCATTGCAATTGCATTAATCTCTTTTTTTGCAATCTCAAAATGGGCAACTTCCGCTGATACATACAGTAGGATTATTAATACTTTGAATGAATTGCAGAAAAAGGCTTTAGAGCTTACAGGTACTGCAACAGCACTTGCAACCGGAGCAGCTGCAATACCAGGAGATGCAACAACTCCTATTGCGAATAAGCTTGCTGATGTTGCAGGCTATATGGTGATCGTTTATGCTGTGATCATTATTGAGAAATATTTACTGACCATCACAGGATACATTGCCTTTAAAATCTTATTTCCTATCGGATGTATTCTGATGGCAACCGGTAATTTTATGAAAGCCGGATGGAAGGAATTCATTTACAGAATCGGGATCAAAAGTATCATTCTTGGAATCCTTCTCTGGGGACTGGTTCCTACCAGCGTCTGGATGACGAATAAGGTGAACGAAACTTATGCAAAATCCTACGATATGGATTTTACATTAGAAGATACTGAAAAATTATTGGATAAAGATAATGACTCTGCCTCTGCTGCCAACAGTAACAAAACAAATGATATTGAAAACAATAATACACCTTCTTCTATCACCGACTTTATCAACAACTTAAAAGACAAGGTAAGTGATGCTGTCGATACCGTCGGCACAGCTGCCTCAGAAAAAATCGATGCTATTGAGAAGGGCTTGAACAAGATCTTAGAAGGCGTGGCTGTAATGATTGTGACAACCTGCGCAATCCCAATTCTTGTAATGCTGACTTTTGTATGGATCTTAAAGAACATAACGGGATTAAAACTTCCAAACATTACACAGCAGTCAATACCGAAAGTTTCTGAGATGAAGCGGAAAAAGAAAGCTGAGATCGATGGTTAGGAGGGGGCTTGAAATTTTTCCTGTTCATCAACTAGAATACAAAGAAAGGACGGCCCACCTCCCGGTGGAACCGTCCTTTCTTTACTTTTTTCAGCTATATTTTCACTTTTAATCTTTCTCAAAAAGCGCTTCTTTCCGCTCTATCATCTCATCAATTCGGCCAATATACTCTGTAATATTCTTCACATTTTCTACACGGATCAGATTTGTTTCTTTGCCACTGCTTGTCCTGATCTTCTCCGGCAAAACAAGCTTTGTCGTAGATCCGGCACCGCAGGCAATAATTGTCTGGCGTTCTTCCATGATCAAGATGTTATACACCCCAGCCTTGTCCTGCTCTGCATATCCAACATTCTCGAAGTTTCCGGCAATGTTCTTCTGGCGATACAGGTAATATGGCACAAGCCCCATGCGTTCTGCTGACGCTGCTGCCGCCTCGACCATCTGTGTGATCTCACTCCCCGGATCCATCGTTCTTCCTTCCTGACCGAACTTCGCAGCACGTTTGATTGCGAGTGCGTGTACTGTCAGGCTGTCCGGATGAAGCTTCTCGATCTTCTCAAGTGTATCCTGCATATCTGCCGCATCTTCTCCCGGAAGTCCGGCGATCAGATCCATATTAATATTATCGAATCCAAGCTCACGTGCGAGGTGGAAGATTTGTTCTACATCTTCTACCGTATGTTTTCTTCCGACAAGATCCAGTGTCTTCTGCTGCATTGTCTGTGGGTTGACAGAGATGCGGGTTACAGGATATTTGCGGATCACTTCGAGCTTTTCTCGTGTGATACTATCTGGTCTTCCGGCTTCAACTGTAAACTCAAGCACATGCTCCAGGTCAAAATTCTCCCGGATTGTTCCAAGCAAACGGTCAAGCTGATCTGCCTCGAGTGTTGTCGGTGTTCCGCCGCCGATATATACGGTATCCAGCGTCTTTCCCTGCATCAGCTTTGCCGTAGCTTTCAATTCTTTGATCATCGCATCAAGGTAACGATCGACCTGATCTTTCCACTCAGCGATTGGTGACGAGCTGAATGAGCAGTAGGAGCAGATGCTTGGACAGAATGGAATTCCTGCATACAGGCTATAGCCATTCTTGCAGTCCAACTGATCAAGAAGTGCCTTTTCACGGCAGGCAATTTCATAGGCAATCTGTGCTTTTTTATCGCCAACACAATATTGTTCTTTTAGAAATTCAAAGATTTCTTCTTTTGTCATTCCCTGCTCGATTTTCTGCATTACAAGTTTTGTCGGACGGACTCCGGTCAGCATGCCCCAGGCAAGTTCCTGTCCTGTCTGCTTTGAGAGAAACTGATAGACTTTCTTCGTTACATCGCGTTTCTCTTCCTGCACATCTTCTGTCTGCACGCATTCTTCCGGTGCAAGGGAAAAGCAAGTCCCTTCCGGCAAATGTATCTTCACCAGTGGTTCTTGCTTCTCATCTACTGTCTGCACGATATCCTCTTTTGGATAAAATGCTTTTGTGACATGGTATACGTTATAAGTAAATTTGTTCTTCTTACTTTCTATCTTTATCATATGAATGGATTATGCTCCTTCTCAAACTGAACTGATGTCTCTTCCATATGTCCCGGATAGATCTTTGTATCATCCGGAAGTGTCATAATCTTCTCCTGCACAGAGCGGACCAGCTGGCTGCTGCTTCCTGTCGGTAGGTCTGTTCTTCCGATGGAAGCACAGAACAGCGTATCTCCACAGAACAATCTATGTTCTTTTGGTAGGTAATAACAGCATCCTCCTACTGTATGTCCAGGTGTATGAAGTACATCAACTTCAATTCCTGCGCATTCGATCACCTGACCGTCTCTTACAGGCTGTGCTCCGTGGAATGCGTATTTCGGTCCGTACATACAAGAAACATTCAGGCGGTCATCCTCGATCACCGGAAGTTCGTCTTCGCCTGCGTAAACCGGCACAGGAAAGGCTTTGAGGAAATCATCGATTCCCATGATGTGGTCAAAATGTCCATGTGTCAGAAACAATGCTTTCATTTCTAGTCCATTGTTCTTGATATAATTGACATATTCCTGCGGACATTCTGCCATATCCACTGCAAAACATTCCTTCGTCTCTTCATTGGTTACAATATAGCAATTCGTTCCAATTGACCCCAGTACAATACTTTCAACCTTCATTCGTTTTCCTCCATCAGCCTGTTGTTCTCTCAATATCAATTACATTTTCAATCTGTCTGAGCTTTCCGATCACACGATTCAATTCTTCTCTTCCGTGTACAACAAATCCCATCTCCATTGTCGCCGTACCCTTCTTGCTCGTCCGGGTATTCATGGACTTCACGTCAATCTTCTCTTCGGTAAATACCTTTGATACATCCAGCAGAAGTCCTCTTCTGTCGTCTGCAAATATCTTCAGTTCTGCAAGATACTGACCGCCTTCTTCGAGATCATTATCCTCCCATTCTGCTGTGATCAGACGGGATCTCTCCACATCAGAAAGATTGATGATATTGATACAATCTGTTCTGTGGATCGACATTCCGCGCCCTCTTGTTACAAAACCGACAATCTCATCTCCCGGCACCGGATTACAGCACTTTGAGAAGCGTACTGCCATATCATTGATTCCCTTAACTACGATTCCGCTCTTTGACTTGGCAATGTGTACTCTCTGTTTATTCGCTTCTGAGATCTTCTCCAAAATATTCTCATCCGTGATCTCTTTCTTATGCTCTTTCTCGTACTCTTCCAGCAGGCGGTTCACAACCTGACCTTCTTTCAGTCCGCCATGTCCGATTGCTGCAAGTACTGCATCCCAGTCACGGAATCCGTATTTCTTCTGAACGATCTGCTGATACTTCGGCTTGATGATATCCGGCAGATTAATCCCCTTGCTCTTACAGTAGGCACTGATCAGATCCTTTCCACGGATAATATTATCTTCTTTGTATTCCTTCTTAAACCATGAATTAATCTTGCTCTTTGCCTGTGTGCTCTTGACGATATTCAGCCAGTCACGACTCGGTCCCTTGGAATTCTGAGATGTAAGGATCTCGATTCGGTCTCCGTTCTGAATCTTATAATCAATGTTCACAAGCTTGCCATTCACTCTGGCGCCAACCATCTTATTGCCGACTGCACTGTGGATCGCATAGGCGAAGTCAACCGGCGTGGAGCCGTTTGGAAGATTCTTCACATCCCCGTTCGGTGTGAAGCAGTATACATCTTCCTGGAACAGATCCAGGTCACCTTTCAGCAGGCTTAAGAACTCACGGTTATCAGACATGTCTCTCTGCCATTCCAGGATCTGACGCAGCCAGTTCAGCTTCTCTTCCTGTGTGTTCAGTCCTTTCGTATTGCTTCCACCTGTCTCTTTATATTTCCAGTGTGCTGCGATACCATATTCCGCTGTCTTATGCATCTCTTCTGTACGGATCTGGATCTCGAACGGCTGTCCGGAAGGTCCGATCAGCGTTGTATGCAGAGACTGGTACATATTCGCCTTCGGCATAGCAATATAATCCTTGAAACGTCCCGGAATCGGCGTATACATCTCATGGATCACACCAAGTGCTGCGTAACAGTCTTTCACTGAATCTACGATAATGCGGACAGCGAACAGGTCATACACCTGGTCAAGTGTCTTGTTCTGATTCACCATCTTCTTATAGATACTGAAGAAATGTTTAACACGTCCGTTGACC
>OGYE01002012.1_pt1 | contig 12809 bp, 8 predicted proteins | sample 1576471 | NCBI WGS metagenome assembly OGYE01 (sample SAMEA3541532, study PRJEB24748) | human gut metagenome | biome: human gut; feature: human-associated habitat; material: faeces | place: China | collected 2012
TGGAGCACCTCAAAAACACCATCATACACTAAATCAGTAAGTTGGCAGCATCACCGACAGCCTGATGAGCATCAAGAAATGATAAATCACGAATATCACCATCCGGATGTCCAAAAGGTCGCCACTTTTCCACTTCCTGTTTCATTCTCGTTCCTTAAGAAAGTTACACAGGAATAGTATCGAATCCTTGCCGAGTTTGACTCAATTAGTTCAGTCAGTTTCAGGATATTAGTCATCTCTACATTGATTATGAGTATTCAGAAATTCCTTAAATATTCTGACAAATGCTCTTTCCCTAAACTCCCCCCATAAAAAACCCCGCCGAAGCGGGTTTTTACGTTATTTGCGGATTAACGATTACTCGTTATCAGAACCGCCCAGACCTGCGTTCAGCAGTTCTGCCAGGCTGGCAGATGCGTCTTCTGCAGTCACCTGCGGTGCAGCCGGAGCTTCACCCGCAGCACGGCGACGCATACGATCCTGGTGGTACGCGTAACCGGTACCTGCCGGGATCAGACGACCCACGATAACGTTCTCTTTCAGGCCGCGCAGTTCATCGCGTTTGCCCGCAACGGCTGCTTCGGTCAGCACGCGAGTGGTCTCCTGGAACGATGCCGCGGAGATGAAGGACTCGGTTGCCAGAGACGCTTTGGTGATACCCAGCAGGTCGCGGGAGTAAGTTGCACCCACTTTGCCGTTCGCTTCCAGTTCGCGGTTTGCGATCTTGACGCGAGAGTATTCAACCTGTTCACCTTCCAGGAAGTCGGAGCTGCCCGCGTTAACGATGGTAGCTTTACGCAGCATCTGACGAACGATAACTTCGATGTGTTTATCGTTAATCTTAACGCCCTGCAGACGGTATACGTCCTGTACTTCGTTAACGATGTAACGAGTCACAGCATGAACACCACGCAGACGCAGAATGTCGTGCGGCGCTTCCGGACCGTCGGAAATTACGTCACCACGTTCTACACGTTCACCTTCGAACACGTTGAGCTGACGCCATTTCGGAATCATCTCTTCGTACGGATCGCTACCGTCTACCGGGGTGATAACCAGACGACGTTTACCTTTGGTTTCTTTACCGAAGGAAACGATACCGCTGATTTCAGCCAGGATTGCCGGCTCTTTCGGACGACGTGCTTCGAACAGGTCCGCAACGCGTGGCAGACCACCGGTGATGTCCTTGGTACCGCCGGATTCCTGCGGAATACGCGCCAGGGTGTCACCAGAGCTGATCTGTACGCCATCTTCCAGCTGAACAATCGCTTTACCCGGCAGGAAGTACTGCGCAGGCATATCGGTACCCGGGATCAGTACATCGTTACCCTGAGCATCAACGATTTTCAGTGCCGGACGCAGATCTTTACCACCTGCTGTACGTTCTGCGGAATCCAGAACCACCAGCGAAGACAGACCGGTCAATTCGTCGGTCTGACGCGTAATGGTCTGACCGTCGATCATGTCAGTAAAGCGTACAAAACCGCTTACTTCGGTGATAACCGGCATGGTGTGCGGGTCCCAGTTTGCAACGGTTTCGCCGCCAGCAACCTGTTCGCCATCGCCTTTCGCCAGTACCGCACCGTAAGGTACTTTGTAGCTTTCTTTGGTACGACCGAATTCGTCGATCAGTTTCAGTTCGGTGTTACGGGAAGTGATAACCAGTTTACCGCTGGAGTTCACAACCGACTTCACGTTGCTGAGCTTGATGCTACCTTTGTTTTTCACCTGGATGCTGGATTCAGCAGCCGCACGAGATGCCGCACCACCGATGTGGAACGTACGCATGGTCAGCTGTGTACCCGGTTCACCGATGGACTGTGCCGCGATAACACCGATTGCTTCACCTTTGTTGATGATGTGGCCACGCGCCAGGTCACGACCGTAGCAGTGCGCACATACACCAAAGTCGGTGTCACAAGATACAACAGAACGTACTTTAACCGCGTCGACAGAGTTCTCTTCCAGCAGGTCACACCACTGTTCGTGCAGCAGCGTGTTGCGCGGAACGAGGATATCAGCAGTACCCGGCTTCAGAACGTCTTCAGCAGTTACACGACCCAGTACGCGATCGCGCAGCGGCTCTTTAACGTCACCACCTTCGATAACCGGAGTCATCATGATACCTTCATGAGTACCACAATCGTCTTCGGTAACCACCAGGTCCTGCGCCACGTCAACCAGACGACGAGTCAGGTAACCGGAGTTCGCAGTTTTCAGTGCGGTATCCGCCAGACCTTTACGAGCACCGTGGGTGGAGATGAAGTACTGGAGTACGTTCAGACCTTCACGGAAGTTCGCGGTGATTGGCGTTTCGATGATGGAGCCATCCGGCTTCGCCATCAGACCACGCATACCAGCAAGCTGACGAATCTGTGCCGCAGAACCACGCGCACCGGAGTCGGCCATCATGTAGATGCTGTTGAAGGAAACCTGCTTCTCTTCCTGACCGTCACGGTTAATAACGGTTTCAGTTTGCAGGTTATCCATCATCGCTTTGGATACACGATCGTTCGCCGCAGCCCAGATATCGATAACTTTGTTGTAGCGTTCGCCCGCAGTTACCAGACCAGACTGGAACTGCTCCTGAATTTCAGCAACTTCTGCTTCTGCCTCGGAGATGATTTCGTGTTTCTTCTCCGGGATGACCATGTCATCGATACCAACAGATGCACCAGAACGCGCTGCATATGCAAAGCCGGTGTACATGATCTGGTCCGCAAAAATAACGGTCGGTTTCAGACCGAGAATGCGGTAGCAGGTGTTCAGCATTTTGGAGATTGCTTTTTTACCCAGCGCCTGGTTGACGATGGTGTAAGGCAGACCTTTCGGTACAATCATCCACAGAATGGCACGGCCAACAGTCGTGTCTTTCAGGCTGGTTTTCGCTACTAATTCACCGTTAGCATCTTTTTCATACTCGGTGATACGCACTTTAACGCGCGCATGCAGAGAAGCCAGACCAGAGCGATACAGACGTTCTGCTTCTTTCGGGCCAGTCAGCACCATGCCTTCGCCTTTGGCGTTAACACAGTCGCGGGTCATGTAGTACAGACCCAGTACAACGTCCTGAGACGGAACGATGATTGGTTCGCCGTTCGCCGGGGACAGGATGTTGTTGGTAGACATCATCAGCGCACGCGCTTCCAGCTGGGCTTCCAGCGTCAGCGGTACGTGAACAGCCATCTGGTCACCATCGAAGTCGGCGTTATATGCCGCACAAACCAGCGGGTGCAGCTGGATAGCTTTACCTTCGATCAGTACCGGTTCAAATGCCTGGATACCCAGACGGTGCAGAGTCGGTGCACGGTTCAGCAGTACCGGGTGTTCGCGGATAACTTCGTCCAGGATATCCCAAACGACAGCTTCTTCGCGCTCAACCATTTTCTTCGCAGCTTTAATGGTGGTAGCAAGACCACGCAGTTCCAGCTTGCCGTAGATGAACGGTTTGAACAGTTCCAGTGCCATTTTCTTCGGCAGACCGCACTGATGCAGACGCAGGTATGGACCTACGGTGATTACAGAACGACCGGAGTAGTCAACACGCTTACCGAGCAGGTTCTGACGGAAACGACCCTGTTTACCTTTGATCATGTCGGCCAAAGATTTCAGAGGACGCTTGTTAGAACCAGTGATCGCACGACCGCGACGACCGTTATCCAACAGGGCGTCAACCGCTTCCTGCAGCATACGTTTTTCGTTACGTACGATGATGTCCGGCGCAGCCAGATCCAGCAGACGTTTCAGACGGTTGTTACGGTTAATGACGCGACGATACAGATCGTTCAGGTCAGAAGTCGCGAAACGACCACCATCCAGCGGAACCAGCGGACGCAGATCTGGCGGCAGTACCGGCAGAACGGTCAGGATCATCCACTCTGGTTTGTTACCAGACTGAACGAACGCTTCCAGCAGTTTGATACGCTTGGTCAGCTTCTTACGCTTGGTTTCGGAGTTGGTTTCGTTCAGCTCTTCACGCAGCTGTTCACACTCTTGCTCCAGATCCATGCTCTTCAGCAGGGCCTGGATTGCTTCCGCACCCATCTTCGCGTCGAATTCGTCACCGAACTCTTCCAGCGCGTCCAGATACTGTTCTTCAGTCAGGATCTGCTGACGCTCCAGATTGGTCATACCGCCTTCGATAACCACATAGGATTCAAAGTACAGCACGCGTTCGATATCGCGCAGCGGCATATCGAGCAGCAGGCCGATACGGGACGGCAGCGATTTCAGGAACCAGATGTGCGCAGTCGGGGAAGCCAGTTCGATGTGGCCCATACGCTCACGGCGTACTTTAGTCTGGGTCACTTCAACACCGCACTTCTCACAGATGACGCCACGGTGTTTCAGGCGCTTGTACTTACCGCACAGGCACTCGTAATCTTTTACCGGCCCAAAGATACGGGCGCAGAAAAGGCCGTCACGTTCTGGTTTGAACGTACGGTAGTTGATGGTTTCCGGCTTTTTAACTTCACCGAAAGACCATGAACGGATCATGTCTGGCGAAGCCAGAGCAATTTTGATCGCATCAAACTCTTCGGTTTTAGTCTGCGCTTTCAGAAACTTTAATAAATCTTTCACGGATTTGCTCCCGTCGGAGTTAGCACAATCCGCTGCCGGGTTTTACCCCGACAGCAGTGACCTGTTTGAGCGAGAATTACTCGTCTTCCAGTTCGATGTTGATACCCAGCGAACGAATCTCTTTCAACAATACGTTGAAGGATTCTGGCATGCCCGGCTCCATCTGATGGTTGCCGTCCACGATGTTTTTATACATCTTAGTACGGCCGTTCACGTCATCAGACTTAACGGTGAGCATTTCCTGCAGGGTGTATGCTGCGCCATATGCTTCCAGCGCCCACACTTCCATCTCCCCGAAACGCTGACCACCGAACTGTGCCTTACCACCCAGCGGCTGCTGAGTAACCAGGCTGTAAGAACCGGTGGAACGCGCGTGCATCTTGTCGTCGACCAGGTGGTTCAGTTTCAGCATGTACATGTAACCAACGGTTACCGGACGCTCGAACTGTTCACCAGTGCGACCGTCGTACAGGCGGATCTGACCAGAAGTCGGCAGGTCGCCAAGTTTCAGCAGCTCTTTAATTTCTGCTTCTTTCGCACCGTCGAAGACCGGCGTTGCGATTGGCATACCTTTGCGCAGGTTTTCAGCCAGACGCATAACTTCTTCATCGCTGAAGGTACTCAGGTCAACTTTCTGACGAACATCAGCGCCCAGATCGTACGCACGCTGGATGAATTCGCGCAGTTTCGCGACTTCTTGCTGCTGTTTCAGCATGGCGTTGATCTTGTCGCCGATACCTTTCGCAGCCATACCCAGGTGGGTTTCGAGGATCTGACCAATGTTCATACGAGACGGTACGCCCAGCGGGTTCAGTACGATGTCTACCGGAGTACCGTTTTCATCGTAAGGCATATCTTCGATCGGGTTGATCTTAGAAATTACACCCTTGTTACCATGACGGCCTGCCATCTTGTCACCAGGCTGGATACGGCGTTTAACCGCCAGATATACCTTAACAATCTTCAGCACGCCCGGTGCCAGATCGTCGCCCTGGGTGATTTTGCGGCGTTTCGCTTCGAGTTTCTTCTCGAACTCGTGTTTCAGTTCGTCATACTGCTCAGCCAGCTGTTCCAGCTGATTTTGTTTCTCTTCGTCGGTCAGGCCCAGCTCCAGCCAGCGATCGCGCGGCAGTTTGTCGAGTTTCTCAGCTTCAACGCCACCGGCTACCAGCACAGCACGGATACGGCTGAACAGACCCGCTTCGAGGATCTGCAGTTCTTCAGACAGGTCTTTCTTCGCCTGTTTGAGCTGCATTTCTTCGATTTCCAGCGCACGTTTGTCTTTTTCTACGCCATCGCGAGTAAAGACCTGAACATCGATAACCGTACCGGATACACCGTTTGGTACGCGCAGAGAAGAGTCTTTAACGTCAGACGCTTTCTCACCGAAGATCGCACGCAGCAGTTTTTCTTCTGGGGTCAGCTGAGTTTCACCTTTCGGCGTTACCTTACCAACCAGAATGTCGCCACCGGTCACTTCCGCACCAATGTAAACGATACCGGATTCATCCAGTTTGGAGAGAGCAGCTTCACCCACGTTCGGGATGTCAGCGGTGATCTCTTCCGGCCCCAGCTTGGTATCACGGGACACACACGCCAGTTCCTGAATATGGATGGTGGTGAAACGGTCTTCCTGAACAACACGCTCGGATACGAGGATGGAGTCTTCGAAGTTGTAACCATTCCACGGCATGAACGCTACGCGCATGTTCTGACCAAGCGCCAGTTCACCGAGATCGGTGGACGGACCGTCTGCCAGCACGTCGCCGCGTTCTACCGGTTCACCCAGAGACACACACGGCATCTGGTTGATACAGGTGTTCTGGTTAGAACGGGTGTACTTGGTCAGGTTGTAGATGTCGATACCTGCTTCACCCGGATACATCTCGTCTTCGTTAACTTTGATAACGATACGGGAAGCATCCACGTACTGAACGACACCACCACGTTTAGCAACCGCAGTTACACCGGAGTCAACGGCAACAGCACGTTCCATACCCGTACCAACCAGCGGCTTATCAGCACGCAGAGTCGGAACGGCCTGACGTTGCATGTTCGCACCCATCAATGCACGGTTGGCGTCATCGTGTTCCAGGAACGGGATCAGGGACGCACCGACGGATACCACCTGCTGGGTGGATACGTCCATGTAGTCAACCTGGTCGCGGCTGAACAAGCTGGATTCGCCTTTGCTACGGCAAGTTACCAGGTCTTCTACGAAGTGGCCTTCTTCATCCAGGTTGGAGTTCGCCTGGGCGATAACGTAGTTGCCTTCTTCGATAGCAGACAGATAGTGAATTTCGTCAGTTACAACACCGTCGGTCACTTTACGATACGGAGTCTCAAGGAAGCCGTATTCGTTAGTCTGTGCGTACACGGACAGGGAGTTGATCAGACCGATGTTCGGACCTTCAGGGGTTTCGATTGGACATACGCGACCGTAGTGAGTCGGGTGTACGTCTCGAACTTCGAAGCCTGCACGTTCACGGGTCAGACCGCCTGGGCCGAGTGCCGAGATACGACGTTTGTGCGTAATCTCAGACAGCGGGTTGTTCTGGTCCATAAACTGAGACAGCTGGCTGGAACCGAAGAACTCTTTCACTGCTGCGGAAATCGGCTTGGCGTTGATCATATCCTGAGGCATCAGGGTATCCAGATCGCCCAGAGACAGACGCTCTTTCACCGCACGCTCTACACGTACCAGGCCAACGCGGAACTGGTTTTCCGCCATTTCGCCAACAGAACGGATACGACGGTTGCCGAGGTGGTCGATATCATCAACTTCGCCTTTACCGTTACGGATATCGATGAGCTTTTTCATAACATCAATGATGTCGTCTTTGCTCAGGATACCGGAACCTTCGATTTCTTCGCGCAGCAGAGAACGGTTGAACTTCATACGACCAACCGCAGACAAGTCATAGCGGTCTTCGGAGAAGAACAGGTTCTCGAACAGGCTTTCAGCAGCTTCACGAGTCGGCGGCTCGCCAGGGCGCATCATACGGTAGATTTCTACCAGTGCGCTCAGACGGTCGTTAGTTGGGTCGACACGTAAGGTTTCAGAGATATATGGGCCGTGATCCAGATCGTTGGTGAACAGCGTTTCGATACGCTTATGACCAGACTGGCTCAGCTTAGCCAGCAGATCCAGGCTCAGCTCCATGTTCGCTGCGCAGATCAGCTCGCCGGTAGACTCATCAATGTAGTCTTTAGCAACCACTTTACCTGCGATGTACTCAACCGGAACTTCGATCAGCTTGACGTCGTCTTTTTCCAGCTGGCGAATATGGCGCGCAGTAATGCGGCGGCCTTTTTCTACGTACACTTTACCGTTAGCTTCGATGTCAAAAGATGCGGTTTCACCACGCAGGCGTTCCGGCACCAGTTCCATCTGCAACTTGTTATCACGGATTTCAAAGATAACTTTTTCAAAGAACAGGTCGAGGATCTGCTCTGTGGTGTAGTTCAGGGCACGCAGAATGATTGTCGCAGGTAGTTTACGGCGACGGTCGATACGTACGAACAGGTTGTCCTTCGGATCGAATTCGAAGTCCAGCCAGGAACCACGGTAAGGGATGATGCGCGCGTTATACAGCACCTTACCCGAAGAGTGGGTTTTACCTTTGTCGGAGTCAAAAAAGACCCCCGGACTACGGTGCAGCTGGGAAACGATAACACGCTCAGTACCGTTGATAACAAAGGTACCGTTGTCCGTCATGAGCGGAATTTCGCCCATGTAGACTTCTTGTTCTTTAATGTCTTTTACGGTGCCTTCCGGCGCTTCGCGCTCATAGATCACCAGACGCAGTTTAACGCGCAGCGGTGCGGAATAGGTCACGCCACGGATTTGACATTCCTGGACGTCAAACACCGGTTCGCCAAGGCGGTAGCTGACGTATTGCAGCTCGGAATTACCGCTGTAGCTCTGAATCGGGAATACGGAACGGAAAGCAGCTTCCAGACCATACTGCCCTTCAGGATCTTGCTCGATAAATTTCTGAAACGAGTCAAGCTGGATAGAAAGGAGATAAGGTACATCCAGAACTTGTGGACGTTTACCAAAATCCTTACGAATACGTTTTTTCTCGGTATAGGAGTAAACCATAGGGTTCCTCAGCTCGCTGACAAGTCGACCCATCTGTCCATTGAGCGGACAGTTTGTGCAACACTATTTTGTTGACCGGAAAATGGAACACTTTCCGCAATGCCTGTTGCTATCACGCTTAAACCATTTCATTGCGATTTACACAGAACGGGCGTCCTGTCGCAGTATATTAAGTCGTCGATAGAAACAAGCATTGAAAGGCACAGCAGTAGTCAAACAGTGTGAAACGCTACTGGCGCCTTACAGCGCAAAAAGGCTGGTGACTAAAAAGTCACCAGCCATCAGCCTGATTTCTCAGGCTGCAACCGGAAGGGTTGGCTTATTTAACTTCAACTTCAGCGCCAGCTTCTTCCAGAGCTTTTTTCAGTGCTTCTGCGTCGTCTTTGCTCACGCCTTCTTTCAGAGCAGCCGGTGCAGATTCAACCAGGTCTTTAGCTTCTTTCAGACCCAGGCCAGTTGCGCCACGTACTGCTTTGATAACAGCAACTTTGTTAGCGCCAGCAGCTTTCAGAATTACGTCGAATTCAGTTTTTTCTTCAGCAGCTTCAACCGGGCCAGCAGCTACAGCTACAGCAGCAGCAGCGGAAACACCGAATTTTTCTTCCATTGCAGAGATCAGTTCTACAACGTCCATTACAGACATAGCTGCAACTGCTTCAATGATTTGATCTTTAGTGATAGACATTTAAATTGTTCCTGAATATCAGAATAAGTTTATACGTAAGCGAATGCGTTAAAAAGATAACTGCGATTAAGCAGCTTCTTTCGCATCGCGTACAGCAGCCAGAGTACGAACCAGTTTGCCAGCCGAAGCTTCTTTCATGGTTGCCATCAGGCGTGCAATTGCTTCTTCGTAGGTCGGCAGAGTTGCCAGGCGGTCGATCTGAGACGCCGGGATCAGCTCACCTTCAAAGGCAGCGGCTTTGACCTCAAATTTTGCATTCGCTTTCGCGAACTCTTTGAACAGACGAGCAGCAGCGCCCGGGTGTTCCATAGAGTATGCAATCAGGGTCGGACCAACAAACGCATCTTTCAGGCACTCGAACGGAGTACCTTCAACAGCACGGCGCAGCAGGGTGTTACGAACAACACGCATGTATACGCCAGCTTCGCGACCTGCTTTACGCAGTTCAGTCATTTTATCTACAGTTACGCCACGGGAATCCGCAACTACTGCAGACAGCGCGCCTTTGGCTACTTCGCTGACTTCAGCAACAATCGCTTGTTTGTCTTGAAGATTTAAAGCCATTAGCTTTGCTCCTGGATGTTTGCCAGAGAAAATCTCTGGAACTCACTTCACTCCTCCAAACGGAGAGAGCGTCTTAATTACGGTGAGCAGAAACAAGCCAGAATATAAAAGAATAATCTTAGCGTTCTGTCACCGTCTACGCAGGGGATTAAGTTTCTTGCGAAACTCCTGCGGTCTTCGACGGAGGCCTGGATAGGCCAGGCTCCAACGAACAAATCTTTTTAGCTGCTAACTTTCGTTAGCATACGTGGGGGTAAGATTGTAGACAAAATCACCGCCCACGTAAAGGCATTAGTTTACAGAAGCGCTCAGGCCAGCCTGGTCAACTGCAACACCTGCACCCATGGTGGTAGAGATGCTAACTTTCTTGATGTACACGCCTTTCGCCTGAGTCGGTTTTGCTTTTTTCAGCGCAACCAGCAGAGCTTCCAGGTTTTCTTTCAGTTTGTCAGCGTCAAAGTCCACTTTACCGATGGTGGTGTGGATGATGCCGTTTTTGTCGTTACGGTAACGAACCTGGCCAGCTTTAGCGTTTTTAACCGCTTCAGCAACGTTCGGCGTTACAGTACCCACTTTCGGGTTTGGCATCAGGCCGCGCGGACCCAGAACCTGGCCCAGCTGGCCAACAACGCGCATTGCATCCGGAGAAGCAATAACAACGTCAAAGTTCATTTCGCCTTTCTTGATCTGGTCAGCCAGATCTTCCATACCTACCAGTTCAGCACCTGCAGCTTTAGCAGCTTCAGCGTTTGCACCCTGGGTAAATACGGCTACGCGAACGGAACGGCCAGTACCGTGCGGCAGTACAGTTGCACCACGTACGTTCTGGTCAGATTTACGAGCGTCGATGCCGAGGTTAACAGCTACGTCCACGCTTTCTACGAATTTAGCAGTCGCCAGTTCTTTCAGCAGAGCGATAGCTTCGTTGATGTCGTACTGTTTGGTTGCATCAACTTTCTCGCGGATAACACGCATGCGCTTGGTCAGTTTAGCCATTTCTTAGTCCTCCACTACCAGGCCCATGGAACGTGCAGTACCTTCGATGGAGCGAGTCATCGCTTCAATGTCGGCACCAGTCATGTCGGCAGCTTTGGTCTGCGCGATTTCCTGCAGCTGAGCGCGGGAAATTTTACCCACTTTGTCTTTGTTCGGCTTACCGGAACCAGACTTGATACCAGCCGCTTTTTTCAGCAGAACTGCTGCCGGCGGAGTCTTGGTAACGAAAGTGAAAGAACGGTCAGCGTAAACAGTGATTACTACCGGAATCGGCAGACCTTTTTCGATGGAATCAGTTTTTGCGTTGAACGCTTTGCAGAATTCCATGATGTTTACGCCCTGCTGACCCAGAGCCGGACCTACTGGCGGACTCGGGTTAGCCATACCAGCTGCAACCTGCAGCTTGACATAGGCTTGTACTTTCTTAGCCATTATAAATTCCTCAAGTTGGGTAATAACGCCTCTGAGAGGCTCCCCGTGATATAAAAAATCGTTTTACGGGCAAGGCCCATAAAAACAAAAGGCGCGAAATTGTATTCCAATCTCGCGCCTTGTGCAACGATTAAATCGCCGCTTTTTTGATCGCTGGGTTAAGCTTTTTCAACCTGGCTGAAGTCCAGCTCTACAGGGGTCGCACGACCGAAGATAGAAACAGACACTTTCAGACGAGATTTCTCGTAATCAACTTCTTCAACAACGCCGTTGAAGTCAGCGAACGGACCATCATTAACACGGACCATTTCACCCGGTTCAAACAACGTTTTCGGACGCGGCTTATCACCAACCTGCTGCAGGCGGTTCATAATCGCATCGACTTCTTTATCGCTGATTGGCGCAGGACGATCGGAAGTACCGCCGATGAAGCCCATCACACGCGGTACGCTGCGCACCAGGTGCCAGCTCGCGTCGTTCATCACCATCTGAACGAGGACGTAGCCAGGGAAGAATTTACGTTCGCTTTTGCGACGCTGACCGCCACGGATTTCAACCACTTCTTCGGTTGGTACCATGACTTCACCAAACAACTCTTCCATGTTGTGTAATTTGATATGCTCACGCAGCGACGTTGCTACGCGGCCTTCAAAACCGGAAAACGCCTGAACGACGTACCAGCGCTTTTTAGGAGCTTCAGACATCTCAGAACCTCAGGCCAGTGATAAAGGATACCAGGCGAACCAGAATACCATCCAGTCCCCACAGGATCAGTGACATTACTGCGGTAACCGCAGCCACAATCAGCGTGGTGTGCAATGTTTCCTGGCGAGTCGGCCAAATGACCTTACGGACTTCGGTACGCGCTTCACGGGCAAAAGCAACGGTTGCTTTACCTTTTGTCGTTAACAGCGCGACACCACCCGCTGCAGCAATCAGAATTACTACGGCCAGCGCACGCAGCAGCAGCATAATGTCGCGATAAAGGTAGTTGCCGACAATCGCTACCAGGAGCAATGCCACCACAACGACCCACTTCATCGCTTCCAGGCCGCGCCCGCTTCCTTGAGCTTCGGTATTCGCACTCATAAACCAACCTGTCAGAAGTATTCTACAAACATTTTCACCCCGCGATCGCGAGGCAAACCAAATCGAAACGCGTATTAGCTTTTCGGATTATACGCCCTCAACAGAGCCTGTCTCAGCAATGATTATGACAAAGAAAATCACTGATGAGCCAGGTTCTGGTACGAAAGCGTGCAAAAAGGGCATCAAATGATGCCCTTTTAGTGCGCATTGCGTCAAATGTTATCGGCAATTAGCTCAGAACTTTTGCTACAACGCCCGCGCCAACGGTACGGCCGCCTTCACGGATTGCGAAACGCAGACCGTCGTCCATCGCGATCGGGTGGATCAGGGTAACAACCATTTTGATGTTGTCGCCCG
>OGYE01002013.1_pt1 | contig 12808 bp, 9 predicted proteins | sample 1576471 | NCBI WGS metagenome assembly OGYE01 (sample SAMEA3541532, study PRJEB24748) | human gut metagenome | biome: human gut; feature: human-associated habitat; material: faeces | place: China | collected 2012
GCCATAATGTAGAAAAAAGCTCGTTGAAACTTGTCGTTTCAACGAGCTTTTGTTGTCTGAGTGTTACAAAAAAGATACCCACCAAATGCAGTGATTTCTTAAACAACATTTAAAATTTCAATAAATATTCGAGATGCTCTTTAATCTAATATTGCAAAAGACTCGCACGTAATCGTGGCATTTTTCTTTCCGCTATTGGTAATATCACCTACAATTTCAACATGATTTCCATGACTATGTGCCTCGATAGCTTTCTCATAATCCACTTTATTCAAATTGGCTGTGATTGTACGAGGCTTATCTTCCTCGTTAAGATAAACAATTGTGATTTTCCCTGAGTTCCTCTTTTCTGGATCAGGTGAAGATTCGAGTTTTTTTATGCGACCAAATATCTTTGTCTTTGTAGAAATACACTCCCTTAATTGTGAAGTTGCAACAGAAATTGGTTCATAGTAATTGTTTGAAAGCATAATCCTGTCGCATGAAGCACGATTTTTTTTCACCGTAGGAGACCACTGAGCAATGAATTCAAGATTCGTATCATCCTCTTTAAGGTTTAGCCCTGCGAGTGCTTCATAAAAATTCGCACTTATATTGTCAGATTCGCTAAGGCAAGAATAATTTCCTTCATCAATTGTATTTTTTATGAACGAAACATTCGACATAATCCTATTGGTCACTTTTCTGGTTAAAGAATCAGCACACTGTTCCTCTTCGGAAAAAATACTTAACTGTTTGTATCCTTCGGCATCATCTAATTCTGCGAAAGGGCAAACCACCGAGACAACATAGCTTCCAATTTCAGTTTGTCCAAATTTACAGTTATTTATAAACTGTGACACAGCATCATCAATACGACCTTGATGATACTTTTTGGGATGAAGAACATCCTGGGCTGTCGCTGCGATAAGCTTTTTTGCATTTTCATAAACACGAATAGCATCATCAAATAAGATACTACCTGCTTCTATGTTTTTTCGGTCCAGCCGAATTTTCAGTATATCTGTATTGGGATTAAGCAAAAATAATAACAATTGCTCCGTTGATTGACCCTCCACAAATGCGACAGTTTCTATAGCTTGATACATTGCGTCTTGGTAATCCAACAAATCACGATTCATCGGGATTGTGACTTGAAAAAAATCACTATCTGATTTACTAATTTGAAATATTTTGACGTAAGTTTTCTTTGTTGGGAATTGCATCCAACCAGTATCTTTTAAATATTTAACAAAAGAGAGCGGATTAATCTTCTCCGTTAACTTCTTAAAATCGACAGAGTATATCATGGCCATTCCTCCTTTGCTATTTTAGTTAATATTTCTAGAAGCGTGTCAGGACTAACCACATTAGACTTTGGAATTGTAACGGTTATCGTTTCTGAATTTGACGAAGGCGTATTTGATGAAAAATCCATCCAATACATAGTGCCTTTTACAAGTAATTCATCAATGCTCCAATTAACCCATGTAGAATCTTCTTTGGGTAGAATGAACAGTCCTAAAATAATAGGAGCCGTCGCCTGTGTACAAAGATCATTATAATTTTTCACCTTTAGTTTGTACTTGATTTGGTCTCCCTTATCTTCATACTGCGATTCACCGAAAGTGCTTTTCAATTGAATTCTTAATTGGGAAAAATACCAGCTTCCGTTGGGCAAAATGATTTTCTTTTTAATAATGGCATCAGTGCTATCCGCATCATGGCCCTGTATGTCATAATCAATCCCTACCGAGGCGCATAGTGCAGATATGTAACTTATCTGTAGATCTTCCATATGTTTCGTTGAGTACATTTCTGCTGCCTCCCTTAAAAATACTATTTCATGCTAATTATATCATATAGTTCTAAAAATTCTATATGTGCAAGACAATTTCTACTACCCTTTATTAAATTTTCATTATAGCTTAATCTTCCGATCCTTTTTCTAAATCAACGCCGGAACTTGCCTCCAGCATCTCCGTAACAACATGGTTCAACTCTGCTGCGCCTTTGCTGGTGATTGCAGGCCGTCCCGTCTGCTGTTCAATTTGCTTCCGCGCTTCACCTGCAATCGAACCGCCACGGCGTGCCACATCGCGGTTTTGCTGTAAGCCTTCCGGTTGCTCGGTCTGGGAGATTTCTTTTGTGGACACTTCTGCCAGCATATTCAGCACCAATTCCAAGGTGCTCATGTTGTCCCGCAGGCTTTCCTTTTTCAGTCCTTTCAGGTTCTTATACTGCCGGGTACTCATACCACTCCACGCGCGGGTGATTTCGTCGGTCAAAATCGCATACTCCGCGTTTTTCTCGATGCCGCGATCCTTCCATTCATCCGTCAGTTCCTTGCGGACCGAAATTGCCTGCAAACGCTGATTGATCCATTCCCGCGTGTACCCTTTTCGCTCATAGGTGGAAACCAGTCGTTCCGCAATGCGTTCCGGGTCGAGTGTTTCCTCTATGCGCTCCCGTCCAACTTGCGCTAGCCACAATTTCATGGGTTCCGCCTTGGGGGATGGGATGGACTGGATGATGCGAAACAGCTGCTGTGTGTTGGCTACGTCTGTTTTGTAGCGTTTACCGTCTTTGGGGGATTTCAATTTCAGTTGGTTACAATCTGTTACCAACTGACTGCCCTCGTCTTTCAGCCTCTTTTTGGTGACTTTCCAGTAGTTACGCGCCGTGTCATAGTCCTTTGCATCAGTCAGCACGGATACCACATCCACAACGGAGAAATACCATTCTTCGTTTTCCTCGTCCCACGCAGTACGAATCGCCTGATCTTCAAAAAGCTGAAGCTGTTCGTTTTCATTCATTATAAGGTCACCCGATTTCCAAGAGATTTCCTATTAATAGGATAGCAAATTTCACACGGATTATCAAGAAAAACTCTCCATGTTTTTAACTCAAACCAAGCATCTTACATTTTATGTTTCCGTCTTTGTGCATCTTCAAATATTTCTTTTGATACAATCGGCTCATGCGCATTTTCCACCAGAAACATACTCTGCTCGCCACAATTCTTCTTTTGTTTTCCGGTCAGGAAATCAGGTGTGCAGGTCTTTTGCAGTAAAAGGTTTCCCATGTACTTTTCATTGCTCAGCATACGGTCTATTGTGGATGTACTCCACTCAGATTTTCCGGTGACAGTCTTTATGCCATTTTCCTCCAGATACCGTTTAATTTTGCGAACTCCATAACCCGCTAAATACAGCGAGAATATCTTCCTCACAATTTCAGCCTCTTCCGGTACGACTACCAGCCTACCGTCTTCATCCTTAGTATAGCCTAAAAAGCGAGTATGGTTTAATATGGCTTTCCCACTGCGCATCCGCTGACGGATGCCAAACTTGATATTTTCACTTTTCGCGGCGCTTTCTTCCTGTGCTACCGCAAGTAAAATCGACAGCAGTGCTTCATTGACTTCCATTGTATTGATTTGTTCTACATCGGAGAACATTGCAACATTCATTTTTTTCAGTCTCCTTATCGTTGATAATGTTTCTACTATATTTCTTCCAAACCGACTTAATGACTTAACCAGAATTAAGTCAAATCGATGCTTTTGGGCATCCTTTAGCATTTCAATATAACCATCACGCCCTTTTCTCCGTGTTCCCGACCCGACATCCTTATAAATTTTATAAAGTTCCCAATCATGATTTTCGTTTACTAATTTTTCAAAATACAGTTCCTGCATTTCAAGGCTTTGTAGCTGCTCCGGTGTGTTTTTACTTACTCTGCAATATACGGCCACTTTCAGAATCTTGTGCCTGGTTTTCTTGTTGCCCTCAATTCTTGGTAAAATTACGCGTATCTTTTTCTGCATAAAAAATTCCCCATGTTAACTATAACATGGGGAAAACACTGTATAAAGTAAAAATAAAAGCTACATTCAAAATCAACTTGAATGTAGCTTTTAACATGGTTGCGGAGACAGGACTTGAACCTGCGACCTCCGGGTTATGAGCCCGACGAGCTACCATCTGCTCTACCCCGCGATATTTAGTTGCTCTCTCCTGAGTGCCTAGATAGTATAGCATTCACATTCCGCAATGTCAATACCCTTTATAAAATATTTTTTGTATCCTGCCCCAAAAACAAAAGCCCGCGCAAATTAGTGGTTGAATCCCCTAGTTAAAACGGGTACTATTATAATAGAAAAGGATCGCCAAAATCCGGCAGATATCCCTTGCCCGGCGGGCGGCGGTGCAAAAAATAAACGGTGCCCCTGGCGCAGCAGCCGGGAACGCTGTGAATGAGGTTAGGAAAGTTATGAAACGTCTGGTCGTTGGGGTTCTGGCACACGTGGACAGCGGAAAAACCACTCTTTCGGAAGCACTGCTCTATCGTGCGGGCAGCATCCGCAAGCTGGGGCGCGTAGACCATCGGGATGCATTTTTGGACACCGATGCGCTGGAAAAAGCCCGCGGCATTACCATTTTTGCCAAACAGGCCGTGCTTACCCTGCCGGCCGGAACGGTGACGGGCACCCCGCTGGAAGAAACCCAGATCACCCTGCTGGATACCCCCGGCCACGTGGACTTTTCGGCGGAGGCCGAGCGCACGCTGCAGGTGCTGGATTATGCGGTGCTGGTCATTTCCGGCACGGACGGCATCCAAAGCCACACGATGACATTGTGGCGGCTGTTGGAGCGCTACCATGTGCCAACCTTTATCTATGTCAACAAAATGGATCTGCCCGGTGCGGACAAAGCCCTGCGCCTGCGGGAGCTGCGGGGCCGCTTTGGGGATGACTGTGTGGACTTTACCCCCACCGTTCCGGCGGAAGAACGCGCCGAAGCCCTTGGCGTGTGCAGTGAACCGCTGATGGAAGCCGTGTTGGCAACAGGAACGGTGCCGCAGGCGGATCTCATCACGGCAATCACGCGGCGGCAGGTGTTCCCCTGCTATTTTGGCGCGGCTCTGCGGCTGGATGGCATTGACGACCTGCTCAATGGTCTGCAGCGGGATACCCGCATGCCGCCGGACGCCGGCAGCTTTGGCGCGCGCATCTTCAAGATCGGGGCAGACGAATCCGGCGCGCGCATGACCTACCTGAAAGTGACGGACGGCGTGCTGAAAGTCAAAACCAACCTGGTATCCCGCCCAGATGCCCGTGTGGAGTTTGAAGAAAAGGCCGACCAGCTGCGGGTCTACTCCGGCAGCAAATACCGCCTGGTCAGCGAAGCCTCGGCGGGCACCGTCTGTGCGGTGCTGGGCCCCACAAAAACCTATCCCGGACAGGGCCTTGGCGTACAGCCGGATGCCCGCCAGCCGATGCTGGAACCGGTGCTGAACTACCGGGTGGAGCTGCCGGAAGGAGCTGACCCCCACTATGCCCTTCTGGCCCTGCGCACCCTGGAGGACGAGGATCCACAGCTGCATGTGGTGTGGAACGCCGCTCTGGGCGAGATCCACCTGCAGCTGATGGGTGAAATTCAACTGGAAATTTTGCAGAGCGTGCTGCAAAGCCGCTTTGGATTGGAAGTGGCCTTCGGCGAGGGCGGCATTCTATACAAAGAGACCATCTCTGCCCCGGTGGAGGGCGTGGGCCATTATGAACCGCTGCGCCATTATGCGGAGGTTCATCTGCTGCTGGAACCCGGCGAGCCGGGCAGCGGCCTGCAGTTTGCCAGCATTTGCCGCACCGATGCGCTGGACCTGAACTGGCAGCGGTTGATTTTGACCCACCTGGCGGAGCGCAGCCACCCCGGCGTGCTGGCCGGTGCGCCGCTGACCGATGTGAAAATCACCCTGACGGCAGGCCGTGCCCACATCAAGCACACCGAGGGCGGGGACTTTCGCCAGGCAACCTACCGCGCCGTGCGGCAGGGGCTGCGCACCGCGGCGGCCCGGGGGCAGGCGGTCCTGCTGGAACCCTGGTATGACTTCCGGCTGGAAGTCCCGCAGGACTGTGTTGGCCGCGCCATGGCCGATCTGCAGCGCCGCTGCGCGGAATTCAGCACGCCGGAAAACGAGGATGGCCTGGCCGTCATTACCGGCAAAGCCCCGGTTGCCGAAATGCGGGGCTGTGCGCGGGAAGTGACCGCCTACACCCGCGGTGCGGGCCGCCTGAGCTGTATGCCCCGCGGCTATGCGCCCTGCCACAACACCGAAGCCGTGCTGGAAGCCATTGGCTACCAGCCGGATGCCGATACTGAAAACCCGGCGGATTCCGTATTTTGCGGCCACGGCGCGGGCTACCTTGTCAAATGGGACGAAGTTCCCGCCCACGCCCATGTGGCCAGCGGCCTGGGGCGCAACGCGCCCGGTGCCCAGCAGGCGAAACAGGAAGAAGCGGATGCCTCCGATGAAGCATCCGATGCCCGCCGCCGTGCTGCCGCTTACTGCGGCACACTGGAGCAGGACAAAGAGCTGCTGGCGATTTTTGAGCGCACCTATGGGCCGATCAAGCGCCGGGGGGAAGCCGCAGGTCAGCATGACCAGCTTGCCGCGCGCAAAGCCTTCCGCAGTGTGGGGCCAAGCCAGAACCGTACCCCCGCTGCACCGCCGCCCAGCGGGCCGGAGTACCTGCTGGTAGACGGCTACAACGTGATTTTTGCGTGGGATGAATTAAAGAAGATCGCGGCGGAAAACCTGGATGCCGCCCGCCGCCGGTTGATGGACATTCTGTGCAACTATGCGGGCTACCGCAAGTGTGTGCCCATCCTGGTGTTTGACGCCTACCGCGTCAAGGGCGCCGGGCGGGAACAAGAAACCTGGCACAACCTGCATGTGATTTATACCCGCGAAGCCGAAACCGCCGATATGTTCATCGAGCGCGCCACCCATGAGCTCGCCAAAAACCACCGCGTGCGGGTGGTCAGCTCCGATGGTGCGGAACAGATCATTATTCTGGGCAACGGTGCGCTGCGGGTATCCGCCCGCGCATTTGAGCGCGAGGTGCGTGCCGTGGAAGCCGAGATCCGCGAATTTTTGGACCAGTAAGGGAATACTGCATCCATCCAAGCGCCGATACGGCGGGGATGATGGTAGAGTGTATTGAAAGGCAGGAAAACAATGGATTTTATGCTCAGCCGTGCCACACGGGTCACGGCGCAGTGGGCCAGTGCGCCCGTGCAGCATGCCGTGGCGCGCTTTTGGCGTGATATGGAAATGACTCTTTCCACCACCGGTTTTGTGCCGGATAACCGCCTGATGATCTGCCTTGCCCCCGCCCTGCCGCCGGAAAGTTATACGCTGGATGTGACGGAAAACCAGCTCACCCTCTGCGCGGCAGATGATTTGGGCGCGGTGTACGGCCTGCTGGATATCAGCCGTCATTACCTGGGGGTAACACCATTCTGGTTCTGGAACCAGCAGCAGTTTGAGCCCAAACCCTTTGCCACTGTGCCGGAGGGCCGCATTACCGGGCCAGCCGCCGCTGTCGGCCTGCGCGGGTGGGATCTTTCGGATGCACCATGGCTGTCCGCCTGGGCGGATGCCACCGAAAACGGCTGGGAGATGATTTTTGAATCCCTGCTGCGCTACCGCGGCAATATGGTGCGCACCGACAAACAGGCGGACCTTGCCGCCGCCATGGGCCTGCGCCCTGTGCAGAACCCGCAGACCCCGCTGGGGGCTGCCCCGCAGCAGGCTGCGGCGGAAAACCCGGAAGAACGCCATAAAATCTGGCAGGATTCTATCCGCACTCTCAAAACCAGCCCGCGCATCTGGGCGCTGGGCATTGACGGGATGGGGGGTGATCCCGATGGCACAGCCAGCACTGCGGCGTTGCAAGAGCAATGGCAGCTGCTGAACGCCACGGTGCCCGGTGCCGTTGCCTATATTCTGCTGCAGGGCGAAACCGTTGCGCTCTACCAGGAGGGAAAACTCAAAATCCCGGATAGCGTTATCCCCGTTTTAACCCCGGCCCCCAGTGCCAGCAGTGCGGGCGGCCCTGGTCCCGGCGCGCAGCACGGGCTGTGGTTCAGCCTTTGCCGCCGCGATAAGCTGACCGGCAACCCCATGACCGCCTACCCCGGCGGCGATACCGCCGTTAACGGAATGCTGCAGGGAGCCTGGCGCGGCGGGGTGCGCAGCTTCTGGATGGTTGGCACCGGGGACCTGCGCCCCTCCCTGATGGAGTTGAACCTGACCGGTGCTTTGTGGTGTACCCCGGATACCGACTGCGCCGCGCAGCGCACGGCTTACCTGCGCTGTACCTACCGTGCGCCGGATGGCTGGGCACTGACGGACAGCGCACTGGAGGATCTTTCGGTCTGCCTGCGCGCCCGTGCCGAAAGCGCCGTGCAGGCGGGCAGCCCGCCGCAGCCGGTGGGCGAAGCGTTCCTGACCCGCAGCACCCGGCTGTTTGCTTCGGCCTGGCTGTGCGGCAAAACGCAGGGTCCGATTCAGGAACTTGCCGCTCTGCTGCCCGCAGAAAGCTATGCGGAACAGCTGGCTGCCTATCAGCAGCTCTGCACTTCCGCGTTGGAAAATTATGAAACGCTGCTGCCTGGCTGTTCTTACGCCGGGCGGGCCACCACGCCGCTCTGGCAGGAGCAGGTGGTGTTCAGCGTGCGGCTGTACCTGTACGCCCTGCGCGGGGCGGTGCGCTTTTGCACCGCGCGGGAGCAGTTTTTGGGTAAGGACTGGCAGAACTGCTTTTGCACCCTGGGCCGTGCGGCGGATGATTTTGGTGCCATGGCGGCTCTGCTGCAGCCCAAAACTGGGTTCTGGGCCGGCTTTTGCAGCGATACCATGCTGGACGGCGCACTGACCGCCCGCGTTCTGACCGGTCTGATGGCGATTCCCCGCGCGGCCGGGGACGGGCCGGATTATGCCGCCTGGCAGGCTCCACTGCCTGGTGCCCCGGCGGCCCCCGTGCCGGATTTTACCCTGTACCGCGCCCTGGTGCAGGCGGAAACGAAAAAAGTGTAAGGGCCGGGCCGAAAATGCACCGAAAAATCCATGTGTTGCCCTGAGCTTTTTGAGCACCGAGATAACCCGCGGCTTTACCGGCTGTACAGTTGGCACGTATGCCTCCGCCAACGGCACCGTCAGCACCAACCATGCCGCTTTCCACGGGCTCGCTTACCAGCAGGTGTGAAACAAGTTGCGCAAAAATGCGACGATCAAAAGCAGCTCCCGCCGCCGCGGGGCTGCTTTTGGTTTATAAAGTCGCATTTTGCCGTGAAATTGAAACGTTTCATCAAAATGAATACTACTTTCTTGTTATATTCGACAAGGAAAACGGTTGCAATTCGTGCAAGGCTACAATCTTGCACTCAAAATCCAAAAAACGATTGATTTTTGCAAAACACGGGTGTAGTATAAAGCCACAGAAAGGTTGGAAACGTTACCAACCCGTGAACCACACCGACCCGCAACGGTGCAACTGGTTCCACTTAAAAAGGAGGATAATACCATGAAATCCAAGCAAACAATCTCTCTCGCCCTGGCATCCATGATGGCTGCCGGCCTGCTGGCAGGTTGCGGTTCCACCGCATCTTCCACTGCTTCCTCTGCTGCAGAAAGCACCGCAGCTTCTTCCGAAGCTGCCAGCTCCGAAGCAGCCGCCCCGGCAGATACCACTGCCGCCGGCAAGGTCTACTACCTGAACTTCAAGCCCGAGCAGGATGAAGCCTGGCAGGCCCTGGCAAAGACCTACACCGAAGAGACCGGCGTTCCCGTTACCGTTGTGACCGCTGCTTCCGGCCAGTACGAAACTACCCTGATGAGCGAAATGGCCAAGAGCGATGCGCCCACCCTGTTCCAGGTCAACGGCCCTGTCGGCCTGGCCAACTGGAAGGATTACTGCTATGACCTGACCGGCTCCAAGGTCCTGGGCGACCTGACCAGCGATGCTTACGCCCTGAAAGATGGCGACGCCACCGTGGCCGTCGGCTACGTTATCGAGAGCTACGGCCTGATCACCAACAAGACCCTGCTGGAAAAGGCCGGTTACACCACCGATGATATCAAGAGCTTCGCAGACCTGAAGAAGGTTGCCGAGGACATCACCGCCCGCAAGGACGAACTTGGCTTTGCAGCATTCACCTCCGCCGGTATGGATTCTTCCTCTGACTGGCGCTTCAAGACCCACCTGGCCAACCTGCCTATCTACTTTGAGTACCAGGCCGACGGCATCGGCACCACGGATGCCATCAAAGGCACCTACCTGGATAACTACAAGGACATGTTTGACCTGTACATCAACAACTCCACCTGTGCTCCTACTGAGCTGGCTGGCAAGACTGGGGATGACAGCCGCAACGAGTTCCTGGACAATGAGGCTGTCTTCTTCCAGAACGGTTCTTGGGAATATAACAACCTCGTCGGCGATGGCAAGCCCTTCACCGATGACGACCTGACCATGATCCCCGTCTACATTGGCGTGGGCGATGAGGCCAACCAGGGCCTGTGCACCGGCACCGAGAACTACTGGTGCGTAAACAAGGAAGCCGACCAGGCAGATATCGATGCAACTCTCGACTTCATGTACTGGTGCGTCAGCTCTGATGAGGGCACCAAGGCCATGGCAAACGATATGGGCTTTGTTATCCCCTTCAAGAATGCTCAGGAATCCCCCAACCTCTTCGTTAAGGTTGATAATGCTCTGACCGCTGAGGGCAAGACTCCTGTTGCCTGGTGCTTCTCCACCATGCCTTCCGAAAACTGGAAGAACGGCGTTGGCTCTGCTCTGACTGCTTACGCAGCCGGCACTGGCGATTGGAACGCTGTTGTACCCGGAAAGAATTCAGGGTCAGTGAAGTCATCAATCATATGCCAGCGCTTCACATTGTTGCGGGCATAGCAATATGCGCACCCCACTGTGCAGCCGATGACGAGATTCATGTTCTGAATCTGATCTTTGATACAAATACTCATGACTTCTGCCACTCCTCAAGATTCTTTCTGATGCGGTCGAGGCATTCCTCAAACCGGGTAATTTCTTCCTCTGAAAAACCTTTGTAGTAAATACTGCCCATCTCATCAGATACAGAATCGTACTCGCCCTTTAAGGCATGTGCTTTATCAGTCAGAAACAGAAGTGTTTTCCTTTTGTCCGTTTCAGACTGAACACGGCTTATCAGCCCTTGATTTTCCATTCTTTCCAGCATCGTAGTAAGAGATGTTATCGCTAATCCGCATTTAGTCGAGAGTGACCTGATTGAGATACCATCCTCCTGCCACAGCACATAAAGAATACGCCCCTGGGCTCCATTAAACGCATCAATATTCTTTTCACTGAGAATCTTCTCAAAAATCCGGTCTCCAAGTTGTTTTATTTTGGTGACAAGAAATCCGCCATTTGTTTTCATGCAAAAGCTCCTATATAGTAGTTTATAAAATTATACTATATAGGAGCTTTATTGTCAACGGTTTGTATGTCTTAATAGGTAAATTCCGTTTTTTTCAATTCTCCAAACCGGAAGTTAATATTTAGAACGTCTTACAATAAAGTAACCCAACCACTCTATTGCTAATACGCCCAGATAAAAAATTCCCAATATCTAAGAGAATGGCTGCTAAAGTGCGGAAGTAAAACCTCCGGATTATCACTTCCCAAAAACTGCTTATCATTACAATTTCGTATAATGCGACGAATTGCTTTATTGAGCGTTGCTTGGTTCTGCGGCTGACCAAAACGGTTTATAAAGATAAAATCTGTGTATCCGTCAACCGTGGCTTCTCATAGCCGTAATGCTCGATCCAGACCTTTGTGGTCAGGAAAATATCTTTACGGTCAACACCGCTTTTTTCGATTGCTGCACCGACCTGCTCTTCATTAAAATAGCTTTGTGCCGTATCAATGGCACAATAGCCGGTCTTTAGTGCATCCAGTACGCAACGTTCGCATTCCTCCTGTGTGACCTGAAATACGCCATAGCCCAACTGTGCATTTTCACACCGTTGCTCAAAGTAATATAGTTTAGCAAATAAATTGCTTATCTCCGCTTGTAGTTTGCGAATATCCGTAAAATCAAAAAAGCCCTTTGAGAAAAGGATTTCTCCTTTCTCAAAGGGCAGGTTGATAAACCGGAATTTGTGAATTACTTAAATAAAGCATATATAATAACGAATACAATGCCAAGAATTATGGAACTTATACCCGAAACAAGTGGCATTATCAAATTCTTCTTGCTGTTAACAATAGCTTTATCCGGCTTATCTTCATATACTCTTAGTTCCACAACATCATTAACCTTATATGTGCAATTAGGTGTAAACGATGAAATTCTGTGTGCAACTCTAAATGTTTTATTATTGTATTGATATTCAAAGATAGGAGTATAGGTAAATCCTTTCCCTAACCCGAGACTTTTGACGACTTCGATTACTTTTCCTTGAACAACTATATATCTTTTTGCTTTTTCTTTACGAAAAGTAACCAAAAAGCAAATCCCAAATATTACAAGCGCCATTCCCACCATAAATAAATATTTCATAATATATACCTCGCATAAAATTCAGCTTCGTATTCCATTCATTTTAGAAAATGGGCAACTCCGACTGGAATTGACCACTCGCTATGCTTGCTATCTTAACATAACATTCAGTATCGCACAAACTTTTGAGAAAAGGATTTTTCCTCTCTCAAAGGGCAAGTTGGCAAACCGGAATTTATAAACTCAAGTTCGTTACCAGTAACGAATATCTTTTTGTCTTATTTTTAATATCTTCCTCAGTAACACCATAATAACTGTATAAATCTCCGGATATTTTCTTAAATTTTTTCATTACCGCCTTATTTCCTGAATAAGACAATCCAAATATATTCCAAGTATAATCTATCTCCATTTCAAGAAAATCATCATCGATTCTTATTTTATACAAATGAAAATCCATAGGAATTATACTATCGGGCATTTCAGCAATC
>OGYE01002020.1_pt1 | contig 12759 bp, 10 predicted proteins | sample 1576471 | NCBI WGS metagenome assembly OGYE01 (sample SAMEA3541532, study PRJEB24748) | human gut metagenome | biome: human gut; feature: human-associated habitat; material: faeces | place: China | collected 2012
GCAGGCGGGCGAACAGGTCAAGGTTTACGGCCGCGAAAACGACCTTATTAAGCGCATTGCCGCCGACCCTGCCTTCGGAATGGACGAGCAAAAGCTGTCCGGTACGCTCGACCCCAAAAAATATGTGGGAAGAGCCCCTCAGCAAACCGCCGAATATGTGGAAAAGGTTCGCCGTGAGGTTGTTGAACCGAACAAAGAGCTTCTCGGCGAAGAGGCCGTTTTGAATGTATAGTGTGCCTTTTTAAAGGCTTCCATAAATATTATTAAAGGATTGATGAAAAATGGTACGAGCAATAGTTGGTGCAAACTGGGGCGATGAAGGTAAGGGCAAAATTACCGATATGTATGCCGCCGAATCCGACATTGTTGTCCGCTTTCAGGGCGGCGCCAACGCCGGTCACACCATAATAAACGACAAGGGCAAGACGGTGCTCCATTTGCTTCCGTCGGGCGTTTGCTATGACCACATTGTCAATGTCATAGGCAACGGCGTGGCTCTCAATGTTCCCACCTTTGTTAACGAACTCAATATGCTTAAGGAAAAGGGAATAGACCCCAAAATTCTCATTTCCGAGCGTGCACAGATGGTCATGCCATATCATGTACTGTTCGACCAGTATGAGGAGGAGCGCCTTAAGGGCAAGTCCTTCGGCTCCACCAAATCGGGTATTGCGCCTTTCTATTCCGATAAATATGCCAAAATCGGTATTCCGGTATGCGAGCTGTTTTATCCCGAAAGACTTCGTGCCCGTCTCGAATCGGTGCTTGAAGTTAAAAATCTTTTGCTCGAGCATCTTTATCATAAGCCTACCCTTAATGCGGATGAGATTTTCGAAACCCTTATGAGCTATAAGGATCAGATTGCACCTTATGTCTGCAACACCTTTGAATTCCTTCAAAAAGCCCAGGATGAGGGCAAAAATATTCTTCTTGAGGGTCAGCTTGGTTCTCTTAAGGATCCGGATTTCGGTATCTATCCCTTCACCACTTCTTCCCACACCGTTGCCGGCTACGGCGCAATCGGTGCGGGTATTGCTCCCTATAACATCAAGGAAATCGTCACCGTCGTAAAGGCATATTCAAGTGCCGTCGGCGCGGGACCCTTTGTAAGCGAGATGTTCGGTGAGCAGGCCGACGAGCTTCGCCGCCGCGGTGGAGACAACGGCGAATTCGGCGCCACCACCGGCCGTCCGAGAAGAATGGGCTGGTTTGACGCCGTGGCAACGAGATACGGCTGCCGTGCTCAGGGAGCCACCAAGGTCGCTCTGACCGTGCTTGACGCTCTCGGCTATCTTGATGAGCTTAAGATTTGCGTGGGATATGAAATAAACGGAGAAGTTACCAAGGAATTCCCCGTAAATGCTCAGCTTGAAATTGCAAAACCGGTCTATATAACCCTTCCCGGTTGGAAAACCGACATTCGCGGAATCAAGAATTTCGACGATCTTCCCGAAAACTGCAAGAACTATGTTCTCACCATCGAGAAGGAAATCGGCGTTCACATCGGCGTTGTCACAAACGGTCCCAAGCGCGAGGAATTCATTTTAAGATAAGAGCTTGTGCTTTTTTGCAGGAAAGAGTTTTTCTTTCCTGCTTTTTTATTTTCAAAAAAATTTTTAAAAACCTCTTGACAGAAAGAAAAAAGTATGATATATTATCAATAACGATAATGATTATCGTTATTAAAGAGGTGAACAAAATGACGGTTGAGAAAAAATATTCGAGGCAAAGGGAAGCCATTGCAAAGGATTTGGCCTCTCGGAAGGATCATCCTTGCGCCGACGATGTTTATGAAAGCACCCGAAAAATTTTCCCGAACATAAGTCTCGGAACGGTCTATCGTAATCTTAAGGGGCTTTCGGCCGACGGTAAAATTATCAGCTTTACAGTTGACGGCAAGGAGCATTTCGACGGCGACACAAGTAATCACTGCCATTTTGTCTGCAGAAACTGTCACAAAATCATTGATGTTTTCGAGCCTGATTTTTCAGACTTTTCTCTTGAAATTCAAAATCGGCTTGAGTGTGACGTTGATTATACCCAAATTGTTTTGTTTGGCAGGTGCAAAGCCTGTCTTGAAAAAATAAACTAAAATTTCGGAGGTTTTAATTATGAAAAAATTTGTATGTTCTGTTTGCGGTTATGTTCACGAGGGAGACACTCCTCCCGAGAAATGTCCTCAGTGCAAGGCTCCCGCCGAGAAATTCGTCGAGCAAAGCGATGAGATGAGCTGGGCTGCCGAGCACGTTGTCGGCGTGGCACAGGGAGTACCTCAGGACATAATCGATGATCTTCGCGCCAACTTCAACGGCGAATGTTCCGAAGTCGGTATGTATCTCGCAATGGCTCGCGTGGCTCACAGAGAGGGTTATCCCGAAATCGGTCTTTACTGGGAAAAGGCTGCTTACGAAGAGGCCGAGCACGCCGCAAAGTTTGCCGAACTTCTCGGTGAGGTCGTGACCGATTCCACCAAGAAAAATCTTGAAATGCGTGTTGAGGCCGAAAACGGCGCAACCATGGGAAAGACCGACCTTGCAAAGCGTGCCAAGGCTCTTAATCTCGATGCGATTCACGACACCGTTCATGAAATGGCTCGCGACGAGGCCCGGCATGGCAAGGCTTTTGCCGGTTTGCTTAAGAGATATTTCGGCTGATTTTTGTATAAAATGTTTAACCGAACCTGTTTCGACGGGTTCGGTTTTGTTTTTTTCTGAAAAGTTTTATTTAAGTCGTTGTAAAATATTGACAATTAACAAAATGATTGGTATAATATACCAAATCCTTCGTAGGATTTAATTTGCTAAAGGAGTCGATACACAATGAGAACACGGAAAATTTTATCTGCAATGCTTTGCCTGACTCTGCTTATGTCTACCTTCTTCGCAATGACAATTCCCTCGGTGGCCGATGCGGTAGCATACAGTCAGTATGACGGCCGCTGGAGGTACCAAACCTACGGTGAAGGAACGATAGGCGGTACAGGATGCGGAATTCTTTCGGCTGTCAACGCCATAAATTACATCAGCGGCATTGATGATATTCCTCAGGCCGTGGACAGCATAGCAACGTGGGCGCATAACATTAACGGCTATAACGGTTCAACCTTTCCCAGCGGCGGAACCGACCGCACCGTTGTTTATCCGAGGCTTGAATCGGCCTTCGGAGACACCTACGGCTTTGAGGTGACCGATGACGGAACATGGGCGACGGTTTATAGCGACACCCTTAAAAATTATATTTCCCAAAGCGGAAAGGCTGCGATTGCCCATGTGGCATACGGTCATTTTATTGTGCTTGCCGAGTATGACCCGAGCGACGATACATTTCTTGTGCTTGATTCGGCTCCCGGAGACAGCGGAAATACGGGAGACGGGGTGGCATGGCTTTCGCCATCATCTCTAAACCGCAGCGGCAACAGCCGTATGCATGTCGACTGGTGGTGTTTGCTTGAAACGACAATAAGCGGGACAACGGTGGGTCCATACATGGAAAACGGCGAGCTTTGGCTGACCGACTGCAATTCCACCGACGGATTCGGAGCAGTAGGCTCTACCGAGCTTTTTGTGGAAAATGACTCTCGGGGGCTCACAAGTATGTGCATGAGAAATCCCGACGGCTGTACCTCAATGGGCGCCGGGGTCGGAGCTATGGCCATACTTGACTATTCACCGGGTCAGAGCGCCGATCTCACACCTTATAACAAAATCAGATTTTCTATGTGGTGCGGTATTGATTATGCCTCCTCAAACCGTCAGCAGGATTTCTTCCAGGTGAACCTGGTCACTAAGGTTGACGGAACCGAGCAGGACGGATATAACCTTAACATTCCCGCAAGCAGTATAAGACAGGGTTGGAACAATGATTTTGTTTTTGATATTTCGGCAATTCCGAGGGCGGTTGATACCGCAGACCTGTCAAATATAAGCCGTATGCGTTTTACGTGGTTCAACATTTCTCAAGGGGAGAGCGTAGAGTTTAACATCGATAATTTTGTGTGCTATCTTGAAGTTGGACCACACGTCGAAAACGGCGAGCTTTGGCTGACCGATTGCAATTCAACGCTCGGTTGGTCGACGGGCTACGGTACTACGATTTTCTCGGAAAACGATTCGAGAGGACTCACAAGTATGTGTCTCAACAACAACGATAATTGCCGTGACAACACGGCGGGTGTGGGTTCCATGGCCTTTATGTACTACACCGACGGCATTTCGGCAAATGTAACGCCCTATAACCGCGTGAGATTTTCGCTTTGGAGCGGAATAGATTATGCTTCCTCCGACCGCGGACAGGACTTTTTCCAAATCAATTTTATAACCGATGGGCAGGACGGCTTTGACCTCAACATTCCTGCAAGCAACATTTATAAGGGCTGGAACAATGATTTCGACTTTGCCCTTTCGGATATTCCAAGGGCGGTTGACTCGGCCGATTGGAGCAACATCACCGGCATGAGGTTCACCTGGTTTAATATTTCAAACGGGGACGGCGTGGAGTTTAATGTGGATAATTTTGTCTGCTATTACAGCGAAAGCGGCGAACCCATAAACAATGCCGACACGTCTCGCAGTTTTATGATTTCAAACTGCGATACCGTGAGAAATTGGAATGCTTACACGGGAGACAGCGTAACCGCCGATTATTCGTCAAAAACTCAGGGCGCCGCAAGTCTCAAGGCGCAGAACACCGGCGGTGTCGGCCTTTATTACAAAATGCCGGGAACAACAGATTTTTCGAATGTGGATTATATATCTTTTGATTTTATACCCGCTGCGGCGGATATGGCCGAGGTGTCCGATATACGCATCATACTTTCGTCGCGGGATTTCGTTAATGAGGACAACACATATTCGGGCTCGTGGAACGATTGCTTCTGTGATTTAAACGTTCAAAGTATTAAAACGGCGGATTTGACGGCAGGGGAATGGAATCATATTGTGATACCTCTTGCGGGATGTACGGCATCGGAGGGATTTGACATTACCAAGGTCAAAAAAATCGGAATACAGTTTCTGAACTATTACACCGACGAGCGCCCTGCCGGTACGGTCAATACCGAATGGATAGATAATCTTTGGGCAGAGGTCGAATAACAAAAAAGGAGGCTTGATTTTCAAGTCTCCTTTACTGCATATTATTTGACGTGATTTCTGCAAAGCTCGGACAGCGGGCAGCAATTGCATTTCGGATTTCTTGCCGAGCAGGTATCTCTTCCGAAATGAACTATTCGGTGGCAAAAGTCGTTTGATTCTTTTGGGTCGAGAATTCCCTTGAGCTTCATTTCCACCTTTACGGGGTCGGAGGTGTCGCAAAATCCGAGGCGGTTGCTTATTCTTATAAGATGAGTGTCGGCCACAACGGCGGGCTTTCCGTAAATGTCTCCCATGATGAGGTTGGCGGTTTTTCGGCCGATACCGGGAAGGGTTATGAGATCCTCAAGGGTTGCGGGAACCTCGCCGCCGAATTTTTCGCAAATCATTTTGCTCATTTCCACAAGGCTTTTGGCTTTGGTTTTATAAAGACCGCAGGATTTTATGTATTCGCCGACCTCTTCATAGCTTCCTTTGCTCATTTCCTCGGGTGTGGGGAAGCGCTTAAAAAGGGCAGGAGTCACCATATTTACCCGCGCGTCGGTGCACTGAGCCGAAAGGCGTGTGGCCACAAGGAGCTCAAAAGCGGATTTTGAGTCGAGAGAACATCGCGCGTCAGGGTAAACCTTTTTTAAAATTTCAACGCATTGCGCCGCTCGCTGTTTTTCAGTCATGCTGCTCCCTCATTCTTTTTATATATCCCGTGGCAAGTGTGTCGCAGCGCTCATTTTCCGGGTGGCCCGCGTGACCCTTGACCCAAACGATTTTCACTTCATGCCTGTCGCAAAGCTCAAGGAGACTTTGCCAAAGGTCGCTGTTAAGTGCCGGCTTTTTGTCCGCTTTTTTCCAACCGTTCTTCTGCCATGATCTTGCCCAGCCCTTTGATATTCCGTCCGAAACATATTTGGAATCGGTCGTCAACGTGACAAGACAGGGCTCGTTTAATTTCTCCAGCGCTTTTATAACGGCGGTCAACTCCATACGGTTATTTGTCGTTTCCGATTCTCCGCCCGAAAGCTCGATTTCGTGCTGTTTGTATCTCAACACGGCGCCCCAGCCGCCCGGTCCGGGATTGCCCGAACAGGCACCGTCGGTGAAAACCTCAACCTGTTTTTTACTCATGCTTTTCTCCGTTTATCATATATTTAATTTATTATAGCATAAATCCCGTTAAAAAACGAGATGTATGATTAAAATTTTTTGCCGCGTCAATAATAAAACCGAAAGCCGTGCGCGGAAATCGCCTAAAGCCCCGACTTTACTTGACAAAACGGGCAAAAGGTAGTAATATAAAGTATAATTTATTTGAGGATTAGGGGCACGAGGCCCCAATACATAAAACAACAAAATTTTGGAGGTATGTTTACTTACTATGACAAAATCAAATAATAACAAGGCCCCTTCTGCTCCGAAGAAAAACGGCAGAACGAGCCGTTCTTCGGTTACCGAAAAATCCGCAGAAAAGAAGGAAACGGTCAAGCGTTCGGAAAAATCTCAAAATTTTTCGGCAGGACGCAGAAACGCCCAGGGACACCGTTCAAAATCTCCGTCGAGAGGCAAAAAGACTCCGCCGCTTAAGATCATTTCTTTGGGCGGTCTTGACGAAATCGGCAAAAACATGACGGTTTACGAATACGGCAACGATATGTTTATTATCGACTGCGGTATGACCTTCCCCGATGACGAAATGCCCGGCGTCGACATAGTCATCCCGGATTTCAGCTATGTGGTCAAAAATGCCGATAGGGTAAAGGGTCTTGTCATAACCCACGGTCATGAGGACCATATCGGAGGAATTCCGTATCTTCTCAAGGTGCTTAATTGCCCGATTTATGCCACAAAACTGACGGTCGGTCTTATCGAGGGAAAATTAAAGGAACACGGCCTGCTTTCCAAGGCAAAGCTTAACATTGTGAAGCCCGGGGACACCGTGACTCTCGGCTGCTTTAAAACCGAGTTTATTCATGTCAATCATTCCATTCCCGATTCGGTTGCCGTTGCGGTCAAAACACCCGTCGGAACAATTGTCCACACGGGAGATTTCAAAATCGACAGTACTCCCATAGACGGTGAAATGATTGATTTCGCCAAGTTTTCCGAGCTTGGAAAAAAAGGTGTGCTTGCGCTGCTTATGGACTCCACCAATGCCACTCGACCGGGTTTTACCATGAGCGAAAAAATCGTGGGAGCAAGCCTTTCGCATATTTTTAAGGACGCAGGCGGCAAGCGAATAGTTGTCGCGACCTTCTCGAGCAACATCCACCGAGTTCAGCAGATCGTTGACGAGGCTGTAAAATGCGGAAGAAAGGTGGCCGTTTCGGGGCGGAGCATGATTAACGTGGTGACCATCGCCACAGAACTCGGCTACCTTAAAATCCCTAAGGGCGTGCTTATCGACATTGACCTTATTAAAAATTATACCGACGACAAGCTTGTCATAATCACCACCGGGTCTCAGGGCGAGGCCATGTCGGCTCTGCATCGTATGGCTTTCGGCGACCACCGCAAGGTTACGGTGGGACCAAACGACCTTATTGTTATTTCGGCGAATCCCATTCCCGGAAACGAAAAGACAGTCAACATTGTCATAAACGAGCTTATGAAGCTTGGCGCCGAGGTTGTGTATGAGCGTATGTATGACGTTCATGTGTCGGGTCATGCCTGCCAGGAAGAGCTTAAAATGATGATGGGAATGATAAATCCCAAATTCTTTATTCCCGTTCACGGCGAGCAGATGCATCTGCGTAAAAACGCGCAGCTTGCCGTTCAAATGGGTATACCCAAGGAAAATATAGTTATTTCCGACATCGGAAAGGTTATAGAGCTTACAAAGAAAAGCATAAAAATCACCGACGAGGTTCCGTCGGGCAAGGTCTTTGTCGACGGTCTCGGCGTGGGTGATGTCGGAAGCATTGTGCTCCGAGACCGTAAGCACCTTTCGGAGGACGGAATTATCATCGTCGCCATAACCATGGACAAGGAGAGCGGAGATATTCTTTCGGGTCCCGAGCTCATTTCAAGAGGCTTTGTTTATGTCAGAGAAAGCGAACAGCTGCTTGACAATGCTCGCAATGTGGTCAACAGATCTCTTGACTACTGTTATGACAACAACATTACCGATTGGAGCTCGATTAAAAACGAGGTTCGGGATTCGCTTTCGAGATTTTTATATCAGAAAACCCGGAGAAGTCCGATGATTCTTCCGGTTATAATGCAAATCTGATCAGCGGGAGGTCTGTTTTGTGAGGAAAAACACTCATAGTGACCGTTCAACAGCCACCTTTAATACTGTTATAACAATTTTCTTTGCGGTTCTTTTGGCACAAACCGCCGCAGTATACATCCTTTCGGGAAACATAGTTTGTCTGTTTGTTTCCGCAGGGGTTATGCTTTTGTGCGCCGGTATAGTTTACTTTTGCAAAAACCGCTTAAGCTCATATTTCTTCAGCTTCTATTCGGGAACGGTCGAAAAGCTGAAAACTCCAGATTCAGATCTTTTCACCAATTTCACCATGCCGGTTTTGCTTTTAAAGGGCAACAAAATCGTGTGGTATAACAAGCGTTTCCGCACCGACGTGCTCAAGGGAAAGGATGTTTTGGGCGATCTTCCCGACGAGATCTTCCCCGAGACCGTTCGATCGGCCATTTCCGTTTCCGACCGCGCCGACGTTTCCTTCGGCGGCAGAAAATATACCGTTTATAAAACCTGCTACGAGGCGGGCGGGGAAAAATTCGACACGCTTTATTTTGTCGATGTGACCGACCTTAAAAGGATTGCCGATGAATTTGACGCAAGCCGCCCGGTGGTCATGATAATGTCGATCGACTCCTTTGACGAATTGACGGTGAATTTGGCCGAAAGCGAGCGCGCTTCGGTCAGAGGTCAGATTGAAAGGGAAATCGAGGCCTTTGCCTCAAAGACCGACGGCTTTATGAAAAAGCTCAACAATCACACATATCTTTTTGTGTTAAACGAGCGCGGTTTTGCACTTATGAAGGCCGAAAAATTCGACGTGCTTGACAAGGTTAGAAATTTAAAGGTGCACGGCGATAAAAACGCGACCCTTTCCATAGGTGTCGGAAGGGGAGACAAAAACCTTAAGGACTGCGAATTGAGCGCCAGACAGGCTCTCGAAATGGCACAGGGGCGCGGCGGAGATCAGACCGCGGTCAAGCGTCTCAACAATTTCGAATTCTTCGGCGGAATAAGCAGCAAGGGCGTGGAAAAGCGAACAAAGGTCAAGACGAGAGTCATTGCTGCCGCCCTTAAAGAGCTTATAAGGGGAAGCGACTGCGTTTTTATCGTGGGGCACAAATACGGTGACCTTGACAGTCTCGGCGCTTCCATAGGACTTTGGAAGGCCGTTCACACAATAGGACCCAAGGGATATATTGTGCTCAATCGTGAGCAGCATCTTGCAAAACAGCTTATCGACCGAGTTGATAAAAAATATGACAAGGGCGTTATTATAAGCGGCGAAAAGGCCATGAGCCTTATAACCAAGAAAAGCCTTGTTATCGTGGTTGACACCCACCGAAAGGACTTTATAGACGCTCCCGATTTGTTTTCTGTTTGCTCTACCAAGGTTGTCATCGACCACCATCGCAAAAATGTTGACTTTATCGACGATGCGGTTATTTTCTATCATGAACCCTATGCGTCGTCGGCTTGTGAAATGGTTTGCGAGCTTTTGCAGTATATGGGCGACGATATTATCGAAAAGCCCGAGGCCGAGGCGCTTTTTGCCGGAATTATGCTTGACACAAGAAACTTTGTGCTGAGGACCGGAGTAAGAACCTTTGAGGCGTCGGCCTATCTGCGGGGAAGGGACGCCGACCCCGTGGAGGTTAAAAAGCTTTTTGCCGATTCCATGGACGTTTATAAGGAACGTTCAAAAATCGTGGCATCGGCCAAGCGGTTCGGCCGTTGCGCCATTTCGGTGGATACCGCCGACGGTGGTTCGCGTGTTGCGGCGTCTCAGGCTGCCGATGAGCTGCTTAATATTGAAAATGTCGACGCGTCCTTTGTTATATACAAATCTCCCGACACCGTCAACATTTCGGCACGTTCACTCGGAGCCGTAAATGTTCAGGTTATTATGGAGGAACTGGGAGGCGGCGGACACCACACCATGTCGGCGGCTCAGCTTCGCGATTGCGACACGGATACAGCGGAAAAAATGCTTTTGGAAGCCATTTCAAAGCACGAAAAATAAAGAAAAGAGGTCAAAATTATGAAGGTAGTGCTCAGTAAAGATATAAAAGGCACCGGTAAGGCGGGCGAGCTTCACGAGGTGTCGGACGGATACGCAAGAAATTTTCTTTTTCCCCGCGGTCTTGCGGTGGAAGCAAACGCCCAGGCCATGAATGAGCTCAAAAACCGCGAGGCATCGGCCGCCTTTAAAAAGAAAAAGGCCGACGAAGAGGCAAGAGACATTGCCTCCAAAATCGGCGGTAAAAAGGTACATATTTCGGCCAAGGGCGGTTCAAACGGACGTCTTTTCGGTTCGGTCACAACTTCGGAAATTGCCGAGGCAATAAAGAAGGATTTCGGCTGCAACATCGACAAGAAAAAGATTTCCCTTTCAACCGATATTAAAAACTACGGCGAATACAGCGCCACCGTCAAGCTTTTCGGCGGTGTGACTGCAGAGGTCACCGTTGAGGTCGGCGAATAATTCAAATCATTGCATTTAAAAAGAGGTTCGAAGATTTTCTTCGAACCTCTTAAATTATGTTCTAAAGTTTAAAGAACATCTTCGGTTTCGTTTTCCTTCTTGGCCTTTTTGCCGATAAGATTTACGATTATTCCGAGAATAAGCGCGCAGGCAACGGTCTTGAGGGTGATTTTTCCGAAGGTGAGAGCAAAGTTACCGATACCGGCGATAAGGATGACCGAAGCGGTAAAGAGATTGCTGTTTTCGTCAAGATCAACCTTCTGAAGCATTTTAAGACCCGATACGGCTATAAATCCGTAAAGCGCTACGCACACGCCGCCCATTACGCAGGAGGGAATAGAGGAGAGGAAGAGCACAAAGGGAGTGAAGAAGGAGATGATGATGGCAAGAATTGCGGCGCCGAGAATGGAAACGACCGATGCGTTCTTGGTGATTGCGACACAGCCTACCGACTCGCCGTAGGTGGTGTTGGGGCAGCCGCCGAAGAGAGCGCCGGCCATGGAGCCCACGCCGTCGCCGAGGAGGGTGCGGGAAAGACCGGGGTCCTCAAGAAGTTCGCGCTCGATGATGGTGGAAAGGTTTTTGTGGTCGGCAATGTGTTCGGCAAAAACAACGAATGCAACGGGCACATATGCCACGGCAAGGGTTGCGATGTAGGAGCCGGAGAGCTCGCCGAAACCGCTGAATGCGGTGAGGAAGGTGAAGTTAGGAACCGACACAAAGGTAGAAAGGTCGATGTTTTTGAAGTTGTCGGCGATAGGAGCAAAATTGATGAGCTGCATGGCCTCGTTTCCGGTGCTGTTTCCGATTGCGGTAAATACGGCGGCAACGGCATATCCGGCAACAATACCTATAACAAAGGGAACGAGTTTCATCATCTTTTTGCCGTAGATTGAGCAAAGCATGATGACAAGCAAAGTTATAAGACCGCAGACAATGGAAAGGCCTGTTTTTTCGTTCATTACATAGGACGAGGTGGCGGCGTCAAACTGGGCTCCGCCGGTCAGGTCGCCGATAGCGTTTCCGGCAAGCGAAAGGCCGATGATTGCAACGGTGGGTCCGATGACGACGGGGGGCATGATTTTGGAAATCCATTTTACCCCCGCAACCTTTACGATTATGGCGAGAAGCACATAAACAAGGCCTGCGAACACGGCGCCGAGAATCAGTCCGAGGTAGCCGAGAGCCATGGAAACGCCGCCTGCAAAGGCAGAACCCATGGATCCGATAAAGGCAAAGGAAGAACCGAGGAACACGGGGCTTTTAAATTTGGTAAAAAGAAGATAAACAATTGTTCCGACGCCTGCGCCGAAAAGAGCGGCGGAAGGGGTCAGGCCGTTTCCGATGATGTTGGGCACGGCAATGGTTGCCGCCATAATGGCGAGCAGCTGCTGGAGCGAGAACACCAACAGTTGGCCGAATTTCGGCCGATCGTTTACGTCGTAAATCAGTTTCATAATTTTCCTCCTATATTTAAGGCTTTCGCCTTTTTTACTAATCTCCGAGAATAAAAACTCCCGTCTCTCCGTCGGTTTCGTCAAGCTTGACCGAAACCACCTCGGATTTTGAGGTTGGAATGTTTTTTCCGACAAAATCGGCCCGTATGGGAAGCTCGCGGTGGCCCCTGTCGACAAGTACGGCAAGCTGAATGGCGGCGGGACGTCCGATGGACATGACCGCATCCATAGCGGCTCTTGCCGTTCTGCCCGTGAAAAGCACGTCATCCACAAGAATGACCGTCTTATCCACAATGTCAAAGGAAATGTCGGTACGGTTAACCACCGGGTCGCTACTGACCCTGCTTAAATCATCACGATAAAGGGTGATGTCGAGCGTTCCGACGGGAATTTTTTTGCCTTCAAAGCCTTCGATATTTTGTGCCATGCGATTTGCGATGGGCACTCCTCGCGTTTTTATGCCGACAAAAACAATGTTGTCGCATCCGTGGTTCTTTTCGGCAATTTGGTGAGATATTCTCACAAGGGCGCGGG
>OGYE01002031.1_pt1 | contig 12702 bp, 9 predicted proteins | sample 1576471 | NCBI WGS metagenome assembly OGYE01 (sample SAMEA3541532, study PRJEB24748) | human gut metagenome | biome: human gut; feature: human-associated habitat; material: faeces | place: China | collected 2012
ACACGACCTTGATGACCAACAGCAGGATCAGCTTATCCCAGTAGGCGGGCATGGATATATCATTATGATCAGGGGATCACACTTCTGGAAATTGATATGAGCAAAAAGACGGGAAGAAAAGCAGCCGGTAAGAAATGGAAACAGTCTTCGGATACAAGCGGACTGAATCCTGCAGAGCAGGAGCAGGCAGCACTGTATCTGAACAAAGTTGTAAAATATCTGATCGTTCCGGAAAATGCAGAGATTCCTGCAGGACTTGATAAGGAAGTTATCGTGGTGAGACAGCCGGCAGATCATATCTATGCAGGAGCCAATAAGATCATTTCCAAGATAGCCAAACTGGGACAGAATGATAAAGTGACGGCAGTTGGTGTAAAGAAAAAGAAGTGTAAAAATGAGACTATCAAAGAAAAGATGGAAAAGAAAGAAATCATTTACACTGGTAAATCCGGCAAATTAAATTATAAGAAACTGGTAAAAAATAAATGTGATCTGGCACTCCTTTCTTCCGGTATCCTGCCGAAAAAAGGAAGTAGTAAGAAAGCTGCCAGAAAGAAAATGAAAGCTTATCAGAAGATGACCGAGAAGATGACGCTTCTTGAGATGCCTGTGATCGTTGACCGTTCAAAAGATGAAAAGGGAAAAGATGCAAAGAAAGAATGGGAAAAAGTCTATCAGGTAATCCTCGGATGTGAAGATCAGAGTGCAGAATAAGGATTGCATAAGATGACCATAATGCAGATTATGTAAAATGTTCAGAATGCAGAAAAAGATCATGTGATCAAAAAAAGTGGAGAAAAGAATGAAAAAGAGAACATATCGCTTGTTGTGTGTACTTGCAAGTACAGTGCTTCTGGTAACAGGAGCACTGACTGGATGCAGTAGTTCAGGAAAATCGGGTGTGTCTAAAGGAGACGGAACACAGCAGACAGAAGAAAACGGGGCAGAAGAAAAGAAAGCTCCGAAGATAGACGGACTGAAGTATCAGAAGACGATGCAGTTAAAATATGCCACAGGTTTTGATGTTTACTATTATAAAGGTGGATATAAATTACTGGATGTGCATGATGACAGACAGTATCTGATCGTTCCGGAAGGAAAGAAGAAACCGGCAGATCTGGATAAAGATATTGTGGTATTAAAACAGCCGCTGGATCACATTTATCTTGCGGCAACATCGGCAATGGCACTGTTCGATTCGATGGATGGCCTGGACAGTATCCGGATGTCAGGCGCACAGGCTTCAGACTGGTATATTGATAATGCGAAAAAAGCTATGGAGGAAGGCCGGATATTGTTCGCCGGAAAATACAGTGAGCCGGATTATGAGATGCTGGTAGATGAGGATTGTGATCTTGCAATTGAATCAACGATGATCCTGCATACGCCAAAAGTACAGGAAATGATCGAAGATCTGGATATTCCGGTATTTATCGACCGGTCCAGCTATGAAAGTCATCCGCTTGGCAGAACAGAATGGATCAAGGCTTATGCGGCAATGTTGAATAAAGAGGATGTGGCAGATACATTTTTCGAGAAACAGACGAAGGTGATCGAAAACCTGAAAGATTTTAAGAATACGGGAAAGACGGTTGCTTATTTCTTTGTTAATGCAGATGGAACAGTGGTCGTAAGAAGCAGTAAAGATTATATTCCGAAGATGATTGATATTGCCGGAGGAAAATACATTTTTTCAGATCTTAAGAATACAGAAAGCAAGAGTGCTTCGGTAGAATTATCAATGGAAGAATTCTATTCAAAGGCGGAAGAAGCAGACTATCTGATCTACAATGCAACAATTGACAGTCCGATAAACAGTATTGCAGAGCTGACGGCAAAGAATGAACTGTTTAAGGATTTTAAAGCTGTGAAGAACGGTAATGTATGGTGCACCGGCAAATCACTGTATCAGGCAACGGATATAGTCGGTAATCTGATCACGGATATTCATCTGATGCTGACAGATGGAGATGAGAAGGATATGACATTCTTGTACAGGGTAAAATAATACAGTATAATAAGAATCAGGTGGGCAAAAGGAAATGTTCACCTGATTTTTCATCAAAGGAGAAATATAACGTGGCAGACACTTATAATCAGAAAACGGATCGGCAGGATACGGCCGGATCTGTTTATCAAAAGGAAATTTTTAAACGGCGTTCCAGATATATTCTGGTATTTTCTGTATTGACGGCAGCATTTTTGATTGTTACGGTTTTGAATATCAATACAGGAAATGTACATATCTCCTTGCCAGAGATCCTGAAAATACTGGCAAGACGGGGAGAGGGCGGAACGGAAGCAAATATTATATGGAAGATACGTCTGCCACGGGTTCTGATGGCAGCAATCCTTGGGGGAGCGTTGTCATTATCTGGATTCTTACTTCAGACTTTCTTTTCCAATCCGATCGCGGGACCGTTTGTCCTTGGAATTTCGTCCGGAGCGAAGATGATGGTGGCACTGGCAATGATATTCTTTCTGGAACGCTATGCATTTGTGTCTTCTTATACACTGATTGTTGCGGCATTTATCGGAGCATTGATCTCCACCGGTTTTATTTTACTGCTATCCAGGAAAATGAAGCATATGGCCACACTTCTGGTAGGTGGAATCATGATTGGCTACATCTGTTCGGCGATCACAGATTTTGTCGTGACATTTGCAGAGGATTCAGATATTGTCAATCTTCATGGATGGTCACAGGGGAGCTTTTCCGGAATGAACTGGAGTAATGTACAGGTAGCTGTGATCGTGATCGGTGTGACGACTGTACTTACATTTTTCCTGTCTAAGCCGATCGGTGCTTATCAGCTGGGAGAAGCTTATGCGCAGAGCATGGGAGTGAATATCCGCTTTTTCAGGGTGGCACTGATTCTCTTGTCCAGTATTCTTTCGGCAAGCGTAACTGCATTTGCAGGTCCGATCTCATTTGTCGGAATAGCGGTTCCATATCTGGTAAAACATGCACTTCGTACATCGAAACCTTTGGTAGTGATACCAGGGACATTTGTTGGTGGAGCGGTATTCTGTATGATCTGTGATCTGATCGCGAGAATGGCATTTGCACCAATGGAATTGAATATCAGTACGGTGACTTCGATATTCGGAGCGCCTGTTGTGATCTTCATGATGGTGCGTGGGCAGAAAGGCAGGTAGAAGATGACAGAGTATTATATAAAAATGAAAGATCTCGCAGTGGGATTTGCTTGATTATGTGCCTGCAAAGATTTCAACAATCAATGTTGAAAACACATCGGGTACACTTGACATAAAGTCCGAAACTCCCGTTGATGATAACGGCAAGACAGAAAAAACCATTTATACTCTTGTAGGCTTTGAAGATTTTGATTTGCAGACAGGCTACGCCGATGCAATCGCAAACGATGCTGCGGCACTTGATTTCAGCAAAGTAATCAGCCTTGACGGTGCAAAATCTTCGGAGTGCGGTTTTGACAATCCGAAAGCAACAGTCCTTGTTACATATACAGACAATACAAAGGCTAAATTCATTGTAGGCGGCAATGCTCCGTCATCGGCAGGAACATATGTAAAGTTCGGTACATCCGACACAATCTACCTTGTAGCAAGCGATGCCGTAGACTCGTTCTCATACAGCCTTACCGATATGTTCTCAAAGGCAATCAATGATGCCGCATCGGATACAGACAATTCACAGTTCAGCAAAATTACACTTTCGGGTAAAAACTTCCCGCAAGCCGTAGTTCTTGAACCGAACAACGACGGAAAGAACTCCGCTGCAACAGTTATCACTTCACCTAATAAGGCTTACGCAAGCGAAGATGCAAGCAGTAAGGTATCGGGTGCAATCAGAGGCTTGTATGCCAAGTCGGTAAAAATGGTAAAACCGTCCGACGCTCAACTCAAAGAACTCGGACTGGCAGATCCGTATGTAACTCTTGAGGCTGTGTATCCGGACACAACAATAAACCTTATTGCATCACAGCCTGACGGCTCGGGCAATGTAAACATTATGGAAAAGGGCGGAAAAGTTGTTTATTCAATGGCATCCGCAAACTTGCCTTGGGTAGATATGAGTTACGAAAAACTTTCGTCAGAGTATGTTCTCCATCCGCTTATGACGGCTGTTTCCACACTTACGGTAAACAACGGTTCCGACACTTATACCTTTGACATAGGCACAAAGGAAACCGCTACAACAAACGATGACGGCGAGGAATCAACTACAACCACAACATCTGTAATGTACGGTGACAGTGAGATTAACTCATCATACTTCTCAACATTCTTCCAGAACCTTACATTACTTAAGAAAAGCGACACAAGCAGTGACAAGCCAAGCGGAAAGGCGGTATTTACAGCCGAGTACAAATATACAGACGGCAGTACAGATACAGTTAAATTCTATGATGCAGACGGAAACAAATACCTTGCAGAGGTAAACGGCATAAGCGTAGGACACCTTTACAAGACAAATCCAAGTAAACTTATAGAACAGGTTAAAACTGTAGCAAATAATAAAGAGGTTTCAGACTTCGCAATATAATTTGTTATAATTAAACGCTACACAGCCCGATTCAAGAAACGAATCGGGCTGTGTTTTTGCTCTTTGTAAAAATTATGGTTTAGCAAAGTGCTTTGTCAAGCAATTATAAAAGTTTGGTCAATCTTTTCAAATGTCGTGGGTGTGGGCAAAGCCCGCAAACACTTTCTGTTTATGCAATTTAACGATAGCCGAACAGCTTGCTGTTTGGCGGCTTGAACACAACGGCGAAAGCCTTTGCGAGAGCAACAAAAGAAAATACACTTCATTTTCATAGTCAACGCAATGCGTTGTCTATGTTTTTAGCATTTCTGTTTATAATGGCTGTCGCCTGTTTTAACAAACTTAGTTTTAGCACGCAAACAGCGTGGCTGTTTGCGCCTGATAAATTGTTATATCGGAAGATTTTATGGGCGCTGCCCAAACCCGCAAGCCTTTAAAAAGGCTTGACCTAAATTTTTAATTATTTCGCTTAACCCGTGCGATACACCATAATTACCCGGCTTTTTATAAAAACCCTAAAAACCACAAAACGCAAAAACCGCCCGACATCACTATGCCGAGCGGTAATTTTTATATCAAATTATAAATTCTAAATTACTTATCCTGAGCAGCTGCTTTGATTTTCTTTGCAAGATGCGGAGCTGTAAGCTCAAACTTATCGAGAAGCTCAAGAGCAGGGCCGCTGTAACCAAAGCAATCGTTTACGCCAACCTTTGTTACCTTAACAGGATATTCCTCACTTACTACAGAACATACAGCGTCACCAAGACCACCGATTACATTATGCTCTTCAATTGTAATGATTCTGCCTGTTTCTTTTGCAGCCTTAACGATGATTTCTCTGTCGATAGGCTTGATTGTGTGAATATTAATAAGGCGAGCGTTAATGCCCTCTTCCTTAAGCTGCTTACAAGCCTTAAGAGCCTCATTTACACAAAGACCTGTTGCAATAACTGCCACATCGTCACCGTCAAGGAGTGTAATACCCTTGCCAAGTTCAAATGTATAAGTTTCAGGGTCGTTAAAGCTCTCAATAGCAAGTCTGCCAAGACGGATATATACAGGACCGTCGTACTCGATAGCTGCCTTTGTTGCAGCCATCATCTCGTAGTGGTCGGCTGGGTTGATAACCACCATACCCGGAATTGTACGCATAATACCGATATCCTCAAGGCACTGGTGAGTTGCGCCGTCTTCGCCTGTAGAAATACCTGCGTGGCTGCCTGCAATCTTAACATTAAGGTGCGGATAAGCAACCGAGTTTCTGATCTGCTCAAATGCTCTGCCTGTTGCAAACATTGCAAATGATGCCGCTACAGGAATTTTGCCTGCTGCCGCAAGACCTGCCGCAACGCCTACCATATTGCCCTCGGCAATACCGCAGTCGAAAAATCTTTCGGGAAATTCCTTTTTAAAAATACTTGTCTTTGTTGCCGCTGCAAGGTCAGCGTCAAAAACAACGATGTCCTCGTTAGTCTTAGCAAGCTCGCAAAGTGCCATACCAAAGCTCTCACGAGTAGCAATTTTCTTTGATTCAGCCATTAGCAGTTGCCCTCCAATCTGTCAATTTCAGCCTGAAGCTCGGCTGTAGCCTGCTCGTACTGCTCTTTGTTAGGAGCTGTGCCGTGCCAGCCAACCTGATTTTCCATAAATGAAACGCCCTTGCCCTTTACTGTCTTTGCAAGGATAGCAACAGGCTTGCCCTTAACTTCTCTTGCCTTGTTAAGTGCGTCCTCAATCTGATTGAAGTCATGACCGTCTATCTTAAACACTTCAAAACCAAAACTCTCAAACTTTTTGTCGAGCGGCTCAATGCCTGCAACTTCGTCAACTGTACCGTCAATCTGTAAACCGTTCTGGTCAACGAAAATCACAAGATTGTCAAGCTTATTGTGAGCGGCAAACATAGCAGCCTCCCATACCTGACCTTCTTCAACCTCGCCATCGCCGAGTACAGAATATACACGGTAGCTCTTGTTGCTGATTTTTGCGGAAAGCGCCATACCGCAAGCCGCAGAAATACCCTGTCCGAGTGAGCCTGTGCTCATATCAATACCGGGTGTACCCTTCATATCAGGGTGACCCTGAAGCATTGCGCCTACATGACGGAGCTTTGTAAGCTCGTCCCATTCAAAATAGCCCTTAAGTGCAAGAACCGCATAAAGGCTTGGGCAACAATGGCCCTTTGAAAGAACAAAACGATCTCTGTCCTCCCACTTAGGATTCTTAGGGTCAACATTCATTTCCTTAAAGTAGAGATATGTGAAAATATCCGCTGCCGAAAGGCTACCGCCCGGATGTCCCGACTTAGCACAAAAAGTGCCAAGAATTGCTCCCATTCTTGCCTTTGTTGCAAGGATTTGGAGCTGTTTGATTTCTGAACTGTCCATTCCATTATCCTCCTGATTAACCTTAATATAAGTAATCAATTTCATATACATAGTAACATAATTGCAATAATTTATTTTTCGATATTGGAATTAAACCGCATTTTCATTAATTATGTCGGAACTTTCTTTAATTATTTTTACAACAGACTGAAATTGCAGTTTATTTGTTTGTATTTTTAGCATAATTTTCAAAAAATTACGGCATAAATTGTAGCTTTTCCCTCTCGGTAGCTTGAATATTTTTGCCTATCGTGTTACAATAAAATATATTGCTTTTTGACTTTATCAGTTAAAAATGCAAAAAGGAGATTTTTTAAATGGAATATACATTTTCCGACAGGGTTTCTAACCTTAAGCCAAGTGCAATCAGAGAAATTTTTAAATATGCGGCAGACCCCGAGGTTGTATCTCTTTCTGCGGGCAACCCTTCCCCCGATGCCTTTCCCGCAAAGAAAATAGCAGAGATTTCCGCAAAAGTTCTTGCCGAAAATCCTATTTCCGTATTACAGTACAGCGTAAGCGAGGGCTACACTCCCCTGCGCCGACACCTTACCGAATATATGAAAAAAGAACATAACATCGGCAGAGAGGGTGACGATATTTTAATCACCACAGGTGCACAGCAGGTTATGGATTTATGCTCAAAGGCTCTTGTAAACGAGGGTGATGTGGTTATTTGCGAAGCGCCGTCTTTTATCGGTTCGCTCAACACATTCAGAAGTTACAACGCAAAACTTGTCGGCGTTCCCGTTGAGCCTGACGGAATGAGCATTACCGCCCTTGAGCAGGCGCTTAAAGACAACAAAAACGCAAAATTTATTTATACAATACCAAATTTTCAGAATCCGTCGGGCGTTACAATGAGCCTTGAAAAACGCAAGGCTGTTTATGAGCTTGCAAAAAAGTACGGCATTCTTATTCTTGAGGACAACCCTTACGGAGATTTAAGATACAGCGGCGAATTTATCCCAAACATCAAGAGCTTTGACGAGGACGAAATCGTAATTTACTGCGGTTCGTTTTCAAAGGTAATTTCACCGGGTATGCGTGTTGCTTACTGCATTGCGCCAAAGCAGATTTTCCAAAAACTCGTAGTATGCAAGCAAGGCAGTGATGTTCACACCAATATATGGTCGCAGTATGTTTGCGATGAGTTTATTACAAAATATGACTTCAACGCACATCTTGAAAAATTACGCAAGCTATACACTAAAAAAGCACAATTCTGTATGGATTTGCTCGACAAATACGCAAGTCCCGCAATTACTTATCATAAAATTGACGGCGGACTTTTCATTTGGTGCGACCTGCCCGAAAGCATTGATATGCCGTCATTCTGCAAAGAAGCCGTGCTCAAAAAGGTATGCGTAGTACCGGGCAATGCATTTCTTACAGACGAAAACGAAAAGTGCAACAGTTTCAGAATCAACTTTTCAACACCGACCGACGAACAGCTTGAAAAAGGCATTAAGATACTCGGCGAGCTGGCAAACAGCAAGCTGAAATAAAGGAGAATATTTATGGAAAACGAAAAGAAACAAATCGCATTCAGTGCCATTCAGCCGAGCGGCACAATAACACTTGGCAACTATCTTGGTGCTATCCGCAATTGGGTTACTATGCAGGACGAGTACAACTGCATTTACGCTCTTGCCGATTTACACACCATTACGGTAAGACAAGAGCCGGCTCAAATGAGAAAAAATATTCTCGACGCATACGCGTCAATTCTTGCTTGCGGAATTGATGCAGAAAAGAGCCTTTTCTTCATTCAGAGCCATGTGCATACACACGCAGAAATGGCATGGGTGCTCGACTGCTACACACAGTTCGGTGAGCTTTCGAGAATGACACAGTTTAAGGACAAGTCGGCAAAGCACGCAGACAACATAAATGCAGGCTTGTTTACATATCCGTCACTTATGGCAGGCGACATTTTGCTTTATCAGGCAGATAAAGTGCCCGTAGGCGCAGACCAGCAGCAGCACATTGAGATTACAAGAGATATTGCAACCCGTTTTAACGGTCTTTACGGCAATGTCTTCAAAATCCCCGAAGGATTTATTCCAAAGAACGGCGCAAGAGTAATGAGCTTGCAGGACCCAACCAAGAAGATGAGTAAATCGGACGAAAATGTAAACGGCTGCGTACATCTTCTTGATACACCTGAGGCAATTATGCGCAAATTCAAGCGTGCGATTACTGACAGCGAGGCTCATGTTCACTACGGCGAGGGCAAAGACGGAATCAATAACCTTATGGGTATTTACAGCACAATCACAGGTCTTAGCTTTGAGCAGATTGAGCACGACTTTGAGGGCAAGGGATACGGCGACTTTAAGACAGCTGTCGGCGAGGCAGTTGTAGAAGAACTCCGTCCTATTCGTGAGCGTTATGAGTCATATATCAAGGATAAGGCTTACCTTGAAGAGTGCTACCGTAAAGCGGATGAAATTGCACTTAAAATCAGCAGTCGTACAATGAATAAAGTTATGAAAAAGATTGGCTTTATCTTATAATATTATTTAGATTAAGCGTATTTTAATAATAAAATATTGTTTTTACTAAAACAAAATAATATCGTCCGAGTTTGACCTTTGCTGCAAATTCGGACGATTTTTATTGTATAATAAATGTATATTTTTGAATTAAAATGAATATTTATTGATTGTTAATTTGATAAATATTCATTTTGTATGTTGTAAAAATTTAGGTTTTCGACATTTAATTATAAAAGTTTGGTCAACCTTTTTAAAGGTTGTGGGTGTGGGCAAAGCCCACAAATACTTTTCGTTTACACAATCTAACGATAGCCAAACAGCCTGCTGTTTGGCGGCTTGAATATAACTGCGTTAGCTTTTGCGAGAGCAACAAAAGAAAATACACTTCCCTTTCACGGTCAACGCAATGCTTTGACCGTGTTTTTAGCATTTCCGGTTACAATGGCTATCGCCTGTTTTAACAAACTTAGTTTTAGCACGCAAACAGCGTGGCTGTTTGCGCCTGATAAATTGTTATATCGGAAGATTTTATGGGCGCTGCCCAAACCCGCAAGCCTTTAAAAAGGCTTGACCTAAATTTTTTAATCATTTAACCTAAGCACCGTGTTAAACCACAGTTTTCTAAAATGACCTAACCGACAATCTTTTAACACATTTATAACAAATTGTTAATAACTACAAGCACACGCACAAATGCCCGACAATGACTGAATGCATTGTCGGGCATTTTATTTTAATTTAAACCAATATGTTAGTTAAAATTATTCGGCAATATCTGCAGTTTCGGTTGATTCAACAGCATTTTCATCTGCATCTTCAACCTCTGACTTCGGCTCTTCGAGCTTTACGCCTGCATATCTCGGCATACCTGTACCTGCAGGAATAACCTTACCGATAATAACATTTTCCTTAAGACCGATAAGCGGATCAATCTTACCCTTAATAGCTGCATCTGTAAGAACTCTTGTTGTTTCCTGGAATGATGCGGCAGAAAGGAAGCTGTCTGTTGCGAGTGCTGCCTTTGTAATACCGAGGAGCAGCTGTGTGAATGTTGCCTCTCTGAGGTTTTCTTCACCGTTTGCAATACGCTTTTTAATCTGCTCGTTCTCAAAGAGAACATCGTTCTTATCGTAGGTCTGACCGGACATAAACTTAGTATCGCCTGCGTCCTCAACTCTTACCTTTCTCATCATCTGACGAACGATAACCTCAATGTGCTTATCGTTGATTTCAACACCCTGTAAACGGTAGGTACTCTGTACCTCTGAAATAAGGTAGTTCATTACTGCTTCTGAACCGAGAATTGCAAGAATATCGTGCGGATTAACAGCACCGTCGGTGATTTTGTCACCTTTCTTGATAATCTGACCTTCCTGAACCTTAACTCTAAAGCCGAAAGGAATAAGGTACTGCTTTTCTTCGCCTGTTTCGTGGTTGAATACAATAGCGTGACGAGCATTTTTGATTTCTTCACCGAAGGCGCTGCCCACATGACCGAAACCACCATGACCTACTCGGTCAAGAGTGTCATGCACAACATGATGCCCAACTACACCATGAACGAAATTATGTATGAGAACCTCTGCCAGGTAACTCCCACCGAGTTCACCGACGAGGAGAAGAAGTTCATGGATGACATGGTTGCCACCTATGCTCCCGAAGCCATTGCGGCTGCCTGCAAGCAGTACGGATTCAGCTCGGCGGAGCTGGAGCATGGCATGCGCATGAAGCCGGTTCTCTACGGCGACAAGAGCCAGTGCGGCGGCGGCAGCACCGATGTGGGCGATGTCAGCTACATCACCCCCACTGCCCAGTTCACCACAGCCTGTGCTCCCATTCCCGTATCGGCTCACACCTGGCAGTCCTGTTCTTGCTATGGTACTTCGGTTGGTACCAAGGGCATGATCCGTGCCGGCGAAGCTATGGCACTCACCGGCTATGACCTGTTCACCGACAAGAAGGATGTCATTGAAAAGGCCAAGGAAGAGCTGAAGGCCGACCTGGATGGCGCCACCTGCACCCCCATCCCCGATGACATGATGCCTTACTACGATTGATCCAGTGCTGTGATCCACAGTCAAAAAGCCCGGAAAATTTCCGGGCTTTTTTGTATGCTCCGGCGGGGCTGGGGACAATCGCCGGGATTTGACAGCAGACGCGGAAATGCGGTATAATTTACCACAGAAACTTCACAGCCGTGCGCAGCGGCGAAAACGACTGCCTGCTTGCCGAATCGGGCGAGGTCGTGAAGTACCGTGAGGACAAAAGGCTCCACAGCGTTTTCCTCACGCAGGACGGCAATGTCTCTTTTGCCGTGGCACGCGGAGATGTCACCCTGATGTCGATCCTGAACAAGACCCTGCGCACGATCCCGGCCTCCATGCTGACGGGTGCGCTGCCCATGTACGAGGCCTCGCTGGAAAAGGTGACCGTGACCGACTTTGTAAAGGATAATTTTCTTGTCGTCTCCGTGATGCTGATCACCTTCTTCGGGATGATCCTGGCGGTCATCCTTGTCTCGCTGCGCCGGTCGCGCATCGCTGAGGCAAACGCCAAGGAAGCCGCCCGGCAGGCCCGGAAGCTGAACCAGAAATTGCAGGAAAGCCAGCGAGAGCTGCGGGCGGCCCTGCAGCAGGCGGAGAGCGCCAGCTCAGCCAAGACCACCTTCCTGAGCAACGTGTCTCACGACATCCGTACCCCGATGAACGCCATCGTGGGCCTGGCCAGCCTGATGGAAAACGACCTGCAAAACCCGGGCAAGCTGCAGGGCTACATTGACAAGTTGAAGACCGCCAGCCGGCATCTGCTGAACCTCATCAACGAGATCCTGGACACGCACACGGGATGTTGCTGTGCCGCTAAAGAAGATTTTGTAGGTACCAGCGGGAATTTCTTCACCGATTGTGTAATTGCCTTTGGGGATAGTGGTTCCTTCGGGCGGAACATAGCCATTGCCGCGTTCTGAGACGTTGCCAACCCGCGCAACTTCTGCGCCATTATATCGAAGGCTCAGGTACTCACCTGGATACAGGCTGATTCTGGTTTCGCCGTCTCCCTTCAAGGAACCTTCTACACGGGGCATGTCACCGAGCCAGAGACGATCAATGTCGTATTTGTACATGGATTCATTTTCATACACGTAATAGTCCGATCTGGTGACGTCTTTGTCCCCGTTCTGCACAAATTTGAAAGTGTAGACACCGGCGGCCAGATCCTCACCAATCTTGTATTGGCCGGTGCCCAGCACCATCTTTTCCCCGCCAGGGCGGGAGGCAATCTCATC